>Ga0315288_10003651_pt1 | contig 19647 bp, 12 predicted proteins | sample YL17G11_20_MG_FD_203454 | JGI IMG/M metagenome (GOLD analysis project Ga0315288, IMG submission 203454) | Sediment microbial communities from Yellowstone Lake, YNP, Wyoming, USA - YL17G11_20 | ecosystem: Environmental > Aquatic > Freshwater > Lake > Sediment | place: USA: Wyoming | collected... | reverse complement strand
GCCACCGAGTTTCCCGCAGAACGTATTGAGAAGGCGTTAGAGGAACTGTCTGAAGTCACTTTGGTAAACCGAAACACGCAGTCCTCCGACGGCCGTGCGCGACACGTGGCACTCCCTATTACTTTATCCTTTGCAGGCCATCAACTTCAAACGATGGGCGATTTTGAAGTCAAGTGTCGTCAGCGCGTTCAAAAGTTTAACGAACAGATGGAGCTTCATGAAGCCGAGGTGTTCCGGTTCAGAAGCCGCTTCGAGCGGTTCGGACTTGCATCCGACAATGAGAAGCGGGCGGCAATTCTGTGTCAGCGTGGGCAGTCTGAGATGTTTGTTGGAAACGTCGATAATGCCGATGCTCTCTTCCGCCAGGCCCGAGAGCTGGCTCCGCAAAGCGCGTACGTGTATGCAATGTGTGCGAGTTACGAGTTGGCGCAAAACAGGCTCGGCAATGCCCTCGCTTACGCCGAGGAGGGATGCCGTCGCGCCAATAGACGAACTGGATCGCTGTGTTATTCCATCAAGGCGAGGGTGCTGGATGTGCAACACGACAACAGCGGAAGAGCCGAGGCGCTCGCTAAGGCCCTGGAGTATGACCCGAATGATATGCTGACTCGCCACCAATACGGAGTTGCCCTGAGCAGAGCTGGGCGTACAGAGGACGCGATATCGCAATTTACGATCATTATTGACGCAGACAAGGACAAAGTGCCGGCGACAACCCAGTTGCTGATGGCGCTCAAGACCAGAATCATCAACTGGAAGCGGTTAGGCAAAGATAATGAGGTCAAACGCGACATGTCTATTGTGAGTGAGGTGTTTAAGCAGAATCCACATCTGACAAGTCAAATCGGCGAGTTCGAGGAGTTTCGAGAGTAAACGGTATCTGTGGCTGGTGCTTGACGCGGAAAGATCAACGGTGTGATGAATGGGTGATGACCTGCGACTTATTGAAGACTACCTGCCCATCGAGGCCATCAGCAAGGAGGCTTCGCGCGAGAAGTCTGTCCGCAAGGGGCATATCTCCACGCTGCACCTGTGGTGGGCGCGTCGGCCGTTGGTGGCCTGCCGGGCGGCGGTGTACGGTGCGCTGGTGCCGGCGGATCGGTGGGTCAAGGACGTGGAGGTGAAGAACCCGCCTGCCGACGCCGCCAAGGCTGAGGCATTCAAGAACGGCGCCAAGCGCGGGCTCAACCGCAAAGCGGCTAAAGAGTTCGTCACCAAACTCTGCCGCTACCCCAAGACCGATCCGAAGGCCGACAAGGACATCAAGATCAAGCGTGAGACCGAAGCCGCCATCGTCGAAGCCCAGAAGCACATCCTGGAAGCCCACGCCGACCGGCTGACGGCCGAACTGGCTGAGGCCAAGAAGACTGGCAAGCCGCCGGCCTGGGTGGAAGAGTTCAAGTTCAAGGGCGACAAGGTGACCTACGCCGACATCGTAGCCGGCCGTGCCCCGCGCCCGCGAGTGCTGGACATGTTCGCCGGCGGCGGGGCGATCCCCCTTGAAGCTCTGCGCCTGGGCTGTGACACCTACGCTCTGGACCTCAACCCCGTCGCGCACATTATTCAGCTTTGCACGCTGGTCTACCCGCAGAAGTATGGCAATACCGATGCGAGTGCCCGCGGCATGACCGGCCCCAAGAACGCCAAAGGTGAGGCGACCTGGGGCGGCCTCGCGGCCGAGGTTAGACATTGGGGCAACTGGGTGTTGGACCGCGTCCGAAAAGAGATCGGCGACCTCTACCCGCTTATCCCGGACCCGACCGTGTGGGAGACAACTCCACACTTCAAGTTCGACCAAGCCTCCGCCGAATGGAGGCAAACCAAGCCAGGCAAGCTCAAACGCGGAGTTGATCCCGATACTCTCACCGCGCGCACAGGCAAGCAGACGCGGATGTACGACGAAGGCGACGAAGACGCTGAGGAGTATGGCAACGTCGAGGTCCCACCGGGCTATCTGATGCCGGTTGCTTATCTCTGGACGCGAACCGTCGTCTGCAAGAATCCTTCATGTGGTGCAACCGTTCCACTCGTGAAGCAGACGTGGCTGTGCAAAAAACGAGACAGGTTCGTCGCGCTCCGTCTTGTTGCCGCCAAAGGGAAGCGCAAGGCCCGGTTCGAGGTAGTCGAATCCGACAACGAGGATGGACTGGACTTCGATCCCGCTGACTTTTCCAAGGCTGGCGGAGCCGCTTGCCCCTTCTGCGGGACCGTTGCCGACAGCGAGTATGTGAAGAATGAAGGAACTTCCGGCAAGATCGGCCAGCAGTTCATGGCGGTGGCCTGTACGCACCCCAATCGCTCGGGCAAGGTTTACCTCGACGAGCGGCACCTGCCCGATGGCATGGTGCCAGACGAGGAATCTATTGCTTGCCGGATTGCGGCCGTGCAAAAAGCATATTCCATCGACCCTCTCACCGAGACCATCGAAATCAACCCACGGTCGATGGACATTGACCGCGCCGGGTTCACGACCTGGGCTGACATTTTCACCGGCCGACAACAACTGGCCATGATGGCAGGTGTCGGTGCTGTAAAAGCCTGCCGCGGTGCCGTTCGCGCCGCCGCAGTCGCGCCGGACCACGCCAAAGCTCTACTCACCATGCTCGGCACGTCGATTGGCAAGTTTGCCGACTTCTGCTCGACTTTATGTACTTTCAACTACACGGGAGGCCGAGGCGTTATCCACAGCTTTCCGCAGCAGTCTCTGCCAATGGTATGGGACTTTGCAGAAACGAACCCGTTCAACCCGGACGGCGCGAGCATCTCCGCAGCTTTTGGCGCGATGGCTGCCGTGACGGACATGCTCCAGAACTCGGGTAGCCCGGCTCACGTCGAACGAGGCTCTGCACTCTCGCTTCCGTGGGCCGACGCCAGCCTCGACGCCGTTGTCACCGACCCTCCGTACTATGACAACGTCTCGTATTCAAACCTCTCGGACTTCTTCTATGTCTGGCTCAGGCGTGGCTTGGGCGACCTGTATCCGGAGCATTTCGCCAACCAAGCGACGCCGAAGAAAGCCGAGGCAATTGCGGCATCGTACCGACACAAAGGAGATCGGCGTGCTGCGAACGCCAAGTACGAAGAGATGATGGGGCAGGCGTTCCGCGAAGCAGAGCGCGTCCTTGTGCCAGGCGGCGAGATTGTAGTCGTGTACGCCCACAAGACCACGCTCGGCTGGTCCACATTGGTTGATGCCCTTCGGCGGGCAGGTTTTGGGGTGGTTGAGGCGTGGCCTTTGGACACTGAACGCAAGGGCCGCGTCATCGCGATGGATACGGCTGCTCTTGCGTCCAGCATCTTCCTCGTTGCACGGAAACGTGCGATGAATGCGGGTGCCGGCAACTATGAAGACGATGTTCAGCCTGAGCTTCAGCAGATCGTGCGCGAGCGGGTGGAGACGCTGTGGGAGATGGGGATTGCCGGGGCGGACCTGGTGATCGCGTGCGTTGGGGCGGGGCTACGGGCGTTCACCAAGTATGAGAAGGTCGAGTACGCTAACGGCGAGGAAGTTCCCGCCGAGAGGTTTTTGGCAGAGGTCGAGGGCGTGGTGCTCGATACGATGATGGGCAAACTGTCCGGCGTGGTGGGCGGCAACGTCTCGGCCGTGGACAATGCCAGCCGGTTCTACGTGCTCTGGCGATTCGTGTACAAGACGGCAGAACTGGACGCTGGTGAGGCCATCATCTTCGCCAACGGCACGCACATAGAACTGGACGGCGCGCACGGGCTGTCCGCTGGCAAGGATGCGCTGGTCGAGAAGAAGAAGGCCAAGTACCGCGCCCGCGACTACACCGAGCGTGGGGACGACGCCAAACTCGGCTTGCCCGGCGAGAATGGCCAGCCCGCGCCGCTTATCGACGCACTCCATCGCATCCTTTGGCTCATGGACAATAGCCCGCGTAAGCTCGGCGAATTCCTCGACGAAGCCCGGCCCGACCGGGAGCGTCTCCGTGCGCTGGCCCAGGCGTTGGCCGGCGCGGCACTGAGCGGCAAGAGCGAGGAAGAGGCCGCCAAGCTCGTGAGCACCACCGCTGCGGAGCAGGCGGCCCTCGGCAAGCTCCTGGCCAACTGGCGGTCGCTGGTCGAAAGCCGCCTGGCCGCGGACGATGGCACCCTTTTCGGCAAGCAAGGAAGGTAGAACATAATGAGTATCCACACCCTCAAACCTTGGACTGAACTGGTCAAGCTCCACCCGGATGTCGAGAGCGGCTCGCTGGCCGAAGCGGTCTTTGCAATAGACCTGGGGGCCATCGCCACCGGCGATCCCACCACGCCGAAGGTCTACCGCGACCCGGATGCATTCTTCGCGGCCACGTATGTCACGACGGACCTGCGGCGGATGCTGGAGGAGGTCCTGGCGAGCCTGGCCGGCCAGGGGGCGTATAACCGCGTGCTCAAACTGCGCAGCCCGTTCGGCGGCGGCAAGAGCCACACCCTGGCTGCTCTGCTGCACGCGGCCCGGTCGCGCAAGTGCCTCAACCAGATACCCGATTGCAAGGGCCTGGCCGATCCAGGGCAGGTAGCCGTCGCAGTGTTTGACGGCGAAAAGTTCACGGCCACCGGCGGCAAGGACGTTGGCGACGGGAAGACCATCAACACGATGTGGGGCTGGATTGGCTGGCAGTTGGGCAAAGAGGCCTTCAAGGTCGTGCAGACCCACGACCGCGACCGCGTGTCGCCCAGCGGCGACGAAGTGAAGGACATGCTGGAGGCAGCCGGCAAGCCCGTGCTGCTCCTGCTGGACGAGGTGCTTAAGTACATGGAACGGGCGGCGGCCGTGGCCGTGCAGGAATCGACGCTCCAGCGGCAGGCAAAGGATTTCCTCCAGAACCTCACCGTCGAGGTATCCAACAGCAGGAATGCGGTACTGGTCTATTCGCTCACATGGAGTGCACGCGAGGCCCTGGGGAACGTCGCCCTGCTGGAGGAACTGGACAAGCTCACCAGCCGCAAGGACCAGGTGCGCGAGCCCGTAACGGGCGACGAGATACTGGCCGTGGTGAAGCGACGCCTGCTCGGCGCCGAGCCGGCGGCGGACGTGGCCCAGGAGATTGCCAAGGCATACGGTGAGGTCATCGGCGGATTCTGGCGGGCGCGGGCGGAAACGCCCTCGGCCAAACAGGATGCCGAAGAGCAGATGGTGCAACTCAAAGGCCGGATGCAGGCCGCCTACCCATTCCACCCGGCGCTCATCGACGTAATGAACGGCCGGTGGACCAGCGTGGACGGGTTCCAGCGAACCCGCGGGGCGCTGCGGTTCCTGGCCTGCTGCCTGCATACGCTCAAAGCCCGAGGCGGAGCCAAGCCGGTGCTTGGCCCATCCGATATTCCGCTGAACGACCCCGACGTGCTGCGGGCGATGCTCAAAGACCTGGACCCGCGACAGGATTACTCACCGGTCATTACGCACGATCTGGTCGGCCCCAACGCCAGGGCCAAGCGGATCGACGACCGCATGGCCACAGAAACGCCGGCAATGGCGAACGTGCGCCCCGCACTGCGCTTGGCCACGGCGATCCTGGCTTACTCCTTCGGCGGCCTGAAACGCGAGGAAGGCAGCGAAGCCCTGCCGCCGGGCGTAACGGAGACGGAACTGCTGGCCGCGTGCATCGGGCCGGACCTGGACAGCACCACCGCCAACTCGGTGCTGGCCGACCTGCGGAACTCGTGCCTCTATCTGCACTATGACGGCGTGCGGTATTGCTTCAAGAAAGACCCCAACGTCACCAAGCTGATCGAAGACGCTGAGCAGGAAGTCGCCCGCGACCCCGACAGCATCCGAGACAGAATCAAGGAAATGCTCGAAGCCAGGCTGGCGGGCCGCAATGAAGCGGTTGTCTGGCCGGCGACAAGCCAAGACCTGCCCGACAAAGAGCCGCGGTTCCTCGTCGGCTACATGCCGCTGGAGGTCGCCGGCAAGAGCGGCAGCCAGCAGGATGATGCCGCGAAGGCGATGCTCTCGAAGTATGGCGATGCGCCGCGGCAGTACCGCAACGGCGTAGCGCTGGCCGTGCCGAACAAAAAGCCCCTGGAGGTGCTCCGTCGGGCGGTGCGCTACCTCATGGCCATCGACCGCGTGGAAGCAAAGAAGAGCCAGCACAGGCTGAGCAAGGATCAGGCCGACCAGCTTAAGGAACGCAAACGCACGGAGGAGGCCGCGGCGGAGACGGCATTCCGCCAGCTTTACCCGGCCGTGTGGCTGCCGCGCGTGGGCACCGGCGGCGTGCTGGACCTGGAGAAGATCGAAGTCGGCGGCCGGCCGCTCCAGGCCACGGGCGTGCATGAGCGCGTGATGGAACTGCTGACGGCCGTGGGCACGCCGAAGATTCACGGCACGCTGCATCCGCGGAAGGTGGCCGAGCGCGTCAAACTTGGCGAGGCCCTAGCCGCCGGAGAGGCGCCGCGACAGGGCGTGAGCACGAAGGACGTGAGGGATGCCTTCTTCGCTTTCCTGGAGCCGCCGCGGATCAGTTCCGATGACGTACTGCGGAAGGCGGTCGCCCGTGGTGTTGGTGAGGGGATGTTCGCCTACACCAGTGGATCGCCGACGCTGGGGGCTGACGGAAAGTATCAGGTTGCGCTATCCAAGGTGGCGCTGAGCCGCTCGATGAGCGAAGATGAAGTGGACCTCGACAGCGGCTTTCTCATTGTGCCGGCGGCAGTGCCTGTGCCGGCTCCTTCGATGTGCCCCAAGTGCGGCAAGCATCCATGTGAGTGCTCCACGACGGTGGTGTGCTCCAGGTGCGGCCAGTCTCCTTGCCAATGCCCGCAACCATGCCCCAAGTGCGGGAAGCGCCCATGCCAGTGCGGCGTGCCCTCGGTCTGCCCCAACTGCGGCAAACAGCCCTGCGTGTGCCCTGCGGCCAAGACAAGTGTGCGCATCAACTTCGGCGCCACGCGGGACCAGGTGTTCAAGTCATTCGGCGCGATCGCCAACCTGGCGGACAAGTCGGACGGCGGGAAGGTGTCGATCCGCGTCGAGGGTTCGGCGGTGGCCGGTTTTGACCCGAACTGGTTTCGGAATGCCGTCCGAGAACCACTGGACGAGGCGAATATAGAGGGGCTGCAGATCGACCAGTAGCCGCGCCTAGGAAGAAAGGGGAATTATGCCGGACAGAGACGTCAGGACAATCCGGGACCTGCTGTTCTACCAATATGCCAAGCTGGTTGCTCGTAGTGCGTTCAAGCTTCCCGACGGCGTGGCCGTCAAGCGGGATCACTATGGGTTCATCAAGAATCTCTTCCGTGATCTTCGTGACGGCCGCAAAGAGTGGTCCGATATCCTTCGCGAGGATTGGCAATTGGCGGAGGCTGGGATGGCCTGCCAATACTGCGGCTCGACCTCCCAGTTGGCACACGAGCATATCGTGCCTTCTAGCCTTCGGATAAACGACCGTTGCGCCACTTGCGACACCATCCAGGGGATCCACAACCAAGCGTGGGCCTGCCGAACATGCAACTCATCAAAGGGAACAAAGGGTCTTTACACCTTCTACCGTGATCGGTTCCTGGACGACCGGAAGTTCTACGACCGCATTCCCCAACTGCTTGAGAAGAAGTATCTCAAGACCGTCCACGATTGCCTGACCTGTGCGGGGTACATGGACAGCGGAGATTTGGACGGCGATGGCACTTTGACCGTCCTTGATATCGACTACGCCCTGGCCTCCAATGCTCTGTAGCCGCCTGCCAAGTTGATGACGTTCTTGTCCAGCACGAAAGCCGGGCCGGGAAACACCGTCACGGGCACGCGATGGCCGATGGCGCCGGCCTTGATGGTTCTTATCCGCCCACCGGCCAGCGCTGGATGGCGCCGCCAATCAGGCACACGAACGGCCGCGCCCCTATCAGCACCGCCCACAGCCCGCCCACTGGCCATGGCGGTCTCGTCAAGCCGCTGCTGGGGCGACATCTCGTTCGCGTCGGTCGCGTGCATGCGTTGGCCTCCAAACGCACCCACAGCGACCTTCCCGTCGGGACTGGCGCGATGTCTGGTGCCTGGCTGGTTGGCGGGGCAGCCGGAGGACCGGCGCCTCTACCGTTAACCTACCGCCGGCAGTTCGGAGTTGTCGGGACAACCGAAGAAGAGCGTGGATCGTCAGCATTGGCGCATCGAGAACGACGTGGCAAAGACCGTACTTGCTTTCCCATCAGCCACGACTATGCTTATGGGCGACACAGACGCATGTAGCCCTTAGTGGAGCAAGACCATGGGGATAGTGGCGATATCGCTGACGGTTCTCGGATTCGCTGCCGACGCCACACAGGTGGGGCAGGCAATTGCTACCGCCTTGAGCAAGAACGGTTGGTCTGTGACAGACCTCTTCAGGAAGTGCTTTGTCCTGGCGGTGATGCGCCATAGGACCCGGCTCGCGCACTTCGCGCGAGGCACCGCATCGGACATCACCGTGGATAACGCGATGCTCACACGCATGTTGATCTCGGCGGACGCGCGGCAGGATCTTGCGTCGCCGGGTACGACGGTTGAAGCTCTCGTGCCCATGTTCGCCGACTGCATCGTGATCCCTGGCCATCAACTGACGCAAGACGACCTACGCCGGGAACTGCTGTCGGTTGTGCGTGATTGTTTTACAGATTTCTTCCACCGCCTCCCATCTACCCCCGATGCGTTTCGGGAAGTTGAGCTCGGCCATATTTTCGACTCGGCAGCCACCGCTGGCTCCCAGGCTGCTGATCACAGGCAACAGCAGGAGGCCCTGAGCCGCTTGGAGGAAATACTCCAGCGAATCGAGGCCAAACAAAATGACCTGGCGGATACGGATGTCTACCTCGACCCCACGGTGATGCAGCAGGAGAGTTCGCGCCCGGAGCACCGCAACCCCTTCCGCATCGTGAAAGCTGAGGATTTCGACCACGATTATGCCCGCCTTGCGATGCTCTTCCGCCAGCCATCGGACTACGACCACATCAAGGACACCGACAACCTCATCATCGCCGGCGGCCGCGGATGCGGCAAGTCTATGATTCTCCGCTCGTTGTCGCTAGATGCATCCATCGAACTGGCGCGGCTGCGGTTGCAGCAGGCATCCCCAGGAGCGGCTGTCCATAGACTCACATATACGGAAGCCGGCCTGAGGCACCTCGGCGTCTACATCAAGCTGGCTCGCGGCTATTTCTACGAGTGGACGCCCGACTGCAAACTCACGTCTGACGCGGCCATCATGCTCTTCCAGCACGTCTTCAACATGCTCCTTCTGAAAAGCCTGGTGGACACTCTCCTGCGATCCCGCGACGGCGGAGTGCTCGCAATCAGCGCTCCTCACGAACGCGTCATTGTACAGCGCATTCGTGAGATTGGCTCCTTCCAATTTCGCGACGACACGTTTGACGCCTTGATGACGGAGCTTCGCCAGCAGGAGAACCACGTTGCTCACTACCTCGGCCAGTTGAGACTTGGGGCGGCGCCGCGGGAGTACGAAGGCCGTTTGACCTACATCCATAACTTCATGAACGAGTGCTGCAGCGTCGTGCTCGATGTCATTCCCGAGCTCAAGGGCTCTCGAATGTTCTTCCTCTTGGATGAGTATGAGAATCTCGCGACATTTCAGCAGTCGGTGGTGAACACGCTCGCGAAACTGCGGCCTTTGTCCTTAACGCTAAAGATTGCCACTCGGCCCCTGGGCGTGAAATCACATGAGGATTTGCAGAAGGAGCCGATCCAGATACCTCGCGACTACCATCAAGCCGAATTGGACTACAGCATCGACGACAAGAGGTACCGCGAACTCCTCCTCGACATAGCTACGAAGAGGCTGACCGCCGAACGCTACACGCAGACCGACATTCGGCAACTGCTTCCTGCGGCGCCTCGCTTCCACCCCGCGTCAGAGGCCGCCGTCGAGGCTGCTGTACGGGACCTGGCACAATCGAAGGGCATTGACGAATCTGGTCTCGCTGGGGAGCAGTGGCGAGAGCTGATGCATCAATGGAGCCACGCCATGGTCTACAGGCTGCACTCTGACATGCGTCAGCCTCGCACCTATGCAGGTCTTGACGATATCGTCGATTTATCGAGTGGTATTATCAGCACCTTCCTTGAGTTGTGCAAGATGGCCTTCTATCAAGCTGAGGGGGAAGGAATCGACGTCAACGGCGGCGAACCGATTCCATGGGATATTCAGAACAAGGCGATATACAACACGTCGCGAGCGTATCTTGATTGGATTCCGCGAAACATAGAACGCACTGGGCCAGTGATCTCTCGCTTTGTCTTGGACCTAAGCGATGTGTTTCGCCACAAATTGCTTCAGCATGGAAGTGAACCGGAGGCGGGTCGTCTAAGCGTGAAGGATCCCGAAGCTCTGGACAGCGACGACTGCGACGAACTGCGACAGATTCTCGATGACGCCGTGCGGTGGTCCGTACTTCACCGATGTGGTCAGGCGGGCTCATACTTTCCTAAGCACAAGACGGATGTCCGCCCGAGCGAGTTCTATCTAAATCGCATCCTTTGTCCTATCCTTCGCATCAGTCCGCGACCGCGGTGGACGACAACCTTGCGCACTAAGGAACTGTCGCGGCTGCTCGTCGTGGAAACAAGAGCGAAAACGCGCAGCTCTCTCCTCAAGCGACTTCCCGCGCCGGCGCCTGGGAAACTCTTTCATCCGGATGGAGACAGCAATGAATGACGCTCCTCGTGTGATCGACGCTCTTGAGACGGACCGATCGGGATTGTCTGATCGTGCATTTATTGCATTCGCCAGCCCAGAGCCACGATGTTTAGGGGCGGCTAGGAATTTCCGCGACTATCGAGCCGAGGTCCTATGCGTGCTGCGAATCGAGGATGAGGAGAATACGGATCGAGCTAAGAACGTTGCGGAGCTTCATGCGCTCTTGTCATTCTGTGGGCGTCTCGTGGATTGTCCGATGCGGCACAGTGACCCGATCTTCGGGATGCAGACGGTATTAGACGCCATCGCATCCACCGAAAGGCAGGACGGTATCGTGTCGGTCGATATATCGACATTTCCACGGAACTCGTTGCTCTTGACATTGCGAGCTCTGATGAACGTTGTGGCGCCTGCCTGTATCCGGCTGGTCTATACTGAACCAACTGGATACAACCTAACCACGTGTCAGCCACTATCGTATGGACTCAAGCGGATCGCCGCAGTTCCGACGTTTTCTGCTCCTTACCAAGCGGAAGAGGAACTCGTACTTATCCTGTTCCTCGGTTTTGAGCGGGACCGGGTTCTGGGTCTCTGGCAGTGTGTTGCGCCTCATCGGACTTATGCAATTATTGGGGCGCCGCCCTACAAGCCCGAATGGCGAGGCATAAGCGAATACATCAATGCCGCCATACTGGCCGGCCTGCCCGACTCGAATATTCTAAGCGTTGACCCGCGTGATCCCTCTGCGACCTACCGGTTGCTGAAAAGGATGCTTATCGAAGACCCATCTGCGAAGTCCGACAACTACTACATCGCGCCTTTTGGGACGAAACCGCAGACTGTTGGCGTCGGATGTTTTTGCCAACAGTATCCCGGCGTGGCTACTGTCGTGTACGCGGCGCCGGTGGCGAACAATCAAGACTATATTACACAGGGCATTGGAGCGACATGGCTGTTGCCTATGCCACCGATGGATTGAACGTATGCAGTCAAGGTACATTAGCGTGCGTAAACTTGGGGCGGATGCCATCCCTCGAGGTCGCTATGCTACACATGGAGTGGATAGTTACCCTGCGAAGATGGTCCCTCACCTTGCCAGGTACGCAATACAGGCTGTGTCTCGCGTCGGCGACACCGTCTACGATCCATTTTGCGGATGCGGGACCGTGATTGTGGAATCGCTGATCTTGGGGAGGAATGCCATCGGTTGCGATATCAACCCAATTGCGGTTCTGCTTGCGAGGGCAAAATCTGCGACTGTCAGAATCGAACATTTGGCGGAACTAGCAGATGATGTTGTAGCTGTTGCCCAGCGGAGAGACGGCGGCGTGCATGGCTACCCGCGATGGTTGTCCTACTGGTTCACGCCGGCGGTCCTCCAAGGATTGAGCGATCTTGCCACGGCAATTCGGCGAGTACGACAAAGAGGCCCTTACGCGACCGTGCTCCTTGCTGCTCTTGCATTGGCAGTGCGGCGTGTGTCACGTGCCGACCCGCGAAGCCCGAAGCCATTTATTTCGAAGGAGGCACGCCGCGTTCGTCTCGGCAGGTTCTTTGACCCGGTCGTGCATTACCGTGCGGTTATTGAAGAACTATGTCAGGCCTATGCTGATTTCTCGCAACGGCTTCCCCATGAACCTCCAGTTGTCAGTGTCAATCTGCGGGATGCCAGAAAAATGGACAGAGGTCTTTGTGTTGATCAAGTAGACGGCGTTGTGACGTCGCCGCCTTATTTGACCGCACAGGATTACTACCGATCTTCGAAACTGGAAATGGCTATTTGCGGGTTCTGGCGGCACGGTATTGAGGCGGAACTGGGCCCCAACATCATTGGCTCAGGCCGTGGGACGCCTACACATGACGGCGAACTGGTTCTGCCATGGGAGCCACGAGCGCTGAAGCGGGTAGGCGATAAGTCGGAGAGGGCCAAGCAAGTGATTGAAGCGTACATGAAAGATATGTCACGCGTTGTGGGCAATGTGCATGACTACCTGCGACCCGGCGGCAAGTGCTGTCTGATCATCGGCGACAGCACGATTCAAGGTATAAAGCTTCCTGTGCATTCTTGGGTGTGCAGCATTGCCGAAAGTCAGGGCTTTTGTCTCGAGGGCCACGACGTTGATTTGATCGCAGGGCGCCGTGTTCCGCCCCAGCGAGAGGGTCACAGGAGCATTATCGATCGGGAGCATCTGCTGTTCTTCCGAAAATCAGCTTGCTAGTCCACCTCCGTAATATGCCTGTCCAGGCGCTTCTGCGCTGTCTCAGCCCACTCGGTGTAATCTTCGGGTGGGTAGCCAGTGAACAGCTTGCTTGCAGGGGCCTGTTGAGAGTTCGTGCGTGAACCGGAACGGGGTCGTTAAACAGAGAGCGCGAGAGTTCGAGCCAGCGGTTTTCGCCGGAGTGCCCGCAACCCCCGGGGGTTGCCTGCAATCCAGGGCGGCGGCGTTATCGAATGGAGAGCGCCGGGGTTGGGCGGGGGGCGGCGCAAGCCTTTACCGAGGCGTGGATAAACGAAAAGCCGGCCAACTCTCGCTGACCGGCTTTTGCGTAAACCGAATGGACCGCCGATTCGGCGGTTTTTCCAAGACCTCCTCGATTACAACTCAAACCAAGTACCCAGCGGTTAGCAACAGATTGGCTCTTGAGTTCTAAGTGGCCACATTCGGTAGCTCGTCGGGGTCCCGACCACCGGAGGTCAGCCGTCCCTCGGGACCGACGAACCGGTCTGGAGAAAAAGCACTTTGTTCTTGCATTTTGAATATCTAATGTTCAAACTGCTGAAAAAGAACTTTCCATGATACCCAGGCACTTGAAACCCACGCTGAACAAGGCGGCCCGACAATACCCGGTGGTTTCCTTGACAGGCCCAAGGCAGTCGGGAAAGACCACCTTGGTCCGAGAAGCCTTCCCTCGCCACCAGTACGTCTCTCTGGAAACCCCGGAGCAGCGGACGTTCGCCCTGGAGGATCCCAGGGGCTTCTTGGAGCAGTTTACCGGCAAGGTCATCCTGGATGAGGTCCAGCGGGCGCCAGACATATTCTCCTACATCCAGGGCATTGCGGACGACCGCCACGAGGCTGGCCAATTCATCCTGACCGGCTCGCAGAACTTCCTCCTGCTGCATCATATCAGCCAGAGCCTCGCCGGCCGATGCGCCACACGTCACCTTCTGCCCTTCTCGCGGGCCGAGCTGGCCCGTCAGCCAATGGCGGACCTGGCCACCTTGGGCAAGGCCGCGCCTAAGACCAATGGCATGACGCCCGCGAGGAATCTGTTCGAGACACTCTTCACCGGCGGCTACCCGCGCATCTTCGACAAGCACCTGGACCCACAGGACTGGCTGCGGAACTATTATCAGGCCTACATCGAGAGGGATGTGCGCGATATCCTCAACATCGGCGACCTGGAGACCTTCGGCCGCTTCCTCCGGTTGTGTGCCGGACGGTGCAGCCAGCTCCTCAAACTGTCTTCCCTGGCCGCCGACGCTGGTGTCAGCCATACGACCGCCCGGAGGTGGTTGTCGGTGCTGGAGGCCAGCTTCCTGGTCTACCTGCTTCGGCCGCACCACAAGAACTTCAACAAGCGGCTGGTCAAGTCGCCCAAGCTGTATTTCCTGGACAGTGGCCTGCTGTGCTACTTGTTGCGAATCCGCAGCCCGGAGGATCTTCGTATCCATGCCTCCCGCGGGGCCGTGTTCGAGTCGTGGGTCGTCTCGGAGATCGTCAAGAATTATGTCCACCGCGGCCTGGAGCCGGATGTGTACTTCTGGCGGGACTCCAGCGACCATGAGATAGACCTTGTGATTGAACGGAGCGACGGGTCGGTCCCGGTAGAGGCCAAGTCGGGCGAGACGTTCGGATCGGATTTCCTGGACGGCATTCGGTATTGGAAAGAACTGACCGGCCGGAAGGATCAGCCGGCTGCGCTGGTCTACGGTGGCCAAACGTCTTACATGCGGGAAGATGTGGCCGTGATGTCGTGGAAGGCCTGGGGGTGAGCGATTCACAACATAGGACTGGTCCCATGTCCGGCAAAGGACCCAAAAACTCGTCCAGACGCCGCGGAAGGTCATCGCATCAGGCCTTGGTCAAGGCAGCGCGGCAAGCCGGCGCCATGGCCGCCAAGGTGATCAACCCTTCGACCGTGGAGACCGCCGACTGGGTCCGCTGGAAGTGCCGGTTCGGCTGCGATTGTTTCGGGTCGAGCCTGGTCTGCCCGCCGCGCAGCCCCACGCCAGACCAGACGAGGCGGATGCTCGACGGCTACAAGCGGGCGATCCTCTTCGAGGCGCCGCTCGGCCAGGTCAAGAGCATCGCCGTCGCATTGGAGCGGACGCTGTTCCTGGACGGCCACTACAAGGCACTTGGCCTTGGGGCTGGGCCGTGCAGCCTCTGCCCCACCTGTGCCTTTGACAAGGGCTGCCGCCACGCCGACCGGTCCCGCCCGGCCATGGAGGCCTGCGGGATCGATGTCTTCGCCACGGTCCGCAAGCACGGCTTCACGATCGACGTGGTGCGCAGCCGCGGCGATCCAGAGCATTACTTCGGCTTGGTCTTGGTGGATTAGAGGCAAGGCCCACGGGCCAGCTGGGCCGTGGTGTCATCCATCGCTACCAGGGGGCCCGCGAGAGCTCCCTGTTATAGGAGCTGGGGTGTCCGCGAATGGCGCCTCGCATCGTCCAGAGCACGTTGGTGACGGTACGCCGCCCCAGGGTCAGGATGGCCCCGACGATCAACGAAAGAATCCGCTGGAAGGTTGGTTGTCGGAGATCAATCGCCTCGCCTCCAGTGCGTAAGACGCCGGCCCCGCGACCGTCACTCCCCATGGGTGCCCAAACTTGATCACGACAAAGCACCGCTCCCGCGACCGTTTAGCCAGCCGCACATGCGTGCGGATCGCCCTGACATTGGGCCCGGGGAGCCACGGGGAATCGTCATCGACGACACACAAGAACCACCGGTACCTCTGCCCATTGCGGTCACTCGATATCAGGACGCTGGGGTACTCGGCAAGCTCTCTGACTTGATGTCCGTCATGCTGGAGATAGCAGGTCCATTCCTTCACGAGACAACGCAGTGGTTCGTTTGCGCACATGGACAAGTCTTCAAGAACCACCATATAGGGCTTGCGCTCGCGCCGTGCCGAACGTGCCGGACCGTCTCCGGCATACGCCGCCGGCCTGGCCATGAGACGACAGGCCAGTCCGTGCCTTCCGACCCAGAGACTGCCTGCATGAAGTGCCCACGTTTCGATGGAAGAACAGGGCTGCGGATGGCCGATCGCGATGATCGTCGGTGCGTCCACGGGATCCGTCGGCCTGTTATTCTCCTGCTCCGCCCTGTAGCCGCCGCAGAATCTGTAAACTTTATAAAGCCGGAGCAACTACTATCACGTGGTGACAAACTCGCCCCAAAGCGGGCTTGTGCCAGCACCAAGGATTGTATGACATTCGACGCAGGCTCGGGGAAGGTTATCAGCGACGGTGTTTTGCTTAGCACGGACGCTATCCCCGGCCGCCTGGTCGGGCGGCAGGAACAGGCAGGACAGCTTCTGGTATGTCTGGCGCCCATGCTGAAGGGCCTGCCGCCGATGAATGTCTGGCTCCATGGCCCGCCTGGGAGCGGCAAGACCCTGCTGGCCAAATCGGCCACCGGCGAGGTCTGCGCCTCCGGCGCCAACCGTCCTGCGGTCTACGTCAACTGCTGGCAGCACCGCACGCTGTACAGCGTCTCGCAGGCGATCATTAACGAACTTCGGATTCTCGGAGCTGAGGCTCAAAACACCAACATCAAGCTGGACCGCATCCGCCAGCTTCTCCGCGACCGGCCAATGGTCATCATCCTCGACGAAATCGACCGCCCCATGCCAGCTGCCAGGGAAAACATAGTCCGCGCACTCATCGGCCTGCCCAAGACGGGCCTTCTCTGCATTGCCAACTCAACTCATGCCCTGGCGATGCTCGACGAAGGCGTGGGGTCGCGGCTGAACCCTGTCGTGGTCGAACTTCCCAGATACTCGGCCGCCGACCTTGAGATGATCTTGATTGATCGTGCCGAACAGGCCTTGGTGTCTGGTTCCTGGTCGCACGGCACGATCCGGCAGATCGCGCGGCATGCCGGAGGAGACGCCAGGGTGGCGATCACTGCTCTTCGCCAGGCGGCTGCCGTGGCGGAGGGGAAAGGGCGGCTGCGACTCGATACGAGGTTCGTTCAACACTCCCTGGCAGCGCAACAGTTCATCCGGGAGGAGGCACGGGTGGCCAGTCTGTCGGAGCATGAGAAGATCATTCACGGTTTGGCCGTGCAGCATTCGCCCGTTGGCACGACCGAACTGGCACGGCTGTACGTAGTTCACTGCCGCGCCTGCAACATCCAGCCAATAGCCAGGCGTACGTTCTCAAAGTACGTGGGCCAACTTTCGTCGGCCGGCCTGGTGAGCCTGGGAGGCTACTGCGGCGGCAGCGGTGGCCGGCTGGTGCGGGCCACCTGAAAAAGTGCCCGGCAGAACGAATGTCCGTTTTGAGGGCTCACGTTGTTCACGACCCGCTGCAAATCCAGAGATCCTCACAGCGGCGTGGACCCCCACGCGTACGGTCCCGTGCTTGCACTCCTTGGCGAATAGGGGCCGCTTCCTGTCTGACAGGAAGATCCGGTTGACCAGGTTCTTGGCTGCTGTGGGCGTGATGTCCAGGTGGGAAGCGATGTCTCGGTATGACAGAAAACCCGACTGAAGGCATAACTGGAAGACCCGCCGTTCCTGGGGCGTCAGAGAGCTTGCCACCGTTGCCGGCGACTGACCCGAATGGTTCGGCACGCTAGACCGATATGCGCCGAACGACTCAGCCGACCGGTTCGCCCTGACTGTCTCGTCAAGGCGTGCCAGCAGCGTTTCCTTGAGCTCTGACAGAACCGGCCCAAGATTGCCTGGGACGCGTTGGATGAGTTCGGTGGTGTGGCCGTGGAGGCACCCAGCCTGGCTTCAATCCTCGCAAGCGACTGCCCAACCGACTCATCCGACTCAGGCGACCGCTTCGTCTGGTTCGCCCAGGCCTGCAGGTCCTCAACGTCACGCTGGAGTTGCCAGGCCAGCCGCGCTAATTCGCGTGCGAGGTGCTCCATGCGGATTCATTGGGCTCATGCGCTTAAATAGGTTGAGGCACAGAGGTTCGAATGGCGGAATTACTGGCAAGATGTTCAGGATTTTCTGGCAAGATTTTCAGGGTTTTCTGGAAAGATGCGCAATGCCTTGAAAAGAGGCCGTGACGCACTCCATCGCCGCTGGCCAGAAGAAGAAGATGTCAATACTATATCTATATATAACAGTGTTATAGTTAGAGTACGTCTACCGTCTACAACGAAAGTTTTCTGATTCTGATTTTAAGCCGATCGCATGCAGATGTGGGGGTTGTTTTCAATCCCTTGAAAATGTTTCCAGAAAGTCCCCGCCGTTGTTGATGCGCCCCGGCCCGCCGCTGTAGATGACCAAGGGCTTTCGCCCTCGCAGGGTCGGCAACGCCTGGCGAGCCACCAGGTGGTCTTCCACAAGCTCCCGCAGATACTTCCGCACGGTATCCCGGCCGCATGGCCGCATCCTGCGCTTGTCGAGCAATCTCTTCACTGTGCTGGCCGTCGCGGGGTACTCATAGCCGCCGAGCACGTCGAGTATCTCCCGGCGGAACTCCTCGCGCATTGTCGGTCTGCCTCGCCTCATGTGTTCAGACCTCCCCCGCTCCTCCACACGCCAACGAAGTCGGCGGCGCACAGGGCCATGATCCTCCGCACCGGCTCCGCGGCCCAGTCCAGGGGATAATACACGGCCGGGTTGCTACGGGCGATTCGGCCAAGCAGGCCCAGTGCCACCAGGTTCTCAAGTCGACAACGGATGGCCCCGTACGACAGTTGGCCCAAGGGCCCAACGCCCCCGCGCAGCCTGTCGGCCAGCAGACGCAGGACGTGGGAGGTGGTGTCATCGGGGTAAGGCTTGCCTGTGACGTAGAACTGCCGCAGCAGGAGGATATCCGGCCTGTCCAACCTGGCCGCCAAGGCCACAACATCGATTCCTCTGTCCAGGACCTCCTGCCTGGCCTGCGCAAACTGCCCTCCCATGGGTGTTCTATTGGCGGCGGAGGCTAATAAAGCTTGGCCCCAAGACACATGCCGAGGCTCCTCGGCCCGTCTTCACAGCAAGGACAGCCTGGAGGTGGCGCACAACGGCACGTGTCGATGTCGGCTTGGCACGGTTGGCACGCCTCGAAGGCCAGCTTAAAAAGACCTTGTGTCAATCAGCCTGCATTGCGGCCTTCCGGACTCCTTCCGAGCATGTTGAGGGGGTCAAATTCCCGCTACGGCCACTCAAGCTCATTGCATCACCAACTCTTCAAACCGGTTCGTGTGTGTTCGCACCTGACCCGGCCAACCAGCCCAGGCTGACCACAAGCGTCTGAAGCAGGCGCACCTTGCATCAGCGTCCTGGCCGCCTGCGGCTGGCAATCGTGTTCTTCCGTTCTATAACCACTTGAATTGAAAGGATTACAGCAATGGCTTGGAGACCCACACAACATTTACTGGAAGGCGAACTGGACAACACCAGCCCCGGAAAGGTCACGGGATGGATGCAGTTCGCCGGTATGAACGACAATGTGACCTTCGATTTGGAAGGAGACTTTCATCGAGACATACGAGGCGCAAAGATTCACCTCGTTGGCGACGGGCGCCCGGACCACCCCGACGCGACCGGGTACATGGAGGGGTTCGCCCAGCGCCAGACAGGCAAGGCGGGCGACATCACCGCCGGCCTGCCGCCACAAGATTACACGAGCTATCCGTACATCGAATGGTACGGGGATGACAATGGCCGGGTGGTCATCGAATTGGAGGCGGGGCAGGTCACAGTCGTCGGCGAGCCCATGCCGGCGGCGGAGTCCTATCCGATCTCGCGTCAGGACCAGCACCGCAACATGGCGGAGTTTCTGGGGCAGGTCGCCAAGGAAGCGGGCGTGCCGGCAAACAAGGCCATC
>Ga0315288_10003650_pt1 | contig 19648 bp, 22 predicted proteins | sample YL17G11_20_MG_FD_203454 | JGI IMG/M metagenome (GOLD analysis project Ga0315288, IMG submission 203454) | Sediment microbial communities from Yellowstone Lake, YNP, Wyoming, USA - YL17G11_20 | ecosystem: Environmental > Aquatic > Freshwater > Lake > Sediment | place: USA: Wyoming | collected... | reverse complement strand
AGGTGCTCTTGATGAACTTCCACGCGAGGTTCCAGGTTGGTTAGACAAAGAGTTTCCAGGATGGGAGACTGTAGCAGCAGAGTTCTATCTCTTTGAACCCATCGTGGGTCAAGTTAACAAGTTTTTCAAGGGTTATATGGATACAGTTATCCGTTATCCCAAACCACCTCGGAAGGGGTCTAAGATAGTTCCCGGCACCCCCATTGAGTGGGAATACTGGATTCTAGACTGGAAGACAACTTCGTGGGGATGGGATCTCAAGAAGAAAACAGATAAGTTCAAGAGAATGCAGTTGGCGCTATATAAGCATCACTGGTGCACCAAGCTAGGAATAGACTTTAAGAAGGTGAAGTGTGGATTCGTTCTTTTGAAGAGAACTGCAAAAGCAGGTAGTAGATGTGAACTGGTAGAGATATCAGTTGGAGATAAAACTAGAGAAGACGCACTAGATCTCGTGTCGCACATGGTTAATTCCGTTAGTAAGCGCATGTTCCTCAAGAACAGGAACAGTTGTACATATTGTAAGTTTCGTAACACAAAACATTGTCCATAAGGACAATTCAGAAAAAAAGGTAAAGACAGATGACGATTAAATTAATAGGTAATGGTTCTATTGAGTTGGGCGATGGTCTCAGAGTAACGTTCCAGAGGACACTAAGAATTCCAGAAGATGGACAGACACACAGTCTTCCGCCTTCGTTGGGACAGTTTCCTGTTCGTAGGGTAGAAGATTTCAAAGGGAAGGTTCCAGCAGCTTGGGAAGAGCACGGTGGAGTATTTCTCCCCATGTACCAGAGAGAAGCTATGTGGCTTCAATTTGGTTCAAGCAATGGAAAGCACTTTGCTCTCAAGGTAGCAACCGGCAAGGTAAATGCCTTGAATGGCAAGAAGTGGTCGGAGAAGCTCAAGAAGGCTAAGGTTGAATCTGGCAAAGATCCAGTCCAGGATTACTCTGTAATCCCAGGACAACCCTGGCTTGACGGTTTCAACACGGGCGATGGAGTGATCCGTCAGTTCGTTGCCATGCCTCTAGGGATGGGATATACCGTAGAAGCTCAGGTTACCGGCAAGGAAGATGTTGGTGGTCTACAACTCCTAGCAATTCCAGCCAAAGAAGGTGCTATCAAGCCACCTCCTGTGTCAATCACAAGAGGCGGGTTTGCCGCAATGGGTGGAGGATACTATGGCGCCACTGGCTCCTTGAATAAGTCTTTGCATGTCAATCACCCGCTTGGTGTAAGTCTCAGCGCAACCAATACTTCATACGGTAAGGGCATGAGCTCTGGTGGTATTGTTGGAAGTGCTGGACCAAACTACGAATCAGCCGAAGTCTATGCTTGTGCTTCAATGGATGATTCAAATAGTCGCGGACTAGAATCAATGGGATCTACTCCAACCCTAACAGGCGCAGAAATGGGTCTTGCTGCTGGTGGTAAGATGAAGCAGAGTATCTATGCAGATCCTCATGGTATTGAAGTCTGGGATCAAGAGAAGGGTGTCAAGCTCTTTGTTCATATTGTGAATAGCCAGATGTGGAAGGCTATCACAGGAGAAGAAGCACCTTCAACCCCAGTAACAGCTAAGTCCTATGCTCAATATCGATATCCCTGGTTTGACCTTTATGATGAACATGTCCCAGCGGTTCAGGGTTCTGGCACTCTCGCAAATGTGAAGCCAGTGTCACAAATGGACAAGAAGAAGAAAATCAAGGGTCAACAAGATGATTCCAAGATTGACAGCAAGAAGAACGTTATCAAGTATAACGTTAGTGTTCCTGCTGTTAAACCAAAGACAGAAGTCACAGACGGAAAGTGGTAAACAGTTATGAGTAAATCAAAGGGCATCAATCAAAATCAGTTAATATTGGTTCTTTCAGGATTGGAGCACACTCTCAGAGAAGGCTCTAATTCAGTTGAGACTTACAGAGATGATTCCTTGTCTGGTATCTCAATTGATACTGACGAGCTTCGTGAACTCTTGAAGAGATTGAAAGATGCCCTTCGTTTTACCAAGCGTTGCATCAAAGAATACGAGAGCGTAGTTCTTGCTCCTGATGACGTTGACAGCCTTGATGACAGCGAAGATGATGATGAAGAAATGGAAACAGAAGAGGGTGATGACGAGGATGATGAATCCGACACCTATCTTTTTCAACAAAAGCCCAACTGTATGCCTTGTTGCAACAGTCCATCCCACAACGTTGAAGAAGTAGAAGACGACGAAGAAGATGACGATGAAGAGCCAGCATGGTGCACCGAGTGTTCTACCACACACGCAGGGGATTGTGATTCCGGCGAAGAGGAATAATCATGTCCGACAGTGACATCATCATTTCAGGATATACCACAACACGAAACTGTGTTGAGATGGATTATCCTTTTGAACAATCAATTCTCTCTATGCTTGAGTTCTGTGATGAAGTCGTTGTTCTTGACAGCACAGACAAGGCTGATGGAACTCTGGAAAAGCTCACAGCTCTGGCAGAGAATGATGGTAGAATTCTTGTTCTACATGCTGATGTAGACTGGAAGGCTCCGAATCATGGAATCTTTGATGGTGAAACAAAGGCTCTCGCTAGGTCAAATTGTAACGGAGACTTTCTCTGGCAGTTTGATGTAGATGAGATCATGCATGAACAGGATGCTCCGAAGGTAAGAGAGCTTCTCAAGAAGGTCAACTATCTTCAACAAGCACCCATCGTAGCTCTCCCGGTTATTGAATATTGGGGTGGTGAAGGTAAGGTTCGCATGGATGTCAATCCATGGAAGTGGAGACTTTCAAGGAATATTCCAGACATTACTCATGGAATTCCTGCTAGTTTACGCAAACAAGTCAACGGACTTCTGTATGCAAATCCAGGAACCGATAGTTGTGATTACATCTCCAAGACAACCGGACAGCCAATTCCGTTCATTCACTTTATCAACGAAGATATTGACATAGCTAGACGAGCTGCCATCAACAATGAGAGACTCGTTCCTCTTTTTGAAGCATGGTTTAACCGACACATAGATGAGTACCCTGGAGTGTTCCATTATTCCTGGTTCTCAATCGCTAGAAAGATAAAACAGTACAGGTTATTCTGGACAACGTTCTGGAAAGCGCTCTACAATGAAGACAGAGATCCTGCTTGGAATCCCTTCTTTGACGTTCCGTGGGATCAAGTAACAGACGACATGATTGAAGCGAAGGCTAAAGAACTAGAGCATGGCACGGGCGGATGGATCTTCCACAACAAGTGGAATGGTTCACACACCAACGCTATGAAGGTTTACAGAGAGCCGCCCAAGATCATGAAAGACTGGATGGAGAGTCACAAGTAATGGCTCTGACAATTGAAGAGATTGATGTTGTAGAGAAGATTATAGCATTTCATGTTGCTGGACATAATCCAGCTGTTTCTTTGATGGAAGATTTTCAGAAGTTCTACAACCTGACAGATGAAGACACAGCACGTTTTGAAGTTTATTACAAACGTGCCATAGTCAAGTATTTTAACGGTAGCGCCAACTACCCAAGATTGGCAACGGAGCTCAAGTCATATGACCGAAGAGATTACTAGTCCAGATCCTAACGCACCAGTGGTTAACGAACAACCTGTAATCACGGTAGTCGTTCCCTGTTTCAATCACGGCAAGTATCTTGCCGAGTGTGTTGATTCCTTGTTGCTTCAAACCTATGAGAATCTTGAGATCATCATTGTGAATGACGGTTCAACGGATAATTCAAAGGAAGAGGCTGAGAAGTGTGTAACTCTTGATCCAAAGAGAGTTCGTCTAATTGATCTCTCAGAAAACAAGGGTAAGTGGTTCTGTCTCAACAGAGCAATCTCTGAGTGTAAGGGAATGGTCGTTACTTGTCAAGATGCCGATGACCTAGCTCTTCCAGATCGTATCAAGCGTCAGTTTGAAGCTATGGCTGCTACTAACAGCATTCATAGTCTTTGTGGTTTCCATCACTGCTATACAGACGAAGACATTGCCAAGCTCAAGGACTCAAGGGTTGAGGGAGAACTCAAGGGACTTGAGTCAGAAGTTGTGTCTCAGATGGTTGAACAGGGCTTTCTAACCGAAGGCATCAATCACTACTTCACAGCAGACTTTGAGACAGCTGGTACAAGTGCTATGTTCTTGAAGGCTCTCTGGAACGTTGGATTCAGATTTCAACCACCAGGACTTGGACTCAGAATTGCCTTGTCAGAAGACAGTGACTTCAACACCAGAGTTACTCTAGCTCTCAGAAACACAACTGTGTTGGCAGAGAAGCTCTATCTGTATCGTAGAGGTACAGGAACGAACAAAGAAGAATATTAAATGGGAACGGGAGAAATCACTAGGACATTGGTGAATGACAAGTGGATTTATCAGGTTGATGTTTCTGATATCCCTTGGAATAAAGTCCATAAGTACATGGAAAATGTACGTGAATTAGCGAAGCTTTACACGGAACTTAAAGATGAAGATATCTCTCCTCACACCAACTCGTAATCGTCCTCATGCAATGTTCCGTCTATGGGAATCTGCTAAGCAAACAGCAGATGATCCCAAGAGACTTGAGATCGTGTTCTACATGGACAACGATGATGCTTTCTCGGTGAGGAAGTTTGAAGAGATGGACTGTCCACAAGTCAAGGGAATTCTCGGAGAGAGAATTGTTTTGAGCGAGATGTGGAACGAGTGTTACAAAGAGGCAACCGGTGATATCTGTATGCATTGCGGGGATGATATCGTATTTAGGACTCAAGGTTGGGATACCCGCGTTCTTAACCATTTCAGTGATCATCCAGATGGTATCCTTTTTGTTCACGGCATGGACGGCATTCAAGATGCGAAGCTGGGGACACATGGTTTTCTCCATCGTAACTGGATTGACACTCTTGGTTACTTCGTTCCCCCTTATTTCTCTTGTGATTATAATGACACATGGCTAACCGAAGTTGCTGACATGCTTGGTCGTAGAATCTATGACCCTGAGATCTACACAGAACACATGCACTGGGCTGTAGGAAAGCAACCAAGAGACAGCACCTACTCAGAGACAACAGCTCGCGGACACAGAGACAATGTAACAGCTCTGTATGATAGTCTCAGAAACAAGCGTGTAGAAGACGCAGAGAAACTCAAGAAGGTTATCACTGAGTTTCAACTAAAGCACGTTGACAAGGTACTGTAATGACACTTTCCATTTGCATCTACTTCCCAAAGGAACCAGAGAAGCTTTTTCAGTTTCTGGGGTCTGCTGCTAAGCATCCAGACTCCAAGACTTTTGAACTACTCTTGTTCGTTGACAATGATGATCACAAGGTCTCTAGTGAGTTCTACGATCTCAGGAAGTTCATTCGCAAGGGACTGAACGTTCAGGTGTTTGTCAACCCAAGTCTGGTTTCTAGTGATAAGGTGTTTGAGTTCCTGTCAGAGAAGTCTACGGGTGATGGTGTTGTGGTTAACAACGGGTTCTACACAGACATCGTTGAATTGATTGATCGTGGCACAGACCCGATTGTTATTAACAACGTCTTCAAGACAGAAACGTTGGACATGATTACAAACGTTTCCAGAGAGCCTCCAAGAAAGATTGTGATCGGCTAATGGCTAAGGTAAAACTAAATGTTGTTCCGTCTGGACAGGAACCTGTAGGTGCAGCTCTTAAAGAGAATATGTCCTTTGAGTCTCAGACACAGGCTTATTCTACCTGGGGAGGAAAGCTTCTCCAACACACCGATGTTCTGAACTCAATTCAGAATGAAAAGAAGTTCAAACCCATTACAATTCAGTTAGCTCCAACGGAGGCTTGCGATAGCAATTGCCCATTTTGCTCTGTTTCTTGGAGACCCATTGACAAGAAGATACCCTGGGAACATATCGTAAAAGGTTTAACTGAATTCCGTGAGCTAGGTGCGAAGAGTGTTGAGATTACCGGTGGAGGAAATCCTCTACTCTACAAAGACGGAACCAAGAATATTAACGATGTAATTGAGTTGGCTCACAGTCTTGGCTACGAGATTGGTGTTATCACAAACACTGAGAAGCTTTCAAGACACATTCGTCCAGAAAATGCCGCTAAGGTTAATTGGCTCCGTGTGTCACTTATCAAGCTTGATGAAGGAAAGAATCCAGAGGACTATAACTTTCAAGGCTTTGATGTTAACAAGATGGGTTTCTCCTACATCATCTATGAGGGAACAACGGTCCAGTCAATTGAGAAGATTGCTAAGTTAGTTGAACTGAATCCAGACATCAAGTTCGTTCGTATTGCCTCTGACTGTCTTACAGAGAATTCTATCACCATCAAGAAGGACTGGGGAGACATTGTCAAAGCTCTGGATGTTAACAAGAAGTTCTTCATCAAAGAGATCAATGACACCTTTCATGCTTATGAAGGTGGCTGTTGGGTCGGGATGGTTAGACCTTACTGGGTTTGGAATGGTGTATACATGTGCACCTCCCATGTGCTAAAACACAGGAACTACCATGACACTTGGAAGCTGTGTGAGAGCACGGAGATAAAGGATACATGGGACAAGATGAATGAACGTTTCAAGAACGGACAGAACCCATATGACATCAACATCAAAGAAGAGTGCTGGCACTGCTACTACTACAACAACAACCGACTCCTTGCCGATGTCATCAACGAACTCCCAGACAAGAACTTCGCCTAGTCCAGACTCCTACGACTCTGAATATTACCGTTCTTCCAACTATGCTGACTACCTTGAACGAGCAGATCGTTACAAGAAAACAGCATATGAGTTGATTGACCTTCTAAGAAAACTCAGCCTTGTAACCAAAGAGAGCATGCTCGTTGACTACGGGTGTGCTGTTGGCTTTTTGCTTGAAGGCTTCAAAGAACTTGGATATCCCAGGATTCTAGGATATGAAGTATCTGACTGGGCTGTCAAAGAAGGTAGACGGAGAGGGAACAACATCCACTACTGGGGATCTTTCCACTATGACTCTTTTTGTACCAAGGTCATGACGGCTCTAGATGTGTTTGAGCACATGACAGATGAACAGATAACTGAAGTGATTACCACTATCAAACCTGACTGTATGATTGTTCGTATCCCGTCTTCTACAGACGGAGGCAAGACGTTCCATCTTGAGGTATCAAGACAAGACCCAACTCACATCAACTGTAAAGACAAAGAACAGTGGATTGAGTTTTTCAAACAATTGGGCTACAACACATTCCTAAAATTGAACCTGTATACTGTCTATGACACTCCAGGCGTAACTTGCCTGCTTATACTCTAAGGAGAATTGAATGAAGATCGGTTTTATGGGACTTGGAAAACTTGGACTGCCTTGTGCTCTAGCAACAGAAGAAGCTGGACACGAGGTTGTTGGTTTTGATCCAAGTGAAGCTGTTAGAGGCTATGTAAGAGACAAGAAGATTCCCTACAGAGAAGAAGGTGCACCTGAGAGACTGGTGAACTCCAAGATTCGCTGTGTAGACGTTGCTGAGCTTGTGAGTTTCAGTGACATCATCTTCGTGGCTGTTCAAACTCCACACGATCCGCTGTATGAAGGCATCTCAAGAATTCCAGAGACACGTGTAGACTTTGACTACAGCTATCTAATTCAAGCTTGTCAACAGCTAGACACAGAGATCAAGACTCAAGGACAAGACAAGGTTGTCGTTGTCATCTCTACAGTTCTTCCTGGAACGATGGATACCTATGTGAAGCCACATCTGAGCTCACACTTCAAGCTCTGCTACAATCCGTTCTTTATTGCAATGGGGACAACAATTCATGACTTTACGCATCCCGAGTTTGTACTCTTTGGAGTTGATGATGAAAAGGCAGCGCAGAAGGCTGAAGAATTCTATAAAACGATTCACTCTAGACCTTTCTACAAGACTGCGATCAAGAATGCGGAGCTTATCAAAGTTTCGTATAACACGTTTATTTCGATGAAGATTGCCTTCGTCAACAACCTGATGGAAGTGTGTCATCACACTGGTGCAGACGTTGACGCTGTCACAGATGCTTTGAAGCTTGGAACTGAGAGACTTGTGTCTCCGAAGTATCTTTCCGGAGGCATGGGAGATGGTGGAGGTTGTCACCCAAGAGACAACATCGCTCTGTCTTGGTTGTCTCGTAAGCTCGGCGTTCGTTATGACTGGTCCGAAGCTGTCATGATGGCTAGAGAGAAGCAGACAGACTTCCTAGCTGACGTTGTTGAGAAGTGTAGAATGAAGGGTGACTTTCCGTTGCCTGTGATTATTCTTGGAAAGGCATTCAAGGAACAGACCAACCTCGTTGTTGGTTCGCCTTCAATCCTCTTGAAGAATATCCTCAATGAACGTGGCATTGACGTTGACATGTATGATCCATGGATTGACAACGCTCTTGACAAGGAAATGAATCCATTTTTTGGAATGGGCATGGTAGCATGTTACTTTATTGGAACTCACCACAAAGAATTCCAGAAGTACAAGTTCCCAAAGGGTTCTGTTGTCATTGATCCTTGGCGCTATATTGCTGACCAAGAAGGTATTAAGGTTATCAGAGTCGGTCAAGGGAAGAGATAGTTGTGGACATACGTGAATACTCCTCTTTCGCTAGAATGTGCTGCCTATAAGTTTACCGGTACAAAACCCTACCGACAACTTCCTCATTTCTTTTCCTACAACTTAGAAGAACTAGTTGAACTCCATACTGCCGCTCCTGAAGAAGCCTTCTTCAGTCTCTTCGGCAAGTGGATGGAAGACTTTGAGCTTGATAACTCCAGTCTGATTGAGATGGTTCAGTACGAAGATGGACTGTCGCACATATTCTTCTTGAAACGACATGAATATAAGGTCAAAATCTCTCCACCCCTTGAACTAAGGAAGGAAGAGATAGATGGCTTCAGTATATCTTTGATCTGTACCGACAATGAACCCTACATGTCTTTGCTTAGAGAGGCAATAGAACACTATCAGGGTCTAGACATGTGGAACTTAGACTTGAATGTTACCTTCTTTGGGAACATTGATGAAGCTGAGTTTCCTGGAGTTTCAGTGTTCAAGTATCCCCGCGCAGACTTCAACATGGCGTATGCCCGCAATCAAGGGTTAAAGAACTGTTGGGGAGACCATGTCTTCATGTTGGATGTTGATGTGAGACTGTCTCAACGAGATATCAATTCAATTCTAAACAAGTATAGAACAATTCCCAATCATGGTGTCTTCAATCTCAAGAACTCACCTAAAGTTGGCAATGGACTATACTTTGGCAACAAGGAAGTTTTGATCAAGAACGGTTACAATGAAAACTTCAAACAGTGTTGGTTTGAAGATACTGAGTATCTCATGAACTTCTCTAGAACAGGAGTTATACCAGTGGTTGTGTTTGAACCGTTCAAGAGAATTGATCATAGTCGTGACGGCACCATGCCTACTCATGAATTAAACTTTAATCTCTTTTCAAACATCCTTCATCTAGGAAAGAGAACACCTTAATGCCGTCATCTGGAATTACCATGTCAAGTGTTTATGCTGTTTACCGAGTACTCTATGGTGAAGACTTTATCAAAGAATCAATCAAGTCTCTCTGTTTTAATGCAGACAAGATTTTTATCTGTATTGCTGATAGACCTTTTGGTGACACAAAAGGTGTGAACTACAAGGGACAGTGGATCAGTTGGCCAGAGAAGTTTGACAACGTCAGAGAGAAGATAAAGGAACTCATAGACGAAGATGAAGGACTTCCAAACTTCCCACAGCCACCGAAGCTTCGTTTGAGAGAACGAATTGTTATTATAGATGACTACTGTGCATCTCCCAAGAACCAGTTAACACACATTGTTAACGACCTAATTCTTCCAAACTATCCACAACCTGACATGGTTATCATGATGGAGCCAGACCACGTGTTCAGCGAATCCGGCGCACGTGATGCTCTGTGTTTTGAGATGGATGATGAAACACCAGAGTCTGTAAGGTGTGCTACTCTAGACCAAATAGAGTATTGGAAAACCCCTCACTGGAGAATTCCAAACCGTCCCAATCGCATGGGCCCAATTATTCACAGACTCGCTCCTGGTGAGAAGCTCTGTCTAACAGGATTCAATGGAGCTCCCCTTAAGGGTGAAGTAAAGCGCCTCTATGAGACCGTACACAATATGGGATTTTGTGCATCACCAGAAGTGATGTACTGGAAGCACCTGACTGCTCTTGCCTTTAGTAAGGTTATAGGAGATTCTGTACCTAATGAAAGTTGGTACGAAGAGAAGTGGCTGAAGTGGAATCCACTACTCAATAACAAGAATCTTGAAATATCACTTGGGTATGAATGGGCTATTCCATACGCCTACGAACATGACACATCGGATGTCCCGGCGTTGATTAGGGAAAAGTATGGGATACAACAGTAATAGGGTTCAAGACAATGATACTGATAACAGCACTACGGAGAGGTTTATAGGATGCCGCTAATTCAACGTTCTCAACTCAAGGGTCCAGCAGAGAAGAAGAAGATTCTCGTTCTCTCGGATCATCCACTAGCAACAAGTGGAGTTGGAGTTCAAGCTAGATTCTTGATTGATGGATTGCTCAAGACAGGGAAATACAGTTTTCGTTGTTTTGGTGGAGCTATCAAACATCCCAGCTACGAGACCGTAGTTGTTAACCAGGACTTTCTTATCAAACCTGTTGATGGGTTTGGAAACAAAGACACGATTCGCAATGTCCTTACGACAGAGAAACCTGATGCTATTCTAATCTTCACAGATCCACGTCAGTTCATCTGGCTCTGGGAAATTGAAGACGAGATTCACCAAGTGTGTCCAATCTCTTACTGGCACGTTTGGGACAATGACCCATATCCGGCATTCAACAAGGTTTGGTATGACAGCACAGACCTTATCAACTGTTTGTCCTACAAGACCTACGAGATGATCAAGCCACACTTTCCTAACAAGACCAACTATATTCCTCACGCATTCCCAAAGCAAGTATACTTTCCAGCAAAGGAAGAAGAAGTTGCTACCGTCAGAGCCCAGAACTTTGCAGAAAAGGCAGACTGGTTCAGTGTCTTGTGGGTGAATCGTAACGCTTCTCGTAAGATGCCTGCTGACCTTCTGGATGCTTGGAAGGTGTTCCTGGACAAGCTAGAAGCCAAGCATGGACATCGTAAGGCTGTTCTGATCATGCACACAGATCCCGGAGATCCTGAAGGACCAAACCTCATGGTTGTTCAAGAACTCATGGGACTTCAGAACAACGTCTTGTATTCAACTCAAAAGATTGACTTCAATCACGTCAACGTTCTTCACAACATCACAGACTGTTGTATCAACATCTCCAGAGCTGAAGGCTTTGGTCTTTCAACTCTGATTTCTCTTCAGTGTGGAAAGCCAATCGTGGCTCTCAAGACGGGCGGACTTACAAGACAGGTCATTGACCACAGAGACGGGTTTGAACTTGGTGGAGCTATTGACCCAATTACCAGAAAACTAACTGGTAGCCAGATGGTTCCCTACATCTATGATGACTATGCTGGACAAGATGATGTAGCAAACGCCTTGATGAAGGTCTATGAGCTAACACCAGAGCAGAAGTCTGAAATTAAAGCTAAAGCTTTGGACTACGTGAACTTTGAGTTCAACTTTGACAAGATGATCACTGACTGGGATACTACACTTGAAGCTTGTATTAATGATTGGCAAGCTGCTAAAGAAGCCGGAACTCTCAAGGGGTGGGAATTGATTTCGCTTGATTCTACCATTGTAGCCACTCCAATACTGGGACCTGTTTCAATCGTACAACAAAAGATTGTACCAAAGGTCTTAGGAATTCCAAACCTTGAAGCCAAGGTTATAGTTCCAAATCGCAAGGCACATCCAAAGATTCTTGAGAGAATGGGCAATAGGAGATAATAGAACATGGGTAAGTCAGTACTGTTAAGAGCACCAGTGTTAACTCAGTCTGGGTATGGTGTTCATGCTAGACAGATCGCTAGATGGCTCTTTGATCACGAAGATGAGTGGGATCTGGATATCTCCTGTGAGCTCCTGAACTGGGGACAAACTGGTTGGATTATTGATAAAGATGCTGAGAATGGACTCATCGCCAAACTCTTGCAAGCTAGCACGTCCATGAAGCCAATCTATGATGTGACACTTCAACTTCAGTTGCCAAACGAATGGAATCCGGCTCTGGGAAGATTCAACATAGGTTTAACAGCTGGCGTAGAAACAGACCGCTGCAATCCAGGTTGGATTCAGTCTGTGAACTCCATGCATCTCGTCATTGTTCCTTCTCAGTTCGTTAAGACTATGTTTGAGACTTCTGGTCAGGTAACAACACCTATTGTGGTTATTCCAGAGGCATTCATTGATGAGTGTCAAACGGGTGGAGTCATTGACTTGGAGCTTTCAACCGACTTCAACTTCCTTGTTTTTGGACAGGTAACAGGTAACAACCCAGAAAACGATCGTAAGAATCTTGCTTACACCGTTAAGTGGTTGGCAGAGACATTCTACAACCGCCCAGACGTTGGTGTTGTGTTGAAGACCAACGTTGTTAGAAACGCCAAGGTTGATGCTGTAATGACCGTGAACATGCTTAGTAAGCTTGTTTCGGAAGTGAAGAAAGGTCCAGGACCGAGATTCCATCTGCTTCACGGCGCCCTTACAAACAAAGAAGTTGTTGGACTCTACACGCATCCCAAGATTAAAGCCCTGTTGTCTCTGACACACGGAGAAGGATTTGGGCTACCACTTCTAGAAGCAGCATCGTGCGGACTTCCAGTGATTGTTCCTGGTTGGTCAGGTCACACGGACTTCTTGAAACATGGAAGATATCTCAAACTTGAACACAAGCTCGGAGTAATTCATGAGTCGCGCGTAGACTCATCTATTTTCATGCCAGGAGCACAGTGGGCATTCCCACAAGAAACAGACGTAAAAGCCAAGCTAACCAAGTTCTATGACAGCAACGCTGTTCCTAAGCAGTGGGCACTAGAATTACAAAAGAAGTTGTTGCCTCTTTACAATCATGAAGCAATCGCACGACAATATGACAGTATACTTGAAACTTACTTCAAGTAGACGAAAGGTTTAGTCTGTGGTTTATTTCTTTGCACTACTGTGTCTTTTGTTGATGGCGGGTTTAGGTCTAACGATCTATCAGCTACTTAAACTAGCACGAATTATCATGATTCTAGAAGATGACTTGTCTGAAGGCATTGAAAGTCTTCAAACGAGCGAACACACTCTTGAAGAGTTACTGAAGATGCAGATGTTCTTTGACAGCAAGGAAGTCAAGCTGGCTGTAATGGAAGCCATGCAAGATGTCAAGATAGCCAAGCACGCCATGACCGGTTTGATTAGAAAGTTCACCCAGAGAAGCAAACAGAAATACGTAAGTGTAAAGGTTGTTGAGGATGAACGGGAAGAAGAATAACAATAATGGTTCTAGGCAAAAAGAAAATATCACGTCGCAAGCCAGGAGAAAAAGCATTTAAGAATTACTTTGATGACGACACTCAGGTTGCAATTGTATCATATGCTTCAGAGGTTGACCCCAAGATTAGAGAGAAGCTCTACGTAGAAGTCATCCTTCCGGCTTTTGACAAACTCATTGAGAATCTCATTCATGTCTATGGATTCCATGTCATGTATGAATCTACAAGTGACATCAAGAATGAGTGTTTGGAATTCTTGTACGGAGTCATTACCAAGTTTGATCCCGAGAAGGGATCAAGAGCCTTCTCCTACTTCAACGTTGTTGCTAAGAACTGGCTGATTATCAAGTCAAAGCAAAACGCAAAGAACGTTGCTTCCTATGTGTCTCTGGATAATAGAGAAGCTCTTGCAAAGCACGACATTGATATCATTGAGTCCTACGATGTGATCCCCTCCATTGAAGACATTGTTACCACAGAAGAATTCGCTAGAAATCTCAAACTAATCATCAGTGAATTGAAGACGCGAGCCAAGACGGACAATGAAATGTCCTGCCTTAACGCCATTAGCGTAATCATAGAAAACATAGATGAAATTGACCTACTTAGTAAGAGAGCTGTGATGTGTTATATCCGTGAAATCACTGGTATGAGCTCAAAGCAGTTATCTATCGTTCTTTCTTCCCTCAAGAAACAGTATCGCACTGTGAAGGAAGAAGTACACAAATAGGGGATTTCGCTATGGCAATGCCACAACCAGCTTCATTCAATCCACAGATTCCAGAAGAAGACTTCCAACCAGTTCCAGGCAAAGAGTTAGAGAAGACCATCAAGCAACAGATGAAGGACTTCTCGGCTCTTCTGGATGCTATTGACAAACGTCTAGACAAGAAGAAGACTCTCTGGAAGCAGATCTACGAGAATGCTATCACGGATCGCATGAACTGTTACCTTGTTTTCGCTGATCTTTACATCAACGTTCATGGCAGAGCAGAACAACACGCCTTGCACGGTATGACCATCGCCAAGTATCTTGAGCGTATGTCCAAGTGCAACGACCAACTTCTTAAGCTAGCTGAGCTGGTAGCAAACGCTGAGCTTGAAGGTACTGACAAAGACGACGATATGTCAGAGGATCAGATCTACGAACGCATTCACGGGAAGTAGTTACTACCATGAATACTGTTCTAAAAGAGTTTATCTATCAGACTGTTCTTCGTGTACTCTCAGAAGGCTTTGCTGAGAATGTAGTTCAAGAACAAGAGCTTGTTGACGAGGGTGGTCTTGGTGGACACATGAGCCACCTCTATGACAATGACGCTCTCACGTTTGGAGAACTCAAGAAGATCTTTCTGGCAGCTGGTGCAGGCAAATTAGAGAACGTAACAGAGAAGCTTGACGGACAGAACTTGTTCGTAACCTTCAACGTAGCAGAAGGCACCGTGAAGGTAGCCCGTAACAAGGGCATGCTCGCGACAGGTGGAATCAATGCAGCTGGTATTGCAACCAAGTGGTCTGACTCACCAGTTATTGCTGAAGCCTTTACAACAGCATTCAAGATTATCAACCAATCTATGCTAGCACTTCCCAGAAAGGTGTTACAGAATATCTTCGGTCCAAACGGTAACGTGTGGTTCTCGGTTGAAGTGATCTATCCCAAGAGTGCCAATGTTATAAACTATGACAAGAATGTCATAGTCTTTCATCGTTCTGGGACTATGATTGATGCAACCGGTAAGTCTGTTGACAATCCAGAGATTGAAGCAAACTTCAACCTTCTTCTACAACAGATGGAGAAGATGCAACAGAATATTGCAAACAGCAACTGGAACATCATGGGACCTGTCTTGGTACCACTCAAGAAGTTGTCAAGTGCCGAGCCTGTAAAGAGAGCCTTTGCTAGTCTTACGGCACTTCAGTCCAAGCACGGACTAAGTGACAAGGATCAACTTGCCAAGTTCATTGATGCCGAGATTGTTCAACAGCTAGCTCCACTCAAGATTCCAGCTAATGTGGTTCCACAGGTTGTAGCCATTATTGCTGACAGACCAGGGAAGCCAAATATCAATGCCTTAAAAAAGGTACTGTCGCCAGAACAAATTGTTGGCATCCAGAAGTTCAGAGAGAAGGCTCTCAAGAATGCTGTTGCTCCGCTTGAAGCTGTCGTTCATGACTTTGCTGTTGAGGTTTTGAAAGACGTTCAGAGTTTGATTGCTCTCAATCCCAACAAGGAAGTTCAGAGACTTCGCGCTGAAGTCCAGACAGCTCTCAGCAAGATTGCTGGTTCAGGTAATGCAGCTGCTATTGAGCTTATCAAGAAAGACCTTTCTAAACTCCGCAGTGCTGACAATGTAACTTCTTCTATGGAAGGCATTACCTTTCAGTGGAAGGGTGACACATACAAGCTTACCGGTAACTTTGCACCTATCAATCAGATTCTTGGCATTTTCAAGTATGGTAGAGGCAAAGACGTTCCACCAATGGCTTAGTGTGAACATTCTCAGATTTGTCTCTAGACTCTACATAGAGTTATGACGCGATCAACCGGATTCAATGTTCAAAGACAGTTAGTCGGTGGTGTTGGTGCTAGAGACACCACACAAGAGAGACGTGGAGGATATCAAGGTGGAACTGCGCCCACTCTCCAGAGAGCTGTTGTTGTTGACGTTATTACAGATCCTAATGCTCTAACACCTGAAGAGTTAGATAAGTTAGAAGATAGTGTTAACAACCCTGAAACTGTCGGGACAATGCCCTATAACAGTATTGTTGGTAGAATTGTTAGTCACGAACATGACTTGGGCGATCCTACACCACATATTTTCTACCCCTTCTTTTCTTCACACTTTCAACTTCCAGTAAAGCCAGGAGAACAGGTTTTTATTATCTATGAAGACTTCTCTCAGTCGGGTAACATTCTTGGTTACTGGATGACTAGAGCACCAGCTGCGAGACAGATAGAAGACGTGAACTACACCCACTATGATCGTCTCTATGACCCAACGAACAACCTTCGTAACTTAACATCTTCTCAAAGAAGTGCTCTTACGGGTAGTGCTCCTAACTTTCCAAATGGAGCTGGAACACCTGAATCATATTCTCTAAAACCAGCAACTGACAGTACAACGAATCCATTTGAAGATATTGTTACAAATGCAACAGCTTCCATTATCAGTCAATTTGAAGCCGTTCCAAGACAACGTAAACGTCCAGGTGACTTCGCTCTGTTTGGCTCAAACAACGCAGCGATTATCATTGGAAGAGATCGCACAGGTCCACTAGTTCCAGTAACAGGCAGCGAAGGCAAAGACGTGCTTGCTAAAGCTGGTACAATTGACCTCGTAGCCGGTCTAGGAGCCCCAAGAAAGCCACCAGGGCCAGATGATGACCCAACGGCAGGTAATCATAACCCGACCGCTGCAAGGGTTATAGCGAATACAAGATCTAAGCAAGAGGTTGACAAGGTACCTTTTAAGAAACAGGGTAAGCCTAATAACCCAACTGAAGGAGATCCGGACTTCAAACGAGATCTCTCAAGAGTTTACATTTCTATGAAGACCAAGGGAGATGAGAACTTTGGGATTAACTTTGGAAATGACAATGATAATGCTGACGGAATCTTTACCAACACAGATGCCAAGTATGGAGATAAGATAGAAGACCTTCCAGCTGGAGAGAATGCTGGGCAACCATTTGCTGTTATTAAGTCTGAACATGTAAGAATCATTGCCAAAGGTAAAGATGAAGACAATGGACCAGATGCTTCAGGTGACATTCGTATCATCAAGGAAGGCAAGGTTGCAGATGACCCCAAGGACTTTGCTATGCTTGTGATGGCTAAAGACGGTAGAGTGATGCTTCATGGTAAGAAGGTTTACATCAACTTCAATGATGCTGACGATGGCAGAATCTTGTTGGGTTGTAAGAGTGACACTGAAGGCGATGCAGACCCTGTAGTGCTTTACTCAAAATTAAAAATAACACTCAACTTGATAGTTGATATGATGTATCAATTAGCTGGCAAAACAGCCGACCAATTTAAGGGTATCTCAGATGGTATTTCAGCTCCCAATGCTGCTGGACCATTCTCGCCGATTCCTGGTTTGATTGGTGTTAAGGTAAAATCTAGCTTGGGTAGCTCAAATTTGAATACTTTCAGAGATACCAAAATCAAACCACTCAAGAGTACTGAGAGTGATGACATGAAGGTTGCCGATACTAGATCCAAGAATGTATTCATGAAGAAAGATAATCAAGGATAACTAATATGCCATTTCCACCTCCCCCACCTGTTGCAAATCCGCCAGATGGGCCAATTCCATTACCGCCAGCTGCATTGACAACCATCATTCCAGCTCCGACTCCAACGTCGTTGACAATGCTTGACCTCAAGAATATTTTGCTTCCAGCTGAGCAGAATATCATGCAGTTCATTCCACCACCACCACCACCACCTCCAGGAGCTCCACCTCCAATTCCTGATCCATTGCCGGAGCAAATTGCAGCATATGCGGCAAAGACAGCTGATCAGTTATCAAAAGCCCTGTTTCCATATATGCAAATCCTGATTGTGCAGTTGGCAAACCAGATCATTGACGAACGTATCTCGTCCCAGCTTGCCCAGCTACAAACTGATGTGGATGCCATCAAGTCCAATCTCGGTATCTAAGAAACTGATACTTACTCATTACGATGACTCTTATCAGTTTCAAGAACGTTGGTATCAAGGAATTCCAAGTTCAGAATGTTTTGACAACACCTGGAAGCATTCTTCCTGTTGGTATCAAGACACCAGTTGAATTTGGAAACAACAGCGATGGACTTTTCGCTATGTATACCAACATCCAAGATGTAGTCCATGATAATCTTCGTAACCTGCTTCTGACCAATCACGGAGGTAGGCTCATCAAGTTTGATGTTGGTGCTGACTTGCAACCCTTAGTGGCAGAGTTTAGTTCCAAGGAAGACTTTGATGCCGAAGCGATGCTTCGTATCAACACAGCTGTTGGCAAGTACATGCCCTTTATCACCTTGGTGGGATTTGATTCTAAACCAGAATTTCAAAACACAACCTTCACGGGACGCATTGTTTTGTTTCTTGTTTACAGTGTTCCTGCTCTGAATGTGATTGAAAAGGGATTGGAACTCTTGTTGTTCGTTATTTAGTAGGAGTGGATGGTTAACCGATGACAATTGATAGCAGACGCCAACTCCTCAAGGTAATTAAACAGAGGAAGTTTCTCAACAAGGACTTTGATGGTTTCAAAGCCGACCTGTTTGAATATGCCCGTGTGCACTATCCTGATAGAATCAAAGACTTCAGCGAAGCTAGCTTGGGAGGTTTGCTCCTTGAGCTCGCAGCTTACGTTGGAGACGTTCAGAGTTTCTACCTAGATCATCAGTTTCATGAACTCTCTCCAGAGACAGCAACTGAGTCTAGAAATATTGAGAAGTTGGTTCGTGATGCTGGAGTTCCAATCGTTGGAGCAAGTCCTGCTGTTTGCAATATTACATTTATCGTAGAAGTGCCTGTGTCTCCTGGAAGTAACCCTCCGATTCCAGATCCTAATGCTCTGCCTATCATCTACGCTAGCACCTTCTGCACGGCACAGAATGGTATTCAGTTTGAGTTAACCGAAGACATTGACTACACCGACACAGACAGAGACGGCAATCTCATAGCTGTACAACAGATCTCAAAGCGTGATGCTAACAATAATGTAAGTGCTTTCTTCTTGTCAAGAACAGAAGTGTGCCTTTCTGGATTCAGGACTACAGAGAATTTTACAGTTGGATCTTTTTCAGCGTTTCTAAGATTCACTCTCTCAAAAGAAAACGTTACCGATATCATTGCTGTGAACGACAGTCTTGGCAACAAGTATTACCAAGTGGAATACCTTACTCAAGACACGGTATTCCAGACAATGTTGAATCGTAACGAAGACAACGACTTGGTCAAGGAAAACATGATGCTGATTCCTGCTCCATATCGCTTCATCTCAGAGACGGCTATTGATACCAGGCTAAACACTCTCACCTTTGGAGGTGGAAGTGCACAGAGTCTTACGGATGACATCATTCCAGATCCAAGTGATTTTGCCTTGCCACTGTATGGTAAAAGAACGTTCTCAAGATTTACACTTAATCCAGGTAACTTACTTCAGACAACAACTCTTGGCGTCGTAGCTCCGAACTCAACCGTGTCTGTAACCTATCGTTATGGAGGTGGACTGAGTCACAACGTTGGTGCAG
>Ga0315288_10003649_pt1 | contig 19651 bp, 17 predicted proteins | sample YL17G11_20_MG_FD_203454 | JGI IMG/M metagenome (GOLD analysis project Ga0315288, IMG submission 203454) | Sediment microbial communities from Yellowstone Lake, YNP, Wyoming, USA - YL17G11_20 | ecosystem: Environmental > Aquatic > Freshwater > Lake > Sediment | place: USA: Wyoming | collected... | reverse complement strand
AGTGTAATCATTGGTAAAGGATTATATAGAGCGGCCTAACGTCGGCCTTCACCGGCGCGCGGTAGCGAAGCTGGAGCCGGTCCGTTGTGCATGCGGTTGTTATGCCATGCTTTCGCGACTACTCCACCTTCGCTCGACACTGAAGCAGAAGTTCTTCGGCCTTTTCCTTCCCGAACGTCCTCACCATCTCTTCCCACATCGGCGATCTCTTGATGCCTTCCTGGAATTTCCTCGTTATTTCCTCCAATTGATCCGGTGACGGCGCTGTCCCTTGGGCGAGAAGGTGCATCCCTTCGTCGTCCATCCAGGTGAGGGCCGGGAGGCTTGATGGGGTCGGAGCCCGTTTGGCTTTCTTGGTCTTCTTCTTGATCGTTTTCATATTGTCGTTTCTGGCATAACGCTACGGCTCAGGCGCGCTGCAAAGCGTCGCCTGCAGCCGATGGTTGGGCTTCCTCACTTCAGAAATACCCCTTCTTCAATACGGCATCCATTTCTGGGTCTGCCGCATCAATGACGCGCTGGATCTTGTCGATCATCCGCTGGAACACGTCGGCGTAGTATTTCGCCGACTCAAGGAACTCGACATATTCCTCTCGATGTGCCTTTCGCTCTTTCGCGGTCCGGTACTCCTGTCGAACATTCGACGACATTCGCTTCGCCTTGCGCACGATCAACACGTCATCAATGTGCGTCGGGGTGATGGAGACAGGTGTCATGTCGAGGAACTCGCACACGAGGAAGTACAACGACGATGGGACCGCCATTTTTAGGTCGCGACTTGTTGCGACGGCCTCCTGAAACATCGTCTTGTCGAGGTTCGTCTTGCACTCCGCGCACACGTAGCCAAGGTGTGACTCCATCCGCTCTGCCTCGTGGAAGTCCTTGTGAAACGACGTCATCATGTAGAGACGCTTTCCCAAGACAAAATCCTGATCCTTTGTGCGGAGGCTGGGACGGCCTCCGATTCCGGGACTGGCGATAGACGAACTGAAGCTGAGTCCGGCAAACGTCTTTTGGGGTCCTAATTCAAAGGTGCCGTCGGCCAAATTCAGGCCACGGTAGAAAAGCTGGGGCAAGAACTCCTCAAGGATCGTGTTGTCCAGTTTGAGTTGCCCTTTCTGGCGGTAGAGGAACTCCCCAGGACTGTCGAATATCAAGTCCAACTCAACCGATAACTTGTAACGATTAGTCGCATCCACTAGTCGTTGCACGGCACCCCGCTGGCCGCCTTTCACTGCTTCAAGCTCTGCTATCCACTCTCGGTAGCGTTGTAGGGCCGCTTCCACTCTCGGCTTGTCAGCAGCCGGTAGCCGGCGGTTCTCAAGCAGTGCCTTCAACTTGTCGAGATGCGGCGTCGGCAGTGTGGGTTTCTCTGTGCTCATGGGTGGTTCACCTTCCTCTCTTACCATCATGACACTTTCTCTGGTGTGGTAGTCGGAGTAACTCACGCTGTTGAAAATCGGGGTGCCGGTGATTCGATCGATCTGCCCCATAGCATCTGCAAGCAGGGGACGGTTACTGTCTGAAACACGGCCGCACGCTGCGGCCAGAGCTTCCCTCGCAACAGACCGGCCCACGATGGCAGGCAGCTCCGAGTTGATCGTGTACGCGTCACGACGCAGGTTTAGGATGTCCTCCCGGATGGCATCGCCAAAGCGATTATTGAACACCCGCTTCTGGCGAAGCAATACCTCAAATGCCCCGGATTGCACGGCGAGTTGCTCGACAATGTCCGCGTTGTGGAAGGGCACACCAAGAACCTTCGATTCATATCCAACCACGAAGACCGCTCTAGCGGGCGGTTTGAGGACCCTGGCGAGTTCCTGCATCGCGGTAGCCATGTCGATGCAGTACTGAACGACTGTGTAGAAACGGTTTCCCCGGTTTGCCCGGTTAGACCCGATTTCGGACCGGGCTACACGGAGCAGGTCCCAGCCGAGAATCTCAACCGATCTTCTGTAATTCTGATGGTAGTTGAAGACGTTGATGTAAGGCGGGGATGTTACTGCAAAGTCGACGGATTGATTGTCAAGAGGGGGAGCCCTCGCGTCCTGTAAATCTGCCTTTATCGGTCTGGGCGAATACGGTAGTCTGCGGACCATTTCTGCCAATGCCGCCAATTTGCTTTGGACAAGACTATTTGTGATCTGGTTGTTGAATATGTCCAGTAGCACGACGAGAGCATTGCACAGAACTTTAGCCCCGTCGTTGATTGACTGGCCTATGCGGATGACCCGTTCTTCGACTGCCTTGACAGGTACACTGTCCTCCGAAAAAAGCACGATTGGGAATTCATGCTCGACTTTGCTTCGGAGTTCAGCAATCACCGCTTCACGTTCGTCTGGCTTCATGTTAACGAATTCGTAGACTTTGCTGAAACTCCACGCCGAAGGATTTATCTCAAATCCGAATGCACTCAACGATCTGGTCGCTGCTTCATACAAGACCGTTCCGCTTCCGGCAAACGGATCGAGAACTATGGAATCCGGCAGGCAATACGCATCCAGTAGGCATTCGATCAGTTGCGGCGAAAACTGACCGCGCCATGCGAAGAGATTCGATCGGTTCTTCTCTTCGATGTTCAGGAGGGCTTGCGGTATTGGCTTTGTAAAGTCTTTCAAGTCGATCCCTTTTCTTGCAGCCCAACGTGCCGCATCACCGGCCGGCGGAAGCGAAGCTGGAGCCGGTCCGTAGTGCATGCGGTTGTTATGCCATGCTCTCCTTCGCGGCTACTTCAACTTCGCTCGGCACTGAAGCAGAAGTTCCTCGGCTTTTTCCTTCCCGAACGTCCTCACCATTTCTTCCCACATAGGCGATTTCCTGATGCGTTCCTGGAATTTCTTCGTCATTTCTTCCAATTGGTCTGGTGATGGCGCTGTCCCTTGGGCGAGAAGGTGCATCCCTTCGTCGTCCATCCAGGTGAGGGCCGGGAGGCTTGATGGGGTCGGAGCCCGTTTGGCTTTCTTGGTCTTCTTCTTGATCTTTTTCATATTGTCGTTTCTGGCATAACGTTGATTTTCAGCGGCGGCGCGGCTTCGCGACGTACGCCGAAAAAATTGTTCGCCTTTCAGTAGTTCACATACCATACAGAATAGTCGTTCAGCGTCACATACTCCTGGGATTTCTTGTCAACGCACCGGAGCCATGAGAGTTCGATCTGGAAAGTCTGGCCGTCCGAGACACGCTTGATCACGGCGATAAGATCATCGGATTCTGGATTCAGAATATCCAGGAGGTCAAACCTGTCCGTGTAGGATGGGTTTGTCTTCTTCAGTTCATTATATTCCTCTTGATCCCATCCACCCATCACGTACGGCTCTTCCCAAGGGAAGTCCTCGATTCCTGTCACAAGCAGGGGAAGGGGCAGATGCTTCTTGAGGTATGCACGGTATCGGCGGGCATTCTTGGCCGTCCGTCCGTTGTCCTCGCCAAGTACGGCGGCAATTCGATCTTCCGATGTTTTCATATTTTATCCGGGCGAACGCGCGCGTGAGGAACGCGGTTTTCGCGTTTCTCTCGACGCGCAGGTTGGATAATTATGTCGGGTTTCGCTGCTCTACCTGACCTACTAAACTATGCGACCTCTTCACACCGTTGCAACAGTCGTTCTGCTTTCTCGGCTAAATCAACGATCTTCGGCCAATATCCAGTAATGATGTCTTGCGCGTGTGCGAGATTGTTACGTAATTCTTCCAGGTTTTTAAGAAAATGCTCGCCTGACTGTCTCGAATCAAAGTCCAATGCAGTCCTCAGTTCGTTGTTCTCCAAGACAATATCTCGCTTGTCGCTAAATTGAAGACAGTCTGCCAAATCAATCGCTACGTTTCTGCGCTGTCTATCGGCGAGAACATTTTGGGCCGCCGCAACGCGTTCTGGAGATAAGATTTTTTGCCAAGAGCCGTTAGGATAACGCTCACATATAATCCTTAAGAGTTGCAACTCAATCAGGGAAATCAATCCGAATAGCCACATTCTGACAGGTGTCTTCTGTAAATCACCGCGCGTTACTATTCCACCGACACGACCCAACACTTGAATAAAGAGCTGCGGAGAATGACGTATCGCCATAAAGACATCGATAAGCGGAGCTGCATCATCCACAAGGTCAGATGGTAGGAACTCAACCAAATGGTCAGCCAGAGTGCCGTCCATGAGATCCGCCTCTTTAGCATAGCCCACTACCAGTCCATTGCGCCTCACCCCTATAACATCGTAAACTTGATCTTTCATGAATGCGCGAACGTCAGATGATCGGGCCTCCATGTCGAATGAAGCAATCGGCTCGGCAATATATTTCACCGATATTTTGCCATCAAAAAGCTCGCGTAAATCGCAGAATGTCGTTTTGAGATGTTTCATCATATGAAGTCGAAGTTAGTTTTCGGCATACTCACAGGAGACCAAGTGGCTAATTGTTGCCGATATTCCCACCATTAAGGATGTTATCAGGGCAAATGGATAAAATCAGCCGATTTTCCAATTACCATTTGCGTTGTAAGCGTGGGCAATTATTAAACGACCAGCGCTCAATGATTCCTTCCGCTGAGGCCGTGTAGGACTGGCGACACTGGTGGACGCCTGACTGGTCGCCGCTAATTGTAACCCATGTGTAGACCGTGCGACCATCATCAAGTCGAGAAACGGAGTCTGGGGAGCCCCAATTGGAGATTAGCTCTGAAGCAGGCTTCCCGACCCAAGACTGCATGACGCTCTGCGTAGTTACACAAGATGATGAAAACAATGTGAATAGGAGCAAGAGGGCAGCAACAATAAGTCTATTTTGTGTCATTCGTAGCCTTTTCAAGCCGCTCGACTCAAGAACAGTTTTCATTGCCAAGCCTCCTTTTCCAAATCAACGCCAGCGCTCAGCGGCGCGGCTTTTTCGCGGCCGCTGAAGCGCAGTGTTAGACGGCTGCACCTATCTAGAACACGGTCTTTATTACAGTTTCGACACCTGTCAGCAAATCCCTGACCTCCTCGGCGGTCGGTTCGCGTCCCTTGCTGTGGCAGCAGACGTTGCTGACATCGGCGAGGTACTGAACCTTACGGTACATGGGAAGGTCATAGACCTCTTCCTTCTTCAATGCGTCGTTCAGATCCCCGATGGTAGGTGTCTTCTTGGACATTTTGACGCCGCGGTTGATCGCCACCTGGCCGAGGTGGCGCTCGAGAACGACCCCAGCGAGCATACCGGCGGCGCGAAGGTTGGCCTTTGACAGGTCCGCGGCGGCAGCGAGCTCTCGGTCCTCAATGTCCGCCAACAGATGCCCTTCCACGTTCGAGAGAACAGTGTCGATTCTGGAGCCAAGCGACGCAAGAATCTGAACCTGATTTAGCATACGCGCCATCGCAGCCTGATGGTGATCAAACGCGACCTTGCCCTGCCAGTCCGGCTCTGGCATAATGCCATTTACGTAATCCTGAAGAACGTACGAGGCGCGACCAATTCCTTTGCGCTTCGAGTCCACCTCGTAGTATCCACGAAACTCGGGAAAGCGATCGGGCGCAAGCGCCTTGACGAGCGGCAAGGTTCGCGTGTACCAATCCTGGTACTCTGTGCCGAATTCGATGATGTCCGTCTTTGCCATCAGCTTCTTGAACAACTCGTTGCCCTGCTTCACGGAAACCTGCAGTTGTTGACGGACGTCGTCCTTGCCACGTGCCATCATGCCCTCCTATCCGGCTAACGAGCCTGTAGAAAAAGTCCTTTTGACGTGTGAGAGCAATGTTTTTGGGGGTCTCTTGACCTTTCCCAAGCATCAGATCGTTGATTGTGGCGCATTCTATGAGGTCACTTTTTTCTGCATCTCGCCCAAGAATCTGCTTGGGGACTTTTTCTACAGCCTCAACGTATGCTTCACCTGGCGGCACGCAGTGACGCTCAGGTGGAAGCGATTGTTGGACTTTCTTCATTCTTCCGAGAAATAATCAGAATCAATCTTCTTGAGATCATAGGTGGCAATGGTAGAGACACCAACATTGTGATCAATCATCAGTTGAGCCAGTGTCTCGCCATCAATAAGGACGATCTTCGTGTCTATACGGGAAACATAATCTTTCGCGTCCTCGGAGTAGTCAGATGTGCTTATGAATAGCCCTTTCTTTGCTCTTTGCCCAGTCAAGGCGCCAACAAATTTCTGAATCTCCGGGCGTCCAACTGTGTTCTCCCATCTCTTGGCTTGAATGTAGATCGCATCCAGACCCAGTTTATCTTCCTTGATGATGCCGTCAATGCCCCCGTCGCCGCTTCTCCCGATTGCTTTGCCAGCATCTTGCCGGGTACCCCCGTACCCCATCTTTACAATGACTTCGACAACGAGGCGCTCAAAGAACGCGGGAGAACATGACTTGATTCGCAGGAGTAGGTCTGCTGCAAGCTCTCGTCTTATCTTCTCGTGAGCGTTTTCAAGGGCTTCCTCTGGCGTCCCCGGATGGTTGATATCCGACTCCTCCGCTGATTCCGGCTTTTCCCTCTTGGTGCTCCTGAATTGCACGTACTCGGGGAATTGGTTGAGGAACTTCAGATTGATGGCAGGGGGATTCTTTTCCAAGACTTCGAGGCCACGCGGAGTGATCTTGAAGACGCCACGCCGCGGGCTTTCCAGGAGACCCGCCATTTTCAGATGGGATTTCGCCCAAGCGACACGGTTGACGAATATCTCCTGAACCCCACTTGGCAAGAGGGCCTTCTTTTCCTCATCGGTCAGTTTGAATTCGCTGGCCAACGCGTCCACCGTATCGCCGGTTGTGTGTTCCTGTCCATCGCGGCAATGCCTTACCAATGGCAACATTATGGATTGAAAATCAGGGATCGCCATTACGTCTCCTTTGTTTCTTCAAGTCCAACGCAAAAGCTAAGGGGCGCGGCGGTCTTTTGCAGCGTCCCTCTTGAGCGCCTTGTTAGGCCGGGGATGTGGCATTGCAAGACCTGACCCCACCTACATTCAGCAGAGTCCATTCCATAAATCCTCCTAAATCTTCTTTAGTGATTTCATGCCTTAAGCTCAATAATCCACTCACAAACCGAATCGCCGAAAGGCCTGGCTTTGACAAGGGTTGAAGCTAGTTTGGGATTAATTGCGCTGGTAAAGCCTTCCCAGGTGTACCGGCAATGAGCAGAGCAAAGATCGTCAGTAATTTTTTGGGCTTGAACAACATTCCAGAATGCACAATTAATGCATTTCACCCTTGCTTTTTCCGCTGTAGCTTCTCCCATTTCATATTTTTGCTGAGGGCCATAGAAAAGAGTAACTATGGCTGGGATAATTGCAGCCGCTGATTTGGCGTCGTTGCCAGTTAAACCAAAGCGATCTGCAGCTACCTTATTCTGGGCCCCTGCTGCCGTACAGTTTTTCTTTATATATTCAACGAATTTCTCCCGGCCTTCTTTATCATAAAGTGTCTTATAAAAAAAGACCTGAGCCCTCACTAATCCGCCACTAGCACGATCCCAACGGGCTTCCATTGGAACTTTATCCAAATAGCCCTGGATAGATTGCCCCATAGCCTCTTTTGGAGGGATCAACCAAGAACCGAGGGCATACCCACCTGCCCCAACAGCCATACCTTTTAGAAATCTTCTTCGACTCGTGGAATAAATTTTGGCATTCATGGACATCCTCCTTTCCTTTTCATGTAGGATTTTTTAACGAATTAAAGTATTTTTTGCTTTTCGGGCACGAGACAAAAAGGCTCCAAGGGATGTAGAATCCCCCTGGAGCCATCGTAGGGGCACCTTCTGAAAACTCCTTTTCATAAATCCTCCTCTACCCATAGATTATTCCCGTTGAGACTTTTTATCCAATCCCTTGCTAAAAAAAATCAGGGTCAATATTTTGCCTAACAAGTTATTCTAAAGTTTCCGGATAACTCCACGCCCCACGGGAATCTTCAGGGCTCTATGCAATGACCATTTATCTGTTGTCGTTGCACTCGTGGACTACCAGCGTCCCTATCCCTTTGTATGTATTCTAAAATGACAGCTACTCTCTTGACAATTGTTTCACAACCATATATTATTATCTTTCCGTATATCATGTCAATATAAAGATTATGCAGAAGATGGAGGATTCCACATGCTGGCAATTCTGTCTGCGTTGCAATCACTATTTGAAGAGCGTCTGCGGAACGAGTCCATCCCCAACAACTTGAAAGGGCAGTATACAAAATGGCTTCAATATTATCTGGACTTTTGCGGTAAATATCATTTCCCTCACATAGATAAAAACAGTTTGCTTCGCTACGCTCGCAATGACCTGTCTGTGGGTTTTTCCGCAAACTGCTAGGGGGAAATGCCGGGCCTTTTGAAATTTGCAATTTAAATTTTGCATTTTGTCCCGCTGAGACGGGAAAGTCTAGCCAATGTTTCAAAGGGCTAAACTGGTACGGCGAAGGTTATTCCTTCCTTCGGGTTTTTTGATGGCATCCATACCCATCTGTAAAGCTCTCAAGTTGATCTCCAGCTTGTTGGCCGGAAAGGTCTCCCGAATAATTCCCGCTAAGTCCTCCTGAGTTAGCGGAAGTGCTTCCAGGGCCACCAGGGTTCCTACCATAATAATATTTGCCAAAATGGGAGCCCCCAGCCGCACAGCCATGTCCGTAGCATCCAGCATATAAGCTTTATGCGAAAGTTCGGTGAGGAGAGACCAGATGATTTGAGCGTTTGGATATTTTGCATTACCCACGGTGACATCCAAAGGGTAAATGGGGCGGGAATTAACAACGATCACGATATGGGGATTCCCGTAATTCCCCATAACTCGCAGGGCTTCCACGGGTTCCAACCCCAGGATGATATCGGCCTTCCCTTGGGGGATCAGGGGGCTGCACTGGGCCTTCTTCGAGATGCGTAGGTGGCTCATAACTGGGCCCCCCCGCTGAGAGGCACCGTAGGTTTCCCCGATCGTCACGAAGAAATCTTTGGCCACCAAGGCGTTCCCGAGGAGCTGGGAGGCAAGCACATTTCCTTGTCCCCCTACTCCGGTGATGATCAAGTTCAAAGGATCCTTGTTCAGGAACATCGCTAAGCCTCCTCCTTAATAATGGCGCCATTGGGGCAGATGTCGGTGCAAACGCCGCATCCAACACAGATCACTTCATCCACTTTCGATTTCTGGACCTCAGTATCCCAGATGATCCCGGGACAGCGGAAGACTCGGGTGCAGATTCGGTTGCAACCGCATTCCTCGCCGATACACTTCTCCGGGTCGATGTGAATCTTGTAAGGAGGATTCTCGTCCTTCAGGCGCAAAAGCGCGCACTTACGCTTGAGGATAAAAACCTTTACCCCCTCCTCCTGGAGAAGCCGGGCCAGGATCTCTATGCCACCCTTCAGGTCAAAGGGATCGTGAACCTCCACTTTGACCCCCAGGGAGCGACAGATGCTCTCGATGTCCACGACTGGGCCGGGCAGGCCCATGGCATTCAGACCCACTCCAGGATGGGATTGGAAACCTGTCATCGCGGTGGTGTTGTTATCCAGAATGCACATAACAAAATTCGAACGGTTGTATTGGGCATTTACCAGGGCAGGCATAGCGGCATGGAAAAAGGTAGAATCACCGCAGACAGATACCACCGGCTGATCAAACCCGAATTGCCTGAGCTTGCCGAAGCCACACGCTAAACCGGTCCCCGAGCCCATAGCCCCCGCGGTCTTAGCCAGGGAGAACCCGGAGGCAGTCCGGGCCAAGGCGTAACAGCCGATATCCCCCGTGAGGAATCCATCCCGATCATCTATCTTCAGAGCATTCTTAATGGCCCATAATGAGGCTCGATGGGGGCACCCGGGACAGAAGCCCAGAACCCGCTCCGGAACAAACTCTTTGTTCACCTCCCAAACTCGCTTGGAATAGGTGGCGTCTCTGGGATCATAAGGGGTCCCGAAAACCTTCTGCAGAGCGTCCACCACCCGATCGGTATTGAGCTCGCCAACCATGGGAATATGGCCCGAGCGCTTCCCGTAAAAAATTCGGGGGGCGATTTCCAGAGCGAAGATCAAATCAGCTGAAATTTCCTTCACATTGGATTCCAAGAAGGGATCAACCTCCTCGACAAACATGACCTTCTGCGCCCGGGTTAACTGTCTGCCGATGAGGCGCTCAGGAAGCGGCCAGGTAGTCCCGATCTTAAGAATTCCTACCCGATCTTCCAAACCTGTGAGCGTGATCGCTTCACGGGTGTAAGCAACTCCGCTGCCTGAAGTGATGATCATAAGGTCCGGACGATCCGGTCCTTCGTAGCCGTTGAATGAAGAGGTTTCGAAGTGCTCCTTCGCTTTGGCCAGTTTATCGTGAAGCAAGGAATGCTTTTGCAGGACGGGGGCGTAATGAAAAGGAGAAGCGGTGTCGAACTTGGGTTGGCGCTTTAGCTTGGGTAGGTTTCCAAGGGTGACGTTTCCCCGAGCATGGGAGATGCGCGTGACTCCCCGCAACATAACGATGGTCTTCAGCTCTTCGGAGAGCTCCAAAGCATATTGAGTCATATCCTTAGCTTCCTGGAAAGTGCTGGGCTCAAAAAGGGGAATGTCGCCTATTCGGGCAAAAGCCCGAGAATCCTGCTCATTGGAGCTGGAATGAGATGAAGGGTCATCGCAGACCACAAGGACGATTCCCCCCTTTGCTCCCGTCATAGTCAGGGTGAAGAGGTAATCACTCGCTACATTCAGCCCGTTTTGTTTCATGGCGGTGATAGATCGCAACCCAGCCATGGAAGCGGAACCGGCTACCTCCAAGGCCAGCTTTTCATTGACCGACCATTCCACATAGATGCCCATGCTCTCGGCGACCTCGGCGAGGGAACCGATGATTTCCGAGGAGGGGGTACCGGGGTAGGCGGCAGCCACTTGAATTCCGGCCTCCAGGGCCCCCCGCGCGATCGCTTCATTTCCCATCAGGAGGACGGTCCGGCCAGGAGCATCTAAGTTGATGATTGACATGCGTTCGACCTCCTAAAAGATCAGAATCCTTTTTCCAGAGTCATTTTCGTCGGAGTCCAATTCCTTGTCGGCGAAAGAGAGAGGAATATTCCACCTCAAAGCATACGAGGAAAGGATGGGAATTCAGCCGTTATGTCCCAGGAACCCTTGACCCATTCCCTGCGCTTCGGGCAAAAGGTTTTCCAGCGATGGATCGCAAGGGTCCAGATACAGGAGGTTGCGGGCATCGCCAGTCTTTTCAATAATAGATTGAATCGCCCTCTTTTTCTTGTTGCTGGATGCCTTCCTCAGCTTGTCGAGGTTCTCGGGCCCAACTTCTCTAAACTCCAATACCCCCTTGTTTCTCGCCATTTCCAAGAGCTCTTGGCCCCTTCTCGTTCGAACAATGATTTGATTCCAGCCGCGGTCAAAATCCCAACTTTCGGAACTACGCGCCCCTCCAATGGAAAGATCGCTAAATTCGGCCGTCATATCCGCACAAAGGCGGCAGCTATACCTGATCATCGGATAAATTTCGTTGAGGGGCACTTCAATCCTGGCGTCCATTGTCTCCACTTCCATAATTTGATATTTGCTGGGAGGAATATCGATATGCTTCAACTTTTCGGGAGAAGTCTTTGCCCTTATCACTCGCTCCATTCCCTGCCAATCAATGCCCCACCCACAAAAAAGCCCAAAAACCATCCCAATCTTGCCGGCCTGATTTTGATTGTCCTCCAATAGCTTGGTCTGAATCTTGTACACGGCCAAGGTCTTACATGGGGTACCCACCACTCCTATTTTTTTGGGCCAGTCTTCTTTCAGGGTCTGGTTCAAGATAGCCAGGGTAGGCGGTATTTGAAAACTGGTACCCAGGCACTGGCGAACGTCTTCAGGCCTGGAGACCAATACCCCGGAAGGATTTAAACCGTGTTCCGAACGGGTAAGGACTGCAGAATCAATGAAACCCTGTTTCATCGCTAACTCCACCAGGGCCGTCATGCTTCCCCCGTGTTGGCTACTTGCCCGGATCCTTTCATCAGAAGCCCGGGTCAGATAAAGGCCAAGGAATGGCCCTATTTCTGGAATAAAATGACCTTCCCGGAAGAATGTGGAACGAAGCTTCCTCATATCTGTTGATGTCCGGGGGCAAAAGGCGTGGCAGCGCCCCTTCGGGAGGCTGCAACTATCGGTCATCACAACGCGTCCTTGAAAGGTGCTAAAGTAAGGACATAGGCCCAGGCACGCTCCGCAAGCCGTACATAACTTCTGTTTCAGGACTTCTCGTTCCAAGTCTGCAGGCCCCTTGACCCCGGACATAACCCTTTCCTCCTCACCATGAACTTTTTTGGCTCTCGAGACGTGTCGAAATTACAGCTGTGATTTTCAAAAAGTTCTTGAACTCAATCGAAAACATTTGCCCCTCAGTCTTAAATTCCGCCACCTACCAGCATGGTGCTGAAAAGGTCTTTTTCCATCCTGTAATGTCATTCCCGCGGGAGCGGGGATCCAGTCTTTTCAATGCCTTCTGGACTCCCGCACCCGACTTTCGCTGGGACAAGCTTCGCGGGAGTGACGGCGTAGTGGAGTTTTTCCGCAACCGGCAAGATATTCCAGATTTGAAAGGCAGCCTTTTATGGCCAAAAAATAGGCTGTTCGTCTATATTGGCTAAAAAAGCTAAGTTCTAAGTTAGCCATCTTTAACCGCAATTAGAAACAGCCTAAACATCATTCGGAGCCTGATGATAAGAATATTTCAATATCTCCCTGAAAACTACAGCTTGGCCTTCTTCCCGCAAAGTCTTCCCCAGAATATTATTGGATGCCGCGCTGTTTCAACCACATGGGCATTAAGAACTGATCCACTTCCTGAGATACCTCCGGCACCAGCCTCCTCATTTCTTCGGCTAAGGACTCGCTAACGTTGAATCCGGCAATCGCTCCATCAAAAACTAAAACATATTATATAACTTGCTCACTATTATCAACGTAAAAAAATTCTCATAATTGGTAAATTCGTAAAAAATCCGGAAAGAGTCATTGCGAGCGTCAGCAAAGCAATCTCGTTTTGGTAAGTACCCGAAAATACGGAATTGCTTCGTCGCCCCCCGAAGGCGGGACTGTTCCTAAGGAACTTCTTCTTTGCCAAGGCACAGCGCCTCCCCGCCCGATTCTATCCACTCGTTGCGAATTCGGAAAATCATATTGCATTTCTGTATCTCTCCTGCTATTTTAAAACCCGAGGAATGCAAAGAAAAAAATTCGCCAAGCATCCTGCTTCGAGAAAGACCTTTGGTTCTGGAGCTTTCCTAAGCCTCCTGATAGCTGCTTTATTTTTTATTTCGTTTTTTGCCAATCCAGCGAGCGCCCGAAAAAAAGAGGGCGTCTATCACACTGTGACGAAGGGAGTAACTCTTTACCGAATCAGCTTGGCCTACAAAGTTCCCATTGCCAAGCTTATGGAAGCGAATGATCTCACCTCCCCATCGGCCATCAAAGTCGGGAGCAAGCTCTTTATCCCCGGGGCCAAAGCGGTTCTCTACGTAGAGCCATACGCTCCCCTCTCAGCCCGGGAAAAAAGGGATCTGGAACGCTCCCTGGAATCCGGGGGGAAATCACTTCCCGTGGATCCATCTGCCGGACCCGGAGGACAAAGACCCCCCTGGCTCGGGAAGGAGCTGGACATCATCTGGCCCATCCAGGGAAAGATCAATTCCCCTTTTGGTCCCAGAGGAAAAAAGTTCCATAACGGGATCGACATCGCTTCCCCCTCTTACCAGGAGGTAAGAGCAGCCATGGACGGAGAGATTGTCTTCGCCCGCAACTCTCGAAAGGGGTTCGGCAATGTAGTGGTCATGCGCCATGACCCGGGTTACTCGACCATCTATGGTCACATGAATGTGATCATTGCCAAAGAGGGGGAGGCGGTGCGTCAGGGGCAGGCGATCGGGGGGGTGGGCAGCACGGGAAAATCCAGTGGCCCGCATTTGCATTTCGAGCTGCGCCACGATGGGCGTCCTCTGGACCCGCTGCCCATTCTGCCCATGACCATCGACGAGCTTCTGGAAAAGGCAAGGAAAAGGTAGAAGGGGAGATGGGGAGAAAGAGAAAGGCGGGGAAATCATGAATCTTCGACCCGTTCTTGTGGAAATGGAGAATGTATGAAACTTGATTCGGATCTCTATGCATATCCCTGGGTGAGCATGCAGGAGAACAACTGCAACAGTTATTTGATTGGCGGGGACGTGCCCGTCCTCATCGATCCCGGCCACCAACACCTGGTCAAAAACCTGATCAATCAGATGGAAAAGGATAAGAACCGTTTTGAAGACATCCGCTTGATTATCGCTACCCATGTTCACCCCGACCACTTCGAGGCCACGCAGACTTTTGCCCGGGCAGGAGTTTTATTGGCTCTCCATCCAGAAGAAGAAAAATTCATGAAGGAAGCCGGAGGAGAGTTTTACCGGGGCTTCGGCATGGAGATGCCCGAGATCAAAGTGGACTTCTTCCTGAAGGAAGGAGAACTGAAGTTGGGTGCAAAAACACTCCAGGTCTTGCATACGCCCGGGCATTCACCCGGGTCGATCAGCCTTTACTGGCCGGAGAAGAAGGCCCTTTTCACGGGGGATGTTGTTTTTGCCATGGGTGTGGGACGTACCGATTTTCCAGGGGGGGATGGGAACCTACTCCGGGATTCCATCGAGCGGCTAGCCCGTTTAGATGCGGAATGGCTCCTTTCCGGCCACGGAGAGGTCCTCAAAGGAAAAAAGAACATCCAGCGAAATTTTAGCTACATCCGAACCAACTTCTTTGAATACTTATAGTCCGCTGGCTGGATTGACCGCCTAAATTCCCTTCAAGGCGGCTTCAATGAGTCCCGTCCTGAGACTTAAACCTCTCGGGCAGAATTGAAAAGCTATGTCATGAACCCCGGCTTTTAATTACTGGCTCTAAGAAAATGATTTGCAATGGTCAAACCTGCCTTTTCAGACAGCACCAAATTAGGTCTTAACTGGCGACTTCACCCACTACTGTTGAGTCAAGGAATGCTTTGAGGGTTGAAGATTACCGAAAGAAGTCATGCATGCCGATTCTATATATGTTTAGAATATCGAAAACTTTTTGGGCTTCCAGAAATTGAAAGAAGATAGCAGAACACGCAACCTTTTGCCCAAATGCCCGAGACACAACATATAGACTTTAAGAGAAACAGGACCAAAGGTGGCCCTGCCTTTTTGAGCGGGCGTTTTCCACAGCTAAGGGTAGATAATTTTTGTTGATCATTTATCTGGGATCTGGCCGCTTTATTGATTGAGCCACAACAATATGCTATACAGTCATTTAATTCGTTTGGAAATGAGATGGGCAAAAGAAATGGCCACATTCAGCCCTTCCTCTGTTCTATCTTGGATAATCACACGCACAAAGAACCCCTTCTGAATAAAATCTATCCCATAGCAAAATAGGGGAGTCATGTCGATCCGGGCTTTTTCTCCGAGGTTAGCTATATCCTTAACCCGACTCGGTTTCGTAAATGGGTTTTCGTATAAATCCTCTGCATTTTGAGGTGTTCCTTGATCAAAAATATAAACCTCAAGCTCCGTTCCTTTCGACCCCTTATAACTTTGCCCCACGAAGGAACGAAAACCATGTTGGATGTAAAGGCTTGCTCCCCCATTAAAAATCTTATAAAGATCCTCCTGGGTTGAGGCCCTGAGAATCTTCTCAGAACGTTTCCAACCTGGAATTTCATCATCTGCAGGAAGAAATGTCATCGCTCCAAGAAGCTTCTCAGGCGCCTCCGAAACCTGATCTGCCCAAGCAAATCCTAAAAACAGGACCGAAAACCCAAAAATCAACAGCCCACTTACCCGCATTTTCATTTATAAAATCCTTATCCTTTTTTGGTCCGATCCACAGGGATAACCTTCATTTCATCGATAGGAGCTCCCAGGCCCAATTTTATGGCCTGTTCAATGTGCAAAGAAGGTACTATTGGTACGTTGTTTTTTCTTCTTTCATTCTCGATGATCAGGCGGGCCTGATGATCTGTGGCCACAGGATCCGTTCCAACGATTAAACCATTGTAGGCAAATTCTGGTTCTCCGGCTGGTCCTCTCAGGTATATACCGAATATGGCGTCTCCGACGATTAATCGGGTCTTATTCTTGATATCCGGGGCTGTGTTAATCAGGGCTATGCTTTCCGCATTTGGCTTCCCACGCCCAAACATTTTATGCCACCGATTTCCTTCCTCCGGAGGGTGGTGGAATATCTTCTGCCGATTCTTTATATTTTCCCCTCCCGAGCCAACATGATTTTTTAAGGCAAAGGTAACTCCCGCTTCAAAATGATTCTTCAATACCGGAACGTTGATCAAGTGAGCGGCATCGGTCAAAATTCGGCTCAGGCAGGTAGGATTTCCTTGGATATCCATCGACCTACTCCGATCAAAGGGATCACTTAACTTGTCCGTGGCCGTTATGCGCAGTCCGCTAAAACCAAACATGAGAGAAATCATGGTGGAGTACTTCAGGCTTTCATTCTCCGCATCCCAAACGACAATATTATTCAATGGTACTCCCATCTCCACCAATCCAGTAATGATGGCTCTGACAACCTGCCAATGGGTTGAGGACGGCGGATTTTGACAATTGACTTTGATTGCCACAGTCTCCCCCGTCTTGTAGGATGGAATGAGGGATGGCCATCCGCCGCCTTTGGTAAAAACCTGGATGGCTTCATCCAGCATAGACTGGACGATTTTTTCATTGATTTTAGGCCCAACAGTAGCGCTTTCATCTCGAATTACCACAACTTCCCCCCAATGAGGATATTTCTCCACTGCATGGCTTTTGCCAGAAGGCAAACCCATGAGAGCCAATCCGGCAGCTCCCGCCGCAGCGGTTTTTACAAATTCCCTGCGGTTCATTTCATGCTCATTTTTCATGATCGAAGCGGACATGTTCTTACCCCCTTTCTTTTTGTGAGCTTGAAGTCTGGTAACCCTGCCTTTCAACCCCAATTTCGTAAATTCAATCCAAATCCGTTCTTGCTCATGCTTTTAGCTCAAGAACCCACTCGCAAACCGAATCACCTAAGGGCTTGCCTTTAACAAAGGTTGAAGTTAGTTTTGGATTTATGGCTTTGGCAAAGCTCTCCCAATAGCCACGGGACTTAGCAGAGCATATATCGTCAGTAATTTTTCTGGCTTGCACAGTATTCCAAAATGTACAATTGGTGCATTTCACCCTTGCTTTTTCAGCTGTAGCTTCTTCAATTTCAAATTTTGTTTTCGGCCCGTACCAAATCGTGATTACGGCCGGAATGATTATGGCCGCTGATTTGGCGTCATTGCCAGTAAAACCAAGACGATCTGCAAGTTTCTTACTCTCAGGCCCCGCTGCGGAGTTTGTTTTTTTCCAATACTCCAGGAACTTCTCCTTTCCTTCGTTATCTAAAAGCCTCTTACAAAAGCCGACTGACCAAGCCAATAATCCGTCAGCAGCCAAATTCCAACGGGTTTCCATTGGAACTTTTTCCAAATAGCTTTCGATAGATTGCCCCATGGCCTCGTTCGGATGGATCAAAAAAGAACCAAGGGCATACCCACCTGCCCCAACAGCCAAACCTTTCAGAAATCCCCTCCGGCTCGGAAAGTAAACTCTGGTATTCATGGACACTCTCCTTTCCTTTTCATACATAATTTTTTTTTACCGAATGAAAGTATCTCCTGTTTTTCAGGCACAAGGTAGAAAAAGGCCCCAAAGGGAAAATCTGAATTCCCTTGGAGCCTTCATATTGGTATTTTCCAGATCCTTCTTTCCATAATCTTTCTAATGGGATAAAGTCTAGTCCCAATTAAGATCAGCAAGAAAAGCGGGCAACTAAATTACTGGAAAATTTATAACTATATGAAATTATTTAATAAATTATTCTCTCAAGATGCCCTTCAACTAATAATAAAGTTTTCTATGACGATAACTCACCGATCATTGAAAAAATTCTGTTGCCATTATTACCTTTTTGATATAATCTTCACGGTGTGAACCGTCCCGAACCGTGAGATTATTTTAGGACCCTCCCTAACCCTCGAAAAAATCCCGGGTTACAGCCGGGGACGGGGGGATAAAAATGGTCGAAAGTTCAAGACCCTCCATCCAGATTGACCTGAATGAATTCAAGCTCCACCTTCATCTCAAGGGCAGAACTCAATTAACCCTTCATTTCAACTCACCTTCCCGAAGATTTTACCTCTCCGTGATCGGCCTGGTCGTCAATGAGATGAAAAGATTGGGGAAAATCAAGTCCATCCCTCTCCAAGAACACCTTGACCTGCTTGTCCTGTTGAACGAAACCATCGGGGGTGCGGCCGGATCATCCGAAAAGGAGAATCTGCTGCCGCGGATTTACAAGAAGTGGAAGGGCGCCCTGCCGAACTTGGAAGAGGCCCCGCTTTTCAAAGTGCTTGGAAGGAAAAAGGAAGAGGGGGATGGAGCAATCGGAAAGATCTATTCATTTACTGATGTGGAAAAGGATGGGTGGGCGAATCTTTTTGAGTACATGGGAAGCGAAGAGAATGTGAGGCTGAAGTTCGCCATAGATAAGATAGGGGTAGGTTTGAATGAAACTTCGATTATCTTCGGGGATTCTCGAAACGGTGAGGCGTGGGATCAATTCATTTCCAGCCTGGAAAAGGGTAGGAAAGAAGAATCTGAGCCGGTGCAAGCAAAACCTGAGTCTAAGGAAGAAACTGTGGCTCCCGAGCCGCCCGCAGTTCCTTTTTCTTCCCCACAGGAACGAAAAATCTCTTGGTTTTCCCAGTATCGCTGGATCCTGTTGGTCGTCATGATTGGGATGGTGGCGGGGGCGATTTGGAAAATATATTTGAGCCCTGCCCCGATTCCGATTGCATCCGTTGACAGAATGAAGTATCCCCTGCCGGATAACCCATCTATTGCTGTGCTCCCGTTTGCTAACATGAGCGGGGACCCAAAACAGGAATTCTTCTGCGATGGGATCACGGAGGAGATCATCACCGCGCTCTCCAGGGTTCCCGGCCTGTTTGTGATTGCCCGACACTCCACGTTCACCTATAAAGGCAAGGCGGTGAAGGTGAAGCAGGTGAGCGAGGAGCTGAGCGTGCGGTATGTTCTGGAGGGCGGTGTTCAGAAGTCTGCCGACCGTATTCGGATTACCGCTCAGTTGATCGATGCCCTCAAAGGACATCACCTTTGGGCGGAGAAATACGATCGCGATCTGAAGGACATCTTTGCTTTACAGGATGAGATCACGATGAAGATCATCACTGCCTTGCAGGTGCAGTTGAGGCCGGGCGAGACTGTTCATCTGATGGAAAAGGGTGGGAAAAACATCGACGCTTATTTAAAGTTATTACAGGCTTCTGAGCTTATCGGCGGGGGGACCAAGGAAGGAATTGCTCAGGCCAAGAAACTCCTTGAGGAAGCGATTGCCCTGGACCCAACGTATCCCCGATTATATGTTTTCATGACCATGCTCCACCATTATGACATGTGGTATGGCACAACGAAATCCCCCGAACATTCTCTGGCTCGCGCCTTCGAACTCGCCCGGAAGGCGATTTTCCTGGACGATTCAGATGCAGCCGCCCATAGCATTTTGGGTAAGACCTATGCGATGAATAAACAATATGATAAGGCCATTGCGGCGTGTGAGCATGCTGTTTCTCTCGATCCCAATTCGTCGATTAAT
>Ga0315288_10003648_pt1 | contig 19653 bp, 13 predicted proteins | sample YL17G11_20_MG_FD_203454 | JGI IMG/M metagenome (GOLD analysis project Ga0315288, IMG submission 203454) | Sediment microbial communities from Yellowstone Lake, YNP, Wyoming, USA - YL17G11_20 | ecosystem: Environmental > Aquatic > Freshwater > Lake > Sediment | place: USA: Wyoming | collected... | reverse complement strand
ACACAGATCTACGGTGCTGCCCGTGTTGTCTGTACATGATAGAGCTCCGCCAACACACTGACGCACGCCTTCCTTGCACAGGTCGGAGTCGGGGCCGTCGCAAGCAGTGCCGATCTGAGGATCTTCTGAGCCGTCCGCACTTGCTGCGTCGCAGTCATCATCCAGGCCGTTACACAGATCAATGGTGCTGCCCGTACTGTCCGTACATGATAGCGCCCCGGCAACACATTGACGCACCCCTTCCATACACAGGTCGGAGTCGGCGCCGTCGCAAGCAGTTCCGGTCTGAGGGTCTTCGGAACCGTCCGGACTTGCGGCGTCGCAGTCGTCATCTATGCCGTTGCACAAGTCAACCGTGCTGGCCGTGTTGTCGGTGCATGACAGCGCACCTGCCGCGCAGTAACGCGTGCCTTCTTGACACAAGTCCGAATCGGGACCATCACATGGGATTCCAATCTGAGGATCTTCGGAGCCATCCGCACTTGCAGGGTCGCAGTCGTCATTGAGGCCGTTGCACAAATCGACGGTGCTGCCCGTGTTGTCGGTGCATATTAGCGCGCCGGCGGAACATTGGCGCTGCCCTTCCATACACAGGTCAGAGTCGGCGCCGTCGCAAGCAGTTCCGGTCTGAGGGTCTTCGGAACCGTCCGGACTTGCCACGTCGCAGTCGTCATCCAGGCCGTTGCACAGGTCGAGAGTGCTGCCCGTGTTGTCCGTACACGATAGCGCCCCAGCGATGCACTGGCGCTGCCCTTCCTTGCACAGGTCGGAGTCGGGGCCGTCGCAAGGGCTTCCGGTCTGAGGATCCTCCGAGCCGTCCGGACTCGCGGCGTCGCAGTCATCGTCCGAACCATTGCATAAGTCCACAGTGCTGCCTGTGTTATCTGAGCACATCAGGGCGCCACTGATACATTGACGTGTGCCCTCTTGACAGAGGTCTGAATCCGGTCCGTCGCAGGGGGTTCCGATCAACGGATCATCCTCATCAATTACCCCGTCGCAGTCGTTGTCCAAACCGTCGCAGACTTCCGGCTCGGGCTCATGGTCTGGGACACATTGGATAGATCCACCCACGCAGTGTCCCGTGCCCGCTGCACATTCTCCCAATAATCCGGTATTACAGGAGTGGCCGCCCCCGGGGTCACCTTCATCGATTACTCCGTCGCAGTCGTTATCGAGACCGTCGCAGGTCATCTCCTCCGGCTCATAGTGCGGGCTCAACGCAGCGTAGTCGCATTCCTGCCACATACCGCCCACACATAACTGATTCGAGCCCGAGCAGACGCCCGACTGGTTTTCGCAGGGTCTTGACTGGCCGTCGATACACTCGCGACAGTCAGGGTCCTCACCGTCAACAAGACCGTCACAGTCCTCATCGAACCCACCGGCGCATCTTTCGGTCCGGCCCGGATTCATCTGAGCGTTATTGTCGTCGCAATCAACCGTCGAATCCCACCCATCCCCGTCGTTGTCCACAGGCACACACGTCGGGTCGTGGGGATCGTTGCATCGCAGCCAGTTGTGGGCCATCTCCGCAAAGTCAAAGAAACCGACCCGGCAGTCCTTGTTGATATCCCCGTCGATGATTTCGTCGTCACAAAGCTGGTCGGTCAGGTCGATGACGTACTTTTCCCACGTCCCGGAAACATCCAGCGTGTAAATGAAGTAGCGGACGTCTTTTTCTTCATCCGGTCCAAGGCTCATCCAGAAAGCAAGGTCGAACAAATCCCCCGGCGTGATGCCTGCGCCCATCGTGAAGAACCGCACGCCGCCGTGAGGCCTCGCCTCTCCGTCGGGGTCAACGAAGATTATCTGTGACCCCCACGGCCCACTGCCGGGCGGCTCCGAGACCATCACCGGCAATATGCCAGGATTCAGATCGACTGATTCGGGGAAGCAGTGGACCTCTGTCACCGGCTCGTATGACCTCATTATACCCTCGCCGCCGAAACTACCCCGCTCGACCAGCAGCATGTCCCAGGCGCCCGTGTAATTGCCGCATACGCTCCAGCCCGCTACCGTGAAAGTGACAGGGTTCTTGGAGTTATTCACCAATCTGAATCTCTCCCACCTCGGCTGTTGCTTGAAGCGGTAATGGCTGCGGATTGTAGTAGCGCTGTGCTCGTTGTTGATATTGCCGGTCGGCGTTCCGCCTATTGCGACACCGACGTTTGCATCGGCAAATCCATCGGCGTCGGTGATAGTCACCCTGCCGACTGAGCCGTTAAGAGCCTTTAGCTCCAGCTTAAAGTGCTTCTTCCGTGTCGGGTCGGGGATGTTGTTAAACGCAAGCCAAACCACCTGGCCCGGCTTGATTGGGCCAATCTGCGGACCATTACCGTCGTCCTGCGGGCAGGACCACCCGCTGCATGGGTCCAGAGAGTCGGGAGCTGACGAAGTCCCCTCCACCGGCTTGTTGTTCGGGTCGGTCGCATAATAAGGCAGCAGTTGCGCCGCCTGCAGCCAGCCCAACGTCATTGCAGCCGACAGAAGCAGAGCGACAAGAACAGTTTTTGTTGTTCTACTGAACATAGTTATCCTCCAGTACATGGCTATCTTACGGACACATCCGTTGCCACAGGCTATATGTTCTGAAAAGGCGCTGCCTGGACGTGAGCGGCAAGACTGCTCTGTATAATAAGCATATTAGAAATAGGCGGCAAAGTCAAGATTTTTTGGCCATTTTCACTACTGTCCGGTTATAAGTTGAATAATGGCAGTTGTTTATAGTTTTGAGAATTCTCGTTTTTCATAGGATTTCCGTAAGTATTTGTTGTAGCGGGACTTGCTCGAAAAGAGCAATGCTGAAAATTTGTGTTTCTCACGATATTCTCATTTTTGACTTGATAGTATTGGCTGGCAGAATGGTAGTGCCTACGGCCAGACAATGACGTAAGGCCGTAGAATGATGATTTTTTTGCAAGGCTTCTGCAAAATTGCAGGTTAGGCCTACTTAGAAAAGAAAAAATCGTTTCTTGATTTTTTCTTTTCCATGGCAACGCAACGTATTGTCTCATAATCGGTTAGGTAATTATTGAAGAAAATCATGAAAGAGATTTTCTTCAACCTCCAGGGTGGCAAGGGCCACAATATAGGTCTAACCTGCAATTTTGCAGAACTCATTGATGGTTTTTTCAAATTAAGGAGACGGAAAATGAGCTCGAGAAGCTGGAGACTTGTTGTTGTCGGATTGTCCGTAATGCTGGTGGGTGAGGAGCAAAAGGAAAAGTGAGCCCTTTAGAAGTCGTGACTCGTGGACGTAAGTGCGCTGCCGGCGTCGGCGGAATGGCTGCCACTGCTTTCCCCTCAGCCAGTGAAGCCGGCGTAGAGATTTTGCGAGCCGGCGGCAATGCTATCGACGCGGCAGTAACGGCCGCCTGGGCTTTGGCTGTCTGTGAGCCGAGCAGTTCCGGCCTGGGCGGGCAAACCACTTTACTGATCCGTTTTGCCGACGGCAGGCCGCTGTTGGTCAACGGTTTTTTCTTGTTGTTGTGTGTAGTCAGAAGCGTTCGCCAGTGATATGAGAACCGTCTTCTGCCGGTGAGATCATGTGGTAATGCGTTGTTGGAGGTGCGCCAAATGCACGTTATGATAGGTAATAGGCTCCGATGTGCCCTGCTTTCGATATTCTGCGTTTTGCTGTTTAGCTGTTCGGCAGGACTGTCCGAAATCATAGCCGAGGGGGTCACGCTGGCACCGTTGACAAATGACGGCAAATCAAAGGCCGTGGCTTGGGCCTATCACGGTGACTGGGCGGCCTTTGTGCGCCAAGTGGGTGATTCGTCCCAATGGCAACTGCATGTTATGAAGACGGACGGCTCTGAAGTGAGACCGGCCTGTCCCGTGGGAGATGTGTTTTTTGGCGAGTGGTCCTGGGCCGGCGACCGTATCGTGTATGAATTCTCCAATACATCTGAGGGAGAAAGCCAAGGAGCGGTCTATATCTATGACATCAACCAGAACAGGTCCACCACCATCTCCCCTCCGTATCGAAGAAACAATTTCGATGCAGACGATGGGCCCTTCTGGTCGCCCGACGATCGCTACCTCGCGTACAAAGTCCGCCTGGGCCTGACGGAAACGCGGCAAGTCTGGCTGTTCGATACGGCTACGCAAAGTACCTGGCAACTGCTGCCCGAGCGGGGTCAGGGAAAAGACCAACGGTGGAGTGCATCCGTACCGCCGAGGCTTAGCTTACTCGTTCAGGCCGGCGGCGGTTGGGACCTGGTCACGGTCAAGCCCGACGCCACAGACCTTGTCATGCTCACTGACATCGGCAGTGAATCATTGCGTGTCGAAGGCCCACGCTGGTCGCCCGTGGATGATGTCGTGGCCTTCACCTTTGATAAGGACATGACTCAAAGCGAACGCGGGCAGCGTTGCGATGCCTGGATCGCCCGCTGCGATGGCAGTGACGCCAGAAACCTGACCCATGCGAGCACACCTGCCACAGAGAACCAACTGGATCTGGATGATCCGATCTGGTCGTGGGACGGGCGCTACATACTGTTCAAAGGTGATCGCTTCGATATTCAGGGCAACGACATACCCACGTTATATCTTGTGGACCCGAACACGGGCGGCTATCAGGCCCTTTTGACCTCCCATCCGCGAGAGGATGGGACGCTCGAGGATTTCGAGGTATTCAGGTGGTCCTATGACAGCACGAAAATCGCTCTGCTGATCAAACGCTCCACGGTTCGGAACTGGGGTCCTGATTCACGGTCAGAAAATCGACGGACGGTTCTGGCCCTCTATGATATGGTCACCAGAGGCATTGAGGACCTTCTGGTGTTTAGCGAAGAGCAGGATCGCAAGCAAATCGAGGCCTGCGAGGATCGTGACGACGGCGTGGTCAATATCTCGTGGTCGCCGGACAGCCGGTCGTTGTTCATCACGATCTCCAAGATCATCAGCAAAGCCGACGGCATCATACAACCGGATGTCTATCGCGTGGACCTGCCGGAACGCCTAATCAGCCCTTTGGCCCGAACCTGTGACGGGCCCCCAATAGGCCGGGCCACGCCGATGGTGGCCGGCGTGCCATCAGCCGGACAGCAACAGGAGCAACTCTCTCCCGGCACGACACCGAAGCCTACCGCTCTGGAACCTTCCTCGAAGGATTCCGGCATCGTCATCCGGACGATTGAGCCCTTGCACATGACCGTGGAAGAAGCTCTTTCATCATTACCGACCAAGTATGCCCAATATATTACTGCGAACGCATCCCGCAATCTATTCCTGTTCATGGGGCCTGCCGAGCTTCTGGCGGAGCTGCAGAACAATCTGAAACTGATTGACACCCCGGCCACCCAGATACTGGTGGATCTGCTGGCTGTGGAGCTGACCGACGAAGCCACCCGTGAACTCGGGCTGGACTGGACCTATTCCAAGGGACGTTTCGGCATGTTCCAACCTATGGGTAATGCGATTCGTGACCTGAGCCCAGACGCCACGTTAGGCGGACTGACCACTTATCCCGGGACCGGCCAGTTCTTCTACCAGGGTGTTGGCCGACTGCCGGAAGAGTTCTTTGTTCGGTTAAACGCACTGGTCCAGGACGGCAAAGGCACGATCCTGACTAACCCGCGAACGGTCGCTGTCAGCGGCCAGGAAGCCATGATTCAGATTCGCAAGACACTGAACTATTTCTTCAACGAGGGCTATGACGTATCAGGCCGTCCCATCGTCAAGAAGAGCGATATTTCGGCGGACACCCAGGGCCGCATTACCCCCACCCTTCTGGCGGACGGTCGAATCAGCATGGCGGTGTCGGTCAAGGTCGGAAGCTTTACCTTCACACCCGACGCCGGCCTGCCCGAACAGGTCAATCGGGAATCCACGACTACGGTCGTTGTACGCGAAGGCCAGACCCTGGTGATCGGTGGCCTGCGTGAGCAGGAAATGAGCCAAGCCGTTATCAAAGTGCCGGTCCTGGGCGATGTGCCGCTCATCGGGCCTTTGTTCAGGAAAACTCAAAAAGCGACCCGAAACAGCGTCCTGACGCTCTTTATCACTCCACATGTCCTGCTTCCCGATGCTCCCTCGCCGAATTGGCCCCAACTGGATGCCAACGACCATAGGATACAGCCTATTATGCGCGAGTCTCCGTCGCAAACCGATGGTGCACGTAGCAAAGAGTGACTGCAGACCATGATGGAAAGGTAAGGAAGTCCTGACACGGTTCGCTTCAGCAGCTAAAATGTACGTGAGGCCGCTGCTGACAGCGGCCTCACGTAGTGGACGTGAACATGCGACTACTGCTTATAGAAGACTATCGACCCCTTAGAGAGTCGCTGATGAAGGGACTGCGGGAAGCCGGCTACGCGGTGGATGCCACTGCCGACGGCAGCGAAGGCCTGTGGTATGCCTTGAGCAACGACTATGATGCAATAATACTCGACCTGATGCTGCCGGGCCTCGATGGGCTTGAGATACTCAAGAAGCTCAGGTCTCAAGGCCGAAAGTCCCACGTCTTGATCCTCACCGCCAAAGACGAGCTGCAGGACCGAGTTACCGGCCTGGACCTCGGGGCGGACGATTACCTTGTCAAGCCGTTTGCGTTCGAGGAGCTGCTCGCAAGGATTCGCGCATTGGTGCGCCGCGGTTACAAAGAGAAAAACCCTCAAATTGAAATTCAGGACCTGCGGATTGACCTGACGAGACAGCGCGTTTGTCGCGGCCGGGACGAAATTGAGCTTACGCCGCGAGAATACGCGCTGCTGGAATACCTGGCGATGCGGGCCGGCCAGACGGTGTCCCGCACGGATATATGGGAGCACGTCTATGAGTTCAACTCCTCCGTATCAAGCAATGTTGTGGATGTGTATATCGGTTATCTCCGCAGGAAGATCGAACGTCCCGGCAAACCCGCCCTGATTCGAACCGTGCGAGGTCGCGGGTATATTTTAGGAGCGCAATCGTGAACCGTTCGCTTCGTGTGCGTTTACTCGTGGGCATCGTAGGCGGCATGACGCTGTTATTGGTCGTCTTCAGCCTCGTAATCTACACAGCCATCCGTCGCGCGCTGATCAACCAGTTTGACACGTCGCTGGCATCCATGGCCCGCATAGTGGCCGCATCCGTCGAACAGAATCGCGAGGAGATTGAGATCGAGTTTGAAGTCGAGCAGATGCCGGAATTTCAAGAGGCCGAACACCCCACTTACTACGAGTTATGGCGGCCGGACGGCGTCGTTCTTGCGAGGTCGCCTTCATTGGGCACAGATGACCTCTTGCGTTTTGAAGGCGCCGCGGGCGAGCCTGCCTTCGGCGCGCTGCGATTGAGAAATGGCCGCCCCGGCCGGGCCGCCGGCCTCGGATTCCGCCCAAGAGTCGCAGACAGCGAGGAGAAAAATCCGCCCCAGCCGGAAAAGATACTCGCACTGACCCTCGTAGTCGCTCGGGATGCCGGCGATATGCTGCGACACCTGGAGTTCCTGCGCTGGCTGCTTTTGATTGCCTCGGTCGGCACAATCACACTATCCGTTATCGTCGCAGCCGTAGTCGTTCGCCGGGGCCTTTGTCCCCTCAATTCCCTTGCCGCCGAGATAGCGGCCATAACCGAGGACGACCTCAACGTTAGAGTCGGGACCGAAAAGATGCCCGCGGAGATTATGCCAATCAAGACCAGGCTGAATGAGCTGCTGGCCCGCCTGGGAGCCTCTTTCAGCCGGGAGCGCCGTTTCGCCGCCGATGTCGCCCACGAGCTGCGAACGCCCCTGGCCGGAATACGCTCCACGCTCGAAGTGACCCTGACGAGGACCCGCCGTGCAGACGAATATCAAACCGCACTCTGCGATTGCCTTGACATCGCAAAGAATATGCAGGCGATGGTCAACAACCTGCTGACGCTCGCCCGCATCGAAGCCAAACAGACGGCTTTTCGCCGCGAGCAAATTCGCCTCGCAGAGCTCATAGACTCCTCCTGGCGGGCCTTCAGTGCCGAAGCAGCCAAACGCAGCATCGTTTTTGAGAACCGCATACCTGTCGAAACAACTTGTCGATCGGACCGTGAGAGTTTGTCTATAGTATTCTCGAACATTCTCGACAATGCCGTCGAATACGCAGACGAAGCCGGGCAAATCTGGACAACGGCCCGGCGAACGGACGGCTGCGTTGAAATCACCGTCTCCAATACCGGATGCCGCCTCACAAACGAGCAGGCGGCACACGTATTCGATTGCCTCTGGCGCGGCGATCCAGCGCGAACGGAAACCCCGCGAGGGGCACTTGGGGCGGGCAACCACTGTGGTCTGGGGTTGGCCCTGGTGCAAAGAATCGTCGCGGCGCTGGGAGGCAGTACGTCCGTTGAGGTGCAGTCCGGCGGAATATTCACCATCCGTTTGATCTTGCAGGCCGAGTAGCAGAAGCACCCAGCCGGCGACCAAACACGCCAGAACAACGGCTCTACCTGCGAAGAGCCACTCAGCTTTGGCCGCGACACATACACATTTTCCTCTTACCGCATTTCATAAGTCGTACGACTATCCTGTCATTTCGACCGAGCGAAGCGAGTGGAGAAATCTGTCAAAACAGTTACAACCTTTTTGTCTCATAGTCGCGCCGTTCACGAAGTGTTGTACTCTGATGCCGGCGCCTCAGAAAATCTTGTTCTTGTCGGTAACGAACTCGTCCACCTTCTTCAACAAGCCTCTCGCTGTGCCTTGTTTGTCGTCGGCTTTCGCCCTGGATTTGCCTTTGGCCTTCGCAGTTGTCTTGGCGTTTTCGTCTGCCTGCGTTTCCGCCTTTGCCTCGGCGTTTTCTTCAAATTCCGCTCTTGCTTTCGCCGTTGCCTGTGCCGCCTCGGCGCTGGCTTTGGCTACTTCCTCCGCCGCTTCCGCCCGGACTTTCGCAATCTCCTCGGCATAAGCCCTGGCCCTTTTTTCCGCACTTGCCTCAACCTTCGCCTTCTTCTTGGCCTGCGACTTGGCCTGCCTCTCCGCCCTTGCCCTTAACCTCGCCTCTGCGGCCGCCTGGGCTTCCGCTTTCAACCGTTTCTCGGCCTCTGCCTTTGCCTTTTCCTCGGCCCTGATCTTCGCCTCGGTCTCGCTCTTGAGCTTCTGCTCAGCCCGGTCTCTGGCATCTGAATAGGGCTGCAACTTCTCCTGCGCCTTCCTGCCTGCTTCAGCCTCGGTTTTTGCCTTTTCCTCAGCCTTGATTCTTCCCGCCCTCTCAGCCTCGAGCAATGTCCCCACTTCCGCACGGGCCTTCGCCTCAGCCTCAAGCCTGGCCCTGCTTTCGGCCGCGGCACTGGCCTGTGCTTTGGCACGTTCGTCGGCCTCGGTCTGCACCCTCGCCTCGGCTTTTCGTATCATCTCCCTGTAGAACTTCGCATCTTCCTCAGCCTTCGCCCTGGTCTCTTTCTCAGCACGGACCCCGGCTTGCGCCTGGGCCTTTGCATCCGCCTCGGCCTTGTATCTCGCTTTGATCTGGGCCTTGAGCTTCTTTTCCAATTCGGCCCGCGCCAAGACCTCAGCCTTAGCCTGCTCCTTGAGCTTGGCTATCGCCTCGGCGTAACCCTGCATCTCAACCTTCGCCCCGGCCTTGGCCTGGGCCTTCGCTATCCTCTCCGCCCGGGCATCTTCTTTCGATCTTAGCTTTGCTTCGAGCTTCGCCCTCTTATCGGCCTCAGTCCTTGCCTGCTCCTCAGCCCGCAGTTTTGCCCGTATCTCCGCCCGCAATTTCTCCTGGGCCTCGGCATAGGCCCTCGCCCTCGCTTCCAACTCAGCTTTCGCCTCTTGCTCGATTCTCTCTTTGGCCTCGACCTCCAGCCTTAGCGAGTCTTCCGCCCTGGCCCTGGCCTCAGCCTCGTTCTGCGTTTTCGCCTCGGCCTTCGCCCGCGCTTCGGCCTCGACCTCCACTTCCGCCTCAGCTATGCCCAGCGCTTCTTTGTAGAATGCGACCTGCTCTTCGGCCTGGGCTTTTATCTGCTTTTCAGACTCCAATCTCGCTTCAGCCCGCGCCTTTGCGCTCTGCCCGATTTCCTCCTTCGCGCGCTGTTCGGCATCCAGCCTTGCCTGAACCTCCGCCCGCAGTCTCTCCTGGGCCTCGGCGCAGGCCCTCGCCTTCGTTTCTAACTCGACCTTCGCCTCTCGCTCGATCCTCTCTCTGGCCTCTATCTCCAGCCTAAGCGCCTCTTCGGCCCGCGCCCTGGCCTCCGCCTCGCCCTGAGCCTTAGCCTCGGCCTTAGCCCTCGCTTCAGCCTCAACCTGCGCCTGTTCTTCCGCTAGATCGACCGCCTCTCTATAAACCCTGATTTGCTCTTCCGCCTCGGCCCGGATCGTCTTCTGGGCTTCTTCCACAGCCTCGGCCTGAACTCGCGCCGCGGCCTCAGCCCGCCGTCTCGCTTCAATCTCAGAGCGAAGCTTCTCCTCAGTCTGCGCCTTACCCTGTGCGTATTCTTTTGCCCGCTCTTCGGCCGCGGCCAACGCTTCACTGTAGCCCCTCGCCCGCTCTTCGGCCTCCGCTCTCGCTTCCTTCTCCGCCTGGGCCACTGCCTCTGCATATCTTCTGGCCTTCGCTTCGGCATCCGCCTTCGCCCTGGACTCAACTATCGACTTGGCCTTGGCCTTGAGTCTCTCGCGGATCTCGGTTTCAGTGATATTCTGCTCCCCCGGCTTGAAAAACAACGGCTCACCGAACTGCAGCGCGATGAAACGAATCGATCTTTCAACGTCCGCCACCCGGCATACCCGCCCCATCCGATTGAACAGCACAGTATCAAAAGACCCCTCCGAATCGAAGTGCGGCACGCCAAAGCTCGCTCGTATCGGCTGTCCCAGTTGCGGGCAGTTCTCGTCGGCCCGGCAAAGCAGCCCCATACCACCGCTTGAAATATCGATTATCTGACCCGGCGCAGGCGTCTGGTGCGCATCTCCGGCAAACCGAACCGGCCAACGATAACGCAGCCTTTGCTCTGTCCTTCGCTCGCTCGCCTGTTTCATTCCTAATACCACAAAATCCTTTTTGTCTGTATTATATCCCGTTGCCGCTACAAATACTGTGTCTTCCTGACACAGTCAAGCAATTTATTACCTGTCAAGCAACGGGCCGAAATCCGTCAAAACCGAACGGTCGTTTAAATGTTCTACCTGATCTTCTCGGCCCCTGCACAAACGCCAGCGATCCCGCCGCCGCAACAGAACTCTTCAAAAAACTTCGCCGATCAATACCACGCATAATTTGTCCTCCAGTGACCATACAGTGGATAAAGGTTTTCTCCGGACATAATACCCCGGTGCGTTTTTATTGCCAACCGATTTTCTCCGCACGCCCCCGTCACGTTTGGCCCGGCGTTTCACGCCGGGTCTCCCCTCACCCGCAAAGCAACTCATCGAGCATTGGCTTGAGTTTCCTGAGCGCATTGCCGCGATGCGAAACCGCGTTTTTCTCCTCTGCGGTCATTTGAGCAACCGTCTTATTCGCCCCCGGCACGAAAACAATCGGATCGTACCCGAACCCGTTGCTCCCGATCTCTTTATCGGTGATGAGGCCCTCCAACGTCCCTTGTGTCTCAAGCATTATCTTTTGCGGACTCGCCAGGCACAGACAGCACACGAACCGAGCCGTCCTTTTTTCCTTCGGCACGTTCTTGAGAAGCTTCAGAACTTTAGCAATGTTCCGATGGTCTATAAGCGTCCGCTCCTCGCCCGGCAGTCTCTCCCCTGAAAACCTCGCCGACTTGACCCCCGGCTCGCCCCCGAGCGCATCGACTACCAGCCCCGAATCATCCGCAAGCGTCCAAAGCCCCGTCGCCTTCGCATACACCGTAGCCTTCTTGCGGGCATTCCGGGCAAAAGTAGTCCCGTCCTCTTTTACCTCCTTGATACCGGGAAAATCCCCCAGCCCCACCAACTCCACATCCGCACCTAACATCGCCCGCAACTCGCCGACCTTCCCCGGATTCGTACTCGCGACCAGAATCTTGCGCTTCATAGAGCCATCAGTTTCTTCAGCAGCGCCCGCTGGAAGTGGAGTCGGTTCTCGGCCTGGTCGAAGATAATCGAGTTGGGCATCTCGGCGACCTCGTCGGTGATCTCGTGCCCGCGGTGCGCGGGCAGACAGTGCATAATCTTCACGCCCGGCGGCGCCGCTTCGACCAATTCGGTATTGACCTGAAAGCCCGCAAACGCCGCCACCCGTTTCTGCTTTTCGTTCTCCTGCCCCATGCTGACCCAGGTATCGGTGTAAATCACGTCGGCCTCGACAACGGCTGCCCACGGGTCGTTCGTCTGGCGAACGCTCCCCGCTGTAACGCCGTTCGCCCGCGCGATCGTCTCGGCATCCAACTCGTACCCCTTCGGCGATGCCACGACCAGCCTCATGCCGAACTTGCCCGACGCAAACGCCAGCGACCGGGCAACGTTGTTGCCGTCGCCCACGTAAGCGAGCCTGATGCCCTTTATCCTTCCGGTGTGCTCCTGAATCGTCAGCACGTCCGCCATCGCCTGGCACGGGTGCGACCAGTCCGTCAGCGCGTTTATCACCGGCACAGTCGCATATTTCGCAAGCTCGGTTACGGTGCTGTGCTCGAACGTCCGCGCCATTATCCCATCGACGTACCGGCTGAACACCCTCGCCATATCCTTTATCGGCTCGCGCTTGCCGATTCCGCCGATGTCCTCCGGCTTGACGTAAATCGCGCTGCCTCCCAAATCCGTCATTGCAACGTGAAAACTTATCCGCGTCCGCAGGCTCGGCTTCTCGAAGAGCATCGCCAGAACCTTGCCCGACAAACACAAATCCCTGCCGCCGCCCTTGTACAGTCTCTTCAGGCTCGCACTAAGCTCCAATAGCTCATTGAGCGCCTCAATCGGACAATCAATTATTGCAAGGAAATCCTTCATCATTCTCACCTAAGAGCGTAGAGCATACAGCGGATAGCGGATAGAGTAATTACTAAACGCTACACGCTATACGCTAACCGCCATTCCTTTACTTGTTTATTCACTATCAACCTGTGCCTTAGGTATCTGTGTCTCACTCGCCCCCGCTCAAGACGTCATCGAGAATCTCTATTGCCCGGTCAATCTGTTCTTTGGTTGCAATCATCGGCGGCATAAACCGCAAAACCGTATCGTGTGTGCAGTTTATCCGCAGCCCCTGCTCCAGGCACTTATCGACTATCGCCGTCCCCGGGCCGGTCAACTGTACCCCGATCATCATCCCGATCCCGCGAACGCTGTCTATTACCGAATGTTTCTGCTTCAATTGCAGCAGCTTGTCTTTGGTGTATTGCCCGAGTTGTGCGGCATTCTGCAGGAGATTATCCTCTTCTATCGCCTCGATGACCGCAATCCCCGCCGCACACGCTATGCAGTTGCCCCCAAAAGTCGAGGCGTGTTTGCCCGGCGTCAGCACCGCTGCAAGCTCCGGCTTCGCCATCATCGCCCCGATTGCAACGCCGCCGCCCAGCGCCTTGGCCATCGTTATAATGTCCGGCTCGACGTCAAAATGCTGATACGCGAACCACTTGCCCGTCCTGCCGATTCCCGTTTGGACCTCGTCCAGAATCATTACGGCGCCATTCTCATCGCAAAGCCGGCGAATCGCCTGCAGGAAGTCTTCCGTGGCGACGTTTATACCGCCTTCACCCTGAATCGGCTCGGCCATAACCGCCGCGACCTCATCGCTGAACGCCGATTCGAGAGCCGCAACATCATTGAACGGAATATAGGAAAAACCCGGCAGCAGCGGCAAAAAGCCCTCGTGATACTTGGGCTGCGCCGTCGCAGTGACGGTTGCAAAGGTCCTGCCGTGAAAGCTCCCCTCCGCCGTGATGAACTTATACTTCTCCTTCGCTGTATAAAGGCGCGCCAGCTTCATCGCCGCCTCATTCGCCTCCGCCCCGCTGTTGCAAAAGAAGCACTTGCCTCCGAACGCCCGTTCGCTCAGCAGCTTTGCCAACTGTCCCTGCGGCTCGGAGTAGAACGTATTGTCAATGTGCAGAAGCTCGCCCGCCTGCTTCCGCAGGGCCGCCACCACCTTGGGATGGCAGTGCCCCAGACCGCTGACCGCCCAGCCGGGGAACATATCCAGTATCTTATTGCCTTCGGCGTCGTACAGGTAGCAGCCCTCACCTCTGACTATTACCCGCGGCAGCCGCCCGTAATTGGCAATAACGTACTTGTCAAACAGCTCAATCGTTTCCTGCGTAGTCATAATTCGTATCTCGTACTGCTAATTCCTGACAATCTCTGTGCCAATGCCCTTATCCGTATAAATCTCAAGCAGCAGCGAATGAGGTATCCGCCCGTCGATAATGTGCGCCTTCTTCACGCCGGCCTCCAGCGCCGCAAGGCACGCCTCAACCTTAGGGAACATCGCGTCGGTGATAATCCCCGCCTCAATCATCTCCTTGATCTGTTCTTCATTCAGGCTCGATACCCAGCTATTCGGGTCGTTTATATCCCTTCGTATCCCGTGCGTATCGCTCACCATAACCAGCTTCTCAGCCGCGACCTCCGCCGCCACCTTGCCCGCGGCGCTGTCGGCGTTGACGTTGAGCTTGCCGCCGGCCTTGTCCAGCGCCACGGATGCGATTACGGGTATCGTCCCGTCCGCGCACATCTTCTTGAGCAGGTTGCCGTTTGCGCTCGTAACCTGCCCTACGAATCCGATGTCTATCTTGCGTCCGTCCTCGCCCGCCAGCCTCAGCGTCTCGGCAAACAGCACGCAGCTGCTCAGCGAATGCAGCCCCATCGGCTCGCAGCCCAATTCGCTGAGCATTTCGCAGATTGGGGTATTGATTTTGTGCACCAGGGTATGCTCAACTATCGTCAGCGTCCGCTCATCGGTGTATCGCCGTCCCTGCACCCAGACCGGCTCCATACCCGTCTCGTTCATCGCCTTGGTGATTGCCTTGCCGCCACCGTGCACGATGATCGGGCGCATCCCCACCGTTGACATAAAAGCGATGTCCGTCAGAAGCTCCTTTTGCAGGGCAATATCGTCTAAGACGCTCCCGCCTAACTTGACGACGACAATCCGCCCGCGAAAGCCACGGATATACTCCATCGCCTCAATCAAAGCATCGGCCTTGGCAATAGCCTCTTCCACAATAAATACTCCTGAATACACCCCGGAACCAAAACAACGAATGTAATTGTTCCGCCCCCATCCGTCAAGTCATATTTACCCAATGTGCAATCCGTAGGCCCATTTGGCAAGTGGAAATGGCTTTTCCGGGGTCAGAGTTGCCTTGTTGCCTTGAAATATCGGACTTTTTACTTGACATTCGTCCCTGTATCTGATACCCTCAATTCTGTGTCATGGAGGTGTGGTGATGGCTCCTTTTTGCAGAGTAGGAGTTCTCCCCACAGCCAAGAACAGGAGGTTCTCGTGTAGTTCCAATAGGGCAAAGGGCTGCTGGTGCGGGATGAGTCTTTTTGTCTGAATGCACACAGTTGCCCGTTTTTTCGGAGGAGGTCGTCAAAATGAGAACTAAAACAAATCTCGGTAGTCTTGGAAGAGGTGAAGTAATGAACCGCGGAGGCACAAAGAAATCCTTTGTTTTGTTTTTGGCACTGCTTGTTACAGTCATACATTCTGTCTGTAACGGCGTCGCCGGCCTTTGCCGGGTCAATACTCGGCTGGGGCAGTCAGGTTGTTGGGGTCAATCTTGACAGGGACTTTGTGGCTGCTTGGGTTCGGTGGATTGGCTTTGCTGAAAAAATGCAGAAAATAGAACTGAGATTCATTGAGGAGAAAATGAAAAACGTGAGTGTCTTTCTTGTAGTGTCGGTGCTGACGTTGTCAGTGCTGCAAAATGCCTATGGTTTTAGCGGGCAGGGTTCAGGAACAAAACAAGACCCTTATATAATTACAAATGTCAATCAACTCCAGGAGATGAATAACGATTTAGATGCGTGGTACGAGTTAGGAAATGATATAGATGCCTCTGATACTATAAATTGGAATAGCGGAGAAGGATTTATTCCTATTGGAAATGAAACAAATCATTTTACAGGAAATTTTGATGGACAAAATTATAATATTACTGATTTGTTTATTGATAGAAGTTCAAATGATTATCAAGGATTATTTGGATATGTAAAAAATTCTATTATAGAAAATATTGGATTAATTAATGCTGATGTTTCAGGAAATTCTTATGTTGGAGGTTTAACAGGATATAATTCTGGAACAATCTCAAATTCTTATTCAGCAGTAACTATTGACGAGGTTTATTATGCTGTTGGTGGTTTAGTAGGATGGAATGATGGAACAATTAATAATTCCTATGCAACAGGAACTGTTCATGGGGGGGGGTATATTGGTGGTTTAGTGGGAGTTAATTTTAATGGGATAATTTCAAATTCTTATTCAACAGGGTATATATCTGCTTATGGTTATTATGTTGGTGGATTAGTAGGGTGTTATCAGGGAACAATCTCAAATTCTTATTGGGATATAAATACATCGGGACAAACTTCAAGTGATGGTGGAGAAGGAAAAATAACTGCTGAAATGAAACAGCAAGCCACGTTTACTGGGTGGGATTTTGTAAATAGCTGGACGATTCGTGAGGGGATAGATTATCCACGATTATTACGGCAGGTACCGTCTAAAAATTGGGTTATAGAGGCGCCTAATGGCGGTGAGGTTTTGACTGGTGGTAGCACATACTCTGTCACTTGGACAAGTACCGGCATCGGCATTGTTCTAATCAAATATTCATCGGATAACGGTTTGAGTTGGACACCGATTGACACCGTAGCCAACACTGGCTCATATAACTGGCTTGTGCCAGCGGTAAATTCAAATCGATGTCTTGTGCGTATTAGTGACGCAAGCAATCCGAGTATCAGCGATACAAGCGACAGGGTTTTTACGGTCATATTTCGCTACAGCGGGGGGAGCGGGACCCAGGCCGATCCATACAGAATCAGTACGGTTGCCGACTGGCAGCAATTGATGAATACATCAGCCGACTGGAATCAGCATTTTATCCTGACGGCGGATCTCAATCTGGCGGGGGTAACCCTGACGCCGGTGGGACTCAGAATGAGACCATTTATCACAGATACACCATTTACCGGTGTCTTTGACGGCAACCATAATATAATCAGCAATGCAGTCATGAATGAACCGGGCCGTGGTGGCGGCTTGTTTGGCTATGTCGACCCAGGCGGCCAAATCCGCGATTTAGGAGTCGAGGATGTCACTGTAAACGGAAGCAGTCGTGTCGGCGGGCTGGTGGGGTCTAATGCAGGTACGCTAACTGACTGCTATGTGACCGGTGCGGTCAGCGGAACATACGGAGAAATATACGGAACAGACTCGATCGGCGGGCTGGTGGGGTTGAATTATGGTACGCTAACCGACTGCTATGCTACCGGTTCGGTCACCGGCAACTACGGTGTCGGCGGTCTGGCGGGGTACAATGGTGGGTCTCTAACCGGCTGCTATGCGACCGGTTCGGTCAGCGGAGGCTACGATGTCGGCGGGGTGGTGGGGACTAATATAGGTACGCTAACTGCCTGCTATGCGACCGGTGCGGTCAGCGGAGGAGCGTACAGGATCGGCGGTCTGGTGGGATGGAATTATGGGAATTGTTCTTCACTAACCTCTTGTTATGCGAGCGGTTCGGTCAGCGGAAGCGGTTATGTCGGCGGTCTGGCGGGGTATAATAGTAATGGTTGTTCGCTAACCGACTGCTATGCGAGCGGTGCGGTCAGCGGAGTTGGCTGTGGCGGACTGGTGGGAGCAAACGATGGTGGTATCAGCAATTGCTATTCGACGGGTGCGGCCGGCCTTTATAGCGGCGGGCTGGTGTGGCAGAATCGTGGTACGCTAACCGCCTGCTTCTGGGATATACAGACCAGTGGCCGAACGACCAGCGATGGCGGGACGGGCAAGAGCACCGACGAAATGCAAACAAAGAGCACCTTTACTGCCGCAGGATGGGATTTTGTCACGCCTGTCTGGACAATACACGAAGGGTTAGACTACCCAAGGCTCTGGTGGCAAATATCTAATGTTGCCCCTGTTGCAGATGCAGGAGAAGACCAGAACACGCCAATGCTATTTGAGTTGAATCTTGATGGAAGCGCAAGCTACGACCCGGACGAAGACTACCCTCTAACGTATTCGTGGCAGATTCTTGAAAAGCCCCAAGGCAGCGCAGCGGAGCTGTCTGACCCTGACAGTGTTAATCCATCGCTTATTCCCGATGTCCTGGGAGAATACAGAATTGAGCTCGTCGTAACGGACAGCCGGGGTTTGGAAAGCGAGCCGAATTACGTCGTTATCACGGCAATTACCATCGAGGATGCTGCGACAGAAAAGCTTGCTGAGACAATCCAGCAAATCGGCGAGCTTGATCCTGATGCTTTCAAGAATCCGAATGCAGCCAATGCTCTTATAAACATGATAGAAGCTGCACTTAAGATGGTTGAAAAGGGCAACTACAAGGGTGCGTTGAACAAGATAAGTAATGAAATCCTCAAGAAGACGGACGGCTGTGCTAACACAGGCCAGCCGGATAAGAATGACTGGATATTGACGTGTGAAGACCAGGAGAAGTTATATCCATTGGTTGCCAGGGCGATTGAGTTATTGCAGAGACTACTGGAATAGCCCGGATTTTTCAAAGCCACAGAGCGGCTGTGTTTGGATTCAAGGGTTTTTTAAGATTTTTTCGGGACGCCATAGGGTTTCATTCCGCATCATAGTGTTAAGGATTGTGAGCAATTTTCGGATACAGGCAGTAGATACAACTTTGTGTAGCTTGCCTTTAGCCAAGAGACGGTTAGCGAAACGATGAATGACTGGATTGAAACGCATAGCACTCAGAACGGACATATACAGGGCACAACGAATGTCTTTTCGGCCACCGCGGATGTGGGATTGCCCGGCGTAACGCCCGGAGCGGAAATCATAAGGGGCAACACCGACCAGGGCGGCAATTTGCTGACGGTTGAGTTGGCCGAGTTCAGGCAACTGGGACAACAGAATAGCGCTGGTCTGCGGGCCGATGCTTTTAACGCTTTGCAGGATTTTGTCTTTTTGGCGGAAGTTGTCATCAGCCTTAATATGTTGTTGGATGATTTCGTCGAGTTCGGCGATTTGACAGTCGAGGGTTTTGAGCATCTTTTGGACGCTTTTGCGAACCCTGGGATGTCGAATGGTTTGGCTCCGATTCAGTTCCTGGGTGCGCAGGTCAACGAGCTGACTGCGGCGACGGACCAAATCGGACAATTCGTCCCTTTTGGGGCTAAACTGCGGTTTAGGCTTAGGCTGAACGACCTGAGCGAAGCGGGCAAGGACGCGTGCATCGATGGGGTCGGTCTTGGCGAATTCGCCGATTCCGCGTGCGAAGTCACGGACCTGGCGTGGAGAGGCGACAACGACCTTGAGGTCTGCCTGGAGCAATTCGGCGACAATGGGACGTTCATATCCGCCGGTTGCTTCAAGGACGACCAGCGCGATACTATGCAACTTAAGGGACTTGAGGAGTTTGTGGATGCCCGTGGAAGAATTGGGCAAAGAAGTGTTGATGGCGCCAGGACAAGAGGCGACGTGAAATGTGTCTTTGGCAACGTCGATGCCGATGAATAGTGGTTCTGACATGGTTTTCTCCCAATCTTGCGAATACGAGCTCGCCGGCCGTGTGGGTCGGCGGCGGCTCATTCGGCTGTTCGGGTTGGTC
>Ga0315288_10003647_pt1 | contig 19656 bp, 11 predicted proteins | sample YL17G11_20_MG_FD_203454 | JGI IMG/M metagenome (GOLD analysis project Ga0315288, IMG submission 203454) | Sediment microbial communities from Yellowstone Lake, YNP, Wyoming, USA - YL17G11_20 | ecosystem: Environmental > Aquatic > Freshwater > Lake > Sediment | place: USA: Wyoming | collected... | reverse complement strand
CGAGAGCGGAGCCACGTCGTCGTAAAAACCGGGCACCGTGATGCGTCCGCGCGCGTCGCGCAGTTGACCGAGGAGTTGGCAGAGGGCGAGCGCGGGATTGTCCACCGAGCCGCCGTAGATGCCGGAGTGCAGGTCCCGCGAGGGACCGTGGACCGTGACTTCCAGCGCGGCAATGCCGCGCAACCCGTACGTGAGCGCCGGATGGCGGAGGTCGGGAATGCCGGTGTCGGAGATCACCACGGCTTGAGCGCGGAGATGACGACGATTCTGGCGCAGGAACGTACTCAGGCTGGTGCTCCCCACTTCCTCCTCACCTTCGATCACGAATGTCAGATCGCAGGGCAGTGCCGTGCTGGTCTTGAGGTAGGCTTCCACTGCCTTGAGATGGGCGAAGTGCTGGCCCTTGTTGTCGCTGGTGCCCCGGCCGAAGAGCCGACGGCCCTGGATGCGCGGCTCGAAGGGAGGCGACTTCCACAACTCCAGCGGTTCGGGCGGTTGAACATCATAGTGGCCGTAGATGAGGAAGTGCGGCTGGCAGCGAGCTGCCGCGCGCGGTGTTTGGGCGAGGACAACCGGGTGCCCGGCCGTGGGGTAAAGGCGCGCTTCCAGGCCGATTTGGCGGCAGTGGCCGGTAAGCCATTCGGCGCAGCGCCGCACGTCGGCGCGGTGGGCTGACTGCGCCGAGATGCTGGGAAGCCGCACGTACTCACAGAGCTCGCGGATGAAACGGTCCTCGTTTTCCTTCAAGTACCTGAGCAGCGTTTGCATGTGCCGCTGAACTTACGGCAAAGGCGGGCCTGCCGAGAAGCCTGAAAGCGTGGGAGTCGAGGTTCGGGCAGGGGGCGCTCTCGGACGGGAGCAGTCTGGGTATTCTCCAAACGACCGCCAATCCGGGGTTCGGGGCGCAAGCCGGGCGTTTTCGAGTCTGCTCCAAGGGCTTGAATTTTATCGACGAACGGGTTGTGGCATGGCAGGATTCGCCGCGACATACGAAATGTTCCAACGTCTAAAGCGGCTGTTCACGAGGCGTAGTGACCGTTTGGTGCTAGGCGAACCCCCACCGGTGCTGGCGCCGCGAGGACCCGCCAAGCCCGTCGAAGCTCCTCCCCTCCCTCCGGCCACTCCGGTTGCGCGCGCTCCCGCTCCCGCCGCCGCACCAGGCAAGTCGGTGGCCATGCCGGTCGCGGCCAAGCCCGGCGGTCCGCCCGAAGCCCCTCTGCCCGTCACCGATCAGGTGGTGAAGCTGGCCTTGCGGCAGGTGCTGTTGAAGCTGCCGGATTCGCTCAAGCCCCGCGTGCGGCAGGCGCCCGGCGGGAACATCCAGATTTCACTCCCCGCTCAACCGCTGCTTCCGCAACTCGCCCGCGGCAGCGTCAAGATTAGCTTCGGCGAACTGCGCAAAGCATCGCCTCCCGGCATTTTCTCCGACGTGGCGGACCAGGATCAGGTGCCGGTCGAGCTGCCGCTGCAAGATATTCTCTCGCAGGTCGGCCCCCAGTTCCTGCCGCGTCGCTCGGGGCAGAGGAAGGTTGAAGTGCCGGATGAAGTCGCTCCGGTCTTTGGCCGCAAGGGCGCGCCGATGACCGGCGTGCGGGTGGCGGCGCATCCCGCCAAAGGCGAAGCCGCTGGACCCATCGCGCCGTCCAGCCCACTGCCTGCACCCGCGGCATTGAGACCTCCTGGACCCCCGGCATCTCCGCGCCCGCCCGGCATGCCCGCCCGACCGACGGTGCCCGTGCTACCGCCGGGCGCGGTGCGTCCGAAGGCAGCACCTGCCGCCGTTCCAGCGCGAGCCGCAGCGCCCGCTGCCCCGACCCCTGTCGCCGCGCCGGCCCCTGCGGCCGGGCCCGCGGAAATGGTCCAGGTGCCGTTGGCTTCGGTGACCATGGGCTGGCCGGAAGCGATTCGCCAGGTGCTGGCCGGGTTGAACAATCCCGACGCGGTGGTGATGCTGCCCGCAGCCGAGTTGGAACAATGCCTGAGGAAAGGCAGGGTGGTGTTCCAGTGGAAACGGATCAAGTCCTTCGTCAAGCCCCCACTCAAGTCTGCCCTTCCGCCGGCGGTGGAGGAGACACAGGTCGAATTCCCGCTTCCGATCATCGCTCCGCTGTTTCTCTCGCAACGCAAGCCGATGGCGCAGCAGAAGAAGTTCGAGGTTGCGGAAGATATTCCCGACGTCTTTTCGGGCAAGAGACTGATCGTGCCCCCGGCCGAAGGGCCCGCTCGGGCCCCGGCGCCAGCTCGCGCTCCCGCTCCTGCTCGGCCAGCTCCGGCTGCTGCGCCGGCTCGCCCCGCCCCGGCTCCAACCCGACCGCCGGCGGCGCCCGCACCCGCGGCAGCTCCGGCCCCAGTGCTCGCGCCAACCGCGGGGATGCCGACCGCGCTGGAGATTGGGGAAATCTTCGGTCAGCCCGGCCGGAAGAATTGGTCGCCGGCGGAGCTGGTGGAACGGAGCAGCGGACTCCAGGGCGTGGTGGGCGCAATCATCACGATGCCGGACGGGTTGCTGGTGGCCAGCCATCTGCCGCCGGGGTTGAACGGCGAGGCCATCGCGGCCTTTCTGCCGCAGATGTTCACGCGCATGATGCAGTACTGCAAGGAACTGAAGTTTGGTGACGCGACCCGGTTGACCATCGTGGTGGACGGCGTACCGCTCAAGATCGTCAAGGTGGGCGGGGTGTTCTTCGCCGCGCTTGGCCGGGCGGAGGATCCGCTGCCTGAGGCCCAATTGAACGTCATCGCGGCTCACCTGACACCCCAAAGCAAGTAATCCCAGCAATGGCCATCATCAACCAAGCCACCAAGGAACTTCAGGTGAAGATCGTCTATTATGGCCCGGCCATGGGCGGGAAGACGACCAACCTGATCAAGGTCCATGAGAACATCCAGACGGCGCAGGAGAAGGGCAAGCTGGTCTCCCTCGCCACCAGTTCGGACCGGACGCTGTTCTTCGACTTTCTCCCCATCGAGGCCGTGGCCATCAAGGGTTTCAAAACCAAGTTCCAGCTCTACACCGTTCCCGGACAGGTGATCTACAACACGACCCGCCAGCTCGTCCTCCGCGGCGTGGACGGGATCGTGTTCGTGGCGGATTCGCAGTACGACAAGATGGCGGACAACGTGGAGAGCTTTGCCAACCTGGAAGACAACCTGCGGACGCTCAAGCTGAACATGGCGGAGATCCCTTACGTCGTGCAGTACAACAAGCGCGACCTGCCCAACGTGGCACCGGTCGAGTACATGGAGTTCCTGCTCAACAACCGCGAGGTACAGGTCCCGTCCTTCACGGGGGTGGCCTGCAACTGTGAAGGCGTGTTTGAAACCCTGAACATGATCACCCGGATGCTCCTCCACAAGTTTATCAACGAGAGCAGCCGCCGATCCGCCTGACATGGCCACGCTCCCTCAAATCCTCCAGGACGATGTCCGGGTGTTCAACGGCGCGCTGGAGGAATTGCTCGGCAAGAGCGAGGCCGCTTCCGCCTTGATCCTCGACAAGGGCGGCTTCCTGATCAGCGAACGAGGCAACACCGAGATGTTTGATTCCACCACCCTGGGCGCGCTGGCCGCCGCCGCCTACGCGGCCACCCAGGGCATCGCCGGACTGGTGAGCGAAGGCTCCTTCAGCAACGTCTATCAGCAGGGGCAGAACCACAGCCTGCTGGTGAGCAACATCGATGAGCATTGCCTCCTCGTGGTGATCTTCAACGCCCAGATCAGCGTGGGCGCGGTCAAGTACTACGCCGCCACCTCCATCTCGCAGATCGCCCATCAAATGGAAATCGCCCGGCATCGCTCGCCCGAGGAAGGCTTGGACCTCTCGATGCTCAACCTGGCCGACACCGGCGACATCTTCGCCAAACGCGGCGAACCCGAACCCGAGCCCGTGCCCGAGGAACCCAAGCCCGCCCGCCGGCCCGCGCTGGCCCGGGAGGCGGCGCCCGCAGCCGACGAGGGTCTCCACCACCTGTTCGCGCGGAAAGGCGCCGCCGCCCCACCGGCGCCGGAGCCCGTCGAGGCCGCGGAAGGATCAAACGACGAACCGACCCTTAAGCTCCAGAAGCTGAAGAAGCTCCTGGCCAGCGGCTTGATCACCGACGAGGACTTTGAGTCCCGGAAGCAGAAGATCCTCGAGCAGCTCTGACGCCCGGCCGCCCACGCCGGTGTTACGCAAGGTACAGCCTCGCCTCCCGACGGTGGTCTGTCGGTCAGCCTTTGAGCGGGCCGTGAACGCCGGCGGCCACTTTCAACCGCAGCGCGTTCAACCGGATGAAGCCGGTCGCGTCGTTCTGGTCGTACGCCTTGGCCGGATCGGCTTCCATGGTGACGATGTGCGGGTTGTAGAGGCTGACGGGGCTCTTGCGGCCAGCGACGTAGATGCCCCCCTTGTAGAGCTTCAAGCGCACGGTGCCGGTGACGTGCTTCTGGCTCTCGGTGACGAGGGCCTGCAACGCAAACCGCTCCGGTGAGAACCAGAACCCGTAGTATACCAGCTCGGCGTACCGCGGGATGAGCGAATCGCGCAGATGCATCACCTCGCGGTCCATCGTCAGGCTTTCCATCTGCCGGTGCCCCGCGTGCAGGATGGCGCCGCCCGGCGTCTCATAAAGCCCGCGGGATTTCATGCCCACGAACCGGTTCTCCACCATGTCCACGCGGCCGACGCCGTGCTTGCCACCAAGCTTGTTGAGGGTTCTCATCACCTCGAGCGGGGTCATCTTCTTGCCGTTCACCGCCACGCAGTTGCCTTTGGCGAAGTCCAATTCCACGTATTCCGGCTTGTTGGGCGCGTCTTCGGGCAACACGGACAGGGTCGTGAAGTACTCCCGGTTTTTGAGGTGGGACGAGTCATACCACGGGTCTTCGAGAATGCCCGCCTCGTAGGAAATGTGGAGAAGGTTCCGGTCCATCGAGTAGGGCTTCCGGGCCGTGGCCTGCACTGGGATCCCCTTCTGCTCACAGTAGGCGATCATCTCAGCGCGTCCCGGGAACTGCTCGCGGAAGGAAATATCCCGCCAGGGCGCGATCACCTGCAGCTCCGGGGCGAGCGCCGCGGCCGTGAGCTCGAACCGCACCTGGTCGTTGCCCTTGCCGGTCGCCCCGTGGGCGATGGCGTCCGCCTTTTCCTTCCGCGCGATCTCCACCATGCGCTTCGCAATCAGCGGCCGGGCAATACTCGTGCCGAGGAAGTACTGGTTCTCATACACCGCGCCCGCCTGGAGGATCGGGAAGATGAAATCGCGCGCGAACTCCTCCTGGAGGTCGTCGATGTAGAGCTTCGCGGCGCCGGTTTTGCGGGCCTTCTTCGCCAGCCCCTGGAGCTCCTCGGCCTGGCCGATGTTGGCGCAGAACGCGATGATCTCCGCTGCGTATTCCTCCTTGAGCCAGGAGAGAATCACCGAAGTGTCCAATCCGCCCGAGTATGCCAGAACGATCTTCATAGTGGTGTCGATTGCCTGAGTGAGTAAACGGAAAGCGCCGCCTCCAGGAAAGCACAAATCACGCGGGAGCGGGACGACCGTTGGCCTTCTGTCCGGCCGGCTCCACGTGCACCAGCACGTCCGCCACGTTGGCCTGCTCCTGGCGCACGCGGGCCTTGACCTCGTGGGCGATGGCGTGCGCCTGCCGCACACTCATCTCTGGATCCACTTCCACGTGCATATCCACGTAGTAATGGTACCCCATCTTGCGGACGAGGCACTTCTCGACTTCCGCCACGCCTGCAATCGTCCGGGCCGCCCCACGGATGCGGTCGATCACCTCGGGAGAGGGCGAGGCATCCATCAACTCGTCCAGCGCGGGGCGCAGCAGCCGCCAGCCGTTCCAGGCGATGACTACGGAGGCGGCCATTGCCGCATAGTCGTCCGCGGATTCGTATCCCGCACCGCCGATCAAGCTGACGCCGATGCCGACCCCGGCAAACAACGACGTGATGGCGTCGCTCCGATGATGCCAGGCGTCGGACCGCACCGCCGAACTCTGCAATGACGTTGCTTCGCGATGGACAAAGCGGAACAGGCCTTCCTTGATGATCACCACTCCCACGAGCACGTAGAGGGTGTAGGGCTCCGGCCCGAGATGCGGGTTGGCGATCTCGCGAACGGATTGGATGGCAATCCCGGCAGCGGCCGCCAGCAGCATGGCGGCGACGACCGCCGCCGCCAGCGGCTCGGCCTTGCCATGACCGTAGGGATGATCCGCATCGGCCGGTTCGGAGGCGACGACCATCGCGCGCCAAACCACCAGCGAACTGAACAGGTCAGAGAACGACTCGACCGCGTCCGCCACGAGGGCGTGCGAATGTCCGGCGATGCCGGCGATCAGCTTGCAGCCCGCCAACACCGAGTTTACCGCCATCCCGAGGAAGGTGACGCGCAGACTTCGTTTGAGCCGATCCTTTGGCACGCGCCGATTAAAGGCGCAAACCGCCGCCGCGTAAACCCCGAACGCGCTTGGCGTCGGAGCACGTCTTCCTCCCGCGAATCCGGCTAAAGCCCGTGGCAGAACAGGCCGTCGCGGAGCTTCGGTTCGAACCAGGTGCTCTTGGGTGGCATGATGCCGCCGGCGCCGGCCACGGCCAGCAGGTCGTCTACGCTCGTCGGAGACATCGCGAACGCGGCCGCACACTCTCCCCCCTCGACCAACCGCTCGAGCTCCTTCGCCCCGCGAAGGCCTCCCACGAATTGGATGCGCTCGCTTCGGCGAGGGTCTTCGATCCCCAGGATGGGCGCCAGAACCTGCCGCTGCAACAACGTGACGTCCAGGCTCTCGAGGGGATCGCGTACCGCGGCCAGTTCCGGCTTGAACTTGAGCGCGCGCCAACGGTCACCGAGATAGAGCGCCACTTCGCCCTTGCCACACGGCGTTGCCGGGCTTCGTTCCTCCACAAGGGCCACGGAGCGGAGCCGATCCAGGAAAGCCTCTGGCGTCAGCCCGTTCAAATCCATGACCGCGCGGTGGTAGGGCAGAATCTGCACCCGATCGTGCGGGAAGAGCACTGCCAGGAAGAAGCCGCTGCGTCCCGCGCCTTGTCGTGCCTGGAACACCCGTGCGGCGGCGGCGGTCCGATGATGTCCGTCCGCGATGTAGAGATTCGGCATCTCCCGGAACGCCGCTCGAATGCGGGCGATCGTGTCCTTGTCGGCGATCGTCCAGCAGGTGTGCCGCACGCTGTCCGGCGCGTTGAAATCGATCTCCGGCGATCCAACCGTTTCCCGGGCGAGCATTGTGTCCAGCGCGCCGGTGGCGCGGTACACGAGAAAGGCCGGGCCGGTCTGCGCATTCAGAGCCTCGAGGTGACGCACCCGGTCGTCCTCCTTGTCCAAGCGTGTCAACTCGTGCTTCTTGACCGTGTTGTCCAGATAGTCCTGACAACTGACCACAGCCACGAACCCCACCTGGCAGTGCCCGCCCATGACTTGCTGGTAGAGGTAAAAACAGGGTTGGGGGTCGGGCCGCAACACGCCGTCCGCGATGAACCGGCGGAAGTTCTTGCCTGCCCGGGCATAGACCTCAGGCGAGTAGGGGTCGGTGCCCGTTGGCAGCTCGATCTCCGGCTTGCTCACGCGGAGGAAGCTCAGCGGGTTGCCGGCCGCCCGCTGACGGGCCTCGTCCGAGGACATCACGTCGTACGGCAGTTCCGCAACACGAGCGGCCAGCTCCGGCCGGGGACGCAGCGCGGCAAAAGGTTCAACGATCGCCATGACCGCCGCGCAAACTACGGAGAACGGCCGATCAACGCACGGCAAAACTGTCGGCGTCCGCCCTCTGTGCGCAACCCGGCTTCTACAAAGAATGACCGAAAGATTCCTTGTGCCGATGCCGGGGGCGGGCAATAGAATTCCGCCCTCAAAGATAAGCGCATGAGAACTTCATTCGTCCCAATCTGCGTCCTTGCCACTTTCCTCGCCGCCGGTTCTCCGGGCCACGCCGCCGACTGGCAACCCGCCAAGGGTCCTCTCGTGACCCGCTGGGCCAAGGACGTCAAGCCGGACAAGACCCACCCCGAATACCCGCGCCCGCAGATGGTGCGCGAGCGCTGGGAGAATCTGAACGGCTTGTGGAACTACGCCATCGTCGCGAAGGAGGCCGCGCAGCCAACACAATGGGATGGGCAAATCCTCGTGCCGTTCCCGGTCGAGTCTGCGTTGTCCGGCGTGATGAAGCGCGTCACGGAGAAGCAGAAGCTCTGGTACCACCGCACGTTCAAGGTGCCCGACGGCTGGAATCTGAAATCTGAGATTTCAAATTCCAAATCCGCGAAGCGCCTGCTGCTCCACTTCGGCGCGGTGGATTGGGAGGCGACCGTCAGCGTCAACGGCAAGGAACTCGGTACCCACCGCGGCGGTTACGACGGCTTCAGCTTCGACCTCACCGATGCGCTCAACCCCTCGGGTGAGCAGGAGATCGTCGTGGCCGTTTGGGACCCGACGGATCGCGGCCCGCAGGCCAAGGGCAAGCAGGTGCTCAAGCCCGGCGGCATCATGTACACCGCCACCAGCGGCATCTGGCAGACGGTATGGCTGGAGCCAGTGGCGCCAGCCCATATCGAGCGGCTGCAGATCACCCCCGACTTCGATAACTCGGCTGTGGGCATCCAAACCGCTGCGGTGGCCGCCAGCGGGCGGAACGCTGAGGTCAAGGTGGAAGTCCTGGATGGCAAGAAGGTGATTCAGGAGGCCCGGATCACTTCCCAGACCATAACGCCTTCCGAGCACATCAGCCCGCGGATCACCCTGAAGGTGCCCAACGCCAAACCGTGGTCGCCCGACACGCCGTTCCTGTACGGGTTACGGGTCACGTTCCTGCAGGACGGCAAGAAGGTGGACGAGGTCACCTCCTACTTCGGCATGCGCAAAATCTCCCTCGCCAAGGACGCCGACGGCATCCAGCGCCTCATGCTGAACAACAAACCCCTGTTCCAGTTCGGCCCGCTCGACCAGGGTTTCTGGCCTGACGGCATCTACACCGCGCCCACCGACGAGGCGCTCCGCTACGACATCGAGATGACCAAGGCGCTCGGCATGAACCTCGCCCGCAAGCACGTCAAGATCGAGCCGGACCGCTGGTATTACTGGTGCGATAAGCTCGGCCTGCTCGTCTGGCAGGACATGCCCGGCAGCGGCGTCGGCGACGAGAAAACGGACAAGGTTCGGCCCGGGCGCGAGGACGCCGCCAAGCAGTTCGAGGGCGAGATGAAGGCGATGGTCGAAGGCCTGGGGAACCATCCGTGCATCGTCATGTGGGTGCCATTCAACGAAGGCTGGGGCCAACATGACACGCCCCGCTACGTGGATCTGATCAGGGCGTGGGACCCGACGCGTCTCGTCAACAACGCCTCCGGCTGGACGGATCGCAAGGTCGGCGATGTAATCGACATGCACAGTTATCCCGGTCCCGGCGCGCCCAACCCGGAGGAGAAACGCGCCGCCGTGCTGGGTGAATTCGGCGGACTCGGCATGCCGGTGAAGGGCCATTCCTGGCAGGACGAGAAGAACTGGGGTTACGTCAGCTACAAGACTGCGGAAGAACTGACCGAAGCCTACCTGAAGCTGCTCGACAAGCTGCATCCGCTCACAGGCGCGCCGGGTCTGTGCGCCGCGGTGTATACGCAGACGACCGATTGCGAGGTCGAGGTCAACGGCCTGATGACCTACGACCGCGCGCTGGTGAAGATGGACCAGAAAGCGATCGCCGCCGCCGCGAAGAAACTCTACACCCCGCCGGCCAAGCGCGTGTCGCAGGGCACGAAACTCGTTCCGCCCGCCACCCCGCTCGTCGCCTGCGATCCGTATTTCAGCATCTGGTCGCCGGCGGACAAACTGACGGATGCGGACACCGTCCACTGGACCGGCAGGCCGCATCGGCTGACGAGCCTGGTGCGCATCGATGGAAAGCCGTATCGCGTGATGGGCAGTTCGCCCCGGACGGTCCCGGCACTGGAGCAGACGAGCCTGACGGTGTTGCCGACGCGGACGATTTACACGTTCGAAGGTGCGGGCGTGGCGCTGACGCTGACTTTCATCACTGCGGCACTTCCGGAGGACATTGATCTGCTGTCTCGGCCGGTGACGTACCTGACCTATGACGTCAAGGCAATGGACCGCAAGGCGCATGAGGTTGCGATTTACTTTGATGCCTCCGCCGAAATCGCTGTAAACGACCCAAGCCGGCAGGAAGTCGTGTGGTCTCAGGAAGCCATCGGAAACCTCGCGACAATCAAGATTGGTTCCAAGGAACAACCTATACTTGTGAAAAAGGGCGATGATCTCCGCATTGACTGGGGTCACCTGTATGTCGCGACTCCGAGGGCGGGGCTCACTGGCCTCACCCGGACCGACGTAACCTCTCGAAGGCAGTTTGCAGGTCACGGCGGTTCCTTCGGAATTACTGATTGGCTCGGCCCTGTTTTAGCACACGATGGTGTCGGGGCACTTGCATTCGACCTTGGCAGGATCGGCACTCAGCCGGCCTCTTGCTGGCTCATGCTCGCCTACGACGATCTCTACTCGATCCAGTACATGAAGCAGAACCTGCGGCCTTACTGGCGTCGGAACGGCTGGGAAGCCGCCGACTTGCTCAAGGCCGCCGCGAAGGATTACGAGTCGCTCCAGCAGCGCTGCGCCGCCTTCGACGCGGAACTCATGGCCGATCTGACCCATGCCGGCGGCGAGAAGTATGCCAAGCTCTGCGCGCTCGCCTATCGTCAGTGTTTCGCCGCGGGCAAGTTCGTCGCCGCCGCCAACGGCCAACCGCTCCAGTTCTGCAAGGAGAACCACTCGAACGGCTGCATCGGCACCTCCGACGTGTTCTATCCGATGGCCCCGCAGTTCCTGCTCTTCGGGCCGTCGTTGGCCAAGTCGTTCCTCGTTCCGTTCATGAACTACGCGGCGAGCGAGCGCTGGAAGTTTCCGTTCGCGCCGCACGACCTGGGCACCTACCCGCACGCCAATGGCCAGGTTTATGGGGACGGCGAGCGCGGCGTGAACAACCAGATGCCCGTCGAGGAAAGCGGCAACCTCCTGCTCCTGTTCGGCGCCGTGGCCCAGATGGAAGGCCACGCCAGCTTCGCCGGCCTTTACTGGAAGCAGCTCGAGCAGTGGGCCGAGTACCTCAAGGAGAAGGGCTTCGACCCGGAGAATCAGCTTTGCACCGACGACTTCGCCGGTCACCTCGCGCACAACGTCAACCTGAGCGCCAAGGCCATCTGCGGCCTCGGCGCCTTCGCCAAGCTCTGCGACATGCGCGGCGACCAGGCGAAGGGCGGTGAGTATTTCAAGCTCGCCCGCGAGTTCGCCCAGCGTTGGGTCAAGGAAGCCGATGACGGCGAGAAGTTCCGGCTTGCCTTCGACCGGCCCGGCACCTGGAGCCAGAAATACAATCTGATGTGGGACCGCATCCTCGGCCTGAACCTATTCCCCGACTCCGTGCTCCGGAAGGAGATGGATTACTACCGGAAGATCCAGAACAAATACGGCCTGCCGCTCGACAACCGCGAGACCTACACCAAGCTCGATTGGATCACCTGGACGGCGACACTGACGCAGAACCGCGCCGACTTCGAGGCGCTGATCGATCCGATCTTCACCTTCATGAACGAGACACCCGACCGCTCGCCGCTGACGGATTGGTACCAGACTAAGACGGCGAAGAAAGTCGGGTTCACCGGCCGCCCGGTCATCGGTGGGGTGTTTGCACAGATGCTCTACGACCAGCCGGTCTGGAAGAAGTACGCCAGCCGGGACCAGACCAAGGCCGCCAACTGGGCGCCCATGCCCACACCGCCAGTGACGAAGACTCTGGTGCCAGCCGCCGACCTCGAGGCCAACCTCCAGTGGCATTACACGACACAGAAACCCGCGGACGACTGGTTCAAGCCGGGCTTCGATGATTCGGGGTGGAAGTCGGGGACCGCCGGCTTCGGCACCGAAGGCACGCCCGGCGCCGTGGTCCGCACCGAATGGAACTCGCCGAACCTCTGGCTGCGGCGTGAGTTCACCTTGCCCGAGGGCACGCGCTTCGATCCCCAGCTCTGGTTGCACCACGACGAGGATGCCGATGTGTATCTCAACGGGGTGCTCGCGGCGAGCGTGAGCGGCTACACCACCGAATACGAAACCGTTCCGATCCAGCCGGCGGCCAGATCGGCGATGAAACCTGGCCGGAACAGCCTCGCCGTTCACTGTCGCCAGACCGGTGGGGGACAATACATCGATGTGGGTCTGGTGAACCTTGTGGAGGGGAAATGAGGCCGTGCCCCGTGTCGGCGCCGGCCCTTCGGGTTGGAGTTCAGGCTTTAGCCTGGGACCCACTCCCGCACAAGCTGAAGCTTGAACTCCAACGACCCCGCCACGTGAACCCCACGGTTGGAGTTCAAGCTTTAGCTTGCGACCTGATCCCGGCCCTGGATAGACTGACGTGTGGAGTCCGGCGGCCCATCTCACACACTTCCGGCATGTATCGCTGGCGTCAGTTGAACGAGAGACAGCGCCAGCAGTTGCTTGAGTTTCGCAAGCGCCAAGCGCGTCCCTGGCACAGCCCGCCTCACTATGGGGGTTCCCAGTCGCGCTACCTGTTGAGCGCGGCCTGTTATGAACATCGTCCCCAAATCGCGAATTCCGCGGAGCGGATGGCGTCGTTTTGCGACCAACTCATGGCGGTGCTGAACACCGTTTGCGAGCGCGTGGCGGCGTGGTGTGTGTTGCCCAACCACTACCACGTGTTGGTGCACACGCGTCGGCTCACCGAACTGCTCTCCTCCACGGCCAGCTCCACGGTCGGACTTCGCGGGCCTGGAACCTGGAAGACGGCCGGCCGGGCCGGAAAGTCTGGTTCAACTGCGCCGAGACAGCCATGAAATCCGACCGGCACTATTGGGCCACGCTCAACTACGTTCATCACAATCCGGTGCATCACCGTTACGCGGAGCGTTGGCAAGACTGGCCATTCTCCAGTGCTGCCGCCTACCTCGAGGCCGTGGGGCATGAGACGGCGTGGAGGACTTGGAAGGCTTATCCCATCTTGGACTACGGGAAGGAGTGGGATCCACCCGAGCGGTAGGAAGGGACTCAGCGTGCAGCGTGTTTCGGAACTGCAGGAGAAAAGCCCCGCGACGCGGGCTGATCGGCCGCTCATTCCCGCGTCCGTCCGGGCAGCCTGCCAGGACCAGGCCGATCCTAAGAGCCACCCCTGGCCTGCGCTCGGCCCGCAACCAGGACACAAACTGAAGTTTGCACTCCAGCGGCCCCGTTACGCACCTCTCCTGGTTGGAGTTCAAGCTTCAGCTTGTGACCCGCTTCCGATCCCGGACAAGCTGAAGCTTGAACTCCAACGACCCCGCTCCCTGGCCCCGTTCCCCGAAGTCTATGAACGCACGATCCCCGCTGTTGCTCACCGTTAGCGCCCTCGCGCTCATGATTGCTTCCTCGCCCCCGTCACGTGCCGCCGACGAGACGACGGTAACCGTCGTCGAACGTCCAGACGCAACTGGCCGGTACGATCACTACATCGCCAACCGGGCGCCCCTCGTCCCCAGTTTCGCCGTCAAGCTGCCGGTCGGTGCCGTGCGGCCGACCGGGTGGCTGAAGCGCCAGTTGGAGCTGCAGGCCGAAGGGTTCCACGGCCATCTGGCCGAGATCAGCGCCTTTCTGAAGAAGGAGAATAATGCCTGGTTGAGCAAGACCGGCACGGGCGATCACGGGTGGGAGGAACCGCCCTACTGGCTCAAGGGTTTCATCGGCAACGCCTGCCTGCTCGAGAATGAGCGCATGCTCAAGGAGGCCCAACTCTGGATCGACGGCGCGCTCAACAGCCAGCAGGCCGACGGCTGGTTCGGCCCCGACAAGGGCCGCACGGGCGCCGCCACCGACCTGACCGGCCGCGACGACCTGTGGCCGAACATGATCATGCTGTTCTGCCTCCAGACCTACTACGAGCGCACGGCGGATCTTCGCGTGCCCGAACTGATGAAGAAGTATTTCCGGTATCTGTCCACGCTGCCGGATGAGAAGTTCCTCGTCGGATACTGGCCTTCCATGCGCGGGGGTGACCAGCTCTACAGCATCTTCTGGCTCTACAATCTGACCGGGGAATCCTGGCTCCTCGACCTCGCCCGCAAGACCCATCGCCGTACGGCCCGCTGGGACACCGTCACCGACATTCCCGGCAAGGAAATCGCCAACTGGCACAACGTGAACATCGCCCAGGCCTTCCGCGAACCCACCCTCTACTGGATGCTCTCCAAAGATCCCGCCAACCTGGCAGGCGCGGACCGGAACTGGCGCAAGGTCCGCGAACTCTACGGCCAGGTGCCGGGCGGGATGTACGGCGCGGACGAAAACGCACGTCCTGGCTACAACGGCCCCCGACAGGCCATCGAGACCTGTGGCATCGCCGAGGAAATGCTCTCCGACGAACTGCTGATCGCCGCCACCGGCGATCCGCTCTGGGCCGAGCGCTGCGAGAACGCCGGGTTTAACTCCTACCCGGCGAGCATGACCGCCGACCTCAAGGCGCTCCGTTACCTCACGGCGCCGAACCAGCCGCAGAGCGATCACGGCAACAAGGCGGCCGCGGTCCAGAACAGTGGCCCCATGTTCCACTTCAACCCCCATGACCATCGTTGCTGCCAGCACAATACCGGTCACGCCTGGCCCTACTTCACCCAGCACCTCTGGTACGCCGCGCCCGGCAACGGCCTGGCCGCCTACCTTTACGGCCCGTGCGAGGTCAAGGCCAAGGTCGGCGACGGCGTCGAGGCGCGGATCGTGGAGACCACGCGCTATCCGTTCGAAGAACAGGTGGAGCTCGCCCTTTCCTTGCCCAAGTCCGCGAAGTTCCCGCTCTATCTGCGCATCCCGGCGTGGTGTGAGAACGCGAAGCTGAGCGTCAATGGCAAGGCCACGAAGACAGGGCTGGTCGCCGGCAAACTGGCCCGGGTGGATCGCGAGTGGAAGAACGGCGACAAGGTGGTGCTCGCACTGCCCATGGAGGTCGCCCTGACCACTTGGACCGCCAACCGTGGCACCGTCTCGGTCAACCGCGGGCCGCTCACTTATTCGTTGGCGATCCAGGAAGACGTCAAACGGTTCGGCGGCACCGATGCCTGGCCGGCTTGGGACATCTTCCCTGGCTCGTCCTGGAACTATGGTCTCGTGCTCAAGGCGGGCGCACCCAAGGGTTTGAAGGTGATGAAAGCGGCGTGGCCGGCAGACCACCAGCCGTTCCGCCCGGATTCAGCGCCGATCCGGCTGCAGGCCACCGCCATACGCATCCCGAACTGGACGCTCGACCCGCGCGGCTGCATCAACGAAGTGATCCAAAGCCCGGTCAAGTCCGGCGAGCGCGAGGAGACTGTCACCTTGATTCCGATGGGCGCGGCGCGGCTCCGCCTTTCGGCGTTCCCGGTGATCGGCACGGGCCCGGATGCGAAGGAATGGCCGGCGTCGCCCAAGCCCGCCCACCAGGCCAGCGCGTCGCACTGCAACGACGGCGACACGGTGGACGCGCTTTCGGACGGCCGGTTGCCGCAGAAATCGAGCGATGGGGCGATTCCGCGCTTCACGTGGTGGGACCACCGCGGGACCGCCGAGTGGGTGCAATACGACTTCGACAAGCCCCGCAAGATCTCGGCGGCGGCGGTGTATTGGTTCGACGACACGGGTGCCGGACAATGCCGCGTGCCGAAGTTGTGGAAGTTGGTTTATCGGGTCGGCGATACTTGGAAACCCGTGGAGGCGCCAGCCGGGTTCGGGACGACAGTGGACAGTTGGAACCGTGTCACGTTTCCAGCGGTGCAGACGGCGGCATTGCGGATCGAAGTTCAACTGCAGCCGGAGTTCTCCGGCGGCATCCTGGAATGGCGGATCGGCGAATGAGGTTGGCGGATTGACAAGCCCTGGCATGATCAGTAACACAAGGCCCAACAACAGCTATGCCCCCACTCCACCATGGCGCCCTCGGTTGCGTGGGTCCCCCGTTCGTCCCGGTCGGCAACCGGATTTGCCCGAACTCCTCGGCGGAACAGCTCAAGTTTGCGACTGAATAGAAACCGTTTTTCCCTATGAACACCTTCCGTATTTTCCCGATCGACATCGCCATTTTCCTGGCCTTCGTGGTGGCGGTGGTCGCCGTGGGCCTCATCAAGAGCAAGAACGAGAAGAGCAGCGAAGACTACTTCCTGGCCGGACGTGGCCTGAGCTGGTGGTTGATCGGTTTCTCGCTCATCGCGGCCAATATCTCGACCGAGCAGTTCGTGGGCATGAGCGGCAACGCGGCCAGTCACGTGGGCCTGGCCATCGCCAGCTATGAATGGATGGCGGCCATCACGCTGGTCGTCGTGGCGTTTGGATTTCTGCCCTACTTCCTGCGCGCCGGCATCTACACCATGCCCGAGTTCCTCGAGTACCGGTTCAACAGCGCGGCCCGGACCATCATGGCGGCCGCCACGATTCTGATCTACCTCCTGCTGCTCGGCTCGGTGACGTACTCCGGCGCACTGACCATCAGCACGCTGGCCAGCAACGCCGGCGTCCACATGAGCCTGTTCACCGGGTCGCTGCTCATCGGGATCATCGCCATGCTCTACGTGACGGCGGGAGGGTTGAAGGCGTGCGCCTGGGCGGACTTGATCCAGGGCAGCGCGTTGATCCTCGGCGGCGCGGTGATCATGTGGTTTGCGTTTCAGAAGCTGGGTTCAGCTTCCGAAGCGGCGGCCGTGGTCAGCACCCAGACGGGAGCCGTGACCATCCAGACCTTGGCGCCGGATGCCGGGTCCCTGGAGCGCTTCTGGAGCCTGAACAAGAGCCGGATGAACATGTTCCTGCCCGCCACGGACAACGTGTTGCCGTGGACGGCGCTGCTGCTCGGCTTGTGGATCCCGAACTTCTACTACTGGGGGTTGAATCAATACATCACCCAGCGGACGCTGGGCTCGGCTTCGCTCGCCCACGGGCAGAAGGGCATCGTGTTCGCCGCGTTCATGAAGCTGCTGATCCCGTTCGTCATCGTCATCCCCGGCATCATCGCCTTTAACCTCTACTCGAACGAAATGCGTCTGGAAGCGCTGACCGACACGGCCTCAAGCCTCGCGCGCTACCTGAAGAGCAATCCGGAAACCAAGGTGGTGGCAACCGCCAACGCGCCGACGGCGGAGCAGATCGCCGCCTGGCCGCCGGGGCGTTATCAGATCGCCCTTTATCCGGATAGCCAGGCCCTAAGCGCGGTCAAGACCCGGAATCCATTCGTCCTGCCCATCACGCAGGAGAAGTATGAAAAGGTCGTGGCCACCTCGTTCACGATCTTCACGACCGAAGACCACTCCTGGCGGCAGGTCAACGAAGCTCTGGCGAAGGAGATCGAGGCCTACAACCAGAAGGTCACCGCGGCGGCGAAGGCCGCGGGACAGACGCCGTCCGTGGAGAAACTCATTGCCTACAAGTACGACACGGCGCTGGCGCAACTGCTCGGCCACGTACTGCCGCAGGGCGTGGGCTGGGTGGGATTCGTCCTGGCCGCCTTGCTGGGGGCGGTGGTCAGTTCGCTGGCCGCCATGCTCAACGCGGCCTCGACCATCTTCGCCATGGACATCTTCAAGAAGCACCTGGCCCCGAATGCCGGGCAGAGCTCGGTGGTGCTGCTCGGTCGGATCTCGGTGGTCGTGTTTACTGCCATCGCCATTTTCCTGGCGCCCCAACTTGGCAATCCGAAGATCAGCAACAGCATCTTTACCATCATCCAGGAAGGCCAGGGCTTCATTTCGCCCGGCATCCTGGCCGTATTCGTGTTCGGTCTGCTGGTCCGACGAGCCCCGCCCGTCTGCGGCGTGGTGGGACTGCTCACCAACATGATCACCTACGGTCTGCTGAAGGTGAGTGTTCCCAACCTGCAATTCCTCAACCGCATGGCGGTTTGCTTCGCCCTCTGCCTCGCGGTGATGGGCGTCATCACGGCGATGAAGCCGCTGCCGCAACCGGTGGAGTTCCGCCAGAACACAACCATCGCCCTCGAATCGTCGAGATGGGCCAAGCTGGGCGGCATCGTGGTGGTCGTCGTGACCTTGATTCTGTACTTCCTGTTCAGCCCGATTGGACTCTTGAAATGAACTTCAGCCTCCGCGGGCAAGCGACTGCCCTCCCGCCATCCGTTTGCTGAATCCTCACCGCGGACGTGCTTGACCCTCTGTGCTTGTCTCGTGTGTCATGCAACCTTCTCGATCCCAGCCCCCGCAACCGTCAACCTCGAGACGGCTGACGAAGGGCCACTGTTGAAGGTTGGCGCCGAAGCATTCAACCGGGCTGATCCATGAGCCAACAACCGCTGGGTTCGGATAGGGATGAGCCGGGATTCCCGCCGTGGTATTTCTGGCTGGTTCCCCTGGCCGTCGCGGCCTTGCGCGCCGTTCCCTTCCTGTTGACCCGGGTGGTGAGTCCGCAACCCGGCATGACGTTGGTGCCCGTAGGCTACAACCCGCTGGATGCGTACGCCTACGCCGGCTTCATCCGGCAGGCGGCGGAGACCGGCGACTGGCTGTTATTCAATCCCCATACGATCCTACCCCAGGACGGCCGCTACTTCCTCCCCCTCTTTAGTCTCTTGGGATATGTCTGCCGGTGGACGGGCGCCGATCCCTTCTGGGTGCTGGAACTGTCCCGGGTTCCGTTGATCTTCGCCTTCTTCGCTGCGCTGTGGTGGTTTCTCCAACCCCTGATCCCCAACATGCGTCGGCGCATGATCGCAAGCTGCCTGGTCGGTTTCTCCGGAGGCCTGGAACTCCTGCTCCTGGCGACGCTCAACTACTGGCCGACCTCGTCGCGGAATGTGGTGCTCGAGGCGTTGTCGGACGACCACGGCTGGAGCACGTTCGCCGCGCTCAACAATCCGCTCTGGGTGGCCGGACTGACGCTGACGCTGGTCGCGCTGCGGCCGTTGATGCAGTCAGGGGGGCCGACCCGCGGGCGCGATTGGGTTCAGTTCGTGGCCGGTTTCGTCGCCACATATTTCGTGCACCCCTATTCGGGGCTCGTGGTGCTGGGCGTGACCGTCGGCCTGCTGGTGGCTCGCTGGGCCTTCCCGGTGCCGGGGGGGCGTGGAATGCACCTGAAGAAAGGCGGGGCGGCGCTGGCCTTGGGACTCGGGATTGTGGGCGCGGTGGCGTTGTGGCAGAACCAGGACCCGGTGTTCCGGCTCACCGCCGGCCGCGTCCTGGGCGATCATCAACTCTCCGTGTTCTGGTACCCTGTCACCCTCGGCGCCCTGGGTTTGCTCGCGGTGCCGGGCTGGCGTCGCTGGCTGCGGGCGGAAGTGCCGCATCGGCTGGAAATCGGGGTGTGGACGGTGACAGTCATGTGGATGCACGCTTCGCCTCTGTTCAACGGATTCCACTTTGTGTTCCATCTGCATCTCCCCCTCTGCATCGTCGCGGCCACGGCCATGGACGAGTGGTTGACGCGCTTCAACGAGGCGCGCTGGCGCACCCAATTGGCCACGGCCTTGGTTCTCGCGGCCACCTTCCAGTCGGCCGCCGCGGTGACCTGGCGATCAGCCCGGACCGCCCTCGGCCACCAGTTTCCCAACGACGCCATGGCGGCGATTGAGCGGCTTGGCCAAGAGCCAGCCGGGAAGGTCTATACCGCCCCGTTTCTGGGGACCCTCATTCCG
>Ga0315288_10003646_pt1 | contig 19658 bp, 30 predicted proteins | sample YL17G11_20_MG_FD_203454 | JGI IMG/M metagenome (GOLD analysis project Ga0315288, IMG submission 203454) | Sediment microbial communities from Yellowstone Lake, YNP, Wyoming, USA - YL17G11_20 | ecosystem: Environmental > Aquatic > Freshwater > Lake > Sediment | place: USA: Wyoming | collected... | reverse complement strand
CATAGATGAGGCCATGTTTCGACTTGGGAAACATGACCTTCATGTCGTTTTGCGAGCGGAGGCTAAGCCCTACGGGTTCTCCGTTTGCATCCCGCTCGGGGATCACCCACCAACCTTGATAATTGGGGCCGCTCTTAAACTCCACGATGGGCACCCAGCCCAGAGCGAGCCGGGTGAGAGAAGCAACGGACACCCCAAGATGCTCTGCTAAAACCCCGAGCATCGCGGGATATGCGTTCCCCTGAAACTTTTCCAACAGCGATTCTATTTTACTGATTGCTAGCATCCTTAACTAACTTTCGCAAATAGGCGTTCTATTCTTCCCCTAGACAATTTACCCTGCTGTAATTTGGTATATGTTGTCTTCTCCCACACGATCTTCCATTGGGGGGGAGCTTTGTATTCACTCACGAATACCGGGCTTTTAATCCCATTGACATACTGCCAAAATGCAATGGAATCGAACGTTGATTGATATCCTGTAGTACCCGCATAGGGGGGATCAAAATACCAAACCGCATCAATCTGGGGTAAATAGCGATAATCCGCATGGTAAAACCTCGTGCCATAAATCTGGTCTCTTTGTCGCATGAGAGTCCGGCATGTCATTGCGGAATAATCCCCCCCATTGCCTCGCGCATATCCCCCAAACCATTTGCCCCCCCACGAGCAACCAAAACCCACGAAAGCAACAATCTCGGGTGGGTATCTCTCCGGGTCATTTCTGATAGCCCGGTATTGTTCTTCCGATACTCCGGTATCAGGAATCCATCCACCCATAATTGCTTTCCACATGTGGATAAGTGATTTGCAAGAATCTGCTGCAATCCGAGAGGGTAGTCTCTGGCCTACCGCCGCGAGCACGGACGCCCCGCCTACCATCGGCTCACAGTACGCGGGTACGCCGTGCTTTTGTCCGGCCGCTACCAGAATATCCGATATCGCAGCCGCAAACCGGGATTTACCGCCAAGATATTGCATAAATTAATGGGCCGAGTTGGAGTTGCACCAACGTTCCTCCACAAATGGGAGGCGTTCTATCTGGCTAAACTACCGGCCAACCTACTCCAATTTAATGTCCGGGAGTAACGGACAAACATTACTCCACCGAAGGCCCCCCATTTCCGGAGCGAGGGGACTTAATTGGGTGGAGATCAGATCACAGTGCAAAGTCCTTAATTACGAGATCACGCACCTTTGCCCAATCAGCGGGGGTAAACTCAGTTTCGTCCTTGTCACCGCCGACTTCGGTACATGCGTCGATCCAGGCCGATTCAATATCGGTATCACTGTTATCGCCCTTGTTGATGCATACATAATCCCAACCCTCGACTTGGGTGCATTCACCGGGGAGACCTGTTGCCAAATCGGGCGATTCGTCAACTGCGGGCGGGAGAACGGGGACGGGAACAGGAGCAGGGGCGGGGGGAGGAACAGTGGCGTTTTTTCGAGGACGACCGGGGCTTCGCTTCGGGGCAACCGGAGGCGTGGCCGTCGAAGACCCAGTTTTCGCAGCAGCGGGTGTAGCGGTAGTAGGTTTCGAGACCCCGGCACCAAGCGTAGGGTTCTCCGCCCTCGCCGCCGCCGCATCAGCCTGAGCCTTTGCCATCTTTTCCATGTTGACACTCGGGCCGGGAGTGGGGGGCTTGACCGGGGCTGCGGGCTTCGCGGGGGCAGATGCAGGCCGCACAGAGCGAGTGACCTTCAACTTGGCATTGAGAGTCTTGACCGCAGCGGCGTCAAGAGACTTCAACTCGCGGGTCGGGGAGGACTCCCATGCGTCAATCCAATTGATCTGAGGTTTCACCTTCCCTTGATACTCGTGGTTTTCCAGTCGGAACAAGAGCTTCTTGCCGACCAATGCTCCGTTGCCGAGCGAGTCAAACTCCTCGCCATCCCACCCTGTAGCCAGTTTCAACTGCCCGTAGTTCTTGAGGTCTGTCTGCCCTGGTTCAAACACCTCAGTAGAGTTGAACAACACGAGGTAGGCAACAATATCCTCGTCGAAAGAAGACCAGTCTACCCAACCCGGTTCGGTAAACTTGAAGTGCTCCATCCCTGCCTTGTCATCGACCCACTTCTCAAGGGCCTTGAGCCGCAGCACCGCTTGCGGAAAACCGCCCGATGATTCGCCCAAAGCCGATTCGAGAATTTCACCACGATAAACGCCAGCCGTATCCAGTTGATTCACGATCACCTCTTAGAGTAAACGCCATATGTTCACTAATGTGCCCGCCATAAAAAACAGGCAACCGATTAAAAACAGAGTGTTCGCCGCCATTAATCTCCAGTCTTCTTCTCCTCAAACTCACGAATCTTGTCCTGTAGATCAGAACATGTGTCTTTCAATTCAACACACGCATCCTCCTGCTCGTTAAGGAGTTTCTCCACATCATCTCGCTCCCGCTGCACCTCAGCACACGCCTCCTTCTGTTCGTTAAGGAGTTCCTCCACATTATCCCGCTCCCGCTGCACCTCAGCACACGCCTCCTTCTGTTCGTTAAGGAGTTCCTCATGGAGATTCATTACATCGGTCAGTAATTTAGCAAAACGGTTTCTCATGTTTCTACCCTCGCTCCCCCAAAAACAAACGACCACAATGAGTCATCCCCAGCTTCGGCGAAACTAATCACCGTGGGAATGCGATACCCGTTGATGGGTCGGGACTTGGCAATGAAGTGTTGTGCCCCGCCGGTATACACACTCCGCACGGCATCAGTCGCTTGCACCTTCCCGACCCTCGCTTTGTCGTGATCCGCAGCTACGCGGAAATCGGCATAACCAATGCGGAAGACGTGATCGGCCCACTCGCACAACTCCAAGCGCACGCTGTACTGCTTGTTGTGCTGGAGTTTCGGCCCATCTTCGAGATAGTCCAAGCCCTCCGCGTTCGCCAGCGTGATTTGAGCAAGCTGGGCTAACAGAATCACGTTGCGACCCGTCCGCACTAGAGCGTCAAGGTCAGAGAGGAGCAACCGATAGCACTCAAGCTGATGGGCGGGGCCGTCCCAACCATACTTTCTCATGCTCGTAACCGTACCTCCCTGTGCGGTCTTGTAGTGCTCATAGATGTACGGTTCCATCTGCTCATCTAGTTTCGTCACCGTGTCGATGACAACGGTACAGCCCTCGGGCCATAGATTCTTCTGATGCAGGACATCCCGCACATCCTGAAACCCGACGATATCCGGGATTGCGTTCACCGGCTCGCCCGTCTTAGAGTTCGGGATCATCCGCCCGCCATCGTCTACCCCGATGAACACAGCACCGGGAGCCATTGCGGCAAGGGTCGTTTTGCCGATGCCACTCTTGCCATACATCACGATCTTCTTACCTTGACCCTCGCTCGTCCAAGGTCTGATACTGAACACCTTAGCCACTCGAGCGGAGACAGCAGAGGGTTTGCCCAGAGTGAGGGGTTTCGTTAGCGAAGGGGGTTTAGTCAAGTGGGGCCTCCGTAGAGAGGACGAGACGCAACGGCCCAATGCCGATCTCAATCACAGTGCCCCCAAAGTTCACCCATGCGACTCCGAACAACCAATCTCTCCACGTAAAGGCGAAATACAAGTTCATTAGTTCTCCTATTAAAGACCGATACTTATTTGCAACCACACCGGTCCGATCCGAATCACAAGGCAGTATGCGGTCCTACCGATGTACAACTCAGCACCGAACATCCACGATAACCAACACGTCTGTACGAAAAATCGCATAGGTGCTTCTTAATTAATCGGCCCAAGCCGTATCTTGCCAATGAGATGAATCATCACCCTGAAAATACTCCTCAATATACATCTGGTGTATCCTCGCCCGTTCCAACCAGCGAGCCTCACCATCGAAATACCGTGGCCACCAGAGAAACCGCGAAACAATCCGTCTCATCCCCTGTTTCGGGATGGGTTTAGTCTTCCATCTCATTCTTCCTCCGTAATTAATCCCGCGTCTAAAACGGGGTCAACAAAAAGACGCCGAAAGCCGGGAGGGGTGGTACACCCATCACACACGGCGTCAGCACCACACCCAAAGCAAATCGGGATATACGAACAAGGGAAAGTAGCCCTGCATTGCGACTCGTTTTCATACCAATGCCCCGTCTTATCGAACAGCCGTTGCATCTCGTAGATGTTGAACAACTCACATCGAAACTTACGAATTTCCTGATCTGTACGAACAATCTCCTTGCGGGCGTAGTAGAACTCGGGCCGCGTGTGGATATCAGCCAGAAGCCGAGCACCGAACATCTCCACAGTTTCCCTGATTGCGAAGCCTTTTTTGCCGGGTTCTACCTCAGTCGCGTTCCCATCAACGTGAACAACATGATCGGTATTCTCAATCGACCCCTCAACCGGGGACCAGTGGTCAACCTTAAACTTCTGTCCGCAATACTCTCCGGTTTGAATGAACTCAGCGGTCTCCTTTTGAGTCAGCATTGCGGGCTTGATCGTCGGCTTGTGCCAAACGTCGTAGAGGGTATTGCCAGGGCGATCATCCGTGGAGAACTCTACCCCCGCAGCACTCAGAATATCATTGCCCTCGAATTCGACGAGATCACGGAAAGCCAGGGCATACATCGAAACCTGTGTATCCTTCTTTGCCCTATCCCAGTAGTCAGAGTCAGAAGCAATGGATCGGCTCGTGCTCTTTCGCTCCATACACCCCACCATCCCCTGCCATCTGACAATGTGGTCGAATTTCCCGACTCTCACGACTTCATGTAGGGGTAAGGGTAATCCCGTTCTAGGGGCGTGAAGGGGTAGATCAAAGGGCACCTCAGAAGCCAACACCTCTACGGGGTCATTCTGCCAGTACCAAAGATACCCGATGAAACTGGTGAGGAGAATCTGCCTCTCTAGCGCCCACTCTTTTGCTGTCTTACTCGCGGGCATTTGCCTATATCGCTGATTCAAATGTTCAACAACCTCACCTAGAGCAATCTCTTTCCTCTCCTCGTGGCCACGATCACCGAGTTCAACACGGGCCTGTTCAACCCTCGCTCCGGCGTAAACCTCGTGCATCGAATGCCAGTTTGTGCCCATACGCTGGTTGTCGGTGTCTGCAGTGAGTCTCAAGCCTTCGCGGTAAGCGAGTCGAAAACGCTGAGGACATGCTTTGAGAGCAGATATAGCACTCGCGGAGATATGGAAGCATCGGGGATTAGTTTCAGGCATTCGTATGACCTCGCAAAGACTTCATCGGTCGCTTTCCGTGACTCCTACCGCCCCCACTCGCATAGAACGCAAAGGCTTCAGGGGATCGCTTACCAAATTTCTTGACTGTCTCACCACCCCCGTATGTCCGCAGAAAATGGCAGATCAGCAAAGCATCCATCCTGCCATCGAGTATACCCCCACGGGGGCCGCAAATCAGGGTTGCATGTTCGGGGTAGAGGCATTTAAATTTCTCAGCGGCCCTCTCATTAGCCCCGGCAATATTCTTTCCATCTAAACCCAGTCTACCTTTCCAGAGGTTTGGGGCTATCAGACAGTAATCGTTCCCACCCCTATGTAACAGGGCTTCAAGGGAACCAATTTGCCGACCGAATCTAAAACACCTCTCCGCCCCCTCCTCCGGCCTAGTAGTCGGATTCTCTAGTCCCCAACACACCCGGGGGAGAAGGGACACCTCTCGCAATACAGAACACAGCCTAGTTAGGTCTAGTGCTCTATATTTTTTTGCCCTTCCGATCTCCCTAATGGGCATATCCCAAACCTTAACACTCGTACCCCCCGCATTCATCAAACTGATTGCCCCGGAAAATCCCGGATCAATCCCGGCAAAGAAGGCATACTCCGAGATTGGGATGTCAATGAGGGGCATATTTCTCCACTTAGTGTACGCAGTAGAACTTCGACACCTTACCCTCTGCCGCCAGGGGTAATCCAATACCCCAGGCGGGTACACGACTAAGTTCCTCAATCGCGGCAACAAGGGCCGTACCCGCCGACTCCTCAGACACACACGCGACAACCTCATCGTGTATATGATGGGCTACATGGTGCCCCCGATCTTCCAAACGCAGGATGGTTTCCGCTAGGATATCACGAGACATTGCTTGCACTGTATTTTCAGCCAAGTGTCCGCCCCACACGCGGCTCCAACTCTTCGTGATATCGCTCCAGACTTCGAGCGTTGAGCCAAAATTTCCCCCCTCTTTGAGTCTCACCCGATGGTAGTAAAGCTCTCTGCCACACGGGAGCACAATGGCTACATCGCAATCAGGAAAACTGCGAAACTTCAACCCCTGGGGCATCTCACAGGACTTGTGATATCGGGCTGTGTAACTGAAGGCCCGCTCGATGTCCTTCCAAAATTGCGTGATCCTCGGGTGCTCAGCACGATACGTGTCCCTGATTTTCAGGGCCGTGTCCAGGTCAAACTCCCCCTCACCCATTTCGTGAATCCGATCTTGACCCATCCCGTACCCGCAGCCGAGTATCCCAATCTTGCCAATACTGTTTCTCGCCCATCGCATTCGAGCTTCAACAGCGGGAATCCCACCCCCGTCTTTCCGGGGTTTGCGCACTGCCCACCCCAGCACCTTTGACGCGAATCCGCAGTACACCTCTTCATTGCGAGCGAATTTCGCTACAAGATCATCCTGCCCCGCAATCCATGCGAGCACACGAACCTCGATCTGAGCCGCGTCTGCGATCACTAGAGCGTGTCCCGGTGGGGCCACAAGCATCTCCCGCACTTCATTGACTAGGGCATGGCCCCGACTGCCTAGATTTTGGAGGTTGATCTTTTCCATCCCCGCCCAGCGCCCCGTGTGCGCTCCATAGTACTTGAGGGGCACAGCCAGTTTGCCCCCCATCGCTGTTGCCTGAGCCATGATTCGTTGCACCCGTTTAATATGAAGGGGCCATGACGACGTAGCTGCTCTCGCTGCCATCAACTGACGTACCTTCTCATTTGGGTGTTTCTCTAACTTCGCCCGTTGCGGATCATCCTTTGCTATGGCGAGAATAAACCCACTCTTCCCGGTCTTGTAGTATTGTGCGGGATTATCCTCGACACCCCGCAGAGCATCAATAAGTTCCTGCTCAAATCGCAAATCCCCATTTACCTCGATACGAGTCAATCCCGTGGGCTGCAATACCGCGTCAATCTCAGCTTCCATCCGCTGTATGAGGTTGACCCCCTTCTCATTGTCCACGCAGAGAGTAGGGGACAGGAACAACTCAAGGGTGTGCTTCATCAGGGGAAGCTCAACATCGGGGCGACCGAGGCGAGGCAGCAGAATCGTGAACAGTTCCCACTCTCGCATCACGTCATTACTGCCATAGGCGACTAGAGTTTGTTCTTGCCCCAGGGGAATGAGGGAGATCGGAGTTGGGAGTCTCGGTCCTTTCGTCCTGCCTTTTGAGGTTTTGGCGAATCGCTTGCGGTAGGTGACGCCTTTAAATTGCGAGGTGTCGCCCTTTTGGGGCAGAGCAAATCGTTTCGTAAGGGCGCCAAGGCTATTTGAGGTACGAGCGTTCCAATGTCGAGCAAGTCCCAATGTGTCAATGACGTGGGGAGGACTGATGCCATACTTCTCCTTCAAGATTAGCAGATCAAAGGCAGCGTTGTGAGCGATTACCGTGAGCTTTTCGAGGTTCTGGCCGTACTCCTCTTGAAGATAATCGAAGTGTTCTGTTACGTGAGTTTCCCCAAGATAGAACCGAGTCTGGTTTTGGTAATCGCCGAATGGGGCCTTGCCCCCATCCATCAACAAAGTCCCCATCCCCAGCACTTCAAACTGAGGCGAGGTGACGTATTCAACCGTGCTCAGTCCGTCACCCCTACCCGCCAGTTTGTACTCGCCATCGAAATACGTCTCAAAGTCGATGACAAGGACATCAGTGGGGTAGCGGCAATCCTTCAGCACCTTCACCCACGCGGGAACGTAGGCAGAGTACATGGGCAGCTTGTAGTGCTCAAGCTGCTTGAGGGCGTAATCCTCTAATTGCACGGGGAGCTTCTTCATGCCGCCGGGGAATTGAGGGGGTGGGGGTGGGGGTTTAGTCATATCTGAAAATCCCGTCCACTCTCCACATTGTTCTCCCCAACCGCAGGAGTAGCAGGAGTTACGTCATTGCTGAGCGCTTTTACAACCGCAGCCAGGTCAAATAAGATCATCCGCCCGTTGATCCGCGTGCATGGAATACGCCCGGCTTTGGCCCATACGAGTAAGGTCTGCCATGTAACCGGAAGCCGCAGTTTCTCTATAACCTGTTTTGCTCTCATTAGTTCGGGCATTTTCATATCTTCTTCGCATGGGGGACAGGGGGCATACTTCGATGCACAACTTCAAGCGCCTTGATTGCGGGTAGGGTCATCAGACAATAACCCGTTTGCACTGACCCATACGGGAGGAATGCGGTGGGGCACAGAGCGATCTCCCGCAACCACTCAACTCTCGCAAGCAAATGCTCAGTCGGCCTCCCCGCATCCAGGGAGTCGTAGTATGCGAGAATCGTATTGCCGACGTGGTGACAGATCAGATTGCCCCAACTACTCTCTGTTGAGCGGTCATGGTCAAGGGGATGTTGCTTAAGAGTGCGGGGAAACTCGCTGCCCCGCGTAGGGGCCATCCCAGGGGATAGAGACTTGAGATACCCAAGGACCAGTCCCTTAAGTCCCATACCTACAATCCGATGCTCGCAGAAATCACAGATCGCCTTACGAATCGCCACTGCCGCTGACGCAATGGCCGCTTGTTCGTCTGAGCAAGGGGGCTTTATTCCGATATCTTTGTTAGGTGGTTTCTTCATACTGATACCAATCCATGTTTCTGCATATAGGTGTAATTCCGAGCTATTTTCTTCGATGTACGCCGCCCGCAATAGTGCATACACGTGCGAGAGTCCATCTTATGAACAGCCCGTTCGATGCGACGAATCGCCTTGTTCGCCAGTGAATTACACTTACTCATTGTTGGTGTCTCCAAGGGGGTCTTCCGCGTACTTGGTATCGTCTTCGTCTTCGGGGTCATCGTTATCGAGATCGAGGTCGGGATCAAAATCGTCTTCATCCTCCCTATCTTCAATCTCGTCACCTTCTAACAAATCCTCTGGTTCGCCGTCGTCGGGTTCCCCCGCGTCCTCTGACAAATCATCTAATTCGTCATCGTCATCATCAGGTACAAGCCCAACTCGATCATCTGTTTCATCAGCCATCACGATAACTCCGAAGAAATTGAGGAAAACTAAGCGACTGTATCCCATGAGGCGGTGAAATAACCGTCTTACGCTGCTTTCGCCGAGCATCGTACCGCCGGATGACGGAATAAATGCTGTATAGGGTTCGACCGATGGGCAGTTTATTCCCTAACAACTCCGCCGCAGTTCCCAAAGCAAACTCATTCGCTCTGATACGGCGAGCCAGAACCCACTGACCCTCTCGGGGATACATCCCCCGTAAACGTCTGATTGCACTACGTTCCGTTGCTAAGTCCATAATCCATCTCCTAATCAAAAGGAATGATTACCAAATACGCGATTTGTCAACACATTCTACCAGCAAATGCCGCCTCAACGAGAAGGGCAAGCGATTGTCTAGGTCGGCGCTGGGTAGACCGATGACGCATGCGAACAAGTTTCTTTTGACCATCGACCCCGCAAAACCAAGTTGCTCTCTCAAGTATCGCTAAGTTCACTGAGCTAGGTTGAGGTATCTCTCGCCTCACATGCTCAGGGGCGTTCGCGGTGCGCCCCTGCACAAAATGCAGTACCTTAATTGCTTCCCCGTCCAACCATGCCCCCGTCTCCCGCGTTTGTTTCGTAAAAGCCATACTACAGTATACCCCACCTTTTGCGCCGCGTCAACCTTTTTCCTCTTCTTTGAGGTGGGTTTTATCATACTCAGCCCACGTATCCCTATCTGTACCAGCAGCTAACAGCGTTTCGAGCACGGAATTATATTTGCTCAGTAGATCAGCATTGCCTGCGATAGACAGAGCTATAGCCCCACACAGATAGTCGAGTACCTTATGCGCCTTACTATCCCGCAAATCCGCCATAACCAACATAATCGGATGCCTTGTATTGTACTGCACCACTGGACGCCCTTCGACCTTGCCTATCGAAAACAACACGTCGGCCCGCCCCAAGTCCTGATCCTTGAAATCTATAGGTAGTACAGGGGGTTTATGCACTCCCTGCCCACGTCCCTTCTTTATCGCTCGCTCCTGGCCCTTCTTGCGGGAGGCTATACGGTGTGTCTGTGTTGCCAACTTGATCTTCTCTAGCACCCGATCATTAGGGGTGATAGAGGACTTCCGAATATCCACGTGGAAAGCATCGTCCATATCGGTCGCAAATCGCAACTCTGCCCGGAAATGGCTGCCCGTATGGTGATGCGAGTGGAAGCCCAACGTCTGAGCAGCGGCAATCTCCCTATTATTTCTCACGATATAAAACCCGCTCAACATCGGTCTGATGCCCAGGGCTTGATCCTCAACGGGGCCAAGGTCCGGTAACTCAACGACAGTGAGTCGAGCCTTGTTGCCCCTCCCTAGATCAATCACATCCTCAAAGGTAGTCACCGTGCCGGGGTGCGACCGCAACAGTGGGTCTGACGACGTTACAGTTACATCCCCTACCGTGAGCCGCAGTCCCTTCCCCAGATAGTATCGGTACACCCGCCCCAACTCTCGCACCATAGTCTCGTTGAACCGCGTTACATTGGTGTCCTCCAACCTATCGCAGTCAGTGAGCCGTACCAGTGTGCCATGCCCCTTCAATAGTTCCACATTCTTCACCGCCCGCTTGTGCTCGATCAGAAACTTTTCCTCCCTCTCCACGATATCCGTGTCCAATGTCGCTTCCCATGCCTGTTGCCCCGCCTCCCGTGTAAGCACGTAGATGCGACGAGCAACTGACAATCCAGCAGTCTTCAGCCCCATCCCGTATTTGCCCAGATCATCCCGCTTGTGCTTGACATCGCTCCCCAGTCGCATTGCCTCAATCAACCGTTCCCCGCTCATCCCCTTCCCATTATCTAAGACCTGAACCATGTGGCCATTACCAACGGTTGAGACTGTAACCACGACTTTATCAGCCCCCGCACTGATGCTATTGTCAATTAGGTCACAAATCGCAGCAACCGAATGATATCCCAGTTCCCGCAATGCCGCGAGTAATTTGGCCGCATTAGGTACAACTTCCACATAATTATTGGACTTCTTATCGGTCATCTCAGAGTCTCCTGGCTAAAGATTATCTAGTCTATCCCACAAAATCGGGGTCGTCAAGAGAAATATCGGCGAGTATCACGATACTGATAACCCCGTCTCAACTGTCATCTGTAGTCATCCCAAGACGCCATAGGACACAAAATAATCAAGGGTCAGGGGCTTTTGAGTCCAGCGCGTCTGCCAATTCCGCCACGGGGCCTTGCACATTCCCTAAGAATATTGTATACTACTCTTAGCGCGTTAGTCAACCCGATACTGACCCGATACTTTAAGAGGCATCGAATGAAAAAACCCCCCGTCAGACAATCGAAATATTGGCCGTGCGCCTGCGGCCGAAAGAATCTGCGTAAGATGTTCCATTACCCCTGCGATTGCGGGCAGCAAGTGCCCAAACAACTTATACATATGTCCATAGTGCATTCCCCGGATGACTGGTCTACCCGGCATGAAACACCCCGCTAAACCCCGACCCGATTTCCCCCTCACCCCTTGCCCTAACGGGCTTTGGCGTAAGGTGGTCAACAAACGGGCGTACTACTTTGGCTCGTGGCGATCTGACCCCCAGGGCGAGCAAGCCCTGATCGCGTGGCTCACTCGCAAGGACGGCATCTACGCGGGTCTGGACCATATTGCCGGCGTCAGCAACATGGTCGTAGGCGATATCACCGTGGGAAAGCTCATGGGGGATTACCTTCTCGCCCGCTCTAAGGACGTGACTAACAGGCACCTCGCACCTGAATCCTATCGTGATTACGATACCAACCTCAGCGACTTCTCCAGAGTTATCGGGCCGGGGGCAAAGGCTGCCGGTCTCAAACCCAGTCACTTCGCCGCCTATCGGGCAACCCTTGAGACTCGCAAACTTGGGCCGCACGCGACGAAGCGGGTTATAGCCTGCGTCAAGGCGGCTTTCAACTATGCAATGGATCAGGAGTGGATAACCCCCATTCGCTTCGGGCGAGAGTTCGTTGCCCCCAACACTGATAGCGAGTCTGTTGCCCTTCACCACCTACGACGGGGGCAAGAGAATCGCACAGAGGTTATCCTGGGCCGCCGCTCTGTGCGCAAACTACTTAGAGCCACACGCGATAAACCTAGATGGCGTGCGATGATCCTCCTGATGCTCAACACCGCGATCAACCCCGCCGAGTTAGCTCGCCTACGCTGGGATGATTTCAACTTGGAATCAGGGAGACTGCGCAGGCGTCGGTGGAAGACGGGCATCTGGCAAGAGTGCTATTTGTGGAAACGCACCCGAAAAGCCCTAAAGGCGCTACTGCCCATAGCGGGTGATCTCGTATTCACGCGAGCGAATGGCAAGCCCCTGGTCGATGTTGAGATGGTGTCGGGGCAGGATGGGGAGCAGCAAACTCACCACATACGCAGGTCCAACAGAATCAGCCGCCCCTTCCGCGAGCTTGCCGAGTCTGCTGGACTGCTGGGGGTCACTCCCTACACCCTACGCCGCACCGCTCGCACCGTTGCCGCTCACTGTGACGATGACAACGCCGCAAAGCGTATGATGGGGCAGCGGCTTGCGGGGAGGGATCAGACGTACATCAAGGGTCAATTCCCCCTCCCCAGGCTGAATCGCCTTGCTATGACAATCTACGGCCGCCTCTTCAAACCCCCGTTACCTGTCCAAAGCGGTTAAATCCCTACGACGAGTCTCTTCTTGTACCGTACTATGTAGGGGACAGCGGTACGTAACTCCCTCTATAAAGACGGGGGTATCCCCCCTCGGCCCGCATTGGGCTCCAAAAGGTTGCTTAAAGCCGATTATAACTCTTGCTCGCTTCCGGCACTTCTCGCCACTCTCCGAGACAAACTCACAGTTGCGCATTAGAGACTCCCGGGTAAAAACTCCTCTTTCAATCCCGTAGCTTCACGCCCCCTAAGATCGACGCGGGGAGTTGACTTCGCCTATACCGCTCACGGGGGAGGGGTTGTTGCACGGGCTGTACCCGCAGAAGAGCGGCGGGGTCTATGCGATAGATCTTCCGCCGACCGTTTCCAAAATTAAGAGCGGGCAATTTGCCCCTATCTATCAAACGTCTAATTGTGCGGGGATGAATCTGAGCTAGAGCAGCCGCCTGCGCCTCAGTCAAAAGCTCAGGCATTGTACTTCTCCCATTCCTCCTGTGTCATTGACTTTTCTTCTTCGATGATTGACGCCCGATTTTCAGCACTGTCGCAATAGCTCAAACGGGTGTGCCGCTTGTACGCCCACTTGCTCCACCGCTCAACTGCCGCGTGACTGCGAGATACCCCCATTTTCAGAATCTCCCTCCCCCGATAAATCCACCAATAAAATTTGCCCATTACTCTCATTCCTGTTTGGGTAAATCGCACTTCTGGATAGCCCTTACACATTCCCACCCCCCGCCATTCTGACTCATACCACGATGATCTTTTCGGCAAGCCTGCTGCTGCCCATAGAGCACGTCGCACGGCACCTTGCTGGGCTTCTAGAGCAGTCAGCTTATCTAACCATTCTCGCACGTCTGCCCTATCTATTGTCGCGGGATTGTCCTTATGGAACGGAGGTTTGTGCGCATAATGCCGCTCTACCATCTTCCCTGATGCCCAGTCGGTCACTTCCGCAAGTGTCATCTGATTAGGGAGCTTCACTGCTCACCCCCGACAGTTTTGCCAGCGCTCTCTTAACCGCTTCCGAGGTTCGCCAAGTGCGCAATCTCCCCGCTTTGTCCAATAGGTATTCATTCATCGGGTCTATGCCGTGCATACCGTTGGGGTACGGCCGAAAGATAAAATAAATTTTTCGGGTTAGTTTTCCCCGACGTACGGCATCATCGCCCCATTGCCAGCCGCGTGATTCTCGGATTGCTTGCAGGGCTTCAGCCTTTGCCTGAACAACCGCTTGCTCCTCAACCCTTCCCCCCGGCGTTTGCCCGTCCTGTATGACCGCATGTGCGCACCCTTTGCACAAATGCTCCGTTCCGAAATTGCGGGTAAAAACTTCCCTTGTTGCCCGCCCCCTGCATCTTTCACACCGCATAATTCGCTCCTATTAAACAACCAGTTTGCACAACTGCTCCGCAATCCATCGGCAGTGGTCCGCTACCTGAGGCTTGTCCCACGCATGACAAAGGGTATTGCAAACATCCTCGGCAAGGTATCCATTTGAGGAGGTGGCGTTCACCACTGCGATAGAGTAGTGAATCCGGGTCCTACTACACTGGTCACACAGCCAACAATCCCATGTAAACCTGATAACCCCCTTATCCACGCGAGCGAGGAATTTTCCCCCGTGTGGATCATCGACCCCCCGACCGCGACGAAACCTGAGAATACGCTTTCCCCCAAATCTGCCGTGTCTCTTACATAACTCACAAGTCATGTTTCACTTTTCCAGTTGAATGACTGTAAACTGCTCTCTCCGCTCTCTGACAAATCCTCGAAGCCAATCATCAATTCGTACTGTAGTAGCGGGGGTATCCGGATGATCGTAGTCGCCCGGTAACACCTCCACCCACCGCCACGCCGTTTTCCCCCTGTCCTTTTTGTTCCATCCCGCAACGGTTTGATCGTGGTCCTCGCAGACACTGGAGAAGGGGAGAATGGAGGCAACCTGCCACGGCCCCATTTCCGTTGACTCCCCTAATCGTCGGAACAAGAATTTCGCATAAACTTCCCTCATGCCGTCCGCTCCTCTGCGCCATTAGTTACTGCTCTCGATTGTTTCACTCGCAGCAAAGTGATATTCCGCGAGAATCGATCCTCGCGCGAATGCTTCACCCCATCGTACTCGGATAAACCCGGAACCATTCCTCTTCAATTGGCAGACAAACACAACTCGTCCGGGGGTTGAGGGCATGTCTTTTTCCTCCAGATCGTGCTCTCCACACAGGTAGTCCCCCAGCGACAGATTATACGGACGAAAAATATCCGCTCCAGCAAAAAACGCTCTCAGTTCAGCGTGTGTCACTAGACTGGGGGCGTCTGGTCTATCGCGCCGAAATAGTTTTGGTGCGGGGAGATTACCCGGTTCACCCAATAATAGTTGATTCTCTATTAACACGAATGCTCCTTTTAACAAAAGACACAGTGTCCGCATAAAGCCCCCCACCCCCGGTCAAGGGGGGGTGGAGGGTGGGGAAAAAGGTTATGCTGCTTCTGATTTTTCCCAAACTGGCCAGAGGTGTCTCAGACCTCTGGGCAAATGGTCAGCAACAATCGCGTCCAGCTCATTCCTATCAAGCCCTACATTCTCTTCCTGCCCGTCAAATGTCAGCCCACAAAGCCCGTGTCTATCAACATCGATAACGCACCGATGCCCTGCGAGCTTGCTGCACGGCCACACTGCTCCAGGCTTGTTTGCCCAAGCATAGGTATCCCTAGCTGACAGCCACATCGTATACCCGTTGTCGCGTTTGCTGATTCTCATGTTCGTGCCTCCAAAAGAGCAGCTATGGTCTCATCATCCAGCAACAGCGATACAACACGCTCTACGCCGTCATCCCTCGCCGTTATGCCCACTATCAGATTTTTTGCGGTAGTCATAGCTTCTTGCATCGTATCACGGGGAAAGCGCTCTTCCCCGTACTCGTCACTTGTCGTAATCACAGTAAACATTTGTTCTCCATAGTTACAAATTACCCCAATTGTCACAACCACGAATGAAAAAGTGCATAGCCACCGTCAGTATCACGTTTAGTGTTAGGGGCCCCGTTGCGGCCAAGCCTGCCCGCCCTCGCGGGAATGAATCCTTTGGGGAATAGAATGCGGCCGAGTGAATACACTACATGAGATCCCATATCCATACCGTGCCCGTTCACTCGAATTCCATCCCGCTCAGAATCGTACTTGTACCCTAGGGCTTTGGCAACACAGTAGGTAAGATAGACCATACCCCCCCTGTGAACCGCATATAGATCAATCCTCCGCGTCATGCCCGACGATGAACAGGACCGGCGTATGGTATAAACTTGACTACCTGGATGTAAGAATCTACGAAGTTGCACGATTGCTTCCGTTTTTGTCATACTAATCTCCGTCTAGATGGGCAGTCCGTTTCGTGCAGTGGTATGAACAGCAGTACGGGCAGCAGCAGCAGCATGGACAGTAGCATCGGCAACAGCAGCACGATATCGACTATCATACGCGACATCGTAGGCCACAATGGCGGCAGCGTGGGCAGCAACGCGGGCGGCAGCGCGGGTGGCAGTACAGGCTGCGATGGCGGCAATCACAGCGGCATCATAGGCATCATCGCCGGCATTCACAGCGGCATTATGGGTAATATTGTAGGCATCATCGCCGGCAGCACGGGCCGCAGCACGGGCCGCAGCACGGGCCGCAGCACGGGCATCAGCAACGGCATCGGCATTTGTCTCACTCATTTGTTTTCCTCTTGTAAGACTCCGACAGACAAATCAATCCTCTCCACTGGTTTGCGGCAGCAGTGAAGAAGTGTGGGAGGGGAGTTTATTCAATAGGGGTCTGTAATCACAATCCCCCTTTCCTTTGCATATCGTTTGACCGCTCGCCGACCGGCTCTATCGGCGTCCGCGATTTGCCTATCCTGTGGATAATCCCACGTCGAAGGGTTATCCTGGACATACTCGGCATACGCGGCCCAAAACACTCCATCCGCTCCGGGATCAAGGGACAATAGGCTCATGTTCATTTCTCGCATCGTTGTTCTCCCTAGCTAGGGGTTATCGATCAAACCCATCCGCACCTTGCGGGGTCAGGCGAATGGGGAAGGGGGAGAAGGCATTAGTCAATCTGCTCAGCTCGCGTAGCGGCAGCGAAAATAAGACGGTCACTTTTGTTAACCACGTTCTGTACCGCGAGCGTAATTGCCTCGACCAAATTTTCGGCTTGTGGCCGTTCAACAAACTCATAGGCTGTTCCGTATACCCCAAGGGGTGCGTTCGGGTCTTCAGATCGCGGATAACCATGCACGTGTACGATGTAATTCTTTACCATGTTTTTTCCTCTCTCGTTGTGTTCCCCCGATACACTACTCTACAACACAATCACCCCCGCGTCAAGTTACAAATCGTCTATTTCGTCCCCGCGAGCCAGACGGCGGGCATTGCTCCGCCCCAAGCGCTTTTCTTGTCGTTTTGCTCGCTTGTTCTCCCTACGACAGGCTGGGAAAGAGCATGTTACGTCATTGGTGCGGGCAGCAAAACAGCGCTTGCACACGCGGCAATACGTGCTGTGCGGTGCGGGTCTATCGTCGCGTGGTGGACGATCCCCCCGATCATGGTAGCGCTGGCAAGCCAGTCTATTTGCTTCACGCCGCCCTACCGTCGCCTCATACGCATAGCCTGATATCCATCCCTTGTCATGGTGGTATTCAGTGAAACAGGCTGCGGAGCAACAGAGTTTCCCTTCGACTGGGGAGTTAAACCCTTTACCGCAGATGATGCACTTGTTTCTCATCGCGTAACCCTTCAGTCAAAACCACCCGTTGAACCAGCTGGAATGATAACGGACAGCAGCCAGCAAATTGCCACGATGATACACCAAAGGATGTAGAGCACTCGTTTCATGGTGTTACCTGGTAATAGTATTGGGAACTGGCAACAATCGCTTCCGCTCCTCTAATGCTGCCTGTTGCCGAGCTTTGGCACCGATAGCCAGGGAAATGTCCGCCGCCGCTTCCGGATGTTCTCGCCGCCATTCCGCAAGAGCCTCCCATTGCTTTGCCGCTTGCTGTTCTGAGTCATTCTTCATCCCTGAATTATACCCAACGGGAAGTGCGAAGGCAAACAGGATCATCTTACGATAACTCAGAAGTGCGGCGGACGTTCGCGGGGCTGAGGCTCCGTGGCTCAGCTATCAGGGAAAATGCGCCCCCTAGCGTCACTCAGGATCGACGAGGAGCAATAGAAACGAGTCAGAACACGGTTGACCCCTCAGAACGCGGCAAATCGACTGCTAGGCCCCAATCCGTTGAATACGACAAGGTGGACGTGAATAGCAAGCGGCAATCGTTATGCCCTATAACTCAAATCAAACCCTATAACCCATAAGTTAGGTTAAAGGTAGTAAGTCAAGGGGTGGCTCTTACCTGACACCATATCTACTTCTCTCGCGTAAAGAAAAATAATACATACATACATGTACGCGGCACACGCACGCACGCATACGCGTATGGGGGGAGTGGTAGATATGGTGTCAAGCAAGCTCCACCCCCTCACTTACTAACGCTAACCTAACAGTTAGACAATTACTGTATAGGGAGTATAGGACACTGCAATTTTTGCAGTCGCGGGGTGACTATTGAGGCGTTTAGGCATCATTCACTCTCGTCATGTTGCGTTTAGGCATCATCATGTGGCGTTTGGGCATCATTCGTAATAAACCCACCTTTGGCATCCTGGGAGCCACCGCAGTATCGCATCCGAGTATCGTCCATGCCCACGCGATAAGATAACTACCTGATGCTGCTGGACTTAGCACACATTGGGTAGGGGATACTCTATCCTGTGCCCACGAGCACATAGGTTATTATCGGACGTTGACCTTGTTATCGGACGTACCCACGGTCCCACCCTTGGTTTCTCATGCGGGGAATCGAATATCGTATATCTATTGCCGGTAAGGATTTACGTTTTCTGAGTTATACAACTTATACGGTATAACTCTCATTCTCCCCGCAAGGGTAGCCCCTGCGAATCCACAAGATAATCATTTTCCACTGGACGTAGGGATGTTTGTGTGGTACACTATTGTAAGCGAGGAACTATGCCTACGACACGGTACGAATGGTTTGTACCCAATAGTGACAAATCCGTGTTCTCCTCGCCGTCTTTCCTTTTTTCCTTGTTCCTTACCGCGAGGAAAATATGCGACCTTGGGACGGAATTGATCCGGACGATCTAGTGGGCGAGGACGAAATTGCATAACTCCTTGCTGACACTTCAGTCAATTCGTAATCGAAAGAGGAAGATAGTTATTATGAAACATTCCCCCCGAAGTAATGAGTCTTGTTTCTGGTGGTGGATATTCTTCGGGGGTGTATGGACATCTCTCTTTCTCTTTTTTGGCCGGGGTCAAACTCCGCCCCCTCCCCCCCCGCTCGCCCCCACCGTCGTTTACGTCTACGATGGAGTGAAAGTCGAGAGACAAGTTGAGGGCGAGCTGTATGATAAGTTCGTGGAAGCGTGGAAGATCGAGGTTGCACGTCGTTTCCCTGATGCCCTGCTCTTTGTTTGTCATGGCAATACAGGACTTGATATTACGACCGGGGAGATGGGGTGGTATCTCTTCCCCGAGGCTCAGGGTCGCATTCCCGTGAGAGTCGATGTAGCCCTACGCGGGATCAAAGTCGCTAATCCTGGTCGCATCATTGTGTTACTCTCGTGTAATCCAGATCACTTCAGATTGACAGGGCTATCCAACGTCTATTACGCCCTTGATGCCATATGGTTATGGCCCGACAAAAATGTTGAGGATACATCCAGGATACGTGCAGAACCCCGAGTCGTGGGAAACATTT
>Ga0315288_10003643_pt1 | contig 19669 bp, 19 predicted proteins | sample YL17G11_20_MG_FD_203454 | JGI IMG/M metagenome (GOLD analysis project Ga0315288, IMG submission 203454) | Sediment microbial communities from Yellowstone Lake, YNP, Wyoming, USA - YL17G11_20 | ecosystem: Environmental > Aquatic > Freshwater > Lake > Sediment | place: USA: Wyoming | collected... | reverse complement strand
TGAACTTGCCCAAGGTGTGAAAGATGACCTAAAGGCTCAGCTTAATCTCAGTTGCTCAGTAGGTGTAGGCCCCAATAAGCTTGTAGCCAAAATAGCCGCAGACACGCAGAAACCAGACGGGTTAACCGTGATACCACCTGAACAAGTAATAGCTTTCCTTTCGCCTTTGCCCGTCGGTCGTCTCATCGGCGTCGGGACCAAAACCAAAGAACGAATGCAAACCATAGGTATAAACGCAATTAGCGACCTGGCAGCCTACGACATTCAAAAACTGATAGCAATCTTTGGCAAAACCTTAGGCACATACTTTCTCAATGCAGCGCTAGGCATTGATAATGAGCCAGTTCAAGAGAAAGGCGAAGCCGAATCTATCAGCAAAATAGCCACACTCAAACAAGACACGCGTGACCTCAACCTCATCCTCGAAAAAACCGACCAGCTATGCAGCGAGATACATAACACGGCACAACAGCAGAACACAGCTTACAAGACAGCCGGAATAATCCTGATCACAACTGACTTAGCCGTGCACACTAGGTCTAAAACGTTGGAAAACCCAACAAGAGACATAATCGCATTGAAGAAAATTGTCAAAGAACTTTTCGAAAAACTGCTCAGCGAAACCCCGTTTGAAGCACGAAGAGTAGGTGTCAAAATTTCGAATTTTGCTAAAGAGGAAACTAGTCAAAAACAGCTTACTAGCTTCATAAAACATGATTAGCCAATAACAAATCACAACAGTTGCAGATTTTTGCTCACTTCTTGGGAAAGAATAAAACCTTTAAAAACACATTAGTACACGACCAGAATGGCATCCAAAGATCGCGAGCTCCCACATGGACAGACTCCAATCAAAAGCATTCTCAGATGGGGAATAGACCATCCAGGAATAACCCGTTCCAACCCAAAGATTGATCTAGAAACTTATGCACTAACGATAGACGGGACGGTTGAGAACCCGCAAAAACTGAGCTGGAACGACGTACTTAAGCTACCCACCGTCAAATCCACGAGCGACTTCCACTGTGTAGAAGGCTGGAGCGTACTTGACTGTAAATGGCAAGGGGTACGCTTCAAGGAAATAGTGAACTTGGTAAAGCCGAGGAAGTCGGCAAGATCAGTCTCTTTTGAGTGCGCTGACGGATATACGACATCGCTCACACTCGAAGAACTTTCGTGCGATGACGTGCTTTTGGCATATAAGCTTGATGATAAGCCTCTTGAAGAAGGCTTGGGTTTTCCGTTGCGCTTGGTTGTTCCTGGCAAATATGCGTACAAGAGCGCGCTCTGGATTACGAGAATAACTTTTGCCTCTGAGAAGGAATTGGGTTACTGGGAAAAGAGAGGTTACAGTGATACGGCAGACGTGTGGAAGGACGACCGTTTCTCAAGTTGAAGTGCCATCAGCAAGGCTGTACACGGCGCTTATGTCTATGCCGCCTGTTATGGTTTGAAGGTTTATGATGAAGTTGCTGCTTGCTGGGTAGTTGTTTGATTGGAGTTCTGACTTCGTGCCGTTGAAGCCTGTCCCTGCTCGGGTATTTGGTTCATGTCCAACTCTCGCTCATTTTCGCTGTGCGCTCTCGTCACAGCCTTAAGAGAGACATGTATGCCATTATCTTCCAATATTCTTCTATGAATCACTGGGCCATCCTCATGTTTCACAAGAGTTCCGCCCAGATCAAAGAGTACTGCTTTGAACCTTCCAGCTAACATTTCATTCATCTGCAAGCGTCAGTCAAATCGAACAATAAAAGTTTTTAGTCCGAAAGCCAATTAAAGATTAGCTTCATTATTTCAGAAGGAATTATTGTTGGAGTCAATTCAAGAAACGGCGGAAAAGATTAGAAAGCTTGAGATTCAGGGAGCGAGAAACGTCGCCATCGCCGCCATTAAAACTATTGAAGTTTTGGCAAAACATACACAAGCCAAGAACAAGGCAGATTTCCTAAAAGAACTCTCAAAAGCAAAGAAGACACTCTTTGTCACAAGAGAAACTGAACCGCTCATGCGAAACGCGATTCGATGGATAATGAATAGAGTAGACAAGAACAATTCGAAAAAAGTTAAGGACATTGCAAGAACAGTCTCCTCTTCAGCAAATCAGTTTTTGAACAACCTTGAACGATCGAGAGAAGAAATCGCGACTATAGGTGCAAACCGCATAAGAAACGGCTCCGTGATTTTCACACACTGCCATTCATCAACAGTCACGTACATGTTACAGAAAGCAAAACAGCAGGGAAAGATCTTCGAAGTCATTTGCACCGAAACCCGGCCAATCTTTCAAGGCAGAAAAACCGCGAAAGAAATGCTTGATTTGGACTTGAAGACAACCATGATTGTGGATTCAGCCGCACGTCACTTCATGAACCAAGCAGACATTGTGCTTGTGGGTTCGGACGCCATAACCTCCGAGGGAAACGTCATAAACAAAATCGGAACAAGTCTAATCGCCTTAGCTGCACACGAAGCGCGCACACCATTCTACGTGGTTTCTGAACTCCTCAAATTTGATCCAGCCACGATACATGGAGACTATGAGAAAATAGAAGAAAGAGACTCATCAGAGGTCTGGAAAGATCCACCGAAGAAGCTGATTATTCGCAACCCAGCTTTTGACGTGACAAGACGGGACTATATACATGGCATAATCTGCGAAGAAGGGATAATCTCTCCGCACTCAACGATGGAAGTGGTTCGCAGAAAATATCCTTGGGTCTTCGAGTAGCCAGGTTTGTTATTTATGAGGGCTGACTCCAGATTCGCAAGGCTTCTCTCAGTTCCTTATGCTTCTTAGAATATTCATCAAGCGAAATTTCCTTCAAGGTTGCGTCAACAGCTTGTCGCATAGCTTTAGCCCCCGCAATCGTTCCATCTGTGTGTCCGTGAATGCCGCCTCCGGCTTGGATGACAAAGTCTTTTCCGAAAAACTCTATCAACGCAGGCACAAGTTTGGGGTGCAAACCGCCTGATGCTACGGGCAGGACTGGCTTTAGCTCGCCCATATCCATTTTCAGTGCCTCACAGTTTTCAGCAACTTCCTCCTTTGTCTCAAACATTTTTCCAACAACTGTTCCAACATGAAGCTGATCCACACCTATGATTCGGGCTACTTTTGATATTACACGCATGGAGATTCCATGTCTTGGGTTTTTCGTGAACGTCGCATGGCCTGCCCTGTGCGCATGAATCACAAGGTCGAAGTTCTGATCGCGCAGAGTCTGCAATGCACTGAACCCGCATGTCAGAATGTCCACCATGACGTATTCTCCTCCTTGGTTGAACACCAATTCTGCTCTCTTGGTCATCTCGTTTGTTTCAGCCGTTATGTTGACCATGTAGATCTTCTTTTCACCTGTTTCATCCTCCGCCTTGTCCCTGCCTTCCAGAGTTTCAGTGAGTCGTTCTTCAAACGGATTGAATTTCTGGCTGCTCAAGTTCTCATCATCCTTCACGATGTCGCAGCCACCAAGCCACGCCTCATAAGCCACTCGTGCATGGTCCGCCGTCTTCAAACCCAGCTTTGGCTTAATTATCGTTCCTACCAAAGGTCGATCGTAGACTTTCAGCAGTTTGCGAATGCCCTTGATCCCATATTTTGGACCCTTAAAACCTTCCAGAATCTTTTCTGGAAAATCAATGTCATTCAGTCTCAAGTTTCTGAGTGCCCTCAAGCCAAACACGTTTCCTGCAATGCTGCTCAGTATGTTAGGCATGTTTCCGTCTTCGAAAAGTTCGCTCGGATAAGCTATTTTTGCAGTGTTTCTTTTGATGTTGAATACGGTGGCAGCCAGCTTTTCAACGTAGGGCTTTGCCGTGGTTAGTTCTGTCCAAGTGCCTACAGAGCTTTCTGCAGCCACGCCGCCTGTTGCTTCCTTCATAGTAATGTCTTCTGGTTCAACATAGAAAGTACAGGTAATATCTGTCTCCTTGGGCTTGTGTCTTAAATTGACAAAATCAGTGTACTTCAATCTAAGTCTCCTCAATTTCATTAGTTACATGATTGGATTCCTTAAAACCTTTAACTACTCATCAAAGCAACATGCTATCTGTGTGAGGACACATGAAGCTGAAAGTTAAGCTTCTCGATATTCAAGCAGGCGGAAAACGAATCGCTATATTGGACGACGAGACGGCCAGTTTTCTCGGAGTTCATTCTTCTGATAGGCTGAACATAAAATTCAAAAACAAAACCCTGGTGGCTATCGCTAACGTGGCTGCTGATTTTCCACGCGCCAGCATTGGCGTGTATGAAGAGGTTTCTAAGCAGCTTGGATTGAAAGATGAGGAGAATGTCGAGGTTCAGGTTGCTGAGGCCCCTGAGGCTCTGAGGTATATTCAGGCAAAAATACGTGGAGCGCGACTGCGAAACAACGAGGTGGACCTGATCATAAAAGACGTAGTTGAACGTCACTTTAGCGACGTCGAGCTCGCATCATTTGTGACTGCCTTGCACATTCACGGTTTAAGCATGGACGAAATTGAAGCGTTGTCAAGGGCTATGGTGAAGACGGGAAGCACGCTGAATATTGGCAAAACTCCAATTTTGGACAAGCACAGCGTGGGCGGAATTCCAGGAGACAAAACCACGATCCTTGTTGTGCCAATAATTGCTGCCGCGGGTTTCACTATACCGAAGACGTCGTCGCGGGCAGTGACCTCTGCTGCAGGAACTGCTGACCGTGTTGAAGTTCTGTGTCCTGTTAATCTTTCAATCGAGGAGATACTAAAGGTCGTTGAGAAGACAAATGGTTGTATGGCTTGGGGCGGAGCTTTGGATCTGGCTCCTGCAGACGACATCTTCATCCAAGTTGAATATCCATTAGCTATTGATCCTTTGCTTCTTCCTTCCATAATGAGCAAGAAAAAATCCATAGGGGCAACTCACCTGATTGTCGACATTCCGACAGGAAGAGGCGCCAAAATGAAGACAATCGGCGAAGCACAAGCACTGGCAAACGACTTCATAGATCTCGGAAAACGCCTTGGCATAAAGGTCCAATGCGCCGTCACTTTCGGTGAACAACCTGTTGGGAATGCTATAGGTCCCGCATTAGAAGCGAGGGAAGCCCTTCTCACAGTAATGGGTAATGGACCAGCCGACCTCAAAGAGAAGGCTCTCAGCATAGCGGAATTGCTCCTCGAAATGGTAGGCGTCAAAAACGGTAGGGCGAAAGCAGAAGCTATATTGAAATCTGGCAAAGCTGAGAAAAAACTGAGGGAGATAATTCAAGCTCAAGGTGGAGATCCAAAGATAAAGCCACAAGACATTAAGATAGGCGACAAACATGCGAACGTGAAAGCGGACAAAGACGGAAGCATCCTCTGGATAAACAATGACGACATTGCCAGAGTTGCCAGAGAAGCAGGAGCTCCAAAGGAGCAAGGTGCAGGTGTCGTGCTCAAAGCCAAGCTTGCGGATCACGTTAAAAAAGGAGAAACCTTGTTCGAAGTCTACGCTGAAAGAAGCACGAAACTTCGAGCAGCATTGGAACTGGCAGAGAAGCTTAAACCTCTAGGACTGAGCCGAAAACCCGAGGAGAGAATGGTAATGGAACGCATACCTATCGCAACAGAACACAAAAAGGCTTTCATACTCGAACGATGACCTCAAGATGGAATCGCGTCCTTGTATATTTGACACTGGAAGCTTACACATTACTCTTGTAAGTTTAAATATCAGTTTTGTGATAGACTCTGCAAGAGGATACCATTCCATGGGTTCAAAGTCTCCAAGAGGCCTATTCGCGGCAAGAAAACTAGTTAAAAAGAGAAAGAAGCTCCGCTGGAGCGACAGATACTACAACAGACGCGTTTTGCGTTTAGACGTGAAAGCTGACCCACTACATGGAGCACCCATGGGAAGAGGCATAGTTCTCGAAAAAGTAGGAGTAGAAAGCAAACAGCCCAACAGCGCCATCCGAAAATGCGTAAGAACCCAACTCATTAAGAACGGAAGAACAATAACCGCATTTCTACCTGGAGACGGAGCCCTCAACGCCGTAGATGAACACGACGAAGTCGTCGTTGAAGGAATTGGCGGCTCACGCGGAAGAAGCATGGGCGACATCCCGGGAGTAAGATGGAAGGTCATTACAGTTAATGGCGTGTCGCTGAACGAACTTGTGTACGGGCGCAAACAAAAGCCAGCACGGTGATAACCTTTGAGTCAGAAGCAAGAAACAAAGCAGCAAGAGAAGGAGATAAAACTCTTCGGAAAATGGAGCTTCAAAGAAGTCAAAGTTCGCGATGTGGGACTGGAACGCTACGTTTCATTGAAACCGGTTACACTACCGCACAGCATGGGAAGACATGAACACAAACGTTTCCGCAAGGCAAACGTGAACATCGTTGAAAGACTCATCAACAACATAATGCGTCCAGGAAAAAACGCAGGAAAAAAGGCCAGAGCCATAAACATAGTGAAACAGGCCTTCGAGATAGTCAACATCCGAACAGGAAAAAACCCCATTGAGGTACTAGTCAACGCAATAGAGAACTCTGCGCCATGCGAAGATACAACAAGGATCCAAATGGGAGGCGTCGCGTACCACTTATCAGTAGATGTTGCACCTCAACGAAGAATTGACCTAGCCTTGAGACACATAACCGATGGAGCTAGACAAGCCTCAGTGAACAACCCTCGATCAATCGAAGAATGCTTGGCAGACGAACTAGTGATGGCTGGAAACCACGACATAAAAAGCTTCGCTGTTGCAAAACGCCATGAAATAGAACGAGTAGCTCAAGCCTCAAGATAGACTGGCATACTTCGCTTATTCTTATCTTGCATGAATTTCCACAATGTCTCCATCTGCCAACGCAAATGCTGCACCGACTTTCTGAGGACTAAAAGCCAAGCGTTTTGACCATATTTTTGCGAAGTTAAATCTTTCCTTGAAATCGCTGTGAATGCTTTTTGCGAGGTCGAATATTGTTGAGCCTTTTCTTAAGATAAAGGGTTTCTTGGAATATTCCCTCTGGCTTGGCTCTTTTGTATAGATGCGAATGATGTTTAAAACATTAAAAAGCGTTTCACCAACCTTCTCTAATCCTGTTCTTTTCTCGCATGAAACCGCTATAATTGGCAACTGTTTGCCTACATAGGTTCTGAGTCGTTGCAAGTTAGCTTCTGCGCCATCTGTATCAAATTTGTTCGCAACTATTATTGCTGGCTTGTATACCGTGTTCTCAAACATTGCGTCTTCAACATCATCCAGTGTTACTTCACCAGAAATCTTCACTACCGCGTCATTGATACGATAGCTCTTAAGAAGCTCCTCAACATCCTTCATACCACATCCAACAAGCTTTCCGACAAGAATAATCCTCAAGCCTGCACCCATATACTTCCTTTCAACTTCAACTCTGCCCTTGGGTCGGCTTACAAGGATTCTGGTTTTCTCCATCTCGCCAAGAATGAGCGAAAGCTGAGCAACAGGGTCCTGTGACAGATCAACCATTAGGATTAGACCGTCAGCATTTCGAGCTGTCGCAAGAGTTTGAAGTCCCCATGCTCTTCCGTCAGCAGATCCTTCCATCAAAGCTGGAGCTTCAACCATCTGGAACTGGATATCTTGATAATCCAGAATGCCTGGAGTAGGTGTTGTTGTCGTGTAATGGTTAGGTGAGACCTCGACTTTCGCGTTGGTGACAGCCGCCAACAGGCTGCTTCTTCCCACGTTCGTTGGACCGATAATTGCTATTTGAGCCGCGCCTTCCTTCTCGAGAAACAGTTTTGGGCCGCTTCTTCCAGCCTTTTTTCTTTTCTTTTCTTCCAGGTCTCTCCGCAGAATTGCCATCTGCTTCTTGACTTGTCCCCTAACCTTCAGTGTGCCTTTGTGTTTCGGTACGACGCTCAGAAATTCCTCCATTCGTTGCAGCCTTTCCTTTGGGTTTCGTGTTGCTTCTACCTCAGCCCATTTTTTCAGTGCGTTCGGGGGAAGATTTGCTGGCATTGTCTAGTCGCGCCTACTCATTGAATTCAAGTTTTGCTTTAGTATCTGTTTTCACCTTGATAAATTCTCCATTTTGTTTCTTCATCAAACTTGGGCTATGTGCTTCTTGGCAACGTTCCCAGGTTCCCGCAAAAAGTTGGCTTTATGCAGCTTCTGGCATATTGATAGGAAATGAAGGTAGCCATGTTACTGCAGTTGTAGTAATCGTCTCAGGATTCGTATTCGCCACATCATATCTGTACCTAGCACGAAAGGGGAACTAGGCGTGAAAACAAGGATCAAAGAATTCAGAGCACGATATAACCTCACCCAAGAAGATCTCGCGAAAAAGATTGGAGTGCGGAGAGGAACCATCCTCTTCATAGAAAAAGGAAACTACAATCCCTCCTTAAAATTAGCACATGATATTACAAAAGCCTTACAGACAACGATTGATGACTTATTTATCTTTGAAGACGCTTAGCGCCCTCATTCTTTTGTTCTTGGAAGACAGCTATTTTCTTAATGACGCATGGTTGTCTTGTGTGACATATCTGATTCTTTGAGAAGCGGGCTATACCGACACACATGGCTCTGTGCGGGTATCTTTTTCGGGTCTGAGAAGCGAATCGTATTCAGAGAGATCGGATGGAGATGAACAAGACCTTGTGGTCAAGTGTCTCTTTGATTCAGCGTAGCTTGCCTAGATGTCTATGCGAAGATTGGTGAGCTCGGTTTAGAAGTAGTAGAGAAAAACTGGAAATTTCGCTACTACTTCTAGAGTGGATCTTCCAAAGGAGCTGTCGACTATCGCGGGTTCGGATACGTCACGGAAAAGAACGGCTTCATGTTGTTTAGAAGGTCTAAGAGGTTTTCCAAGTATGTGTCATAAACGCGTGACCAACATAATAAACTTAAATTAATGACTGCTTTCTAACACGTAAACACAAGTCCTATATATGATGCTGTGCATCGTGTTACGTGAGGAATCAAAAATGAACGTAAGAGAAAAGGCATTGGAATGGTTAAAGCAGTTCGAAACTGGAAAGCGTTGGCTTGACAAAGTCAAAATGGAAAAGACGGGCAGCAGCAAGACACAGGACGAATACGCTTATCGCCTTCAAAAGTTCTGTGACTGGGCGAAGAAAACTCCCGACCAATTGATTGCCGAAAGGAAAGAGCAATTGAAGCCGTCGTCAAGCGATCAGGACGAAACCAAAACAGAAGACCTGATTACGACCTATTTCAACTTCCTCTCAGGTGAATCGAAAGATCCAACTGAACGCGCAAAGAAACGAACGTCAGCAAAATCGTATTACGGCGCGATCCGCAGTTTCTTCAAGTATAACAGCACCGCTAAATCGCCTATTGCATTGACAGGTCAAACACCTAAATCGTCTGCCGGGCGCAGAATAAACCCGATCACTCTGGATGAGTTTAAGCGTATTGACACGGTTATAGGCGTGCGTGACCGTGCGCTGCTACGCTTCATGAAGGATAGCGGTTGCTCAACGGAAGATGTTACCACGTTCAACTACGGTGACATCAGAACACAATTTGAAAAAGGCGAACAATTCATTCACCTGAAAGCTATCAGACAAAAGACACAGAACAACTATGACACTTTCATCGGTCCGAATGCTGTTGAAGCATTACGCGTTTACTTTGATCTGCGAAAGCAACACGGTGAAACGTTTACCGATGCAACACCACTATTCCTCTGTCAGACAAGCAAGAGAGGCACGGCGCGTGTTCGTCTGGATGAATTTAGTGTACGCACGATCTTCGTTAGAATCAAGAACCAATTAGGCATCATCGTAAGCCCGCATCGAGTCAGAAAGATGTTTTCAACCCAAATGGCCAGCGCACACGTTCACCCTGCTGTGCTGAAATATTGGATGGGTCACAGTGTTGGAAGTGGAGATATCGAAGCAAGCTACGTCATACAGAAACTAGATGAACAATTGAAGGAGTACAAGAACGCTTATCACTGCATCGACATTAACCCGAAGACAGATGAAAAGGAAATGCAGATACAGAATCTGATAAACTCTGGCATAGCAATGGGTCTTTCACCTGACAAGATTGAGGAAATCAGGAAAGTTGCGAAAAGAGAAAAACGGATGACGCCTGAAGACGTTGCTCAAATGATAAAGAAAGAATTGAAACCCAAACGGGAAAGTAGCGACTTTCCTGCCAAAACCGCGACCGACGGAGGCTGCACTAACGGCCATTGTCAGAAAATCGCGAGCGAACAAGAACTGCCTGCATTGCTGGCTGACGGTTGGATTTTTGTTGCTACGTTGTCTTCGGGGAAGATCATTGTAAGCAACGAAACGTAATTTACCTTTCCTTTTTTTTTGTGTACGCCATCATTTGATGAAACTCTCATCCATTGAAGAATGTTTTCCAGATAAGAATGATGAACGTTATTATTGTGGCTATTCCCGCAATGATTTTTGTGGCTTCCTTCCAGTTTCTTCTTAGACGATTTGAGAGCCTCTTCTGTTCTTTAGCTAGTCTCTCTTTCTCTTCAATTACTTTCTGTTGTTTCTCTTCTTCAATCTGCTGTTCTAAAGTCATGCCTTCTTTCTTACGCATGAATTTCATACAAGACCTAGAATCTAGCTCATTCTTGTCAACAGAAGAACCATCAGCCTTGCAGTTCCAATATCGAACAGACGTAGGTTTTCCTACGGTTTTGCCAACACCCATTAAAGAAAAATCATATCTTGGACCGAAAACAAAGGGATTCTCGCTAAGATATGCACAGTCACGACAAGACTTCTTCTCTATCTTTGTCTCTTGAACAGATTTCTTTCTGAATCTTAACATACTTTCCCATAACACAATAACATCAAGCTCTATTTCTCTCTTCACCAATAACAGTATGTCACACAGTCTAGAAACCCTAATAAACTATCTTGTGTCTTCTTTTAGTGAGAGTATCAAATGATTCTAAGTAATTGCTTCTAGTATGGTCTCTAGTTCTGATATACCATTAGAGATGTCGAGTTATCTGTGGATAACACCTAGTCCCCTACGTCTCTACAGATTGACAGAAACAATGAATAGGAATACTCCTACTCTAATAGTGCGTCTATTTTTGAAGAATTGAAGCTATGCTTCTCCTACTCTAAGTGTGGAGCTAATGTTGAGAGATTGAGACTGTGCTCTCCAGTGGCGAGTAAGCACCAGTTTTCGCATAGATGCGAGCAAGAAAAGGGTTAATAGATCACTTCCTATATCACACTCGATGGTGATGCCAATAGCGGATCAAGCGAATGTAAAGAGACTATCTGTAGAAGAAGCTTTCTTTGCAATTCTCTTCGGAGTGATTAGTAATCTACTATACGACACCCTGAAGGAAATGTATAGGCGGAAAGGAAAGTCAACACAGACCAAGTCTCGCAATCAACAAAGGAAAAGCGATTCACTATCGTCGTACCTGCGTATGTTTGTTGGGGTGTATGCAGACTCGAAGTTACGCAATGAGGTGGTTGAGAGGAATTTTGAGCTATTAGCAACAATGAATGAGGATATAAGACTGAGACGATTTGCTAGAGTATTCAAAAGAAGTGCGAAGCGAGCGCATCAGATAAGTATCTCAAGCAGTCACTGAATTGAACCCAGTCTTAGGTTGTTTCAAAGCTTTTTCTCAGAATAGTGATGTATTCTGATTAGTTCCTTGGGTTCAGCTATAAGTTTTCTGCACTTACCACACTTTTCGGCTTATCTTATAGACTCCATAGCAAGCAAAAATCACCGCTATTGTTCCCGCAATCATTGAAGGCACGGAAAATCCAGAAAGCGAAAACTCACCTATTGAAACGTAAGGAAACATACCAGTAACCATAAAAAGAGTTATAGCTATGAACCAAAGAAGCATTGTTATATTCAGAAGAACCCTAAGGTCTAGCCCTTGCAATATAATCTCTGTTCCATCAAATTGCCTCATAACATTGCTTTTAATAAACTCTTGAAAGTCTTCAGGTGATGGTTCTTTGTCACCCGGATGCTTTTTCTCAAGATTCTTAAGTCCTTCCATATAGTTTTTTGCGATCATTTCGCTGTAATCTTCTTGGCTCTTTTTAATTCGCTTGCCGATTCTGTCTTGATAATAGTGATGAGTGGCGAGCATGACTGCTATCAAAGCAACGGCAAAACCGAAAGCAAAATCGAACATTTGATTCACCTTTTGTTGCTATGGTGCAATGACTTTTTAACTCTTTACTCATCAATGTTTTTCTCCACTCCTCTCTTCCAGAAAGTATAGCATTCTTGAGACTCACGGCTTCATCAGATTCCTTGAACCCAAGGAAGCATCAGACCTCGATAACCTTCTTTCTTTGTGTACGCGCAAAGTTTTCAGATTTCAGATTTTGGTGCAGCGATTTAAAAAGTCCGCGGACGTTTATATGTAACGCTGTATTTACATTATTGTCGATTGATTTCGATTAAACAGGGGAATAAAATGGGTAGACAAATCAACTTCACTGCTGAAGAAGAATTAATTGCTAAGATAGACGAAATTGCAGAGAAAATCACTCGCTCGAGAAGCGACACCATTGAGATGCTACTCAAACTTGCAGTCGCAACTTATGGCAGTGGCAAGATGACAGAGGGAATCGTTCCTGCATCATCTCTGTTAGTTTTTCCCAGCTTCAAAGAGGCTATCGCACACGCGGACATAGAGAAGCGAGTCCTGTATGCCAGCCTAACGCCTGAGCAAAAGCGACAAGCGGAGGAAAATTACAAGCGAGGAATAAAGGAAAGAGGAGGCGAGTGTGAATGGTAAAAGAGAAATGGTTGCTGGCAATCACAGACAAGGATAATGAGGATGTCGTCTTCGACAACGTTTCTGTCAAACCCGACTTGCTTAACAGTGACGGTAATGCAAGAATCTTTATGTTTTACGGCATGAAAGAAAGGATAGATGCGATGTACCAGAAACTCAAATGGATTGGAGGAGCGAAGGAGCTTTCGCTGCACGTTGGAGAGATGCGGGACAAGGATTCGCCTGGCGGGCTGAACGAAGTTTTGAAGGCAGCTTTCGGAGATAAATGGAAGCAATACACGATTCATAGAAGGAATAATAAATGAAAACTTCGCGCGCTACGATAAAGCGATTGGCAGCAATAGGTTTACCCATCACGATTCCATCCGTCTTGATTGAAAGGTTAAAGCAGTTTGGTGCCCGCTTCATCAAGGTAGCGACGCCAATCGCGGACGACCCACATTCAGGCAAGAACGCAGTGGAGAAGGGTTTTCAAGATAAACCGTACCGTGCTGATGACCCGCAACTGCAAGAATGGCTAAGGAACGGCAACAATTACGGCGTTTTAGCAGGTGATGGATTGGTCATTGTCGAGACCGACACCAAGGAAACAACGGAAAAAATGAACGCCATTAACACCTTCGCCGTTCAGAGTGGAAGCGGACGCGGGCAACATTTCTACATTTTAAGCAACGCAACAGAAAACGGCGTAGTCAACATCGACAACAAAAACGTTGCTAACATTCAGGTTGAGCGCAAATACGTGGTTGGGGCAGGATGCCGACACTTTACAGGTAACGTTTACAAAATCGTCAACGACGTTCCAATCGCTTTTGTGAGTAAGCAGACGTTGGATAGGCTTTTCGGTGTGGATTTGACGTGGGCTGGACAACGCAGAATCGAGTTGGAAAAAGAAGCTGAACAGGAGAAGAAGGATTACGATATTCCAATTGACAAGGTGATCGATCTCTCCAAATTAACTTCATGCGGAGGAGGAATACATCGCGGTTCGCATCCTATTCACGGGTCAATAAGCGGGAGAAACTTTGACGTTAACACGGCAAAAAATGTGTGGCATTGTTTCCGCTGCAACACTGGAGGAGGCGCATTATCATGGATAGCCGTCAAGCATGGCATCATCGAATGTCACGAAGCACCCCTCACCCGCAAAGATAAACGGCACGTTGAAGCATTGGAAAAGGCAAGACAGGAAGGCTTCGATGTCAACATACTCGACGAAGAGCTATCGCCTGACGTTAAGCGGTTTTTCGAAAAAGATGAAAATGGACACAAGAAATTTTATGCAGCTTTCCTAGCGGACGAATTAATGAAAGAAACCCACTTTTTAACCGAAATGGGAAAAGAAGGCAGGGGATTAATGTTTCGCTACGACCGCGACAATGGCATCTATTTGCCAGGTGCCGAAGATTTTGTCAATTCACAGACAAGCAAAAAATTAGGTAAGCATTACACTATCAACAGGGAGAGGGAGACAGAGGCTTACATTAAAGCAAGGACGCTGCAAGTGATTCCTGAAACAGACAAAGAATGGATAGCCGTAAAGAACCATATGTTAAACGTTCGCACTCGAGAACTTGAATCGTTCAGTCCAAATCGCTACGTCTTTAATGCACTACCTGTAATTTATGACCCAAGCGCTGAATGTCCCAAATTTCTCAAGTTCTTGTCCGAAGTCGTGTCCGCAGATGACCAGCTAATTTTGCAGGAACACAGCGGTGATTGCTTGCATAGAAAAGCCCAATTCGGGAAGGCACTGATGTTGATAGGCTCAAAACAGAACGGCAAAAGCACTTTCCTGTACGTTTTAGCCACGACGTTAGGAAAAGAGAACGTAAGTGCAATCTCGCTGCAGAACCTCAGCGACAGCAGCCACAGATTCACCGTTGCACGACTGCACAACAAAATGGCTAACATCTGCGCCGACTTGCCTCCAACACCGCTGAAAGAGACAGATTTGTTCAAAAAAGTGGCTACGGGAGACATGGTGACAGGAGAGTTCAAGTTCAAGACGGAGTTCGATTTTATTCCTTTCGTGAAACTGGTCTTTTCAGCTAACCTCTTGCCGCCTCTACCGAAAGATGTGGAACCCTTCATTGTCCGCTGGAACATAGTCGATTTTCCCAACCAATTTCTACCTGGCGACCCGCGAAGAGACACAGATTTAAAAGCGAAACTGACGACGCCCGAAGAGTTAAGCGGGATATTGAATTGGATGTTGGACGGACTTGCAAGGCTGATAAAACAAGACGCTTTCAGCAAATGCGGGAAACTAGAGGAGATAGAAGAGCGTTGGAGAATGTCAGGCGATTCCCAAAAGGCTTTCGTCGAAAGAGAATTGATCGCCGATTTGAAGGCATTTGGACAAACCGAGGAGATTGAAATAGAACAACACGCCGTTTATGCTGCCTATCTCGACTTTTGCAAGGAACGCAAATTGCCAATAGTCACCAGCCGCACGTTCGCAAGGCAATTGCCAGAATACATTAGCTGTGTCAGCTTAAGAACGTCAAGGATGATAGATGGATTGAAGAGGGACGTGCATGTATGGAGAGGAATACGGTTTCGAAAGCCTGAAGAAAAGGAAGAATAACGGTCCTACGTAGTTACGCGTGTTCGCGTCAACTTGTTTTCCAGTTTTGCGTTAACTGTTTTGACAAAATATGGAAAAGAAGTAGAAGAAAACTTACGTAACTACGTAGGATGATCACAATCCAATTGTAAGGTGAGGCGATGAAGGAATCGCGCTATGGTTTTCGTGTGCATGTGTTATTCTGCGTTCGCTTGCACCCTGTTTGTCCTCTTCCTGAACGCTCCTATCTGAAAGTTCCCGAACGGATACAAACATAACACCATAACAGTGCAACAGCAACGGGAAAAAACCTAAAGCGACGCTTATTGCGTCTTATCATACTCTTCTGACACTGACACGTTAATCGTCGTTTATGTGTCAGCATCATCAACAGCAATCGACACGCAACGCCGTTGAAACGACAAAACAACAGCGAAACGCCGTTATAACAGCATACGTGCAATAACAGAAAATCTTACTCGTTTCCAGTCGAAGACGGATGCTAATAGCACGAAAGATTGCCGTATTCATACTTTTCCGTGAGCGTCTTTCTGTCCGATTCCAGTTAACAATGCTTCACCTGTCACGCTGTCAGGGTGGCTGTTGATAACGGCAAGCGGCGACGTCAATTCTGAAGAGCCGTAAACGCGCGCGCATACTAATGAGAAGAGTCTGCCTTGGGGTGCACTGTTCCAAACTTCTGTTCGGAATTCAGCCTATACATCTTGAATGGAGCAACTTTAAAAATGCGAATTGTGTAATAGAATAGTTGCGTTCGATTGGTGGTTTAGAATGAAATGTAAGCCTGTCATAGTTAATTACGGCATTCATTTTAGCACCGTTCTGTTTCCAATCGGTCTAATTGAATTTGCGGATAGCTTGGAGAAAAAAGGGTATGAGCTTCCCGCTGTTCTTCCATTTCCACGACCTCCAGGAAGGGTGACTGGAGCTGGTGAGATTGCTCGTAAAGGCAAAACCGTTATACAGGTGGATGGGAGTGGGCAAAACCTGAGTACTGTTGGTATCTCTATACAATCTGCTCTGGACTGCTATGGCGAAATTGACCGCATGTTGACCGAAGACTATGGAATCAACATAGATAATCTAGCCAGATACTATTATTTCAATGCAACGCACGAAATTCCGACCAGCAAGCATGCTTACGAAACAACTGCTAAGAACCTAAAAGTCCCGATTCTTGAAGATTTTAAGAAGATATTGAAGGAGGAAGTATGGCCCTTCGAGCTTAGGTTTGCAGGTGCTGGTCTGCGCGCAAACTCGGAAAATTGGCTTGATATTTCAATCAGACCAAGCTACGAAAGAGATGACATGTACGTCATCATTGTTGTGTACAGGAATAGCGACAAGGCTAAAACCGAGGAATTCGTAGGAACCTATGAGGAAAAGATCACACAGATTGTCAAACTTATTGACAGGTGAATGAAATAATGACGATTGTTTCTGAAATCTATGATAACCAGCAGATACTTTCTACAGACAGACCAGAGGAAGAGTCTGTATTGGGTTCTGAGCGTCCAATAAACTCTGTCAGTGTCATTGAGGATATCCCAGCAACCAAACCTGCTCTGAAAGGTCTGGTGTCATTTCAGAAAGATGAAACATTACGATTTGTTTTCAATAGTCAACCTAGACCCTGGTTTTCGCCAGCATTGCTTCGGAAACTTGACAAAATAGGGAAAGGCGTACTGAAAAGGGAGGAATTTGTTGATTTGATTGAACAAATTGCGGAAATATGCGCTGATTTTTACCAGATAGAACCTGGGCGAGTTATAGCTGTGAAGTTTGATGGACATATCGTTGAGTCCGCAGACACGGAAATCGATTTACTGCTCAAAATTCAGGGAAAGAAGTTTGATGTGCCAATCTTTGTTTGGAAAGTTGGTTCTGAGTCCTTCTCAGGATGGAGAACTTGACAGACGGAAAGACTGGCATAATTAAGAAATACAAGAACAAAAAGGCCTACATAAGAGTAAAAGGTGCTATTCTAAATCTAGAAACGTCGCGGCAGATTCCTCTGGATTTTGAGTGTCAGATTGACACAGGATTTGATGGTGGCATCATGGTTCCAGATTCATACAATCTTGAGGCAAAATCAATTAATGTCGAGGCTAGGGTCACAAGCATAACCTTGGCTGATGGCAGCAAGGTTCCTGCCTACGTGTGTGCAGCCCACATACAGGAAATTGACACACACATTCTTCCGCTTCCCGGAAAAGCTGTGATGCTGGTAATGTGTGGGAACAGAAAGAGCGAACTGCTAGGAATGGACGCTCTGAAGCATTGTACTGTTTTTTTTAACGGTCCAAATCAAACCTTTACCATAAATGTCTGAACAGACCAACGAAGCATACGGCTGAGCTAGCGGTCATTTCGCAATTGGTCAATACGGAGGATTCTTGGCTAACGGCCTTGCTCGCATCGTTGGGAGTTTGGCGAAAGCCAAACGATTCTGACGCTATTTGTCATACGTCCTCCTTGTGCCGAAAAATGTATAAGTTTGGGACCAATAGTTCTTGTACATGTCAAATGGATCAGCTGTGCCAAAGAAGGAAGAGTCCGAGAAAATAGCTTTTGTAATTTGTCCGATAGGAGAACCAGAAAGCGAGACTAGAAAGCGTTCTGACCAGATTCTCAAACATGTTATTGAGCCTCCAGTGTCGGAACTCGGCTATAAAGCAATTCGGGCCGATAAGATCTCCGAGCCTGGTATAATCACAAGCCAAATAATCACTCATATAATGAATGATGCTCTTGTGGTCGCTGACCTTACAGGTCATAATCCGAATGTCTTCTATGAACTAGCTGTGCGTCATTCGATAAAGAAGCCAGTTGTCCAGCTTATACAAAAAGGGGAGAAGATCCCATTTGATGTTTCGATAACCAGAACGATTCAGATTGATCACAAAGACTTGGACAGTGTTGAAGAAGCGAAGCGGGAACTTGGCAAGCAAATTCGAGCTGTGGAAAAAGATCCCACGAAAGTTGATTCACCAATTTCAGTTGCTGTTGATCTCCAAGTCCTGAAGCAAAGTGATGATCCTCAGCGCAAGGCTCTTGCTGAACTCAGATCCATGATGCAGAACGTTGCTACCTCAATAGAAAATATTAGAGAAATATTGGCAAAGACGAATTCGTCCAATTTATCCAACATCCAGAACGTAGAATGGAAAAAATTCATTGATGAATCCCGCGCCGACAACTCTTTTATTAATTTTATGCAACATTATCGAGATCTTAAGCTTAGTGAATTAGCGTCGTCAAAGCCACGCTCTGACGTTAAAAGAATAGCTAGGAAATCTCGTGAGTAACTTCCAATGTGCTATTCATTCTTAGTTGGAGTGTACTAATAGAGGGAAAATGTCAAAAAAGGCGACCTGTGCAGAAAAGAAGATGTATGCGTTCTCGTTCTTGACCGCTGGATGTGCGAGTCCTGCATCAAGACAGTAGCTCAATTGCAGTTGAGCGTAACGACGCTCCCGTTTGACTGAACGTTTATATTGCTGCTTAACATTATTACGTTTCAACGTTGACACGCGCGAGCGAATGGATTGCTACTGAAATATGGAATTTTAATGAAAATGATACAATTTAACGTGTCGGATTCAAACGACAAACTTAAAATAACTGATTGAACAGTTGTGTAAACGAATTCACAAAAAATTGAAACCGATTTGAAGAAATAAGGAGGAAAGACGATTGAGTAAATCTGGGAAACCACACTTAAATCTAGTGATCATGGGACACGTAGACCATGGGAAATCAACGACGACAGGACACTTGCTGTATGCTGCGGGGGCAGTTGACGAGAGAACCATTAAGCAGTTCGAAGAAGAAGCAAAGATAATGGGAAAAGAATCATTCAAGTTCGCATGGGTACTCGACAACCTCAAGGAAGAGCGAGAAAGAGGTGTAACAATTGACCTCAGATTCCTCAAATTTGAGTCAAAGAAATACTACTTCACAGTCATCGACGCACCAGGACACAGAGACTTCGTCAAAAACATGATTACCGGAGCAAGCCAAGCCGACGGAGCAATACTTTTTGTATCGTCCAGAAGAGGCGAATTCGAAGCAGGCATCGGTGCAGGTGGGCAGACAAGAGAGCACGCGTTTCTCGCATTCACGCTAGGTGTACGTCAGCTTATCGTAGCGATCAACAAGATGGACGACATCTCAGTGAACTGGAGCAAAGAACGCTACGAGGAAATCAAAAGTGAAGTTACAAGAATGCTCAAAATGGTAGGCTACAAAGCTGAGAAATTCCCGTTCGTCCCGACTTCTGGATGGACTGGAGACAACTTGGTGAAGAAAAGCGACAAAATGCCATGGTACACGGGACCA
>Ga0315288_10003640_pt1 | contig 19678 bp, 10 predicted proteins | sample YL17G11_20_MG_FD_203454 | JGI IMG/M metagenome (GOLD analysis project Ga0315288, IMG submission 203454) | Sediment microbial communities from Yellowstone Lake, YNP, Wyoming, USA - YL17G11_20 | ecosystem: Environmental > Aquatic > Freshwater > Lake > Sediment | place: USA: Wyoming | collected... | reverse complement strand
CAGAGAATCACACCGCGCTAAAATCGAGAATAGACTGCCCCGTCGAGCAGATGAGCTGGCCCCAGGCCGACATTGACGACAAGTGGGAGCTGGTCTGGGCCGATGAGTTCAACAATGAAGGACTGCTGGACCAGACCAAGTGGGACTGTGAAGCTGGCTTCATACGCAACCGCGAGAGACAATACTACACAAAAGCCCGCATCGAGAACGCCCGCACCGAAGACGGCGCGCTGATTATTGAGTCGCGCAAGGAAAAATACAAAGACGGCGAATACACCTCAGCAAGCCTGCATACATGGCACAAGGCCGAATGGCTGTATGGCCGAATCGAAGTGCGAGCGAAACTCCCGACCGGCAAAGGGATGTGGCCCGCAATCTGGATGCTGGGCATTAATAGAGACAAGGTCGGCTGGCCCGCCTGCGGCGAAATCGACATTATGGAGAATGTCGGATTCGATCCGGACACTATTTGCGCCAACATACATACCAAAGCCTACAATCACGTGCAGGGTACGGGCAAAGGCTCGAAGATCAAGGCGGAAAAGCCTTACGAGCAGTATCACGTCTATGCGATTGAGTGGTATGAGGACAGGATTGATTTCTTCCTCGACGACCAGAATTACTTCACGTTCAAAAATGAGGGAAAGGGCAATGATGTTTGGCCCTACGACAAGCCGCATTATCTCATCTTGAACGCGGCAATCGGCGGCTCCTGGGGCGGCCAAAAAGGCATCGACGATGCAATATTCCCCCAGAAGTACTCCATCGACTACGTCAGAGTCTTCAAAAGAAGACCGGACTGACGCGCTAACGTCCCCCCACAACCCCGGGGAACATTTATTTTTACTTTTCCAGTGTGGTGCTGCTTATGCTACGTTGTGCAGCACATAAACCATTTTACGTATTTGGAGGCGGAAGGCAAGTAAAATTGGGGGGATTTAACGGGTAAATGGTGGGGGCAGAGGCTGTTTCCGGATAATGGTTCGCGGGGGATTAGCTTCGGGATGCTCCGGGAAGAAATTTTTCAAGATTTTCTATTTTGTTGTTGACATCTCTGTTAGGGGGGGTAATTTAATGGTTACAACTTGGATTCTTAGATAACGCGAGACGTTTACTGACGTGGTGTTCGGCCGAGCCGGGTTGTTTGCGCGGGCGGTGTGTTTGCAAAGGCCTTCTGCGGACGGGCGAGGCGAAAACGGTCAGCGAGGCAATTGAAGTGGAGGTACGAGCAATGCGCAAAGGCATTCATTTCGCAGCAATCATTCTGACTGTGGCACTGGTCTTTGGATTGGTAAGTGATGCTCCTGGCGGGGTATCGGATCAATTCACGCAGGCGCAGATCTACCAAAACGATAAGCAATACCAGCAGGCGGAACAGATATACCGGCAAATTATTGCGCAGTTTCCGGACAGTAATGATGCCCTGGAAGCACAAAAACAGCTTACCTGCCTTTATCTCGCCACAAACAGGCAGGTGGAAGCAGCCGCAGCTTTCGAAGAATTAACCGCCGACTTTTCCGGGCATAAGGATATAGCGCAGGCGGTCCACGACATAGCGTATCAGTATCGCCGGCTAAACATTCAGGAGAATGCTAACGAACTCGATCAATACGTCATAGACGCCTGGCCTCAAAGCGACTACGCGCTGCTGGGGCAAATGGACATAGCAAAGTATTATGTTGACCAGGGTAACGAGCCGACCGCTCAAGCAGCCATTGATAAATTACTTGCTGATTTTTCTGACAACCCGCTCATGGCAAGGGCCGTTCACGACGTAGCACAGCATTATCGCTGGTCCGGCAAATACGAGAAGGCCAACCGGCTATATCAATATGTGGTGACTAATTGGCCCAACGCCGAACACGCGTTGTGGGCGCAGGCGGACCTGATAAAGTCATATCTTGCCCTCGGAGATGACCCCAACGCTGAAGCTGCTGTTGAAAAGTTGCTTGGCAATTTTACCGGCAATCCGCTGATAGCAAGGGCCGTCTGGGACACGGGACAGCATTATCGCGACTTGAAGAAATACCCACAGGCTACCCGCCTATACAAACATGTAGTAGCCAATTACCCAGATTCCGAACACGCGTTGTGGGCACAGGCAGACCTGATAAAGTCATATCTTGCCCTCGGAGATGACCCCAACGCCCAAGCCGCTGTTGATAAATTGCTCGTCGGTTTTACTGCCAACCCGCTTATAGCAAGGGCCATTCACGACACAGCGTACGAGTATCGCAAGTTAGGTAATCACGTCGGGGCTAATGAACTCGACCAATACATTATCGACCGCTGGCCTGGGGACGAGCAGGCGATGTGGGCAAAAATGGATATGGCAAAGACTGATATTCTGCTTGGAAATGACGCCGCTGTTGAGAAAACGATCGATATCTTAATCGCCGATTTCAACGACCATCCTGACTTACCCCAGGCCGTGTTCCGGATTGGCGAGGAGTATTACGAGCGGGCCTCCAGCGCAGAGAACGAGGGCGATGTTTTTGAATCCAAGGAGTTATTCCGAAAGGCCATAGCGATCTGGGAAAGAATACTAACAGAATTACCGGAATCTGCTATTACATCACAGGCTTACGTTGCTTCGGCCGAGTGTTATCGTCGACTGGGCGAACACGAAATAGCATTGGTGTATCACAGTGCAGTGGTTGATAATTGGCCTGACAGTGAATACGCCTGGTGCGCCCAGTCTAATATTGGGCGAGTCCTTGAACACCTTAAGAAAGCGGGAACTATTCCTAAATCAGAGGCAGATAGCCTGATAGAGGACGCTTACAATCGAGTTCTTCAGAATTATCCGGATAGTCCGGCGGCGGCTGCCGCCCGCAATTGGTTTAAGTATGAGCGGGGACAGGAGCGAAGAGTGCAAACCCTTGTCTCACCCAAGCCGCCACCGGCGCCCAGATAAAGGAGAGCAAAGATGAGCAGACGCATTTTAATTCCTGTCTTTATTACGAGTAGCTTAACCTTACTTGTTGGTAAATCCCAGGCTTGCAACCTACCTCCCATACCAGATATTAATAACCCCTATTATCAGGACATTTGCGTTGGCTGTAAGCCATACTTCGACGGAAGCACTTCCTATGACCAAGACGAAGATGGCAACTCTGTTGAGACCTATTACTGGAAGTACTTTGGCGGGGATAGTTGGCATAACGATGGGGCAGAACCAAATCATACTTACAATACTGCGGGCGTGTACTATGTATCGTTGCGTGTGAGAGACGATGAAAATACGAATTCGTTACCGGAGAATGACGACTCGTGCTGGGTTTACGTATATCAGGTCACCAAGGTAGAGACGGGAGGCAAGCAGACTGGGCAGAATTTATACCGTGCCAATGATTACCTTGATGAGCCGGCTAAAAGGCAGGTGTTGTATCAATTGGTTCAAGCTACCCTTTATCCCAATGTTGTAACCCCTGATACCTTTTATTGGACACCTCGGCCAAGCGCACCGACTCTTCCGAGGATCGACCCCAATGAATGCACAAGCTCGTGGTTTTACGCAAAGGACCATGGCGTGTATAATATAGCAGCACATTGTTGCGTCAGTGTTAAAGATATGAACATAGTTATCGAGGGCGTGGATATAAAAACGGCCAATATAACTGACCCTTGTGAGACGTCGGAAACCTATAATATATTTCTGAACGAGAATTTTGACCAGCAGGTGGAAGCCCCAACCGAACCTGGGCATACTCAATGTTATTATGTGGACTACAACGATAATAGTTTAGCGGGTGATGCCAATGATGAGCTTGGTCCGATTTCCTTTAACGCTCAAACATACGGCGATGCAGGCGCAAGAGTAACTTTTCAGGGATACGGTATAAAACTTTATGATTCGGATAAGAACTTTTTGGAGTTTGATAACAATGGCGACGGCGAGCCAAATTACAGTCCTAATGCCATCGGCAATACTCTTTATATTGAAGGCACTACTCCCGGGATTAGCACCTTAACCGTTATTCTTAAAACTCAGGACGGCTTTACAGCTTCAGACCAGTTGCTAATCAAGGTAATTCCCCTGAACTTAACTGCTGATGATCCGGCTCCAAGTTCCGATCAGCATGAGATTTGCCACAAGGATAAGCTGATTATTGCTGTTAATACCAACGATAGCGATGGTGACGGCACGATCGATTTACTTGACTCTAACGTCCCGGGCGGGGACCCAGACCTTGCAATGATCACACTACAAAGCCCTTATTATGCCGAGGAATCCGATATAAGCGGTGGTATAATAAATGTGACATTTCCCGGGAATATTAATGCTTATAAAAGCAGGGATAAGACAGAAGGTCCAGCACCAACAACCTATTCGCTAAGTGAACTACCGGTGGATATTTACCTTGAGGGTGACGTTAACAGTACCGGCATCTTAGATTCGATGGTTACAGCCGATATGACCCTCGATAGCGGCGTGAAATGCCGCGATGAGATACGTTATACCGTTGTGCATCTGGAATTGAAAAGCATCACATTCACGAGCGACCATGGGGTACTCAACAACAACGATTCTAACTGGACGGATTCAGGCACAACATACAGTGAGCCTGAATGGATACCGGATGGGCCGGATCCTGATACCGACCCTGAGCAAAATAACCCTATAAGTCATACGAAAAATGTAAAATTAATGATAGACACTACAGTTAAAGTTGCGCCTTCAGGATTGACTTTCGACTTGATAGGTGATGGTAGCAACAACTACGTGGATTTCACAAAAATAGGTCTTACATCGACAGGTTCCGACCAAGTAATAACAATTACAGCAGACGCTAACCTTCCTAACCAGGTAGATATACTGACAAAAAGCATCGATTGGATGATAAAGTTAACCGATTTTGATTCTTATGAAAGGGATGTTGGAATCAGTGGCCCTCACAAGGTCTATGTAACATACGGAACACCAGCCGGAAGCGTCGTGACGGAAAGACGGGTCAGAGAAGTATGCACGAGTGCAGATGCCAAGTCTTCCCCTAACGATTGTGCTAATGCCGTGTATTATGCTCTCAAACCGAAATCGTACTCACCTGCGCCAGCCCCACGGAACGGGCCAGTCCCAATCTGGTTACTTCACAACGCTGGTCAAACGAGTCAGTGTCCCGGATTGGCAATCTATATTCAAAAACACTTCGAGATGCTTGGTCTTGGAACGGGGGGAATTCGCTACTGTTGGGCTAAGGCAGATGGAACGTGTACGTATGACACTTGGGGTGTTGTACATAACCAGAGAAGGAATTTTCCAGTAGCTGGACATTCGTCTCCAACTACACATGATGATGTCTTTCTGTACGAGAGGCTACGGATGATCGATGCCGGTTCTATCTGGAACAACTATGAAGCCACGTGTTATTTTAATGGTACCTACTATGCTCTCCTGGGTGACTATGATGGCAGATTCAGTAGTCCGTATAATGTGGTGACTTCTTGTTTCAGTACTGCCTGGTACTACTGGAATGCCAGCAGCTGGGTAGGATGCCCTGAAGTACCATGGTAGCTGACTTTAACAAAGGTAAAATAGATATTTGACATATAATTGATATGAGGAGATTAGTTATGTACGAGAAATTAATACAAATTACACTTACCGTGATTTTAACAAGCGTAATATGTATCTCAGCAAATGCTCAACCTGTGTTAAAGCCATCCGCTAATTCCTTAAATGAGGCGATGCCGGAAAGAGTGGTACATTTATTTAGCTACTGGCCTGATGCAACTGTCCTGTCGAGTCCTAAACGTGTGTCAGGGGATGAGAACCCTTGGATTGCTTTAGTAAAGAGCAGTAGCGCCGAGTGGGTCAGAAAGGTTTTAAACCCGACATGGTTACCGGAGGAAAAGAAGTATATAGAAGATAATCTCATCATGATCCGTAACGAGTTCGATGAGTTCGATGTAACTCGCGTCCAGTGGACAGAGAATGGCTACAATATTAAGGTTTCTCAGACAGCGGGCATTATTGCAATTAAGCTTACCCCATTAGAAAGTAAGGGGCTTGGAGAAACGGTAGAGCAAAAAAGACAATTCGCAAGAGCATTAGCTCGTCAAACCTTCAATAACACCGGTATGCGATATGGATTGCGCTATAGTGTAGATGAGAAGGGTAAACGTACCAAGCAGACTGTTAAGGTGCCGGTTAAAGACCTTGCCACAAAGATTTCCGATTATTCTTTTAGGCCGAACCTTGTTAGACAATTTCCTGATGGCATTGGTGGCGAAGCCACGACTATGGAGGATGAGGGAATAGCCTGGGTCTCTCGTGAAGGCAATGATGTCGAGGTTGAGTACCGGGAGGACAATCCAGATTGGCATAAGTCGCAGTATTCTTGGGCCTATTGGTGGCGACATGTATGCTGGTGGCATGATGGGAAAAGCATCGGGTTTTTTACTCTCAAGACAGAAGATGAATCTTGGAATGCAAATTATTCGGACAAATTTGGTACCAGATGGTTTGAAGGTCCAACAGAAATAAGAAAAGAACCACCCTAAAAGTCAACACATATACGGTTGGTCAATCGGCTTTGTTTAGACTACCCTGCGAAATCCGCGTAATCCGCGGTTCCCTTCGTGTCTTGGTGCCTTCGTGGCCTGAGAATTCACTTGACACCCAGCAGTCTTTGATGTATAATATACATCTAACAAAATAGGAGGTGATCAATGTCTAAGCGAAGTCGCAGTAAAGCGAACATCCCGATTCATCGGGAATCCCTCTCCTGTCTTCTGCCCTGCCCGCCCATCCTGCCCAGCTTGCCCTCGCTCTACAAATGTCGAGCGCGCTCTACAAATCGCCCCTTTTTTGCAAAACAAAGCCAATTTCAAAATGGGCAATATAAACGTAAGTACAGCAACACTAAAGGGTTATATCAATGAACAACGAACAATGAACAACGAACGCTATTCAAAACAAAGCCAATCAAACCCAATTCCCCCGCCCCAAAGTCGCCGCCCACCCGACCGGCCGGACGGCCTCAATCCTGACTACACCAACATCATTCCTGTCGCAGGAGGACGATTCGCCTCACTTGAGGTGTTTGTCGGCAAAGTCCATATACTGCCGCCAGTCGTATTCAGTCAGGCCGTGTCCGCCGGTGCGAATATGATAGCCGATCCTGCCCTTTTGCACAGGGCTGTCCAGGGCGGGCATCTCCTCGACATCCAGACCCTTGAATCCCAAAAGCTCATAAACCGGCCCGGCATTCTTGCAGGAAAGGAACTCGCCGCGCGGGTCCGCCCAGAGGTCCTCGTCAGCACTGGCTACATAGGCCGGCCGGGGCGCCATCAACGCAATCAGCAAATGCTGATCAACGGGCAGCCGGCCCTCTTCGTCGTTGTACTTCTTGAAATTATCGCAGAACCAATGGGGAAAACTGGTGTTAATCCGCTTGACGGTTTCGCCGAAACACCTCTGCGATAATGCCGCTCCTCCGCAGCCGGAGTCGTTGGAAATCACTAACGCGAACCGCTCATCGCTGGCTCCGGCCCAAAGCGCCGTCTTGCCCAGGCGCGAGTGCCCCAGCACGGCAACTCGTTTTTCGTCTATGTCGTCGTCGCTCTCGAAGTAATCCATAGCCCGGCTCAGGCCCCAGGCCCATGCGCAGATGGAGCCCCACGCATCCGGCGCACGTTTGCCGTCGATGAGTTTGTCAAACAGCGGATGCACGCCGTTTTTGAAACCGTCATGGAAGTCCGGATCAATGTCCCCATAGTAAATGGTCGCCAGGCCGTACCCGCGATTGAGAATCTCTTCCACCGGATAACCGGCGGAGTCCCGGCCGCGGGACTCCTCTGTTGCCCGGTTGTCCGCCACACCCGCCCCTCCTGGACGCATCCAGCCTTGCGACAGTTTGATTGCCGGATCGGAGCAAATAGCATGGTTGCCGCCAAAATTCAGCAGAACGAATATCGGAGCAGGCTTGCCCGCCCAAGCACCGGCGGGCTTGGCTCCGCCGTTGGGAAGATAGATCAGAATGTCCATCGTCGGCCCGTCTTTTTCCCCCGTGAAGCGCACCGACACCTGTTTGCGGGTAGCCAGACCGGACATCGCCGCCCGATCTATGTCGAAGACCTTAAAAGTCATCTCCGCAGGGCGACCGCTGGGCGAGCGCCCATAGACGCATGTTCGGAAAAGCTCAAGTATTTCGGCTCTCCGCTTCGCCCGCCACGTATCAGCGTCGGCCACCCGTGTCCCGTCGGACATCGCCAGCGGGTCGGGCAGGGTGTATTGCGGGACCCTATCCTCACGATAGTTGGTGTCAGGCTGCCGTTTCATTAGCGCCTCCACCTGTTCAGCCGAAGCCTTCCAGCCCCTGCTCGTATCGACGGCGACGCTGTCGGTAGAGCAAGAAAGGACATTAAGAGCTGCCAGCAGCGATATGAGTAGTCTGTTCTCGGCCATGTCAAAAACCTCCAATATCGAATCCTTTGGTCACCATTTTTTTTCAGTCAATAAGCAAATAGTCGGAAATTGCCAGGTCTAATTGCACAACAGGCGCGCCGTTGTTCCGTCGGATTTCCAGCGCACCCTTCTCCTGCTCGTGTAAATGCCCGGTGAAATAACCCGCTCTGCGCAGGCTGCGCACCGATTGAATCTCGCTCTTATCTGCAAAACGCAGCAGCAGATTCTCGATAGGCTTATCGCGCCAGTTAATCAGGAGCGCGATGTCCCCATTAGGGCCGCTGAAATACTGCGTTTCGACCAGCGGGTCGGACGCTTGAACCGGCTGGGCAATCCTCGCCCAACGCGCAACGGTCGTTATGAAAGATCGAGCCTCACTGGAAAAATCGCCGGGCAGAGTCGGGGCCAACGGTGTCATTGCAGGCTTTATATAAGCTATACCGGCCAAAACGCCGCAGTAAAGTGTCCTGCCTTCTCCAAAGCGGCTGGTTGTGGCGCCGGCGCCCCCGTCGTTTTGGTAGGCGCCAACCACATTTCCAGTCTCCACAGGCACAAGAGTCTCGCGGTAGAGATAAGCCTGCAGCGTCATCGGGGCCGTCGTCTCGTCAAGAGCGGCAACTACCAGTGCGTCACCGGATATCGCATCCTTCAAGGTTTGCCGGGGTCGAACATGCCGGCTCCGGCGTACAAGCTCGTGTCCTTCAATCCCGTACATTTCATAGAGTGCTGTCATAGGACGGTGGTATTCATCCAACAAACCTCCGCCTCCCGTGGCATACACTATGCCCCCATTTCTCACCCATTCCTTGAGCGGCCCGGCGGCGGCCCGCAGCATTTCAGAGCCAACAATGTACAGCACTTTGTACGGGGCAAGACGCCCGTCCGCAATATCTTCATCTGTTATCAGATCCACCGGATATTGAGCATGCCGAAGCGCCATCCAAATAGCTTTTCGCTCCTCGTTATTGACATTCAGCGTTGCGCTGTAGAGGTGGCCGCCTCCGCCGATGTCTTCCGTGTCCCAGGTATCCCCGGCGCGGGACAACATAATTGCAACCAGGGCCTGCCGCGGCGCTGCGGGGTAAAGACGGTGCTCCACAGCCCCCGCCTCGCGAATAACATCATGGATGGCCTGATATGTCCGCGGGCTATCCATTACATCGACGTAGTCCCACGTAGTCAGCACCTGCGATTCGGTGTGAAAGTGATTCAGAATCTTCACACCATGCGCCAGCCCGAGCACATTCATTCGGCGAAAGTTGTCAGGCGAGCTGCCCTGGAAAGGCATCACGTAGAACTGTATCGGCGCGCCGTGATACGAGCCGGCCAGGCGGAACGCATCCAAGAGAAATCCATACACCTGTGGCGACACTTCAGGTACCTGCCACCACCAATCCTCGGTCCAGCTCATCGTCATCGCCCCGCTGCGGAAAGGCCCGATCCATTGGCGGACGTCAGGCCAGACATTCATGTGCGGGCTGAAATTCGCGCCGGTCAAGACCTCTTTGCCCCGGTGTTCATTCTTGCACTTCTCGGTCTTTGCGGCCAATTCCTCATACCACAACTGATAGCGGAAGTTCGACGACTCGTAATACTGTATCGGCTTGTCTGGAAGCGATGGCTCGATCTCAACCAGCTTCCATTGCTCATCCTTGCTCAGTTTCCGTGCAGTATCGAGCTTCTCGTTGGATATCAATTCGAGCGGGTCAAACCCTTTAGTCGCAAGATGTTCCCTGAAGCGATGATTCTGCTCTTCAATCGGCATACCGATGGAAATCGAAATTTCATCGCCAAAATCGCCTTCGACGGTCCCATCGGGATAGCCGTTATACCCCAACGCCTTGAGAATCTCAGGTCGGCCTGTCGTCTTGAAGACGAACTGCGTAGGCGTTCGCCCCACCCTGGGAAACTCCTCTATGAAATCAAGCTGCCAGCCAAGCGCCTCTTCTAAAGTGTAAACGCGGGAACGGATCTCGGGACGTGAGGGTATCAGAAGGCCGAGAGTCGGAAAGAATGGCCCGGAACCGTTCCATACGCTATATCCGAGCACCCACGGGTACTCACGAGCAGCGCCTTGTTTCAGGTCGCTCTTGTGTACCTCTATCCGGCGAATAACGGCCAGACCCTGTCCTTGCGCCACCTCCGCCAACAGGTGCAGGCCTAGCCTCTGCTCAGAAGTCTCAACGCCGCAAAGCACAGGCGAAAGATACGTATCCAGACTCCGCGCGCCGCGCAAGTTCATCCCCCGCCCTATATCGACCCAGGGCGATTGCTCCCCGGGCAAAAGCCATTTGTCACCCAGGTCTTTGCGGTCGCCTTCTTCCCTCCCGGCATAGACCGTCCAGCCTGACCAGCCGAACGGCTTGTCATTGTTGGGGACCACATGAACGCGAATGAGGATTTTTGCCTCATCGCCGCGCAGGTTCGTAAATCGAACAAAGATTTTCCCTTGGCCGACAAGCTCCTGTGAAGAGACAGTGCCTGTCATGAGAAGGAACAAGAAGAACGCGATGAGAACCCGCCAAAAAGGCAGAGGCAGGCTCCAAACACGTCGCTTCGCCCATTCACCCACATACGATCTTCTTTCGCGGTGGGCGCCGCCTTTGTCCCTGCGACCATTCATCATCGCAACACTGAGCCTATTAGTCCACAAGCACCAGCCCATAGTAGTTCGGACACTGCCGTGCCGTTCGCACCACTTCAATCGGAAAGCCCGCCTTCTTGACTGTCGAAAAAACGTCTATCCCACAAGCCTCCATCGCCGGTCTGGCCCGCTCGGCATGACGGCACTGCCCCTCATCCACCGGACACTTCTTGCAGAAATAGCAAGGTCCTGCGCCGAGGCCAAAGACCTTCCACACGCCACGCAAGAAAATCTCCTGTTCAAGCTCAGCCACCATAGCTTTTATCTCGGCTTCCGCCTCGAAGTGAATCAGAATTGCCCTGCGGTACGCATCCAGAACCTTGCGCATCTCTTCCGGCGTCGGCGTGAACGGCGGGCACACCAAGCATTGACCATATCCATCGCACCCGAACTGGCATTTCAGCCGAACCCAGGCTGCGGTTTCCACGTCTGAGGGCGAGACCATCTTGGCATCCTTCACGCCTGCCTTCTCGGCTGCCATCCTGCAGAGCGTCTCGTCTGAAAGATCAGGCGTTCTCGCCGGCGTTTCTCGTTTGCGACCCATTCCACACGAATCTCTTAACGATAGCTCAATTCATACCAGCTTACAATCTGCAGGATGTTATACCCTGCTCACACCCTCCGGGCAACAACTTCTCTTGGTGAGCGACATATCCTCGCAAATCAGACTCCTGCCGCTCAACTACAAGTCAAATATGGCGAGAAGGGCTTGCTCCTGTTATGATATTGACTCAATGGCCGGCACAGAATCACATAAGCAAATATCCTTATCGTTCGACCGTGGTACGCTTGTACTTACAGGTTTGGACCGCGAAGATTTGCCCAATGTTCCTGGCTCCCCTGTCTGGACGTGGGACGCACGTGTCGGGGCCTGGCGGTGCGATGCGATCCATTATTCTTCGGTTTGCGCCATCCTAAGTCGCCGGTTTTCACCGTGCTTTCGCGATGATGTGCCGCAGCCGGCTCGTGTCTCATGGCCGAAGGTTGAGCTGCCGGAACTTAGGCCAGAGCAGGCAGAGGCACTTGTAGCATGGGTGCAGGCTGGTCATCGCGGACAAATAATCATGCCGACCGGAACCGGAAAGACTGAGGTGGCCCTTGCCGCAATGGCGCAGACGAAAGTAGCAACCCTTGTCGTGGCGCCGGTTCGCGATCTGATGTACCAATGGCACAGGCGGATCCTGGCGGCCTTCGGCTACGATGCTGGGATCGTTGGCGACAATCTGTCTAACATCAAGCCTGTCACGGTAACAACCTATGACAGTGCATATATTCACATGGATAAGATGGGTGCAGGCTTCGGCCTGCTGGTCTTCGATGAAGAGCACCATCTGCCGGGCAAATTTCGTCGTGAGGCCGCGATCCTCAGCGCTGCCGCTATGCGACTCGGGTTGACGGCTACTCCTGAACGTTCAGACGGTCTGCACGCGGACCTGGACTGGCTTATTGGCCCGGCGGTGTATCAAATGCCGTTTAGAAAGGCTAAAGGTTCGACCCTTGCGGATTTTGACGTCGTGCGTATCCCGGTGGCGTTGAACGACTGTGAGCAGGCAACCTATGACCAGTGCAGTCGGGCCATTCGGCACTACATCACATCACGTCGCAAGGACCTGCCGGGCTACACGTGGCGGGACCTGTGTAAAGAATCGGGCAAGGATCCCCAGGCCCGTCACGCACAGAAGGCCTACTATCTCAAGCAGTCTATTGAGGACCGCGCCGCTGAGAAGCTGCGGGTGCTGGAGGATATCTTTCGGCTGCACAACGGTCAGCAAATTATTGTCTTTGCCGGCTCAAATGCGATGGCAATAGAGGTCTCCAGGCGATTCCTGGTCCCGACCATCCTTTCGCATACGCGAAAACGTGAGCGATTGGCTGTTCTGGAGGGTTTTGCCAAGGGGCTGTTCGGCGTTCTTGTCGCCAACCGCGTTTTGGATGAAGGGGTGGATGTGCCTGAGGCAAAAGTCGCGGTGGTTATCGGCGGGCAAGGTTCAACACGTCAGGCCAAGCAGCGGCTCGGCCGCATCTTGAGAAGGTCAGGCAACGCCAGAGCCACTCTGTATGAGGTTGTTTGCGAGGATACCAGGGAAGTCCTGCGTTCCCGAAAGAGGCGAAGGAGCGATGCTTACGAGCGAACAGTCCATCGTCGACTTTAAGGCAGGCCGGGCCATTCCCGACCGCCTGACTCAAAATGCACATCGGCACTATATCAACTACGCCGAGATGATGCTCTCTGTCTATCGCAACGGCATCGGCCGGCAGCGCCGCCAACTCCATCGACAAATCGAAAACATCTTTGCCGACGAACCCGACTGCCCTGTTCGCAGGATCCACGCATTCTGCAAATTGCTGGATGACAGCAGCACTTTCCAGACCGACCCTTCCGGCAGAGCGGCAAAGCTAAGACTGGAAGTATTCTCTCAGGCAGTATGCTTCCATCCGCTTGTCCAGCAGCCGGATCGGCTCTTTGAGCATGAAGAGAAAAGTGTAAAATCGCAGCTTGCAGACAGACTCGGCTTCTCGTGGGACCAAATCGAACAGGGCCTTTATGCCGATGTAATGGCCTTCCAACAACTCGTCGAGTTTGCGTGCTACTCCGACCCAAGTGCGCTGCTTTCACGCTACAACGTTGCCCAGCTTCAAGCGTGTCTTTACCGGGCCGAGAGTATGACTGTCGTGGCAACCGATGATCTCAAGACGATTCTCCGTTATGCCAAATTGGCTCGGCTGCTGCACGAGATTGTGCGGATTGGCCCCTCGAAGTACCGCATAGTCTTCTCTGGGCCCGCTTCGGTGCTGCGGGAGACCCGTCGCTACGGCGTCAGCTTTGCGAAGTTCCTTCCGGCACTGCTGGCCTGCAAAGGCTGGCAGATGACTGCAGAGTTACAAACACCATGGAATGCCGTTGCGAAGCTGGCAATTTCTGACGACGACTGTTTTACCGGTCATCTGCCATCCCCGCAGGAGTTTGACTCCAGCCTGGAAGAATCATTTGCCGGGAAATTCGGGCTGCAGCGCGATGGCTGGGAGTTGATTCGTGAGGGTGAGATTCTCCATGACCGCCAGAAGACATTCGTTCCGGATTTCACCTTTCGTCACCAGGATGGTGCGCAGGTATTCCTCGAAATAGTCGGCTTCTGGACGCCGGAATACCTGGCGCAGAAGCGAAAGACCTTGCAGCAATTCGGACATCACAATATCCTGGTAGCCGTACCACAAAAATCCTTGCGGGAAGGGGCAAGTATCGGGAAAAATGTGCTGGTTTACAGGACAGCCTTGAAGCTCAAGCCGCTAATACAAACTCTGGAGAGAATCCGAACCGAAAACACCGCAACAGCTTGAATTAGCGCCCCGATATATCAAGGGATTTCGCTGAAGCTGACACACCGGCATGTTTATCGTCCGCGTCCAATCGCTTGCTATGCACTTCTTGTGATGCCGGCATCATCAAATGAACGATTCAACAAATCAGATAGATTACCACATCCAGTGCAACGACTATATCAGGCTGTTTCATAGCTGCTTGCGCTCCAAGTACAAGGCAAGACGTTCAGCAAGGTTTTCTCCATAGTGGTTTGCAACGAAAGCCAAATCCACCTCTCGTTCAGTCAGAAACGGCTTGGCGCGGCGAATAGCCCTCCGTGAGAGATACATCACAGTCTGAGAAAGCGACCGAACTGTCGAAATTCGCCTGGCAACGCTTGATTCGCGAATCAATCCGATCTGCACTCTCTCTGCTTGAGGATCTGTATCCGAAGATTGAGTTATCATTCCATAGCATTCCTTATCGCTCGTGCATAACACTCACCCTGCGGCCCTCTTGGCGACGCCGCCACAGCGCTGCCAGGTTCGCTCGATGCCGTATAAGAACTTACAGTCAACGCTTGCTTATACTATCACAGGGTAAACACACTGAGCGAAAAAGTCAACTGATTCTCCCCGGAATTTATCGCTTTGCGCCGCCGACACGTCATTATACAATACCAACGCCGTCGTGGTGGACAGGGCAATCCCGATACATCGGGAACCCGAACACCGCGACGCCGCCATACGGCCCGGCCTGGCATCGTGCCCGTACAGATGGTGTAGCCGCTTATGATGGAGAACCTTCGAAAAGCATTGTTGGAGTATTGGGGCTACAAGGACTTCCTGCCGTTGCAGAAAGAGGCGATGCAGTGCATTGCCAGCGGGCGGGACTCGATTGTTGTTCTGCCGACAGGGGGCGGCAAATCGCTGTGCTTTCAGGCGCCTGCCGTGTCAATGCCGGGACTCGCTGTGGTGGTTTCGCCCCTGATCTCTTTGATGAAGGATCAGGTTGACGCGCTGGCCGAATGCGGCGTCCCCGCCGGACGAATCGACAGCTCGCTTTCTTTCGAGGAGCAAAGAGACGTTCTTGCCGGGATACACAATAAGAAGCTCAAGCTGCTCTATTTGTCGCCCGAACGACTCGTCTCTGACGATTTTCTTCAGGTCCTCCGCACAGTCAGGCTGTCCTTCGTCGCAATCGACGAGGCCCATTGTGTAAGCATGTGGGGGCACGATTTCAGGCCGGAGTATCGCCAATTGGGCTTACTCAAGAAGCTCTTTCCAGGCGTCACTATAGGCGCCTACACAGCCACCGCCACCGAGCAGGTTCGCTGGGACATCGCCGAGCAGCTCGCCCTCAACGACCCGCAAATGCTTATCGGCTCGTTTGACAGGCCGAACCTGATATATAAGGTTCGGCCGAAAGGCAGTATTGTCAGGCAGGTTCGCGATGTGCTCGATCGTCACAAAGGCCAATCCGGCATAGTCTATTGCATCCGCCGCAAAGACGTCGATGGCATGTGCGCCGAACTGGCGAGCAAGGGCTACAGCGTCGCGCCTTACCATGCGGGAATGGACGATGCCAGCCGCAAGAAGAACCAGGACCTCTTTATCAATGAAAAAGTCGATACCATCGTGGCCACTATCACCTTCGGAATGGGAATCGACAAATCGAACGTCCGTTACGTGGTTCATACGGGGATGCCCAAATCGCTCGAACATTACCAGCAGGAGAGCGGCCGGGGCGGCCGAGACGGGCTCGAAGCCGAGTGCTGCCTGTTCTACTCGGACGGCGACTATGGAACCTGGAAATTCCTGATGAAAGACATGGAAGCTGAAGCGCAGGAAATTGCACTCATAAAGCTCAGTAGTATGTACAGCTACTGCACCGGCGGAGTATGCAGACACAAGGCGATTCTTCGCTACTTCGGCCAAGACCTCGACAAGACCAGCTGCGAGGCATGCGATGTATGTCTCGGCGAACTCGGCCGTATAGACGACGCACTAATCACGGCCCAGAAAATCCTGTCCTGCATTCTCCGATTAGGTGAGCGATTCGGCGGCAACTATACCGCCTCGGTGCTCACAGGATCGCGGGAAAGACGAATAATAGAGAACGGCCACGACGCCCTCAGCACTTATGGTCTGCTAAGCGACCACTCGAAGGACACGGTGCATAACTGGATCGACCAGCTTGTGGGCCAGGACTATGTCCAAAAGGCCGGCGAATACAACGTGTTGACGGTCACTCCGAAAGGCCGGCAAGTCCTCAACGGTCAAGAGATGCCACGCCTGCTGAAGCCAGCCAGGAAGCCCGCCAAAGTCTCCAAGGTCGCAACCGATTCGTGGGAAGGGGTCGATAAGGGATTGTTCGAGGCCCTGCGAAATCTCCGCAAGACCCTTGCCGCCAAGAGGGGAGTCCCTGCTTACGTAGTCTTCGGCGACGCGGCACTGAGAGATATGGCCAGACACAGGCCTTCCACGCTTGAAGGTTTTCTGGAAGTCAAGGGCGTGGGCGAGAAAAAATGCCGACAATATGGTGAAACCGTCCTTGCAGCTATTAAGGATTACTGTCTGGATCACCCTTGCGTGTCTTCGCAATAACGGTTAGAATCCGCTTTTCCAGGTGGTCATAAATCACAGTATTAGAGCATGAAAGATTCTATAACGAGTATCTCAGATATGGCCGAACGCACAGTCGAAAGGAAACTTCCTAAGGGTCGCAAAATCACAAAGATGTCACGTTTGCGCAAACCTGAGGATATGCCGTTGGAGCAATGGCAGATTGCTTTGCGCAAACAGTTCGCGGAAAAACAAAATTTCCGACTCAAAAATATCGGCGATGAGCCGATTTTCTCTGAATTTATTGTCACAAATCCGCAAACCGACCGCGAATATCGTGTCGCAATTCGCGGGGAAAGAATAGGCGATAACTACTGCTCGTGCCCGGATTTCGCAGTCAATACACTCGGAACCTGTAAGCATATCGAATTCACGCTTCTCGAACTACAGCGAAGGCCGGGAGGCAAAAAGGCCTTTACAGAAGGCTTCCGCCCCGCGTACTCGGAAGTTTATCTCCGCTATGGCGCCAAGCGAGAGGTAATCTTCAGTTCGGGAACTGAGTGTCCGGAATCCCTGCTGGAGCTTGCTCGGCGATACTTCGATGACTATGGGATTCTCAAGGCGGACGCATACCCGCAATTTGATGCGTTCATAAGGCAAGCCGGTGCGTTCAAACACGATTTGCGATGTTACGAGGATGCGATAGAGTTTGTCGCCCAGGTCAGGGACCAGGCTCACCTGAAGAAGCGGATTGAAGAGGCTTTCCCGGCCGCCGCCAACAGCGCTGCTTTCAGGAAGCTGTTAAAGGTCCCGTTATATCCTTATCAGCGCCAAGGGGCCCTATTTGCGGCAAAAGCGGGACGGAGTCTGATTGCCGACGATATGGGGCTTGGCAAAACTATTGAGGCCATTGCGGCAGTTGAGATACTGGCCCGCACGGTCGGCCTCGAACGAGTATTGATTGTCTGCCCGACTTCGGTGAAGCATCAGTGGAAACAGGAAATTGAAAAATTCTGCAGCCGTTCGGCCGAGGTTGTGGAAGGATTCCTCCCAAAACGGGAAAAACTTTATCGCTCTGATTCATTTTACAAAATCACCAATTACGACGTTATTCATCGCGACCTCGATCTTATCCGCAATTGGGCGCCGGAGATGGTTATCCTCGACGAGGCCCAGCGAATCAAAAACTGGAAAACCCGACGAGCACAGAGCGTAAAAAAGCTTGATTCGAGATATGCTCTCGTGCTTACCGGAACGCCTTTGGAGAATCGGCTGGAAGAATTGCACTCCATAGTTGAGTTTGTGGACCGCTTCCATCTCGGCCCGATGTTCCGTTTCCTTGCCGAGCACCAGCACGTGGACGAAAACGGCAGGGTCGTAGGGTACCACAGCCTTTCCAAAATCGCAAAGTCATTGGAGTCGATCCTTCTTCGACGCACCAAGAACGAAGTCCTGAAAGAGCTGCCGGAACGCCTGGAAAAGAACTATTTCGTCCCAATGACTGATGAGCAAATGAAACATCACGAAGAAAATCGGGAAATCGTCGCCCGCATCGTTGCCAAATGGAAACGGTTTGGCTTCCTCTCCGAAACCGACCAAAGAATACTTATGATTGCCCTGCAGAACATGCGCATGAGCTGCAACAGCACCTATCTTCTTGACAAAAAGACGGACTACGGCGTCAAGGCCGATGAGCTGATGACGGTGCTTGAAGAGATATTCGAACGGGCGGATGCAAAAGTCGTGGTATTCAGCCAGTGGCTGGGAACACACGAAATAATTCTGCACCGCCTTGAATCATTCAAACGCAATTACGTCTTGTTCCACGGCAGCATTCCGGGCAGCAAAAGAAAGTATCTGATACAACAATTCAAGGATGACCCCGACTGCCGGGTGTTCCTATCCACCGATGCCGGCGGAGTGGGACTCAACCTGCAAAATGCCTCCGCCGTGATCAATATGGACCTGCCCTGGAACCCGGCGGTGCTCGAACAACGAATTGGACGTATCCACCGGCTTGGCCAGCACCATCCGGTGCGCGTCGTGAACTTCGTCGCCCAGGGCACAATCGAGCACGGCATGCTTTCGCTCTTGGCATTCAAGCAATCCCTTTTCTCCGGCGTTCTCGACAAAGGAAAAGATGAAGTCTTCCTCGGCGGCACCAGGCTAAAACAGTTTATGGATTCGGTTGATAAGGCCACTGGCGCCATACCTGAACCAATGCCCCAACAAACCGCCGGCGGAGGAAACGGCGATACCGTCGAAGAAGAGATTACAGTTGAAGCAAAACAGGAGCCGAGAGCGAAAATCACACAGGAGCAAACCTGGGACGACCTTGTTTCAACAGGCCTGTCATTTCTTGACAAGCTTGGCCGGACTCTGCTCGGGCAAGAAGCTCAGCCGCAGCAGCCGGGCCCAAACGTCGTTTCCGGACTAAAAATTGAAACGGACAACGCAACCGGACAGCGCCATCTGAAACTCCCGATCCCCAAAAAGGAAATTCTTCAGGGCATAGCCAACCTGCTCAATGAATTCTCAAAAAAGATGTAGGACCTCAGTCAGCGACGTTCGTTCCAAACCGCCCTGCTCCCCAGGAACCGTCAGTCAGCTATTATGGATTCCCGCCTGGCGTCGGCGAATCCGCCCGCCAGTTCGCAGGATCGTTGCCGCTGTGCTTGCCGTCGGCATAATTCCGCTGCAACGCATCGCCCAACCCATCAGGAGACGCCGGCCACGGTGCGCCATAAAAGTATATCACC
>Ga0315288_10003639_pt1 | contig 19679 bp, 14 predicted proteins | sample YL17G11_20_MG_FD_203454 | JGI IMG/M metagenome (GOLD analysis project Ga0315288, IMG submission 203454) | Sediment microbial communities from Yellowstone Lake, YNP, Wyoming, USA - YL17G11_20 | ecosystem: Environmental > Aquatic > Freshwater > Lake > Sediment | place: USA: Wyoming | collected... | reverse complement strand
GTCCCCTGCAGTCAGCATCTTTGCCGTCTTCTTGTCGTTCGGGTCTATAGAATCGATGTCCACGCCCTGGGCAGGGTTGCCGATAATATGCACCGCTTCGTTTACTGTTGAAAGCGCCCTGTTGCCGAGAAGGTCGATCTTGACCAGTCCGACGGCCTCGGCGGCCCTTTTGTCGTATTGAGTTATGATCACGCCTTTGTTGGCCCGCTCGAGAGGGGCGATATAACTAACAGGTTTTGGGGTAATGACAATACCGCCGCAGTGCACGCCTACGTGCCTGGGGATGTCTATTATCGTCTCGGCCAGTTTATAGACCGGCGAATCGCGGTTGGCTTTTCGTGCGTTGACAAGCTCGTTTATCCGGCTGGGCTCGAGAGCAAGGAATCTGCCGACGTCACGAATTGCGCTGCGGCGGCGGTATCTGTTGATATTTGAGATCATCGCAACATTTTCATATCCCCAATGCTCGTAGCAGAACCTTATTACCTCGTCCCGCCTTCGCCAGCAGAAATCAATGTCAATATCGGGGCAATCCTTTCTGCCGGGGTTCATAAAACGCTCGAAGTACAGATTGTTTGCAATGGGGCAGACCCTGGTGAAGCCGAGCAGGTGCGATACGAGCGAGCCAGCCGCTGAGCCGCGGACTTCTACTGGAATGCCCTTCTGTTTTGCGAAGCTGACTATCGTGTGGACCACGAGAAAGTAATCGCTGAACCTGTTCTCCCGTATAACCGCCAGCTCATGTTCGAGCCGTTCAACAATATTCTTCTTAATGGGATTATATTTCTTTGCAAGACCGATGTGGCAGAGTCTGGCAAGCTCGATGTCGGCGGACCTGCCCGCGGCAAGTGTGACTTTGGGCAGAAAATAATGTCCGTTTAACAACTTGAAATTGCAGCGCTGGGCTATCTGCTCGACATTCCCGAGCGCTTTAGGGCAGTCCTCGAATTTTCGCTTGAATTGCGCCTCGGGTATTAGCTTGTTAAATCCGCAGTTATCCTGCGGCCCCGGCCCGGCTACGCTCAACTGTCTTATCCCGGTAAGAAGTTTAGCTGTGGCTATATCACCATCGTCTATGTAATTAAAATCATCGCAGGCAATAGGTTCTATCTTGTTGGTGACTGCCCACTCGGCCTGCGGTGTGGTTTTGGAGGCGGCAAACAGGTAATCCCTGGCAAATATATTTTGCAGGGCTTTTAAGAGGTTTTCCTGAGAGCATAAACAGATAAGGCCGCTGTGGTGCGTTTTTAGCTGGTCAATAAGGCAAAATCCGGCATTGAGGTTTTTTGCCGTGGTTATTCTGCAGAGGTTTTCGTAGCCCGTCCTGTTTTCAGCGAGCAGTACGGCCCTCTGGGTATCGGTTAGAACCTCAACGCCGAGGATCGGCTGTATATCCGCCTTTTTGGCTTCCCTGCAGAAATCCGCCGCTCCATACATCGAATTGACGTCCGCAAGGGCAATGGCGCCATAGCCGTATTCTTTGGCTCTTTGAACAAGCCGCTGCACCGAGACCGGCCCCCTCAAAAGGCTGTAGTAACTCCTGCAGGCAAGTGCGGCTGTGCGCATACCATCTCCACCTTGACGAACGACAATGTAACGAACGCTTACACATTTAAGGCAATCCTTGCCAGATCCGGATAACTCCTTAAAAGACCTTCTGGAACAAGCTGTTTCCGCCCTGTAACCAATGCCTTTAGCTCAAGTGCGTTGGCAAGCTCGGCGCCCTGATAGTGATTGTTGGCGATGACGGTGAGCGATTCAAAGGCCTTAGCCAGCTTATCAAGACGATTCCTTATCTGGCCGAGCTCGTTATCGTCGTAATAGTAATTGTAAGTTTCATCTCTGCCGGCCTTGCTGAACCACTTCTCGGCGTTTCTTCCGTGCATCCTGAAATAGCCGTTTGTGCCGATTGTGCAGAACTGCATATCGAATGAGTTGTGCGTGGTCGGGTAATCGAGGTTGCAGACGGTCACGCCGAGGTCCCGCAGGAAGCTCAGCGCGTCCGGCATCTGCCAGGATTTGTGCCTGACCTCCACGGCCAGGCTAAACGAGTCGGAAAAGTTCTTTACTATTTCGGACAAGTGCCGGCGGTTCTGCTGTGAATCGGCAAAGTCGTATCTGAACTGCACGAGCAGTTGTTTCAATTTGCCCTCTTCGAGCAAGGGTTTAAGGCCCGTGTGGAACTGCTTGACTGTTGCGGGGTCGATTTTACCCTCGTGTGTAAAATCGCGGTGCAGCTTGGCGGTGAAGAAAAAATCGGGCTTGGTCAAGGTCCTTTTGAGCCAGGATGCACTGTTGCGCTCGGAAGGGGGGCGGTAGAACGTGCTGTTAATCTCGATAACATCTACAAAGCGGCTGACAAACTCAAGCTGGTCGATCCCTGATTGTGTATAGACGATTCCGTCCCAGTCCGGGTACGACCAGCCTGCTATCCCTATGTAAATGCGACTATCCATTTTTATCCCTAATTCACATTAGTCCTCAAACAGCCTATCACCTTGCCGATTATGCGAACGTCCTTTTCGGATCGCTTTATATATCTGGTCTTATAGCCTGCGGTGCGGTTGGCGGATTGAAGCGCTATTCGATTGTGCTGAATATATATCCTTTTAACCGTCGCCTCGTCGTCGAGCAATACCACGGCGATTTGGCCGCTCGTGATTGTCGAAGTGGGCTTGACCAGCACAAAGTCGCCGTCCATAATACCTTCATCGACCATACTATCGCCGGTGACTTTCAGCAGAAAGGCATCCTCGGATTGGCCGAACAGGTCTTTTAGGTTTACATATCCTTCGATATTTTCCTCTGCCAGTATCGGCTCGCCGGCGGCTACTCTGCCGACAATGGGGATGCCTTCGATTTGCCTTGTATTTTCGAGATACTCATCAGACAGCCGCAGTCCGCGATGGCCCCCTGAATCCGTAAGGTAGCCTTTATTCTTGAGGTACTTCACTAATTGATAAGCGGCATTCTGGGTCAGTCCGAAGTGCTCGGCGATCTCCCGCTGGCTCGGCGGGTTGTTCTCCCTCAGACGCTCCTCCACGTATATGAGGATTTCATGTTGCCTTTTCGTCAGTGCCTTCATAATTGGCGCCCCAGCAGCTTCGTAATTGATAATACCTCAAATGGTCTCACTATACTATATGGTCATTTGACCATATAGTCAAGCGGATTTCCCAATTTTTTTGCAGTGTGGCCAAAAAACCGGCCTGCCGGCAGCAAAACGCCTGTTTTTTGTGCAAACCAAGCAAATTATTGAGAGGCTGGCTGAGGATTGATCCCGGATTGCACCGGCTCATCTAATACAAAACTTCAAAAGAGCGGACTATTGTCTTTTTTGCGTTTTTGCCCTCGGCGTTAATGACAACTGTGTTATCCTTCGACAGGCGGACGTTGTACATAAAAAGGCCGTCCGGCGCAACCGGCAGCTCGCTGCCGTTGACGATTATTTTCGTTTCAGGCTCCGCCCAGCCGAATACGTCCACGGCGCAGTCATTCGCAATGGTCCAGTGCTCCAGAGGATTTGTCTGGACGATTACCCTCGGAGACTTATCCAAATCCAGTAGCTCTTCGATAATTTGTTTCCTGGCGCTGTACAGCGCATTCGGGTCTTTGTCGTATTCGTGAAATTCTTTGACGACGCGCGAAGATATCTCAATTCCCCTGCGCCCCGGCTCAATCATCCCTGACAGGCGTTCACTCATCTTATCCTTTGCGTTCCTTATTCCGTCTTCGAGCATCCATAGATATTCGTAGTCCTGAATGCCGTTTCGCATCTGCTCCCATCGCAGCGAATTAATGAGTCCATTCTTTTTCGGATAGACGTGCCAGCCGTCGCCGCGGTGCTCGCCGGGCGCTTCAAACGGGTCATCCGTCCAGGCATTAAAGCCCCAATGAAGATAGCCCTTTAATCCATAGCGGTAGTTCAGCCAGTGCAGGATGCGCGACTCTATCAAGGGCACGTCAACGGTCTTATTGGGCAGCGAGCCGCCCTGAAATATGCCGACGGTGTAGAACCACAGCTCGTAACCTTGCGCCTGGGCCTTTCTGTAAGCGTCGTACCACGTGGCCAGATGGTCCAGCTTTGGGACCCATATCTCCAGTGTATCGAAAAAGTGCGTTGTCTCTATGGCGTCGATCCTTTTTAGCGAGGGTGCGTGCCTGTGCACGAATTGCGAAGCCTCTCTCCAACTGGTCACGTTGTGATTTGAAGGCTCATCCGCGATGTGAAACACCGTCTTTTCCAGCCAGCCTTTTTCCCGCAAGTGGTTCTCCAAAGCCGGCAAAAATATCGGCAAAAACTCTTTCCCCGGCATCGTCGTTGTGCGGTTCGCAGACTCATCGTGGACGCGAAAATCTCTCAGGAGGATTTCCCTGCTCGACCAGCCTCCCTCGCCGAATTGTGCGACGAATCCCGTCTCGAGCAGGTCCATCCGGTTTGTGCTCCAGAATACATCCGCCCACTTATCGAAGCGGGAGAAATCGAATGTCAGTTTTCCATCCGAACCCTTTCTGCCGGTAATCAAATCGACGCTGACGCGAAAGACATTCTGCCTGTGCTCGGCCATATTCTCGGCATAGACCTTGAGCATATCGTAGAATCGCTCGGAATCCGAAGAGTCAACGTCGTGGAATTTCTTGAAGCTGCCCGTTGAATACCACTCTGTGACCATCAGGTGCCGTTCGTCCGGCAGGGTCAATGGATAAACAGTCAGATGAATCGGCAGAGATTTGTTTCCCTTTTCCGTCTGTGCTGTAACGGCCCCTTCGTAGGCGCCTGCCTTCGTATTCTTCGGTATCTTTACCGTCAGATATATTGCCCGGTGCTTTCCCTTCGCTACGGATGTTTCTTTGTCCTCGGCGAGATAATCAGGGAAGCGGGCCGGCGCAGGACGAATCAAATCGCCTTTTCGCAGCTTTGGAGTATTCTCCTTGATGGAAATCGAGCCGACAAAATTCCACTGTACAGCCTCCGAAGGCAGAGAACCAGACTGTTCCGTATTCGTCAGAGGACTCACCGAGATAGTAAGGCGTTGTATATCCTCATCGGCTTTGATAACGCACTGGGCGCTGAGATATTCGTTTCTTATGCCGAATAATGCGATAGCCTTCTGAGGTTCGGGGCAATTGTACCCATCCTCGAAGACCCGCACTAAATCGCTTACGGCAAAGAGCTCGAACGGCGTATTCTGTCCCTGGACTAATGCCGGGCCGATCTGCAACATAGCCGCAAAGAGAATGAGCTTCACGCCCAACACTTTTCGTTTCGATGACATTCTTAGCCTCCTTATCATTTCTGTCCCTGAGCGGATGTTCCTGATGGATCATTCATCTTCCGTGGGCAAGCCTGCGGCAGGTAAGTTCGGATACCATGTGAATGCGAGCGCCGCAATGGCGGCAAGCGCTGCGCCAAGCCAAATCAACGATTTGGCGTACCAATGGCCGACTAAGTACATTGGGGACAAGTACAACCCGCAAATCGCAACCATACCGAGGACAACGTTGATAATCGTTAGTGACACATTCTCCGATTTTGAGGCCGGCTTGTTCAGCGGCAAATCGGCCCGTTTGCGAACCGGACTCCAGAGGCCAAACGGACGCACCGATTTGTAGAAGCTGGCAAGCACATCGTCCGCCACGGGCCTGGTTGCCAGTGACGTCGCAATGCTGACAAGGAGCGAGGCGGCGCATATCGAAGGAAATACATAATAATCGGGCAGACGGGGGACAAACAGGACAACCAGAGACAGCGCTATCCCGGCCAGCGTGCCGAGCGAGTAGCCCCAGCCGTTCATTCGCCACCAATACCACCTAAGCACATTCGGGACAACTACGCCTGCGCCCAGCGCCATCATCATCCAATTCCATATTTGGGCGATGGATTCGGCCTGGAAGCCAATGGCGATGCCGATAAGCACCAGCAAGAGCGTGGCTATGTAGCTGAAACGGACGGACTCCCTATCAGTCGCCCCCGGGCGAAAGTAGGGCTGCCAGATATCGCGGACGATGAAGGATGCTCCACTGTTGATTGTCGCGCTGAAGGTTGACATAAACGCCGCCAGCAGCCCGGCCACCACAATTCCCCTAAAACCCGCGGGCAGGAATTTCACCAGAACAGCCGGCATAACTTTCTCGGTATCCGTCACGCCGGCAGCCCCGGTAAGGGCCAACAAAGCAATCCCGACCGCCATCGCCCAGCGGACGATCAAGAATATGCTCCACGCCGCTCCGACCTTCGCAGCGTCACGCGCGTCGCGAGCCGCCAGGAATCGCTGGAAGTCGTACATTTGAGCCGGCCCTCCGGCGTTTAGAAGCAGGCCCTTGACGACCCAGACAATCACCAGGGCGCCGAAAAGCCCAAAGCCCGCGTTCTCCGTGCCGGCAAATTCTTCTATCCTCCACGGCACCCGCAGTGAAGTCCAGTCATCAGGCAGCGATGCCAGCAGGTCCGGCGTCAGCTTCGACCATGCGATATAGGCAATGAAAACACTTGCAATAGTCAATATGACGGTCTGAACAACATCCGTTACGACCACACTGTAGAGCCCTCCGAGGATGACATACAGTGTCGTTGCGCCGATGATTGTCACCGCCAAGACATCGGCCTCGTGTGTGGTGAGCATGCTCTGCAGCCAGCCAATTGACGTGTGCTCGGCGAGTGCTTCGAGCGGAACATAGAACGACGCGAACTTGCCGATTCCGCAGAAGTCGTACCCGACAAAGCTGGCAAGGGTAAGCACCGCCATCAGTGCGTAGGTGGTTCGCGCCAGATTGCCGGCCGGGCCGCTGCCGAAGCGGGTCCTCATCCATTCTGCTGCCGTCATCACGTTGGAGCGCCTGACCCACTTGCCCATATAGCCGAGAAAGAAGGCCCCCATCAAAAAGCCCCACATCCAGTGATGCCACATCGACTTCATCCCCAGGACGTACAGAATCGAGATAATCCACATCGTCCCGGTAATATCGAAATTGGATACTGCGCCGGACATCGCCAGGGCCAGCCAGTGTATGCTTTTGCCGCCAAGAAAGTAAGCGCCCAGGTCTTTTGACGCTCGCTTCTGATACCAGAAGCCCAAGCCAATCACAATGAAGAAGTACAGAACGATTATGCAGAAATCTATCAAGCTCATATATCTCCCTGCGGTCTAACAGGCATCGTTTACTGCGTCAAACATCGCGCTGACATTCTCCGGCGGAACGTTTGCCAGAATGTTGTGCACCTGCTGGAAAACGAATCCACCGCCGGGACTGAGGATTTTCACCTGCTCTCGAACGTGCTCGGCAATCTGCCGGGGCGTTGCGTTCGGCAGCAGGTCCCTTGTATCGCAGCCGCCGCCCCAGAAGGTCAGGTGGACGCCGAATTCGGCCTTTAGCTCGGCCGCATCCATCCCGGAGCAGCTTATCTGAACGGGATTGATTGCGTCTAAGCCGGCCTCAATCAAATCGCCCAGCAGCTCACGGACCCCGCCGCAGCAGTGGAGCATTACCTTTACGTCGGCCAGCTCTTTCGCCCGATTCCAGAGCAGCTTGTGTCGCGGCTTGAAGAACTCACGATACATTGCAGGCGACATTATAGGGCCGGTCTGCATGCCGAGGTCGTCGCCAAACAGAATAATGTCAATATAGTCGCCGACAGCTCCGAGGAACCGATCCAGGTTGGCCAAATGGATCTCGACCAGCTTGTCGAGGAAGCGGTGGGCCCGCTTAGGCTCGGCGGCCAAAATCATCATAAACTGGTCGTTACGATACAAGAAGCTGCCGATTTCAAAGAGGTTGCCCCCAAACAGCCCTATTATCGCGCGGTTAGTCTTCCCGCGAAGTGATTTTGCCCCCTCGCAAAGTGTCTTGTTATCTACCGATCCGGGCGGAACCGCGACCGCGGTCCACATACATTCTTCGAGCGCACCGCGAATCGATTCCGGATTGTCATTTCCATCGAGAAAAGGATAATGAGTCTGCTCGAAATACAACGTCCCGTCGGGCATCTGGGCCAGGACTCTGCCGGTTCTCGAACGAATGATCCACCGTGCTCCGTCTCTTTCAATTTTAGTCCAGGCGGGAACGAAACAGGCTGTACCATCGGGGAGGGTCCAGGGCGACCAGGATTCGTCATCCATTGCGAAGCCTCGGCCCAACTCAATCGCGTCCGCGCCGAATCGATCAAGCACGTCCTCATCGACAACTGCCAATTGCTGTATGACATCGTAAACGCGAATCGGTCTTGCCGGCAAGCCCAGGCAGTCTCGCAGCTTCGCGTATGCAATCGCTGCGATACCCGAAGACCTATGCCCAGAGAAATCAACCGGCACACGATCTGGCCGGCGATGCTCCAATGTCGCCAAGACACGTTCTCTCGATGTCATCCAATGCTCCTATTCGCCGAGTGCGACTCGCAGCGTAACAAACTCATAAGGCGCCATCTCTATCGGCCCGCTTAACTTCGAGACTTGTTCTTCAGCCAGGTTGCTCAGCCATACGGCATCCGGCGCAAGCTCAGCCCAAGTCATTTTTGCATTCTGAGTCTGCGTGCCCGCATTGTATAAGCGGATAATGCGGGCCTTGCCGTCCTCGCTCGGCTTAAAAGCAGTTACGATTACATCGGCAGGCTCAACGCTGAAACCCGCCCGATGAACCGGACTCGTCTTGTCAACCGGAACGACTATCAGCGGCTGGCTCCGCTCAATGCCGAACTTCGAGGTGCTGGCGGCATTAAATTTCCAGTGAGGGTAGAGCGAATAACGAAATACGGTCGGACCCTCTTGGCCAGCCTTGTAGTTGGTCTCCCAGTAGTTGTTCATTACGTATGAGTACAACGTTGTTGAAGGATCGAGTTTCTCTATCCACCCGACCCCTCCCCAAGGGTCGTTTGTAATCGCACCGACCTCTATCAGCGGAGCGTCAACAGTAGCCAATGTTACACCAAACATATCGTTCGACACATCAACCCATCGCTGAACGGTGAAGTAATTCTTGCACGCCCCGACCAATTGATCCAATTCCGGCCGAACCACGCCCCATGGGACTTCCATTCGCGTCACACCCTCCGGGATGTTAAAGGCAAAAGCTAAGTGCACCGCCTCCTGACTGTAAATCTTTTGCTTGTCGATTGTGTTGACGATATCCACGCGGTCCAGGCCCGCTATGAGGCGAACCTCGCGAGCGAGCTTATGACAGCCGGGCGCATCCGACGTAATCAGCAGCGACGCAACCACCGGCCCATACTCCTTGGCCATTACAATCACCGGCCCATTACGCTGCGGATTTGCCGGATTCCTCCCGGCAACATAGAAATAGTCGTTTAATCCCAAGCCTGCGTTGACATTTACGAATTCCGACGGCATACCAACGCATTTAAGGCTGGCGATCGCACCGGTCTGTGTGTCGATGGTTACTGTGAGAAACGGGTTCGACAATTCCCAGTCTTTGATATGCGCAGCGTCCGGCACGAGTGGAGTGCCGGCAGGGTAGAAATCGAAGCTGAATCTTTTGCTTCCCATCGGGGGAATGTCCTTCGCAACAAATGCCAATTCGCCTGTGGAAAGTCGTTGCGAGTGCACCCATTTGCCGCCGCTATCCTTGACCATGTCACCGACAAGGTCCAGTGACTCCGGCAGTACAACGAGATCCGTGCGAGACCACGAGCACGTGTTGATGACATCAATGGCCGCGACTTTCTCCGCCGAGCTTCGATGCTTAGCAAGCGCGTCAGTCAGCAGCTTTTGAGACTGAGAATCGGCGTCGAGGGCGAAGGCTTGCTTGATCTCCCACTGCGCCTTGGTGAAATCGCTATCCGGCTGACTTATGCTGCAATGGGCGCCCCAAGTATGCTCGTCGTAGAGGATGACGTTGCGCCAAGCCTCGTAGAACCTATCAGCCGGATAATCAGGTGTACCGAGCATTGCCCACAGGGCCTCTGCCTGGACAAGACGTTCGGCGGCGGCGCGGTTCAGCGCGGTTTCGAGTGCGGACGAGCCGGCCCCGTCTTCCCAATAGGGCGTAAAATCGCCGCGGACCTTTGGTATCTTGTCGCCGTATCGCTGCTCAAAGTCCCGGCACATCTCGCTCGCAGTTGACACAATCAGCTTTGGGTAGGCGTACCTTTCGTTCCAATTCTTTACGAAGTCGCTCAGGCCGGGGTCGGGCGGCCCGTTGTCGCCGCCGATTGAGTAACGAACATGGACCATATCGTAAGGGTAGTCGGTCTGCTCAAGGCGTTTGAGGTACTCGAAAAGCCTTCCTCCGTCGAGCCGCCCGCTGTGGAAGAGCGAATACCCCTCGCCCGCCACCCAGCAAAGGATGCTTTCCTTGCCGGAAGGCGACTGCCAGTAGAAAGGTTTGTCGCCCCACGCCGATAGCGTATAGCCGATGCGATGGCCGCGGTTGGGTCCGACTGCAAAGTATTTGACCCCGCTCTGGGCGAGGACAGGCACGATACCCCACGTATAGCCGGGGACGTCCGTAATCATAGCCGAATCAATTGTCACGCCACACAACTTGCCGAGCTTCTGCGCGCAGCCAACTAATCGCACCAGTTCCTCCGGCCGACACAGGGCCGTCAGCTCGTTTCCGTACAGGGCATCCAGGGCGATCCACCCCTTTTTGACTGCCTCGATGAATTCCTGTCGTTTTTCTTCGGGGGCCTGCTTGAGGTAGCTATCGACCGCCCAGAGGACCTCGACGTTCCATTTGAACTGCGAGCCGGCGGGGTAGTCCGCACTCTTTCGGGCAAGGTCTATCACCTGCTCGAAATACTCGAAGTGCTTTTGGATGACCTCGGTCTGCACGTGCGTGTAACCGATATCCACGTGCGAGTGGTGCAGCAGGTGCACCTCCCACTTGCGGACCGGATTGATAGTAACGCTCTGCCTGCCGATTGACTCACCGGCCACCTTGACGTCAACATCCACGGAAGTCGGCTTGTCCACTGCCGGGACGAGACCTTCAACTACCTTGAAGCCGGATATGAGCGAGTGCCTGGCCGGCTCGGCCCCATCGACTGCCACCGAGGCCTCAACTGTCTCGCCGATGTGCAGGACCGAAGCGAGCACAGGCTGATATAGCTTGCCGTCGCGCCTGACGAGAAACGGCTGTGTATCGACGCCGAGAAGCTTGTTCACCATGTCGAGCGGCCCGGTCTCTACGCCGGCAGGGGTCTTCAGGGCCACACAGTCGTACAGAATCCAACTGCCCGCAGCAGAGGTTATGCTGATCTGGTTAGTGCCTCCCTTGAGCGCTTGCACGGGGAACCCAACGGTCTCGACGTGCTCGCGGCCCTTTTCGGGCTGGCCAAATGCCGAGTCATCGCCGGCGCCCTTGGGCAGTTGGCGCTCGAAGGACGCATCGTTGATCGTTATTGTTAGCTTTGGCGGCACTGCGCTGTGGGTATCGACAAAATCCAGGACGAGTTCGCATTCACCATCGCTCGCAGCCTTGCTGAGGCCGAAGAGGATCCTGAAGGTATGACTCTTGCCGCCGGCCCAGCCGTCGGCAGGCCCCGGCTGGATGTAGGGCCAGTCCTGTTTCGGGTCGGATTGGCCCGCGACAAACAACGCATCATTTGGAAACGTTACGGAGTACTGGTTGCTCCTGTCCGGGCCAAGCGCTAACTCAGCAGTGTTGTTGTCGGCCTTGCCAATCTGCCAGAGCAGCTGGTCTTCGCCGAAAACCGACGAAGACAGAGATATGCCGAGCAGCAGTGAAACCAAAAAAGGCTTGTTCAATCTTGGCTGTCTCATTATTCTGCTCCTTTTAACCGTCTGTAAATGCCGGATTACGCTCGTTTATGAGGTATCTCGGAATCACCTCTGCCAGGCGGCCCGGCCCGAGCGATATAACTGTGATAATACCCGAAGTCTGCGTCGGATTACAATCAGTTTTCCGCGCTTCCCAGCCGTTGCAAAGGGACTATTCGGGATGTCGCCCGCCAAGTCGGTGGACAAGGTGCGGATGACGTTATATAATCAGGGCAACTTTTATACCGTATGCTGTTTGACAGAGAGGCCGAATTGAAGGCTTTAATCTACACTACACCGTACAGCTTTGAATATTCAGATTTCCCCGACCCTGCCGTCGGCGACGACGACGTGCTAATTCGCGTCAGGGCCTGTGGAATCTGCGGCTCGGACGTTCACGGCTCGACGGGACAGACGGGCAGGAGGATCCCGCCCCTGATTATGGGCCACGAAGCCGCCGGGGTCGTACAGCAAATCGGCGGGAATGTGAAGGGTTTTAAGCGCGGCGATAGGGTCTGCTTTGACTCGACGGTATATTGCAATCAGTGCCTGCCGTGCCGGGAAGGGCGATTCAATCGCTGCGAAAAACGCCAGGTTCTGGGCGTCTCTACGCCCGACTTCAAGAGACACGGAGCGATGGCTGAATACGTTGCGGTGCCGTGGTGGATTGTCTCGAAACTCCCGGACAATATGTCGTATGTCCAGGCGGCCCTGTTAGAGCCGGTTTCCATAGGCGTTCACGCCGCGAGCAGGGCCCCGATAACGCCCAGCGACACCGTTGTGGTCATTGGGGCCGGGACGATAGGCCTTTTTATTCTGCAGGCCGCTAAGCTAAGGGGCCCGGCCAGGGTGATCGCGTGCGATATCAACGGCTTTCGCCTTGGGGCTGCAAGAAAGCTCGGAGCGGACACAGTCGTGAATCCCGCCGAGGCGGATCTAAGAGAAGCAGTTTTCAGGGAAACGGACAATAAAGGGGCAAATGTCACCTTCGAAGCGGTCGGCTATGCGCGGACTTTTCAGGATGCCGTCTCTGTAACGAAGACAGGCGGACACGTAGTCGCCGTCGGCAACCTGGAGCCGCGAGCGCAGTTCAATCTGCAGGAATTGGTGGCAAGGGAGCTTACCTTCACCGGCTCTTACGCCAGCAGCGGCGAATTCCGCGATTGCATAGACCTCGTGGCTTCAGGCAAAATCGATGTTGAGCCGTTGATTAGCGACGTTTTGCCGCTGAGCGACGGGGCACGGGCGTTCGATAGGCTGTTGAAGGCAGAAGAGAATTTGCTGAAAATCGTTTTGGAGCCATAATAGAGATGAGCAACCTTTTTGATCTTGCCGGCAAGGTGGCAGTTGTAACAGGAACAAGCAGGGGGCTGGGCCAGTATTTCGGCAGGGCGCTTGCAGAAGCAGGCGCCGACCTGGTGATTACCAGCCGCAACATAGACAGCCTGACTGAATTCAGGAAGGAGATTGAGGCTTTAGGCAGAAACGCTCTGCCCGTTCAATTGGACGTGCTCTCACAGGGCGACATTGAGAACATGGTTGACGCGGCCATGCAGGAATACGGCAAGATCGACATCCTGGTCAACAACGCCGGCCTCAATATCCGAAGCCCGAGCGCGGCGTTTTCCTGGCAGGACTGGGACACCGTTCTGAACACGAATCTCAAGGGCAGCTTCTTCTGCGCCCAGGCGGTGGGCAAGGAGATGATGAAACGAAAATACGGCAGGATAATCAACATCGGCTCGTGCACGTGCGTCTTCGGTATGGAGGGGATCGCCCCTTACACGGCCAGTCGAGGCGGGGTGCTCCAGATGAGCCGAAGTCTGGCCGCTGAGTGGGGCAAATATGGGATAACCGTCAACGTGCTCGCGCCGGGCTGGTTCAAGACCGCTCAGAACGCAGTCCTGTACCAGAACAAAGAATGGGTGGATTACATCACGGACCGGATTCCTCTGAAGCGGCCCGGCCAGCCGAACGACCTCGACGGCGCAGTCGTTTTTTTGGCGTCGGATGCTTCTGAGTACATTACGGGGCAGATTATTCTGGTCGATGGTGGCTTCACAACCGGCGCAACAAAGGCAATAACGTAGGCTCAACAGGGCATGTCTCTTCAAGTATCTCGCTGCCGTGTTCTGTGTTCTGCCCTATGTCCGGTTGACATCGGCGTCGTCTTCCCGTAAGATTCCAATATCGCTATAAACTCGCAAGGAGAAGATTATGGATTTACGAGGCATTGTCCTTGCCGGCGGCACGGGATCGCGTCTTTTGCCGCTGACCAAGGTTACAAACAAGCACCTGCTCCCCGTCGGGCAAAAGCCGATGATCTATTACCCCATCGAGAAGCTCACCTCCGTCGGCATCGAGGAAGTCCTCATCGTCACCGGCGTCGAGCACATGGGCGACGTGGTAAGCCTTTTAGGTTCAGGGACAGCTTTCGGCTGCCGCTTTACCTACAAGGTGCAGGACCAGGCTGGCGGCATAGCCCAGGCGCTGGCGCTGGCTGAGAATTTCGCAGACGGCCATCTGATGGCGGTAATCCTCGGGGACAATATCTTTCAGGCGAGTCTCAAGACGCACGCCGAAAAGTTCATCGCCCAGAAGCGCGGTGCAAGAATACTCCTTCAACAGGTCCCGGACCCCCAGCGCTTCGGCGTTCCCGAACTGGCTGAGGGTAAGGTAATCGGCATCGAAGAGAAACCTCAAAAGCCCAAGTCGAATTACGCTGTAACGGGGATTTACTTCTACGACTCGGAGGTCTTCGACATTATACGCACGCTCAAGCCGTCGCCCCGCGGCGAGCTTGAAATAACTCACGTCAACCAAGCTTATATCGACAAAGGCCGGCTGCACTACGACATCCTCGAAGGGTGGTGGACCGATGCAGGAACATTTGAGTCGCTCAATCGCGCCAACGAGCTGGTTGCGACGAAGCCTCCACAATAATGACGGGGTGCTATGGCCAAAGTGAAAGCTGCAATCTTAGGCGGCAAAGGAATGCTTGGCACGGACGTGGCTAAGACTTGTGAGCAGCGGGGCTTTGCAGCGCGCATATTTGACCTGCCGGAGTTTGACATTGCCAATTCCGAGCAGCTACGAGAAGCGGTGGACTCGGCAGATATGATTATCAACTGCGCGGCCTATACGGATGTCGATGGGGCCGAGAGCGAGGCCGAGCTTGCCTATCAAGTCAACGCGGCAGCAGTAGGGCGGCTCGGCGAGCTGGCCAAGCAAGCCGGCAAATGGGTGTTGCACGTCAGTACCGATTTCGTTTTCGACGGCCGGTCAGACACCCCCTATGTCGAGACCGACGCTCCAAATCCAATAAACGAATACGGCAGAACAAAACTGGCGGGTGAGCAGATGCTTGCCCGGACCGATTGTTCACACTGCATCGTCCGGGTCGAATGGACTTATGGCTCCGCCGGCAGTAACTTCGTAACAAAGTTTCTGCAGCGCGCAAAATCCGGGCAGGATGTGAAGGTTGTGGACGACCAGATAGGCTCCCCGACTGCTACGACCGAGATTGCCGGGGCAATATGTGATCTGCTGCGAAAGAAACCTCGCGGCCTGTTTCACTTTGCAAGCGAAGGCTACGTCAGCCGATACGAAATGGCCAGATTCGTATGTGACAGGCTCTCATTAGGTGTTAATATGTCGCCCTGCAAAACGAGCGATTTTGCCGGCGCGGCCAAGAGGCCGTTGAACAGCCGATTCGATTGCAGCAAGATTAAGACGCTGCTTGATGGGCCCATCGAGCCCTGGCAAATCCCGCTGGAAGATTTTCTGAGGCATGTATGAGAAGAATGCTCGTTACCGGTGGCGCAGGCTTTATAGGAAGCAACTTTGTCCGGATGGTGCTGTCCGAGCATCCGGAGGTCTTGATTGTCAATCTTGACAAGCTGACCTACGCCGGCAATCTTGAGAACCTGACCGGTTTTCTTGACCACCCCAACCACAAGTTTGTTAAAGGCGATATCGGCGATGGGCGGCTCATTGAGAGAATCATCGACGAGTATCAGGTAGGTGCGATTGTCAATTTCGCCGCCGAGAGCCATGTGGACCGCTCGATTACGGGGGCGAAGATATTCATAGAGACCAACGTGACCGGTACGCTGACCCTTCTCGAGGCTGCTCGCGATAAGAAGCTCGAGCAGTTTGTTCAGGTCTCCACCGACGAGGTCTATGGCTCGCTTGGTCCCGATGGCAAGTTCACCGAACAAACGCCTCTGAGCCCTAATTCACCGTATTCGGCCAGCAAAGCGGCGGCGGACCATCTGGTCAGGGCCTTCGGCCATACCTGGGGCGTAAAGTACAATATCACCAGGTGCTCCAACAACTACGGCCCATATCAGTTCCCGGAGAAGCTGATACCGCTGATGATTAACAACGCACTCGGCAACAAAGAGTTGCCTGTATATGGCGATGGGTTGTATGTGCGGGATTGGCTCTACGTCTATGACCACTGCACGGCGATTTGGCAGGTTCTGCAGAACGCACCGCCCGGCGAGATTTATAACGTCGGCGGCTGTAACGAAAAAGCGAATCTGGAGGTCATCGAGCTGGTACTCAAGCGGCTGGATAAGCCAGAGTCTCTGATCAAACACGTCAAAGACAGGCCGGGACACGACAGACGGTATGCCATTGATGCATCCAAAATTGTCTCCGAGCTTGGCTGGCAGCCCTCAGTCAGCTTCGAGGAAGGCATCAATAGGACGATTGACTGGTATCTCGATAATCAAGCCTGGCTGCGCAACGTCGTATCCGGAGAGTACCAGAAATACTACGAGTCGATGTACTCAAATCGTTAGCCGAAAGGAAAACCGTCACTGATGTCGGACCTCGTCAAAGGCAAAGCAACGATATGTATAGTGAATTACAAGACATTGGACTTCACGCGGCTGGCTTTGCGGTGCATTCGCAAATACACGAAGCACCCTTATGAAGTCATTGTCGTCGATAACGATTCACGGGACGAGTCGCTGGAGTATCTCAAGAGTCTCAAATGGATTCGCTTGTTGGAGCGCCAAAGCAGAGATGATTACAGCGGCAGCCGATCCCACAGCGCCGCCCTGGAGCTGGGCTACCAGAGCTGCGACGCCGAATTCTTCGTGTCCATGCACTCGGACGCCTTCCCCTACAGGGACAATTGGCTTACCGATCTGATCAGTTACTTCGGTGCAGACGAAAGGATAGCCTGCGTCGGCTCAGGCAAACTTGAGATGACCTCAAAATGGCGAATCCTGCTCAAAAAGGCAACGGACCTGAGAACCTTCAAGCGTAAGCTGCTTCGAGAGCCGGACCCTGTGGGCAGGTACCGCTATTACAATCGCACGATATGCTGCCTGTACAGGACGGGAATCCTGCGCAATGAGAATCTCTCATTCCTGACCGACGAGGAAAGGGGACTGACAAGCGGCGAAAAGCTGTACTTCGAGCTTGTTGACCGTGGTTACCCGACCGTGGAGCTGCCCCCTGCGGTGATGGGTCGATATGTAATGCACGTTGGTCACGCTACTCAAGTGGTGAACATAAAGGAATTCGCTATCAAGAAACGAACCGTGAAGAAAGCCGAGCGATTCATAGCAAAAGCAATCTCGTCGCCCGCCATACAAAGCGTAATTGCCGACGATTCGCTCGACCGATGAGAAATAGGCCGGGTGACTTGTTTCGGCCGGAAGGCTGTTTATGAATATACTGGGTATTTCAGCATTCTATCACGATAGCGCCGCCTGTCTGGTGCGGGACGGTGAAATAATCAACGCTGCCCAGGAAGAGCGATTCACGCGGAAAAAACACGATTTTTCCTTCCCTAAGAACGCCATTGATTTTTGTCTTCAAAACGGCGGCGTAAAGGCCGGTGACTTGGACTACGTGGTATTTTACGACAAGCCGTTCATCAAATTCGAACGCATCTTAGAGACTTATCTTGCCTTTGCCCCGCTTGGAATCAGCACGTTCGTTAGGGCCGTGCCTCTCTGGATTAAGCAGAAGGTGTGGATGAAGGAGCTGATCGCCACTGAGCTTGGCTTTGGCGGCCAAATCCTCTTTCCGGAGCATCACGAATCCCACGCCGCCTCGGCCTTCTTCCCGTCGCCTTTTCAAGAGGCCGCATTTCTGACGATAGACGGCGTAGGCGAGTGGACCACAGCCAGCTACGGCATCGGTAAGGACAACAACGTGACTATCCTTGCTGAGATTCACTTCCCTCACTCGCTCGGTCTGCTTTACTCGGCCTTTACATACTACACGGGATTCAAGGTCAACTCCGGCGAATACAAGGTGATGGGCTTGGCCCCTTATGGCCGGCCCATATACAAGGATTTGATATTGAATGAGCTGATCGACCTGAAGGAGGACGGCTCATTCAAGCTCAATATGAAATACTTCGACTACTGCGTCGGCCTAAAGATGACCAATAAGAGATTCGAGAAGCTCTTCGGCGGCCCCGCCCGAAGACCCGAATCTCTGCTGACTCAGCGCGATATGGACCTCGCCCGCTCGGTGCAGGACGTTACTGAGGAGGCTATGCTGCGCATGACCCGGCACATTCACAAAGTGACGGGGCAGAAGAACCTCTGCCTGGCGGGCGGCGTGGCCCTGAACTGCGTCGGCAACGGCAGAATCCTGCGGGAAGGGCCTTTCGAGAATATATGGATTCAGCCCGCTGCAGGCGACGCCGGCGGCGCTCTGGGCGCTGCTCTGTTTGCCTGGTATCAGTATCTTGGGAACCCCAGACAAGCCGACAACAGAATGGACTCCCAAAGAGGCTCCTACCTTGGTCCGGATTTCAAGGATAGCGATATCCTCGATTACCTCAAGAGCAACGATATATCGTATAGCCGGCTGAGAACAGAGGATATTCCCGAAAAGGTTGCGGATTTGATTGCCGAGCAGAAAGTTGTCGGCTGGTTCGAAGGGCCGATGGAATTCGGTCCCAGGGCGCTGGGGGCGCGTTCGATTATCGGCGACGCCCGCTCGCCTAAGATGCAGGAGCTGATGAACTTGAAGATCAAGTTCAGAGAGAGCTTTCGCCCCTTTGCGCCGTCCGTCCTTGAGGAAAAGGCCCGCGAATACTTCGATATTAAAACCGAAAGCCCGTACATGCTGCTGGTCGCGCCGGTGAGGACGGAAATCCGCCGCCAGATGACCGAAGAAGAGGAGAGTCGCTTCGGGTTGGACAAGCTTCACGTTGTCCGTTCGGATATTCCAGCCGTCACGCACGTTGATTACTCGGCCCGCATCCAGACAGTGAGCCGAAGGACGCATCCTCTGTATCACCAGATGATATCTAAATTCGACCAGAAGTACGGCTGTCCCGTGGTTATAAATACGTCGTTTAACGTCCGCGGAGAGCCTATCGTCTGCACCCCCCACGACGCCTATATGTGTTTTATGAGAACCAATATGGATTATCTGGTTATGGGCGGCTTTCTGCTGGATAAGAATCAGCAGAAGCCTCTAAAAGATGATATTGACTGGCGCAGCAAGTTTGAGCTGGATTAGCTAAGCCGAATGATTATCGAAGAAATCAGGAAGATCGACAGTTCCGTACGCGAGCTTAGAAAGTTCGCGTTCGTAATGGGCGTTCCATTGGCCCTTATCGGCGGTTTTCTGCTGTGGCGGCAGAGGGAATACTGCTGGTATTTTTTTGCGGCGTCGGGCGCATTTATCGGCGCTGGCCTGCTGGTTCCGGCCGTGCTGATGCCTCTTCACAAGGTCTGGATGACGTTCTCAATCATAATGGGCTGGCTGATGACAAGGGTGATTCTGTGCATCTTGTTTTTTGTTGTTCTGACGCCCACGGCGCTGTTGCTTCGGCTGTTGGGCAAAGACCTGCTGAATATGAAGTTTGACCGGAATTCTTCGCAAAGCTACTGGCTTGCGAGGAGCGCAGACCAATCGCAGAAGCCTGACTATACCAAACAGTTCTGATACCTCTTGACAGGC
>Ga0315288_10003638_pt1 | contig 19690 bp, 13 predicted proteins | sample YL17G11_20_MG_FD_203454 | JGI IMG/M metagenome (GOLD analysis project Ga0315288, IMG submission 203454) | Sediment microbial communities from Yellowstone Lake, YNP, Wyoming, USA - YL17G11_20 | ecosystem: Environmental > Aquatic > Freshwater > Lake > Sediment | place: USA: Wyoming | collected... | reverse complement strand
TCCTTTCGGTATCGGCATATTGTATTCAAAGCGATCCACACTTTTTACTCCTTGACCAGGCGCTGCCTTAATCGTCTCGGTATTAATGGGCAACTTGGTCTTTGGATCAACGTTGATAATAAACTCCTTTTCCCCAAAATCTTTTTGAGCCGGAATATATCCGTGAACTTTGATGACTTCTTTCTGAAGATCCCGGTCGAATTCAGATTGAAATTCAAGCTTGCCGTTGAGCCTTTGAATTAAGTCCGGCAAATCCTCAAAAAGCCTGGAAAATCTTACTTCGGCCGCAGGAACATATTCGTTTCGAATTCTTACAAGGTTTTTATCTTTGTGGTAGTAATAGGTTTTTTGAGGAGTTGCGACAATTAAAAGATTGCCTATATCCGCGTAATAATACTCTTCCTGTCCAGTCTCAGAATCAATCTGGACCCAGACTTCTCCCTTACTGTCGTCCCAATCGGTGCAATATGCGTGGACTGAGCTGACAGAACGCATGGCTTGGATTGTTTGCTCTATGGCATAGGCCGGCGTTGCGGATCTGTCTAATAGACTCACGCCAAGTACAATTGCCAGGATGACCGCGGCAACTGCCGCGAGCTTTGTTATTTTGCTGTTCATGATCATTCTCCATATATTCGGCGGTTCGGCAGAACACATGGCCTCGCCGCCGGTTGTTTGTGATGTGAAAAATTCTATTTCTTTTTTATGCGTTTGTTTCCATTTATGAAAATCAAACTGTGGTTTGTCCCGGCGGATAGCGCCGAAAATCAGTTCGTCTAAATTTTTATTGTCCTTGTCCGCGTTCATAACCGGTTCTCCGGAAAACCATTTTTTCTTAAATAGCTTGCCATTTTTCTTTTTGTCCTTGCGATTCTGCCGTTGATCGTCGCCTGCGATATTCCCAATATCGAGCTAATTTGCTCGTAAGACAAGCTGTTGTAATACCGCAGAACTATCAATTCTTTCGCCGGAGCAGGCAACTGCTCAATAGCCTGGCGAATCGAGTGGTTGTTTTCATTGTCGTTGTTATTCCGGGCTACCTGTGAGAGATCTTCGGCGTTGATTCGCCTTGCTCTGGCTGCGACCATATCTTTGGCGACGTTTCGGCAGATAGCAGCCAGCCAGGGAGCAAACCTGTTCTTGTTCTTTAGGCTTCTAAGGTTGACAATCGCTCGGGCGAAGCTTTCCTGGGCGGCGTCCTCGGCAAGCTGATGGTCGCTCAGTACGGCGTACGCAATGGCAACCATCGCCGCGTAATACTGCCCGCACAACTCGCCGAAGCTTTCGATGTCGCCGCCTATGGCCGCTTCAACCAACTCTCTTTCCAACTCGTTCTGCACGTGCTAAAGGTCAACCTCCAGTTCTGCTAATCAGTATTCGTTATATTGTCTTATTTTGGGGCCCAAAATGAGCGCGAAAAATAGAATATTTTTTGGTTCAAATGCAAAATAGTTGGTCGATTAATACAGGATTATAAAAGGATTTATTGCTTTATGGGCACCAGCATAATAACATAAGTGGGCGGCACTGTTGAAGATACCGCCCTATGCTGTATGCCACCATTAGGGCGCTCGGATCGCTTCCCAGCGTTGTCCCATTCGGCTGCGCTCAGAGCCCGCCCTGAGCATGTCGAAGGGGCTGACTCTATCGGCCCCGATGGCGGCGGTATTATACCCGTTCATGCTGTTGCCTTAAAGCGTTAAATCCAAAAGAGTTGCAGGGTTTATTTCTTATCGGCCCACCAACTTTTTTGCAGTTGAGCCTATTTTTTACGTTTTTTTCTACCGCTTCACAGGTCAGGCTGTGGTTAATTAGGAAATTTTTAAGTGAGTAGTTACGGAGATTTTTTAAGATTTCCCTTGATTTTTTGGAGTTAGTTTTGTATAATACCTAACAAATTGAATACAGGATACATAAATTAAGTAAAAAGGCAAAAGGGAAAAGGCAAATTGAGAGTAAATAAGACAACTTCAGCTCTCATACTCAATTAAGAAGGGAAAAAAACGAAAAATTCGAACGAAAAAATGCAAAACAAAGCCAATATGCCGGCCCTTGGCCGGAAAGCCGAAATACTAAGCTCTAAATCCGACAACTCCGGTGGCGTGGCCGGATGCCTGTTGCCCCGTGTCGGTCGGGAAACGAGTTGAAAGGGTACGTTTGAAAAAACAAAGCCAATGTTAAAATGGATAAAATAGTATTAATTCAGGGAGAGTAATGATTTATGGGTATTTTGGTGATTTTGAGCGGTTTTGATCTTCGAAAAACAAACCCAATTCAAAGCCAATTTACGCCGGGAGCGGAACCTGCCCAGGCCATCCCCATCCCGAAGGGATGAGGCTGCCACCCGGCGCCGGCCGGCAGATAAAAAAGGCGATTTGAAAAAACAAAGCCAATTTGTGCCGGCACAAATGGGCGTAAAGTCTTTTATGAAAGGGAATTATGACAATAAACCAGCCGGCGGAGCCGAAAAAAACAAAGCCAAACAAATCCAATTTCTGTACCGGCGGCCCGATTCATCGCTTATAATGGCACCGATTGTGTAAGAAGAGCCATTAACTTCGTATGTCGCCGTTCGACATACACAATACGAGATACGAGAATATGACTGATGCAGCTTATCAAAAGTGTATAAATCCGGGCTGTGGGGCGGAATTTGACTGCGGCCAGGCAATGTTTAAATGTCCATCCTGCGGCGAATTGCTGGATATCCGCTATAACTGGGACGACATTTACGTTCCCAGCAAGTTGAGCGAGTTCGCAAAGCGCTGGGAAACCAGGGATAATCGGCTGGATTTTTCAGGCGTTTGGCGGTTCCGCGAGCTGCTGAACTTCTGCCGGGACGAAGAAAAAATCACAATTGGCGAAGGCCAGACGATCCTGCAGCAAAATGACGCCGTCGCTGAATATGTCGATATGCAGCCCGGGAGTTTGTTTCTGCAGTACGAAGGGCTGAATCCCTCCGGTTCATTCAAAGACAACGGGATGACCGCGGCGTTCAGCCACGCAAAAATGGTCGGCGCCATCTCGAGCGCGTGCGCATCGACGGGCAATACTTCGGCATCGGTTGCATTATACGCCCATAGTTGCGGCGTGAAATGCACGGTCTTTATCGGCTCGGGACGAATTGCGTTCGGCAAGCTCAGCCAGGCGATGGATTACGGGGCCCAGACAATTCAAATACTCGGCGACTTCGACGACTGCATGAGGCAGGTCCAGGATGTCTGTACGAAGCTCGGACTGTACCTGCTCAATTCACTCAACCCGTTCCGGCTCGAAGGGCAGAAGGCCATCATGTATCGCATTATCGAGGGCCTCGACTGGGAGGTGCCGGACTGGATTGTGGTGCCCGGCGGGAATCTCGGCAACTCCAGCGCCTTCGGCAAGGCCTTCTCTGAATTGAAACAATTGGGCTTGATCGATCAGGTGCCGCGGATGGCGATAATTAACGCGACTGGCGCCGACACTTTGACCGACCTGGTCAATAACAAGAAGCTCACGTGGAATGACGGCCATGTTGACCAGGCAATCATCGACGATTATTACGCCGATTTGACGGCTCGTAACTTTTCGCCGCACACCTGCGCCTCGGCGATAGAAATATCACGCCCGGTCAATCTGAAAAAATGCCTGCGGGCGATCGATGTCTGCGACGGCGTCGTTCGGGCGGTCACGGACGAAGAGATTCTCGACGCCAAGGCGATTATCGGTAAACACGGATTAGGCTGCGAGCCGGCCTCGGCGGCGACAATCGCCGGACTTAAACACCTCCGGGCCGAAGGTCTCATTGACGCCGGCCAGCGCGTGGCATGCGTATTGACGGGGCACGTATTGAAGGACCCGGACAGGACGGTCAACTACCACAAAGACAAACAGGGGCAGTTCAGTAATCCGCCGATAGAGGCCTCGAACGACCTCGACGAAATTCTCAGGCTGATACGATGAATTTCTTCAAAAGAATTCGAAGATTATACAAATAACATCGTGACATCAAGACATCAGAATGTTATGGTGTTGATAAGGTGATAATATGAAAACGAACACAAAAAGAACAACGATTTACCTGGACTCTGATTTGCATCAGGCATTGCGAATAAAGGCAGCCCAGACAGAGAATTCCATGTCGGAATTGGTTCAGGAAGCGATAAAGCTTTCTTTGGCCGAGGATTCCATTGACCTGGCGGCTTTTGACGAGCGAAAGAAAGAGCCGAGCTTGGCATTTGAAGATGTTGTGAAAAAGCTCAGGAAAAATGGCAGAATATAGAATAACCATAAAAAAATCTGCCGTGAAAGAGTTGGAAGACATCCCACGGAAAGACTTGCAGAAAGTCATCAATCACATTTGGTCTCTCGTCAAAGACCCAAGGCCCAGGGGCTCACAGAAACTGTCAGGGCAGAAGCAATACCGCATTCGACAAGGCAATTATCGAATAGTCTATTATATCGAAGATAAAGACTTGCTTATCGTTATAGTCAAGATCGGCCATAGGAGAGAAGTTTACCGTTCCTGAACAGGCCGCACTACTGAAGCCAGGTTAGGATCAGCATTGCAAATCGCTGTTTTTCCGGCAACTGAGGGATTATCGTCACTTGTAGCCGGTTTGGGAGTGGAGGACATCGATGAAGGCCAGCATGTTTTCCAGCGGGACGTCACCCTCGACTGCGTGTGCCGGGGCGAAGATGTATCCGCCGTTGGCGCCGGCATCCAGGAGCTTTCTCGTTGCGATTTTTACGTCTTCGACCGAGCCGTACGGCAGCGTTCGCTGGGTGGAAAGTCCGCCGTGGAACGCGAGCCGGCCTCGATACCTTTTGAGAATGTCGAAGACGTCCATGACCTCCGGCTGGAACGGATTGAAGCAATTGAGCCCGATATCGATCAGGTCGTCAAAAAGCTCGTCGACCTTGCCGCACGAATGTATGAAGACGCATTTGCCGGCGTCACGAACCGGCGAGTACATCCGTTTCAATTCCGGGAAGATGAACTGCCGCCAGAGTCGCGGTCCCATCTGTAAGCCCGTCTGCTGGCCCCAGTCGTCGCCGAAATATACCGCGTCGATATCGTATTTCAATGCTTCGGTAAACTGGGCGATGTTATAATCGGCTATCGAACGCAATAACCGGTGCACAAAGCCAGGATGGTCCAGGAAATCCATCATCAGGTTCTCCATCCCGCGCAGCGTCCAGGCCCGTTCGTACAGCGAAAAACCAATTTTGAAGACCCGGAAACAATCGGCGTATCGGGATAGCTTCCCGGGAATGTCGGCGAAAAAACGGCTGTTCAGAGGATCGGGAAAATCGTAGCCCCGGAGTGTGGGCTCCGGCAAAATACGACCTTCGACTACGCCTATGTCTTTGTCAACGCTGCGATCCCAGACGACGCCGAAGACGTCACGGAAACGGTTGTTGCCGAGATCTGTAAAAAAACCTATGTCACGACCCAGCTTGACAAAATGGTTATCCAGCACCTGCTCCAGGTCATCCCGGCCGAAATGCTTTCGCAGCTTCTCGGCCGCCTCGATGGTAAAACCACAGTGCCACGGAACATACGGGACCCGGCGTCCCTCAACCGCCAGTCTGACTATTTGCCTCTTATTCATTGACTGGTTCCGAAACCGTTTTAACCTCGAAGCTGTTCTTAGGGGCAGAAGAAATTTCGTCCATCGCTTTTTCGGTCAGGCCGCGAAAGCAAACATCATCGCCAAAACATTCGATATCAACATTATGCAGACCGACAGCTTGCGACAACTGGGCCATTGGTCCGGTTATGCCGACGCTGCTCTGCGATCCGAGTATCTTCGGCGCGATGTAAACGATGATTTCGTCGGCAAGGTTCTCTTTCAGGAATGACGTCAATAAGGTGGGCCCGCCTTCGACGAGTAATTGAGAAATGCCGCGATTGCTCAGCTCGGCAAGCAGATAATGCAGGTTGGAGCGACCTGTGTCCGGATAGGCAAGCAGTTCGACACCTTTGTTCGACAGCTCTTCTGCCAGATGGGGATTTGCATGGACAGCTTTTTGGCTTGTGAAAATTGTAACGGGACTTTCATTTATCGATGCGAGAAGCCGGCAGTCCGGCGGAATTCTAAGAAAGCTGTCCATTACGATTCTGGTGGCCTTTTTGCCTTTGTTCGGGCGGGCTGTCAATAGCGGATCATCGGCGATGATTGTATTGATGCCGACTAAGATTGCCTGGACCCGCCGGCGTAATTTGTGCGCGTCTCTTCTGCTTTGCTCGTTGGAAATCCACCTTCGGTCGTCAATCCCGTCGGCCCAGGCGACTTTTCCGTCTATGCTCTGAGCCCATTTCAATGTCACCCAGCACTTGCCGGTGGTGATGAATTTAACAAAGGGAGCGTTGAGTATTTTCGCCTGGGCTTCGCAAATCCCGGTATGCACCTCGATACCGGCCTTGCGCAATTGCTCGATGCCTCTGCCGTTGGCGTGCCCCGACGGATCGGTCATCGCGACGAAGACTTTTGTTATGCCTGCGGATATGACAGCTTCCGTGCAGGGGCCGGTTTTGCCCTGGTGTGAACACGGTTCGAGAGTGACGTACATCGTAGCACCGTTGGGCCTGACGCCCAAGGTCCGGCAGTCTTCGAGAGCGTTGATTTCTGCATGGGGACCGCCGAAATTCTTATGCCAGCCTCTGCCGATGATCTGATTGGCTTTTATGATGATAGCGCCGACCGCGGGATTCGGCTCCACCGAGCTTATACCCCGCCGGGCCAGTCTCAACGCCATCTCCATAAACTTCTCGTCTTTGATACTCATTTTACAGCATCCTTTTGAGGGTGGGCCAATTGCTTTTAAGCCGGGTCCATTTTCTGCAATTCGAGCAAAACTTGAACTGTTTGTCAACAAAGTAAATCTGTTAAGTCAGCTTTGTGACTATTCTTCTATCATTTTCAAAAACTGCTTTTCGTCTATCACATCGACCCCGAGTTTCCTTGCCTTGTCCAGTTTACTGCCCGGATTCTCGCCGGCCAGCACGAAATCGGTCTTTTTGCTGACGCTGGAAGATGGTTTTCCGCCTGCCTGCCTGATTGCCTGCTCGGCCTGCTGCCGGCTGAGATTTTCCAGCGTCCCGGTGACAACGATTGTCTTTCCGGCCAGTTTGTCCGAACACCGGGTCTTTGGCTGCTCAGGCTTTATTTTGGCGTCTAATAACTGTTTGATCACGGAGCAGTTCTCAGGGTCGCGAAAATATTCATAAATACTTTTTGCCATCGTCGGTCCGATCTGGTCTATCTCCGCAAGTTCCCCTTCACCTGCCGCCATCAGGGCGTTCAATGAGCCGAAATGTTCGGCCAATATTTGTGCCGACTGGCCCCCGATATGACGGATTCCCAACGCGGCTATCAAACGCCACAACGGGCGGGTTTTACTATCTTTGATTGCTTTTATCACATTGGCGGCACTTTTCTCGGCCATTCGCTCCAGCCCGGCAAGCTGAGCTTCACTGAGATTATAGAGATCTGCGAAATTTTCGACCAGCCCGTTCTCTATCAGTTGGTCGATCAGGGCCGGACCGAGATTTTCAATGTCCATCTGCCCTCGCCCGGCGAAATATTTCAGGCGCTCCTTCAACTGGCCCGGGCAATCCCGGTTCACGCACCTGATATATACACCGTTCTCGTCTTTGACTGCGGCTGAACCGCAAATCGGACACGTCTTAGGTATCTCAAATTCAGGAACGTTCGAAGTTGCTTTTGACTTTACTTCAATGACCTGTGGTATAATCTCGCCGGCCTTCTCGATGATTACCGTGTCACCTTGTCCGACACCCAAACGTTTCAGCTCGTCGAAATTGTGCAGGCTGGCGCGCTTGACGGTAGTCCCTGCCAGCAGTACCGGCGTCAGATTCGCGACCGGTGTCAAAATCCCGCTCTTGCCGACCTGAACGTCGATGGATTCGACAGTCGTCTCGGCCTGCTCGGCGGCGAATTTGTAGGAGATGCACCATCGGGGCGCCCGACCCGTAGCGCCGAGGATGTCCCGCTGCTCAAAGCGGTTGATTTTTATGACCATGCCGTCGATCTGGTAATCAAGTGTCGCCCGCTTCTCGCTCCAGCCTGAACAGATATCGATGGCTTCGTTGATATCTCTTGCTTTTTTAATGTTCGGATTTACGGGCAGGCCGAGTTCTTTGAATCTCCGGAGGCTCTCGTAGTGATTTGCAGCCAGCGGCTCGGAAACCTGGCCGGTGGCGTAGGCGAAGAAAGACAGGTTCCTGGCGGCGGTGACTCTGGAATCCAGCAGTTTCAAAGAGCCCGCCGCGGCGTTTCGCGGATTTGCGAATGCCGGCTCGCCGGCCTCGGCGCGAAGTCTGTTTAGCTCGACGAAAGAGCTTGTGGGCATATAAACTTCGCCGCGGACTTCGAGCACTGCGGGTATTTTGCCGCCGCCCAGCAATACGAGCGGCACTGCCCTGATTGTACGCACGTTTGCTGTGACGTCATCTCCCAGCTCGCCGTTGCCGCGGGTCGCTGCGGTGGCGAGCACGCCTTCTTCGTAGCGAAGGCTTATCGCAAGCCCGTCGATTTTCAGCTCGATCACGTAATCGTAATCTCTGCTGCCGAGCTGCTTTGCTACTCTATCGTCGAACGCTCTCAGCTCGTCGGCGTTGTAGGTGTTGTCCATACTCAGCATCGGCACGGCGTGTCTTACGGCGGCAAAACCTTCCAATGGCTTCTCGGATACGCGCTGGGTGGGCGAATCCACTGTAACAAATAGTGGATTCGCTGCTTCCAGCTTCTTCAGCTCGGCAAATAGCTTGTCGTACTGCTGGTCGCTTATCCGTGGCCGGTTAAGCACGTAATAGAGATAATCGTGCTCGCGGATTTCCTTGCGAAGCCGCTCAATTTGTTTGCTTGTATCTTTTACCATAACGGCTTAATTTATACGTTCTTTCATCTTATTTTGCAAGTCTTGTAACGTGCAAGTGCTTTTGGAGAAAATCTATCAGGGCCGTCACATTCATTTTTAGACAAATATCATAGTGAAAAAGTCGGAATTTTTCGAACACAACATACCCCGGGGGGGGTATATACGCTGTGAAGTTAATAAAGGCATGAAAAATGGAACAAAATCCAAATCACGAGGATAATACGGTTGCGTTAAGGCGGATTGAAGGGCAAGTACGCGGCATACAAAGGATGATTGAAGATCGTGAGTATTGTGTTGATATTTTGAACCAGATTCATGCCGTCAAAGGCGCCCTTGCCAGAGTGGAAGAAAATATTTTGCAAAAACACTTTCGACATTGCGTAACTGCCACTATAATTGGGAGTTCTGAAAAGGAAAAGCAGCAGAAACTGGATGAAATTCTCAAGCTTATAAATCGGACTCGCCGAGGATAAGAAATAATTCTGATCCGGCGTAAAAACGCTATCCACAAAGATAATCAGATTCATCGTTCGGTCGAAATCAGCCGGACGATGGGGACAGAAATAGAGGCTTGGGAGGACCAAGTATGAAACGACAAGCAGTATTTGTCATGGGGATTATTGCAGTTGTTCTCGCGCACGGTGCGGGTGCCTCGCAGCAGCCGAATGATGCCAACGTTCCGGTTACGCTTGAAGACTATCTCACTTCGGCGGCTCTTAACAACGCCGGCCTTAAGGCGGCGTTTGAGCAGTGGAAGGTCGCGCTGGAACAAGTTCCGCAGGTCAAAACCCTGCCGGACCCGGCATTTACCTACGGTTATGTAATCGAGGAGGTTGAAATGGCGCGGGGTCCTAAGTCGCAAAAACTCCAATTGATGCAGGTTTTTCCGTGGTTCGGGACAATCGAAGCCAGAACCGATGCCGCCGCTGCCGCAGCAAGGGCGGCGAAAAAACGATACGAAGCAGCCAAGTTAGGGCTGTTCTTTGAGGTTAAAGACGCATTCTTTGAGTATGCGTATCTGGCGAGGGCGGTTGAGATAGCACAGGAGAATCTCGAACTTGCCAGGCATTTTGAGGAGGTCGCGCGGACGAAATACACGACCTCGGCGGCAGCACACCCGGATGTGATACTCGCACAGGTGGAACTGGCGAAAATGGAGGATGCGTTGAGAAGCCTCGAAGAATTGAGAAGGCCGATATCGATTCAACTGGCTGCCATTCTCAACCGCAGAGATCTCGGATTGCTGCCCTGGCCGGAAAAAAAGGGATTCCAGGCGGTTATGCTCGACCGTCAGAAAGTGATAGAAACGCTCCGGTCGAACAATCCTGAGCTTCAGGCGTTTGATTTCGAATTAGAAGGCGCAAGAAGCAGAATTGAGCTGGCAAAAAAGAGGTTCTATCCTGATGTGGGTGTTGGCCTCGAGTGGACGACAAACGCGGCGATGATGGATGCAGGGCTAAGGGACAGCCAAAGGGATGAGGTAATGCTTATGTTTGGCTTGAACCTGCCTATTTGGCGTAAAAGCTACATCGCGGGACATTTGCAGGCCCGTGCGGATTTGAGCAGGACAATGCACGAGAAAAAGCAAGCGGAGAATACTTTCGTTGCCCTTGCCGCTCAAACTTTGTATGATTTCGAGGACAGTAACAGGAAGCAAAGGCTCTATGGAGATGTCCTGATACCAAAAGGCGAAGAGCTGCTGGGAGCATCGGAAACGGCCTATAAAGCCGGCACAATCGATTTTCTGAGCTTGATTAACGCGCAGCAGAAATTGCTTGAGTTTCAATTATATTATGAAAGGGCCATGACCGATAACCAACAGGAGCTGGCCAGACTGGAAATGCTTGTGGGAGCTGAGTTGTAGCAGAGAGAAGAGAGAAACGAGGTGGTTCTTATGAAAACCCGAACTATCAGATTTTCGACAATGACGACGTTGGCACTTCTGCTGTTGACGTCTTGTTTTCCAAGTGAAATAAGAAGAATAGAAAGTGGTCAGCATGAGAAACTCTACTCCTAAAGCAAAGTTCGGCTGGACCGGACTGAAGGTAATACTGATTATTATAGTGGCTTTTGTTGTTGGCTACGCGGTCAGGGGTTTTAGAGTTTCGGCTCCGCCGGACCCCGGGCATGGCCACGTCTCTGATGTGGGCCAAAGCGAAGCGGCACAATGGTGGACCTGCTCGATGCACCCGCAGATTCACCAGCCCAAGCCGGGCAAGTGCCCTATATGTTTTATGGATTTGATACCTGTCATTTCCGAGGCTGGTAACATCGGCGAGCGGCAGATTTCCTTCTCTCAGGAGGCTATCAAGCTGATGGAGGTCGAGACCACGTCGGTCGAGCGGAAATTTGTCGAGGCCGAGATTCGCATGGTCGGCAAGGTCGATTACGATGAGACCCGCGTGAAAAATATCACGGCCTGGGTGCCGGGCAGAATTGACAGGCTTTATGTTGACTTTACCGGCATCACGGTCAGCAAGGGCGACCATATGGTCGATCTTTACAGTCCCGAGCTGATCAGCGCCCAAGCTGAGCTGCTCCAGGCTCTCAATGCGGCCGGCAACGTCAAAACCGCGACATCAGAGTTAATGACACGAACCGCGTTGGCGACACTGGAGGCGTCCAGGGAAAAACTGCGGCTGCTCGGTCTTAGCGATGAGCAGATCGGCAAAATCGAAAACTCGGGCAAACCCGTCACCCACATTACGATTTACTCGCCGTTGGGCGGTGTCGTAATCCATAAGAACGCCGCCGAAGGGCTCTACGTTGAGACGGGGACACAGATATATCAGGTGGCGGACCTTTCGAACCTGTGGGTGATGCTGGATGCTTATGAATCGGATTTGCCCTGGATTCGGTACGGCCAGAATGTAGAGTTTGCCGCCGAGGCCTATCCGGGAGAAGTTTTCAAAGGCCGGATAAGCTTTATCGATCCGGTTCTCAACGACAAGACAAGAACCGTCAAGCTGCGGGTTAATGTGGATAACGCCGCCGGCAAGCTTAAGCCCGAGATGTTTGTAAGGGCGATCGTTCGCTCCGGCGTTGCCCAGGGCGGGCGGATTATGGACCCGGATATGGCGGGCAAGTGGATTTGTCCGATGCACCCGGCGGTGGTTAAGACCGAAGCCGGGACCTGCGACGTCTGCGGCATGAATTTGGTCACCACCGAATCGCTCGGTTATGTCGTCGATACGCCCAAAGAAGCGCCTCTGGTCATCCCAGCATCGGCGCCTCTAATCACGGGAACACGTGCCGTGGTTTACGTCCGGCTGCCGGATAAAGAAAAGCCTACATTCGAAGGACGGCAAGTGACTCTCGGGCCCAGGGCCGGGGAGCATTACCTGGTCAAAGAAGGTTTGGCCGAGAGCGAGCTTGTCGTAACCAAAGGGAACTTCAAAATTGATTCGGCACTTCAGATCCAGGCTAAGCCCAGCATGATGAGCGCCGAAAGCGGACCGGAGTATGAAATTATTAAAGTTGCCGATGAATTCCGCGGGCAAATCCGGGCGGTCGTTGAGAAGTATTTGTCGCTGCACGAAGCGCTGGCCGGCGACAATTTGGGCCTTGCCGTCACGGCGGTTAAATCTGCGATAGAGCCACTGTCTCAGGTTGATATGAGCCTGCTGAGCGGAGAACCTCACAATGTGTGGATGGCTCGCAGCGCCAAGATGAGCAAAGCGCTGGATGCGATACAAAAGGCTGCCGACATTGACGCTGCACGCAAGGCGTTTGCGACGCTCTCTAACGAGTTGATTGCCGTAGTCGAGCAATTCGGGATTCCCGAAACTCAGCAGCTCTATAGGATTCATTGCCCGATGGCGTTTAACAAAAAGGGGGCGGACTGGCTGCAGGCGGATAAAGAAATACGAAATCCTTATTTCGGGGCCTCGATGCTCAAGTGCGGCGAAATTGTCAAGACAATAAGTGCAATAACAAAATGAAGCAAAATTATGGAAACCTGATTTTAATTTTTAAGGAGACAGAAAATGAACGCGAAAAAGAAACAGTTGGTTACAGTGTTGTTGCTTGCAGGATTGCTGCTTGTCGGGCTGGTTGTGGTCGATGGCTGTAAAAAGTCAGAGCCTAAACCTGCGGCGCCTGTAGTATCGGCAGCACCGGTTGCGCCAACAGTGTCAAAGGTTGCAAAAGACGCGGCGAGCCAGGTCGTCCAGGCCGTCGAGCAGACCACTTGCCCGGTCATGGGCGGAGCAATTAATAAGAACTTTTTCGCCGAGTACAAAGGCAAGAAGGTCTATTTCTGCTGTGCCGACTGCAAGGAACAGTTTGAGAAAGAGCCTGAAAAGTATATTGCCAAGCTGCCGCAATTCAAGCAGTAATCACAGTATGACTTTCTGAGTGCTGTTATGCCTAAGCCATAAGGCGAGGTAGCAAGGAGACTCTATCATCACTGAAAACCGAATCCAATACGAGCAGACACCGGAGCAAAAGACCCTCGTAGGCAGGATACTGGGCTTTTGCATCTACAACAAGCTAGTCGTTGGGCTTATAACGGCGTTTATTATTCTGTGGGGTATTTACGTTGCTCCTTTCGACTGGAAATTTGAAAGTTTTCCTCGCAGTCCCGTTGCTGTTGATGCGATTCCTGATATAGGTGAGAATCAGCAGATTGTTTTTACCGACTGGCCCGGCAGGAGTCCACAGGACGTCGAAAATCAAATTACATATCCACTCACCACCGCGCTATTGGGCATCCCCGACGTCAAGACTATCCGCAGCAACTCGATGTTCGGCTTTTCGTCGATTTACATTATCTTTAAAGAGTTCTCGGCCTTCGAGAAGCTGTTTGAGGGCAAGAATTTTTACTGGACTCGAAGCCGGGTGTTAGAGAAGCTGAGCAGCTTGCCTGCAGGGACGTTGCCGGCGGGCGTGCAGCCCATGTTAGGGCCGGACGCGACAGGGCTTGGGCAGGTTTTCTGGTACACATTAGAGGGAAGGGACGCCAACGGAAGCCCCACGGGCGGGTGGGACCTTGAAGAGCTGCGGACGATAGAGGACTGGCAGGTTCGGCAGAAGCTGCGGTCGGCGATTGGTGTCAGCGAGGTTGCTTCGATCGGCGGTTTTGTCCGCCAGTATCAGATTGACGTTGACCCGGATGCGATGCGGGCGTTCGGGGTGCGCCTGGAGGACGTTTTTGAGGCGGTGATGAAATCGAACATCGACGTGGGGGCGCAGACGATAGAGCTTAATCGCGTTGAGTACCTGATTCGGGGCATCGGGTTTATCAAGAACATTGGGGACATCGAGAACAGCGTCATCAAAGTAAGCGACAACGTGCCGGTGCAGATCAGGCACGTGGCGAAGGTAACACTGGGGCCGCAGGTGAGGTTGGGGGCGCTGGACAAGGCGGGCGGAGAGGCGGTGGGCGGAGTGGTCGTGACAAGGTACAGGTCGAATCCCCTGGAAGTTATCGAGAACGTCAAAAAGAAAATCGCAGAAATAACGCCGGGGCTGCCCAGCAAGACGTTAGCCGACGGGACTGCATCTAAGGTTACCATCGTGCCGTTTTACGACAGAACGGGTCTGATTTACGATACGTTAGGGACTCTGAACGACGCACTGTACCAGGAAATTTTAGTCACCGTGATTGTCATTGTGATTATGGTGTGGCACCTTCGCAGCAGCATAATGATAAGTTTGGTGATGCCGTTGGCGGTGCTGGGCTGCTTTATCGCGATGAAGACGTTCCGAGTTGACGCCAACATCGTGTCGCTGTCGGGTATTGCAATAGCCATTGGCGCCGTGACCGATATGGGGATCGTGATCTGTGACAGTATTCTCAGGCATCTGAAGGAGGACCCGCAAGATATGCCGAGGGCGGAGGTCATTCATCGTGCGGCTGCTGAAGTTGGCGGTGCGATCTTGTCGGCGATGGCTTCCACCATTATCAGCTTTCTGCCGATATTTTTTATGACAGGCCCGGAAGGAAAGCTTTTCAAGCCGCTTGCGTTTACCAAAACGTTTGCTCTTTTTGCTTCTATAGTTATAACGTTGACAATTCTCCCGCCGGTCGCTCACATCTTTTTCTTTCCCGGCAAGATTCGGGGAAGATACTTGCGATCTATTTTCTACATGGGCATCGGCGCGGCCGGACTGGCTGTGGGGATTATGTTCAGCCGCCTGGTGGGCCTTACAATCGTAGTTTTTGCCGCGTATTATCTGTTTAAGGACTCTATCCCGCAGCGGTTTCAAAGGTTGGCGATGTATGCCGGCAACATTATTGTACTGGTGCTTGTCGGAATATTACTAACGGCTGATTGGGAGCCGCTGGGGGCGCAAAAAGGACTTGTGCGTAACTTCATTTTTGTAGGCGGGCTTATCGGGATTCTCATTGCGCTTGTTCTGTTGTTTCAACATTTTTATGCTTCCATTTTGCGGTGGTGTCTGGTCCACAAGCTTGCTTTTTTGTCGGTGCCTGCGGCGCTATTGATTTTGGGTGCGGTGATTTGGCTTGGCTTTGGCAGGGTTTTTAGTTTTGTGCCGCATGTACTGCGGGCCAATCGAGCATGGTCAGCGGGGATACATACGTTTCCGGGGCTGGGTAAGGAGTTTATGCCGCCGCTCGATGAAGGTTCGTTTTTGTATATGCCTACAACGATGGCGCATGCCTCGATTGGAGAGGCGCTTGATATTCTGGCCAAGCAGGATGCGGCGATAAGCAGCATCCCCGAGGTGGAGACGGTGGTGGGCAAGATCGGCAGAGTGGATTCGGCTCTGGACCCGGCACCTGTTGGGATGATTGAGACGGTGATAAACTACAAGAGTGAGTATATCACCGATGAAGCCGGCAGACGAGCGCGTTTTCGGTATGACGATGGTAAGGGCGAGTTTGTGCGGGATGGCGATGGTGAGCTGGTTGCGGACCTGTCGGGCAGACCCTACCGACAGTGGAGGGAGCATATCAAATCGCCGGGGGACATCTGGAACGAAATAGTTGCGGCGGCCCAGATACCCGGCGCGACAAGCGCGCCGAAATTGCAGCCGATAGCCGCTCGGTTAGTGATGCTGCAAACGGGGATGCGAGCGCCGATGGGGGTGAAAATCAAGGGGCCGGATTTGCCCACCATCGAGAAGGTCGGGTTCGAGATTGAGAAGATACTGCGAGAATCGCCGGGCATTGAGCCGGCTACCGTGATCGCCGACAGGATTATCGGCAAACCCTATCTGGAGATCGTGCCGGACAGACAGTCTCTTGCGCGATACGGCGTGCCGATTGAGCAGTTCCAGCGCGTTGTCGAGGTTGCAATAGGAGGGATTGATATAACCACGACTGTCGAAGGGCGATACAGATTTCCGGTTCGGGTGCGATACCAGCGGGAGGTGCGGGATAATATCGAGGCGATTGGAAAGGTACTTGTGGCGGGGGCAGAGGGCCAGCAGATACCGATTATTCAACTGGCGGAGATTCGGTACGTGCGCGGGCCGGAGGTGATAAAGAGCGAGGACACGTCATTAGTCGGGTATGTGCTATTTGACAAGAAACCAGGCTTTGCGGAAGTGGAGGTTGTCGAGGCGGCGGATCGTTTAATCCGTCAGAAGGAGGCCGATCGCGAATTTCTGCGGCCGGCGGGCGTGGAGATTACGTTTGCCGGTGCGTACGAGAACCAGTTGCACGCGGCCAGGACGCTGATGATTATGGTGCCGATCTCGCTGTTTACCATATTCCTGGTTTTGTATTTTCAGTTCAGGGGCGTCTTGCTTACGCTGATGGTTTTCGTGGGCGTGCTGGTATCGTGGTCGGGTGCATTTCTGCTGATATGGTTATATGCACAGTCGTGGTTTCTGGACTTTGCAGTGTTTGGCGTCAATGTGCGCGAGCTGTTCCAGGTTCATACCATCAATTTAAGTGTAGCAGTCTGGGTGGGATTTTTGGCTTTGTTCGGCATCAGTGATGATGACGGCGTAGTGATGGGAACATTCTTGGAGCAGGAATTCCGCGACACTAAACCGGCCACAATCGCTCAAATCCGCGACGCAACAGTCAGGTCGGGCCAACGCAGAATCCGGGCGGCGTTAATGACCGGCACAACGACGATCTTGGCCCTTATTCCGGTGCTTACTTCAACGGGCCGAGGCTCGGATATCATGGTTCCGATGGCGATTCCTTCCTTCGGTGGAATGACGATTGAGATACTTACTATGCTCATTGTGCCGGTTCTGTACTGTTGGATTAAAGAAATCAGAATACCCAGACAACTGCCGAATAATTAAATCTGAAAAATTTTCTGCAGGAAACACAAAAACCGCCGGACAAAATTCATTTGCATTCGGAATGATTAAAGAAAAAGGGCTGCAAACGGATGCTCGCAGCCCTTGAAACATGCAAAAAATGTCAAATTAATTTTGCTTATCGCCTGTATACCACCTTAACGGCACATCGTCTCCTGTAGTTTCTTCTAAAGCGGAAACGTGTCCGTCCAGCCAAAGGATATTAGCTCTTCCACCGGTTCTGCCGGCGTCGGCATATCTAATATTGTGTCTGAAAATTTGCCGATAATACTTGAAACGACCGCCGCCTTGTCGGTAGCTGGTTAGATTCATAGCGCCGGGTGTATCATTATTATGAAAAGCATCGTCGGTTCCACACTCCGGTCTTGGTTCGGCGTGGTCGGTACAAAAAATGAATTCTGAAATACGGTGAATATCATTTGTATTTCGACCCCTGGCCCTCGAATGATGATTCAAACCAAACGCTGCATGCTGGATTACTTTCCCAGGATCGGGATAATTAGTATACGTGTATATTAATCCTTCGGGAACACGTACCAAACTGGGACAGCCAAAAATCTTCGTCTCTTTCACGTAATCTATGTAGTAAATACCCCAATAACTATCGCTGGAACCAGCTTTTAGATAAGTAACACCGTCCGGCGCATGCCATAGATATTGATTAGCGCTCTGTGTATTGGGAATTTTTCGTTCGTAATCGTCGAGGTACATTTGCAAAGCCAATCCCACGCTCCGCAAATTTGATTTGCAGGCTGATTCCCGTGCCATCTCCTTGACCTTCCGCATCGCTGGCATTAGAATTGACAATAATACGGCGATGATGGCAATAACCACCAATAGCTCTATTAACGTAAATCCTCTTGTCATTTGATTAGTGGGCTTTTTGTTGCGATTCGTCATTTGCCTTTCTCCTAGTAATACGTCTTTTTAATCAATTTGAGTAAATCAACAGAGATTCTCAAGATGTTCTGAATGTTAGTGTGATGAGGAAACCGGCAGCCTCCTCAACTGCCAACAGCCTACTTTAGGAATTATTTCGGCGTATTGCGATCTAATCTGCTTAGCTACTCTGATAAGCCTATATAAGCCGGAATTTCCAATTTACACTTCATAAAAAACACTTCTATAAACTTTGAACCTCATAATAACGTTATTTTATCTCAATGTCAACAATTTTCTGTAACTTCGGTACACCATAGAAGTTAATTGAAAGCACTTTCTTAATAAATATGGCCTATGGATACCCGTATAGGCCGGATAGTCGATTTTGCGTGATTCTTGGCGATGATCGACAAAATGGGGGGGGGATTTGGACACTTTTTACACAAAAAAGAGGGGCCTGAAGTTTGTATTTTTTTTGACAAAAAAGGATAATGTGACCTTATGAAGAATAGTTTTTTGGGAAAATGAGTTTTCCAACGATCCCAAACCGTATAATAAACAGGAGATATTAATAGATAACCATAGACATCAAAACAGCTAATATGCGCTTAAAAAACATCCCTGGCTATCAAACAAACTCCCCGAGTAGGACTCGAACCTACGACCTAGCGGTTAACAGCCGCTCGCTCTACCGATTGAGCTATCGGGGAATCCCGATGAACCGGGCCGGATTGACGCTGTGCGTTCAAAGAACCGTTTTCTTCCGATTCATTTAGGATATTATCCAAATTTCAGCAACTTTGTCAAGAACTTCTTTTTTAGCGAATATTATGAAAAATCACACTAATACTGGATGAGAGCCCGATTCTATTGTATACTTCCGGCTTTGCCAAATTTAAGTAATTGGGTCTAATGTTCGATATAAAGATAGTTTTTTGTGTTTTGAAGGATTTTTAGTGATATTTTAGGTCGTTTTACGTCCGATACGAGCAGGGGCTTTCTACTGAATACATTAATTAAACGAACAAAAGGCCTGTTTGGCGCATCTAAAAAATTAAGGAATAATATCGTTTTATAACTGAATTTTAGGTTATTATCGACAGTATGGCGAAAGATATACTCGATATCGGTGGTTTTACAATACTCAGGCGCCTCGGAACCGGCGCTCGAAGCACGATTTATTTAGCTTCCGACGAAGCGGATGGAACAAAAGTTGCCCTAAAAAGGGTCATATTCCAAAAGCCTGAGGACTCAAGAATTTTCGAGCAGGTGGAGACCGAGTATAAAGTGGCTCAGCAGATAGACAATCCCTGCGTCCGAAAGTGCTACGAGCTGAGGAAAATACGCAGTATGTTTAAAGTAAGAGAAATGCTGCTTTCCATGGAATACTTTGACGGCAAGAACCTCGAAGACTGCCCGACTTTGAGCCTGGGAGATGTGCTGCTTGTCTTCAGGATGGTTGCAAGCGGGCTCAACGCGATGCATCAGCACGGATTTGTCCATTGTGATATAAAGCCCAATAACATCCTTATGGACAAGTCCGGCTCAATTAAAATTATAGACCTCGGCCAGAGCTGCAAGATCGGAACGGTCAAGCAGAGAATCCAGGGCACCCCCGATTATATCGCTCCGGAACAGGTTAAGCGCAGACCGCTCGGCCCAAAGACGGATATTT
>Ga0315288_10003637_pt1 | contig 19690 bp, 15 predicted proteins | sample YL17G11_20_MG_FD_203454 | JGI IMG/M metagenome (GOLD analysis project Ga0315288, IMG submission 203454) | Sediment microbial communities from Yellowstone Lake, YNP, Wyoming, USA - YL17G11_20 | ecosystem: Environmental > Aquatic > Freshwater > Lake > Sediment | place: USA: Wyoming | collected... | reverse complement strand
ACTTTACGTAAGGCTCTTTTAGGAAAAATAAGAGACTTTCAGAAAAAAGAACAACAATCTAGCAAAACAGAAAATACATCTGAAACTACTGACAAAAACACAGAAAATATTAAACAATTTGACACTGAATTTAATAAATCATTGGAATTTTTACAAGAATTGTCCAACAGACATAACAATCATAATAAAACTAAAAAAGAAAAAAAACATAAAAATCAGACATTAAAACAAGCATTGAATGGTAATAAACCTATAATTAATTTAGAATTACCAAGCGATTTAGCAGAAAATCATATGTATACTCAACCACAAATAATTATGCATATGAATGTAGCAATGCCTCTACAGTTACAAGCGCCAAATAATTTGCCCGCGCCGATACATTTACAAATGCCAGTTAATTTAAATTCATCTAACCAATTAATACCTGAACAATACACTGAACCTATTACAAATGTTCAAATTATACCAAATACTATTAGACATGAACCCACTATTGCAGAAGAATTACCTGCAGAAAATCCAACCATCATTAGTGATAAAATTTCTACCGATAAAATAGATAAAAGTAATTTAACATTTAATACTATTAAACAAGCCCCACCTTATAGCAATTTAAAAGGAGGAAAGTTACCGACATATAGGCAGTGGACCAGACATACACACAAACGAAACAAACATCACAATAATCATATAACCATAGATGATTATAAATCCACTCCGGTAGAAAAGTCAGACATTGACAAAAGATTTCAGGAAGTTAAGAATAAATATAAACAAAATAATAAAAATACTTCAAAACAACTTGTAAAAGTTAAAACAAGAACCATTAAATATAATTTAGGTAAAAAAGGAAAAACTGTAGGAATTTTAATTAAAAATAGACAAACTAGAAAGAAAATCAAAGACGAGCATGCGCTGTTAAAACAAAAAACATTGGCAGATGTCAAAGATTATTTAAGAGAGAAAAATCTAATAAAAGCAGGAACAATTGCGCCAACTGATGTACTTAGAACATTATATGAACAATCTGTTTTATCAGGAGACATTACAAATAAATCAAAAGAAACATTGTTACATAATTTCATAAATTCATAAATTCATAAAATAAAATATATTTCTTTAAACTTAAAATTAATTTATGTATTAATAATATCTGAATAACACATATTATTAAATTAAACATATTAGTAAATAGAAAGTTTAGATGTTAATTGTTTAAACATTTTTGTAGTATCTTGAATTTTTATTTTTGTCTCAACAAAATAAAAAAAACAACCAGTTATTATAATAGAAATTGCTAACCCAAAAAATGTACAATCTTTAAAACTTAAATCAACTAACATACGAATTAACATTCCTATAATATACGACATTCCTATTACATACATGGGCAAAAACCATAAATAAGCGCCGTACCCAGTATTTTCATTATAAATCATTCTATAGTTAAATTCTTCACTCATTTTACTATATTATTGCTTATTTATTTAAAATAAATAATAATAAACGAATGAATTTAAATTTATTGGAAACAACTATTTATTTTTAAATTATTTATATCTTCATATTCCCAAAAAACATGATTTTTAATTCCCATAAATACATAATCTTTTTCATGATTTGTTCCATAATTAAAAAACTTATTTACGCTATTATTTTTAAGATAAAAATAAGTCAGATCTTCATTTGTTCTCCAAATAACATTATCATTTTTATATTTTTCTATAAATAATTTTAACATGCTACCGCCAACTCCTTTTTTAAAATTAATAGAAAAAAATTTATCAAGATATATAAATTTATCAATTTTCCAAGATATACAAATACCTTCTAAATTATTATTTTCATAATACAAATTAACAACACATTTTTTTTTAGAAAATCGTTCATATATGTTTAATATTTTATTGTATTTTTTTTCATTAAAACTATTCAACATTTTATGAATGATAAATGATTGTAATGTTTTATTTAATTCAATCCAATTTGTGTTAATAAATTTAATGTTTTTGTCATCTAACAAAAAATTCATTTGTACAAATATGTATAAACATGTATAAATATGTATAAATGATTTTTTTATTATTTATATATTCATTATTATTATATGAATACAAATTTACTAAAATTTATAGCATTTATAGGATTTATTATTGTTTGTAATTTAAAGGACATTAAATTCATAAAAGAAGGACTTACGTCCAATAAAAAAACAATAATACTTGTAGGAGATAGTGTATTAAATAATTCAAAATATGTTCCTAATGGAAATTCCGTTTTTGACATAATTAAAAAAAAAACCAAAAATGTTTACAATTTTGCGGTAGACAATTCAAAAATTAAAGATATTAATAAACAATTAAGTAAGATTTCATCTGAATATAACAAACCAAGTACTTATATTTTTCTATCAATTGGAGGAAATGACATTTTAAATTTGTCATCTCAAAATCAACAAAATGTTAATGAATTATTTAACGATTATTTAAAAGCAATTAATAATATAAAAACAAAATTTCCAAAATCCAAAATTATAGCATTAAATATTTATCATCCGCGTTCAACCTATTATAAAATGTATTATAAATCAATTGATTTATGGAATAAATTATTAATTAAAAATAAGTTTGAAGGTTATCATATTTTAAACATAGATGAAATAATTAAGGAGCCTTCCGATTTAGTCCAAGACATAGAACCTTCTAGTCAAGGAAGCAAAAAAATAGCAGATTCCATTTTTTCTTATTGATCATGTAGTATATATATCATAAACTACTTAAGGAGAGAATAGTATATTAGACTAACTTATAACAATGGCTTGTACTGAAGAGTATTTGAAAATAACTGAACAATGGATTAAAGATCGTGGTGAAAATGTAATCGTGCTTTATCAAAATGGAGCCTTTTTTGAAATTTATGCACTAAAAGACAAAAAAACCGGCGATATTTCAGGAAGTCGCATTGAAGACATTACTCGTCTATGTGACCTTAAAATTGCTCAAAAAAACTTTTCAGTTCGTGGCAAGCATGCTCTTCAAGCAGGATTTAAAATAGAAGTTGTTGAAAAATATATTAAAAAAATACACGAGGCTGGGTTTACAATTCCAGTATATGAACAAAAACAAGTTGCAGGAGGTTTTGTGAGAGAATGTTCCCAAGTAATTTCACCCGGAACATATTGGAACAATGAACCTGATGTTTTATCTAACAATACCACGTGTGTTTGGATCCATTATTCAAAGGGATTTGGAAATTCGCAGGAAAAAATACATGTTGGACTTTCCAATCTAGATATTTTTACAGGAAAATCATCTATTTTTGAATTCTCTAACAATTATCAACACGACCCATCTACATACGACGAATTAGAGAGATATATTTCTATTAATAATCCATCAGAAATTTTAATAATTCACAACATAGCAAATGATCAAATTGATGACATTATTAAATTCTGCAACATAACTTCTCGCTCTATATTGAAAGTTGATACCAAAAATGAAAGTGATGCGAATTATATAACTGCCGAAAAATGCGAAAAACAAAATTATCAAAGTGAAATTATTAAAACATATTTCCCAACAATTAATGATGAAATATTTTTTGACACTTATCAAAATTATTCAATTGCAACTCAAGCGTTTTGTTTTCTTTTAGATTTTGTATATAAACATAACCCCAATTTAGTTAATAAAATTTCACAACCCATCTTTGAAAATTGCTCGGATAGATTAATTTTAGCCAATCATTCACTCAATCAACTCAATATCATTGGCGACAATCGGTATACTGGTAAATTGGGATCAGTTTGTGGATTCTTGAATAACTGTGTTACAAACATGGGAAAACGTACGTTTAATTCAGAATTACTGAACCCAATTAAAGATAGTAATAAATTAAATGAATTTTATGATATTACTGAACACATGTTAATTAAAAATAATTGGGAGACTTATAGAAAACAACTTCAAACTATTAAAGATATTGAAAAATTAACTAGAAAATTAATTATCAAAAAAATAACACCAAAAGATATTACAACATTACATCATAACATTAATATTATTATTTCTCTCTACAAGAAGATTGTAAAAGACAAAAAATTAATGAACTATATGAATCAACCTTTAATTGAGGAGGATTGTATTTCAATTGTAAATGCCATTGAACAAGCGTTTGATGTTAACAAAGCAGAACACATCAACGAAATTACATATGATGGATTATATAGTTGTTCAGTTGAACATCTGACCTTTATTAAAAAAGGTATTTGTTTAACTATAGATGATAAAATTAAAGAATATTTTGATTCAAGAGATAAATTTGAAAGCATACGCAGTTATCTATCTGGATTGATCCAATCATTTGAAAAGAAAGCATCTTCAGAACTCGTAAAGATACACGAAACCTCCAAAAGTGAAGATTGTCTAATCGGCACTAAACGTCGTCTAACATTTCTTAAAAATCAAATTTCTAAAATGACTAATAAAATTGTAAATATTAATTATGTATCTAGAATTGATAATATTGAAGAAACATTTACATTGGATTTATCTCTCTTAGAATACAGGCCAAATGGTAGTAGCGATAGCAATCAGATTGTGTGTAGTCATGAAATTGGGAAAATATCTTCATTAATTCAAACCGCAAAAGATGAAATCGTTAAAGAAATAATTAAATTTTATAATTCATTTATTGAACAATTAATTCAAAAACAAGAAGGATTAAATAATATTTGTAAATATATTACTACATTAGATACATTACAATGCAGATGTTATATTGCTCATAAATACAATTATTGTAAACCTGTAATAGAACCGCGAGACAAAGCATTTATAAAATTTGAGGACATTCGTCATTGCCTTATTGAACACATTCAGACACGCGAACTTTATGTCACAAATGACCTTAGTATTGGAGATGATGTTAATGGATATCTTTTATTTGGAACTAATGCCGTAGGAAAAACCAGTTTAATTCGTTCTATTGGAATCGCAATTATAATGGCGCAATCAGGACTTTATGTACCCTGTAGCAAATTTGAGTTTTCACCATATAGTTACATATTTACTCGCATTCTAGGAAATGATAATATTTTTAAAGGACAATCCACCTTCGCGGTTGAAATGTCTGAATTGCGTACAATTTTAAATATGGCAGATAAAAACAGTCTCATTTTAGGAGATGAACTTTGTTCAGGAACAGAACAAGGATCAGCCACCAGCATTTTTGCATCAGGGCTAGAATATTTAGATAGATTAAATAGCAGTTATATTTTTGCAACACATTTTCATGAAATTACATCATGGACTGAAATTACTAATATTCAAAATTTGAAAATGACACACATGACCGTCATGTTTGATAGACAAACTGGAAAATTAGTTTATGATCGCAAACTTAAAGAAGGACCCGGACAAAATATGTATGGGTTAGAAGTTTGTAAAGCACTTCAATTGCCAGAAACATTCCTTAATCGGGCGCATCAAATGCGAACAAAATATTATCCAGAGACTTCCACCACTACATCATTCAATACATCACATTTTAATAGTAAAAAAATAAAAGGCAAATGTGAAATGTGTAAACAAAACATTAGTGATGAAGTCCACCATTTGCAATTTCAACGAAATGCCAATGAGAGAAATAAATATATTAAAAATTTTCATAAAAATCATCCTGCAAATTTAATGTCTTTATGCGAAGAATGTCATGATCTATTCCACGCAACCGATGACGAATATAAACGAGTTAAAACTAGCGATGGATATGAATTAATAAAATGTTAAATAATTATTTATTAAATTAAATTAGAAAAATCTAACAAATGCAATTCAAATATTTTATTATTAAATATTTAAAATACTTTCATTAATTTATTTATTATATTATTAAATAATTAATTAAATGATTATTTAATGTTTTTGTTCATTCAATTTATTTATTTTTATTTTATTTTCAAAAATCTCTGTTTATTGATTTTCAAGACTAATTTGGCCGAACGGATTTTGGACATTTTAAAATGTCCATTTTAAAATGTCCATTTTTAAATCGGCTGAACTCTTATTGAAAGTTAAAAAACAGAAAAAATGACTTGTGATGATAATGCTCTAAAATAAATTTATTGAAAAAATATTTATGACCAACTAGAAAAAAAGTTAAAAAATGTCTGATACTTTTTCGTTTCCAACATTGGAAACCAGAGAAGTATCAAAAGTATCAGACTGATTATAAAATAATTTATTTCGCTTTAAATATGGACCGGATTGTAACTTAATTGTAAATTATTAATCAGACGATGGAAACAAATGGAAATCAAAAGTATCAGCCATTTAATTAATTAATAAATAAATAAACATTGTGTATTTTGTTTAATTATTTTTGTTTATTTATTTTATTTAATTTAATTTAAAAAAATTTCTATTTTATTGATTCTCAAGACTAATTTGGCCGAACGGATTTTGGACATTTTAAAATGTCCATTTTTAAATCGGCCAGACTCTTCTTGAAAATGGAAAAACACGAAAATTGACTTGTGATGATAATGCTGTAAAAATTATTTTTTGATTTTTAATTTGTGACCAACTGATTTTTTTTATTCATACGAACTCCAATATAAGCCAAGGAGTCCAATCCTACAAATCCTACTACAAAATCCCCAAAAAAAATCCCAAATAATAGAACTTTATTTTTTCCGCATCACAACTGGACATGAAATTCTACGAACGTCTCTTTTTATAAGACCATGTCTAAAAATCCTATCGTTTTTGGGAGAAATCCCAACAATGGCTTTATATATATTATTTAATGTTCAATTTAAAGAATTTAATATAGTTTATTATCAATTATTCAAAATAAAAAAATGTCAAATTATTTTTCATTAAAATTTGACAATAAAATAAATAAATAAAATAAAATAAATAAATTAAATAAATAAATTTTGAAATTAACATCAATATTTTTAATTTTATTTATTTTCTAAATTAAAATGACTAAAATCTGGCATATATGTGCATTATTGAAATATAAAAATATTATTATAAAGACGTAAATATTTTAATTTTGTCACATAATTTTATATATAATAAAAAATGATTTAGGGATAAATAATATATATTAATACAATAATACTACAAAAATGTCCCCCAAAATCCCCAACACATTCGCATGCGAACTGTGTCATTATAATACGTGTAACAAAAAAGATTTTACGAAACATCTATCAACCAGAAAACATGAATATAGGATTAATCCTATAGTATCATCATCATGTTTGGGAGAAAATCCCATTTTACACGCATGTCATTGTGGCAACAAATATAAACATAAGTCTAGTCTTTATGCTCATAGAAAACAATGTATTAAATACGATTCTTGTCAAAAACTTTATGTAAATTCCTCATCCAACGATGAAGATGTTAATTATAAAGAATTATTTATTAAAATGTTGCAAGAAAATAATGAAATGAAAAATATAATAATTAAACAAAATGAGCATATTAGTGAACTTATACCAAAAGTTGGAAATAACAATACAACAAATAATATAACTAATAATAAAGTAAGCATTAAGGTATTTTTAAATGAAAACTGTAAGGATGCTATTAGCATGGATGGTTTTTTAGATACTATTAAAATCTCTCTACAAGACCTTTTGTACACGAGAAGTAAAGGATTAGCAAATGGATTGTCTAATATATTTATTGAAAATTTAAATAAACTACCTATAACACAACGTCCCATACATTGTACAGATCTAAAGAGAGAAACAATTTATATTAAAAATGATACATGGGAAAAGGACGAAGACCAGATTAAAACTAAAGCAGCAATTAAAAAAGCATCGGGCATACAAATTAAAAATATTCATAAATTTAAAGAAGCAAATCCAAATTGCATGCAAATATCTAAACAGAAAGATGAATATATGGAAGTTATAAAAGCAACAACAGACGATGTAACTGAAATAGAAAATAAAATAATTAAAAATGTATGCAAAACAATTTGTGTTAATGAAAAAATAAGTGATTAATTACATTAAATTAAATTAATTAATAATACAAATGTATATTAAAATAATGATTATATGAATTATACATATTATTTGTATTAATTAATTTATAAAAAATTGAAATGCTTTTTTAAATGTAACTATAAGATAACTAATTACAATCTTTATCAACTCAAAGTTAACATGTCAGTCGCAATTGAAAATAGCGAGTGTCCTATTTGTATGGAGTAAATTTGCGGAGTTCTAAATCGTGTAACCACTGAGTGTGGTCATAATTTTCACACCAATTGCCTTTTGACTAACGCTAGTCATAATGGATTTGGTTGTCCTTATTGCCGGACTGAACTTGCACAACCAGTAGAAGAAGAAGACAGTTCGGATGAAGAGTATCGGGCGAATGAATTCTACGATGAACGCGCGGAATCACGTGCGCTTCACGGAATGCGAAATTTGTTCATTTCAGCAGAAGGCAACGGCGAAGCTCCACAAGACGATGATAGTAGTAACGATGAAAGCGATGATTATTCAACTGTTGATAATTCAGAAAGCGACGATGATGCTCCACTTGTTTCTAATAGCCCCTCTCCCGCTTTTATTGCGCGCATGTTAATCGCTAATGGAGCGACAATGGAAGATATGGTAAAGGTTATGTTGTGCGGATCTGACATTGGCCAAGCATATGACGATGAACTTGATGAGTATGAAGAAGTTGTAGCGGTAATTTACGGTAAAATTCGCAGAATACTTGCACGACATCGGCGAGGTATTGAGGTTGAGTAAGAGCATATATAAACATTAGTAGTTTAGGTATTTAGATTAATAAACGTCGTTTTTTTGTTTACTTTTCTTATTTTCTTATTATAATATTAATATATATTATTATTATGGATGTTTCTACAAGTGAATTTCCTTTTTATAAAACTCATTTTTCAGAAATAATAGCAGTTGTAGTTGTCATATTAGGATTTTTGTCACTGTTTTCTTTATTAAATATAAATTTAAATGAGATAGAAGATAAGCGAATTCAAAAAATCGTGACAATAGAAAAATTTAGCAATTCTTTATCAGGTGACTCAATTTGCTCAAGTAAAAATAGTCCTGATGAAATAAATAGTTTATGTAATCAGTTGACTAAAAAAAATTGCAACGTATCTAGTTGTTGTGTAGTATTAAATGGCAATAAATGTGTTGGTGGAGATACACATGGTCCTACATTTCATAGTGAAAATGGTAACAAAATAAATTTAGATTATTATTATTATAAAAATAAATGTTTTGGCAATTGTCCCAAGTAAACGATTCCGATTTTTGATTTGATTTATAATTATATTAAAAATTGATTTACACAAATGTTTTCTAATAAGTATATAAACCAGTATGATCATTCCAGTTAAGTGTTTTACGTGTGGCAAAGTTTTAGCCGATAAATATAGGTATTATCAAAATGAAGTTCGCAAACTTAAGATGTCTGATACGAGAAGATTGAATGTAAATGATATTACTTATTTAACTCCTGAATTCATTGATAAAACTCCGGAGGGAGAAGTTTTAGACAGATTAAAATTAACAAGATATTGTTGCCGTCGTCATATTTTAACTCATGTTGACATTGAATAATTATCTGCGTATTATATATTATGATAAAATCATTATCTAGAAAAAAACATGGTCGTACTAAAAAACATAGACATAATAAAAGTTGTAAACGTTTGGGTAAACATAAAATAAATAAAAGTAGAAAAATGAAAGTTTATCGTGGGGGATTTGGTCCTGGTGCAGGTCCGGTTGGATATCCTTTAGTTTATGGTAATGTTTCTAGTTGGCCGGGTGTATCTGGCAATGATCAAGGAATGGGAAATCATTATGAGCTTAGTAAAGTAGGTATACCATCTGGTCCATTTGATCCTCCTATGTCATCTAGAGAAATTGCTCAACCTTTTTCTTCTTCATTTAAATATGGTGGGTCTAGTAGACGACGCAACACGCAAAGACGAGGTCATTTGCGCAAGCGTAGATATAGGGGTGGTGGATTATTGCCTCAAGATTTAGTTAATTTAGGACGTTCGGTTGGTTATGGGCTTTCTTCTTCAGTATCTAATTTTTTTGGCTCTGTAAATCATCCAGTAAATCCATTGCCAACTGAATCTCAGGGAATTGATAAAGATTATAAAATAATTCAATCAAAAATACCAAATTTACATAATATATCTAAAAATTCATATAATGAGGTGGCATCAATATAAATTACATTTTTTTCTTTTTATAGTTTATAATGAACTTTACAAAGTTACGTAATTTATGTACACCAGCCCAAGTATATTTATTTATAGAAGTAATGATTATTTTAGGAATGACATATCAGAATTGGGATTATGATAACTATACACTTTGTGTTGGAGATTATTCATGTGGTGTAGGAAGTAAAATAACAATCGCATTAAGTAAACTATTTTATGTAGCGTTTTGGACATTTATTCTTAACTTGATGTGTAGAGGTGGATACAAGAATTTTGCTTGGTTTTTAGTTATGTTGCCTATTATTTTATTTTTTGTAGTCCTTACTATGTTTATGTTGTCTAATGGTGCTAGATATAGAGGATTTGAAGGATTTGATAATAAACCGGTAGACAGATTAAATAAGCGCAATGAGTCGCCGGGTGATTATGCCACTGAACAAGCAATTAAAGGATATAATTTAGGTTCAATTCGCCAAGATTATAGTTTCCCTGATTTATCAGAATCAGAACAAAAAGATTATGAAATGTCAGAAGGTTTTGATAATAAACATGTTAATAAACAGGCTAAGAAAGAAGGTCTCTCTAATAGACGCAAGGCAAAGGAAGGATTTTGGGGTCTCGGTAAAAAAAAACAGTCTAGAGAAAGACGTCGGGATGGTTCTTGTGTAATGGGAGGGGTGACTGGGGCAAATTTATCTGGTTATCCTAGCCAATTTTCTAATGATTACTATGCTCAAGTATAAATGTTTTATTAAAATAAATAAATATTATTTGCATTTTGAAGGTTTGTTATTTAAAACATGATTTAATTAACAAATATTAATTACAGGCTTTTTACTAAGAAGGGCTTAAAAAAATATGATAATGTTAATATATATATAATGGACGAAACAGTTATATGGAAAATAATTGATAAATATTTTGAAGATAATCCAACGGCATTAGTTTCTCATCATTTGGATTCATATAATGATTTTTTCAATAATGGAATTAAACGCATATTTAAGCAAAAAAATCCAATTAAAATAATGAAAGAATTAGATGAAGAAACCAATGAATATAATTTTAGATGTAATCTATATTTAGGTGGAAAGAGTGGTGATAAATTGTATTTTGGAAAGCCTATTATATACGATGAGACAAGAGAACATTTTATGTATCCAAATGAGGCTCGTTTAAGAAATATGACATATGGTACAACTATTCATTTTGATTTAGAAGTAGAATTTTTTATAAAAGAAGAAGTGGATGGTGAAATGAAAATTATAGAAAGTACTGAATTTTTCCCAAAAATTTACTTAGGTAAATTTCCAATTATGTTAAATTCGGATCTTTGTATTTTAAATAAATTAGACAGACGTGTAAAGTTTAACATGGGAGAATGTAAAAATGATCCAGGTGGTTATTTTATTGTAGACGGAAAAGAAAAGGTGGTAGTGTGTCAAGAAAAATTTGCGGATAATATGATTTACATAAGAGATAAAGGTGATGATTTATATAGTCATAGTGCTGAAGTTCGTTCCGTATCAGAAGATGCTTCTAAGCCGATTAGAACAGTTGCTATTAAAATGGTAGCGCCTACACCTACTAAAAAAAATGGTCAATTAGTTGTATCAATTCCAAATGTAAAGAAACCAATTCCTTTATTTATTGTAATGAGGGCTCTTGGAATTGAATCAGATAAAGAAATTATTAAATATTGTTTATTGGATATAGAAAAGTATTCTACTTATATAGATTTATTTATTCCATCCGTTCATGACGCTGGAAGGATATACAATCAAGAGGTCGCATTAAAATACATTGCGTCTTTTACAAAAAATCCTACAATTCCGGGCGTACTGCACATTTTAACGGATTATTTTTTGCCACACATAGGCGAAATGAATTTTCAGATGAAGGCATATTATCTTGGATATCTTGCAATTAAATTGTTACTTGTTTATACAAAAGAAGAAAAATCAACAGATCGTGATAGTTTTAAATATAAACGAGTTGAATTAACTGGTAAATTGTTGTATGATTTATTTAATGAATATTATACGTTACAACAAAAACATGTATTTAAAAAAATAGATAAAGAATATTATTACAATGGAAATCTATATCAACGAAATTTTAAAGATTTAATTAGTGACAGCAATATTAAAGATTATTTTAAAGAGAGACTGGTTGAAGATGGATTTAGACGAGGTTTTAAGGGTAACTGGGGCTCAGAAGAACATACCAAAAAAGTGGGCGTTGTTCAGCCATTAAATCGTTTATCATATAATTCTTTTATTGCTCATCTTAGAAAAATTAATTTACCCCTGGACGCAAGTGCTAAAGTAGTAGGCCCCCGATTATTGCATGGGTCCCAGTGGGGCATAATTGATCCGTTAGATACTCCTGACGGGGCGAATTGCGGTTTACATAAACACATGGCAATTACAGCTAAAATAACTAGTGGATGTTCTGGAATTCCTACAATGAAATGGTTAAGAAATTATGCAAACATGTTATTTTTAGAAGAATGTAATCCTAAATCTCTTTCAGAAAACACTAAGGTATTTGTAAATGGAATTTGGATAGGCGTTGTAAGTAATCCAAAAGAGGTAGTATTAAGAATAAAACAATATCGTAGAAGTTCATTATTTCCGATACATACAAATGTTCAGTGGGATGTTGAACACAATGAAATATTTATTTATACTGATTCTGGTAGAATGTGTCGCCCTATTTTTTACGCGGATGAAATAAATGGAAAATTCAGTTATGATAATCCAGCCGTTTTAGACAATATTAATAATAATATGTTTACATGGAATGATTTAACAACTGGGTTCGCTACAAAGAAAGACAAAGATTTTAATGTTAATAGTTGTAAATTGTATATTAAACCTTCTGATTTATATGACATTGGTGGAGATGATGTTGAAGCGTCTTTGGTAGAATTAAATAGTTCTCAGGCTATTATTGAATATATAGATACATCTGAGTCAGAAGGTGCCTTAATTGCTATAAACGCTGATCAACTGGAAACAAATAACAAAAAATATACTCATTTAGAGATCCATCCATCCTTAATACTTGGTGTATTAGGAAATCAAATCGCATTTCCGGATAATAATCCATTGCCTCGCGATGTGTTTGCGTGTGGTCAGAGTAAACAGGCTGTTTCACTTTATCATTCTAATTATCAAACAAGAATTGATAAAATGGGAGTGGTATTAAATTATGGACAAATCCCTTTAATTAAAAGCAGATACATGAATTACATTAATAATGAAGAACATCCTTACGGTGAAAATGTTATTGTGGCAATTGGTATTTTTAATGGATATAATGTAGAAGATTCTATTTTATTTAATGAAGGGTCTATTAGACGTGGATTATTTAGAACAACATATTATTCAATGTACGAGTCTAGGGAAGAAAGTTCAAAAGTTGGGCAAAATTCTATTGATAGCCATTTTGCAAACATTGAAAGAGAGAATGTTGTAGGTCTTAAAGCAGGACACGATTATTCTGACTTGGATGAACATGGATTAATAAAAGAAAATACTGAATTAAATGATAAAAAAGTTGTTATTGGAAAGGTGCTTACAAACATAGAAGATCCAACTAGGTCAATTGATGCGTCAGAATTTCCTAAAAAAGGGCAACTAGGATTTGTAGACAAATCTTTTATTACCGAAGGTGAAGAAGGATTTAGAATCGCCAAAGTAAGAGTAAGAGAGGAAAGAGAACCAAGTATTGGTGACAAATTTTGTAGTCGTTGCGGTCAAAAAGGCACGGTTGGTCTAATTATTCCAGAACGTGATATGCCTTTTAACGCCGAAGGCATACGTCCAGATATCATTATAAATCCTCATGCATTGCCAAGTCGCATGACCATTGGACAGTTGGTTGAAACATTAATGGGAAAAGCATGCGCGATTTATGGAGGTTTTGGTGATTGTACTGCTTTCGTAAATAAAGGTCCTAAAAATAAGAAATTCGGAGAATTATTAACAAACATGGGATTTAATTCATCCGGAAATGAAGTTTTGTATAATGGTCAAACCGGAGAACAATTGGAAGCAAACATGTATATTGGTCCTACTTATTACATGCGTCTTAAGCATATGGTAAAAGATAAAATTAACTACCGTGACAAAGGTCCAAGAACCGTTCTAACAAGACAGCCGGTACAAGGTCGCGCAAATGATGGAGGTTTACGTATTGGTGAAATGGAACGCGATGGATTAATCGCACATGGAGTTAGTAATTTTATTCAAGAATCTATGTTAGTAAGAGGAGATGATTATCACATTGCTATATGTAATCAAACTGGAACAATTGCGGCTTACAATGAAACTCTAAACTTGTTTTTAAGTCCAATGGCTGATGGTCCTATACAATTTACAAATATAACAGAAATAAATGCCGATGTTGTAAACATATCTAAATATGGTCGTGAATTTAGTGTTGTTAGAGTTCCATATTCTTTTAAATTGTTAATGCAGGAACTTAGAACTATGAATGTTGAGATGCGAATTATTACAGACCAAAATGTAGACCAATTAACTAATATGTCATTTTCGGATAATTATAAGAAATTAAATCAAAATAAAGAAATATCTCTTTCAGAAATTATCAGCAAAGCGACAGGCATTGCCATAAGAAAACCAAAGGCAAAACGTCCACCGCCAGAAATACCCGCACCAGAATTTGAAAGAATGAAGCGCACTGAAGAAAGCCGAAAAGATATAACTCCACCTGAAACAGGAGTTAAAGATTTGGAACTTTTAGGATGGAAACTTGGAGGAATTGATAGTGAAAGTGGGGATGAATATTTTGTTTCATTGATATTAAATGAATTTGGTGAACCAACTCAAAAATGGTATGGTTCTGATGCTTATTCAGATCCTTATGAATATGTAAAAGGATGGAATAACGATGATTTATTTTATGATGATGGTGAGCCCATAGATGTAGAAACCGTTGTGGATGAATTAAAGAATAGAAATGTTCCAAACAATTGGAGTAAGGCTATTTATTTTATTAAAAATGGTAAAGAATTAGAAGAATCGCCATCACCTCCATATAATCCATCCACTCCACCAAGTGGAACGCCACCATCTCCTCCATATAATCCAACTACTCCACCAAGCGGAACGCCACCATCTCCTCCATATAATCCAACCGCAATTTATGGTACTATTCCATACACGCAGATGGCTGTCATGCCAACCGTTTTAGTTCCTGTATCACCTTTACAATCTGGATATGTGCCAACTACTCCAACAGATAGTCCTCCGTTACCAACAGTAGAAGAGACAAAAACAGAAGATAAAGCATCTAAAATTATTAATGCAATAGAACAAGCAAAGCAAAGTGCAAATAAAAGTTTATTATTAACATTTGAAGATGACACAACGACAAATTCAGAAAAGGTAAGCGACAATTCAGGAGAAAAACGGATTATATTATAAAATTGAAATGGAATTAAAATATAAATTTGTATTATAAATAAGAAATGGCGCAAAGTGGACAAATTCAGACTATTTACAATTCCCGTAAAACTTTATTGGAACACTTAAGATATCAAGGCTTTGATGTAGAAGACTATGAAAACTTTAGTGTTAATGAAATTTATGAAATGTCACAAAAGTCTCAGTTGGATATGCTGGTTGAGAGACAAGAAAATAATGAATTAAAAATTAGTAAAAAAAAAACATATATTAAATATCATTTAGCCAAAACTCTTCGCCCTGAGAAGATTTACGAGTATTTAGAAGACCTATTTAATTTGGAACAAGTATTATCAAAAGATGATGATTTAATTATTGTTATAAGAGAGGAACCAAATGAAACAACTATTAAAACTCTAAAACAAATATGGGCTGCCGACAAACAGTTTGTAGTTATTTGGAACATTAAAATGTTGCAATTTAATGTATTAGATCACATTCTTGTACCAAGTCACACAGTTCTTAATCAAGAGGAAGATGCCAAATTTAGAATTAAATATAATGTAAATAATGATAGCGAGTTGCCTAACATATCTAGATTTAGTCCTCCTGCAATGGCAATTGGCATACGACCGGGTCAAATATGCGAAATTATTCGTCCAAGTAAAACCGCAATTACTACTAAGTTTTACAGAATTTGTTCTTCATAATATATAGATGGACTTTGATGCAATAAAATCGCCAAAATATTATAGTGAAAAATTAAATGAATTAAACATAAATTTTTTTATGATTTTAGATGAAGTAATAAAAATGTATCCAATATATAAATCAAATCCTGATTATCCAGAATATCAAAACATGTATGCGATTGATATGGGAAATCTTGAAACAGTAAAAAAAGAGTTTTTTCTTTTAAATAATTCAATAGAAAAGGCGAATGAATTGTTAAATGGGAATGTTAAAAAATTCAATGAACAAATTGATATTTTAGACAAAAAAAATAAGTCATTAAGAGAGAAATATAAATTTTCTTCTAATAGCATACATTCTGCCGAAGGATTAATTGGGCAAAAACAGGAAATATATAATGAAAAAGTTTTAAATTTAATATTTTTAATATTAGGAGTTACTGGAATTGCTGTAATGAATTACAAAGAATTTTAAATTAAAATACATTTTCTACACTAATAGTATAGATAATGGATAACTTAATCAATGACATACGTAATGTATTTAAAAATCAAGAAACTACAAAATATCCTATTTTAAAACAGGGACGCGAATTTATAAAATATAATGAAGATTACATTAAAGTTGTTGAACCAGAATTAAAATTTATACAAAAAACTTCGTCGCCAAATCTTTCATCAATTGTTGAAACTTTAGAAAGTAATAATTCTTTGTCTCAAAATAATAAAGCACAAGCATCAAAAGTTTCTAAATATGAAAATGAATTTAATAGGACATTGGCTGAATATACAAATACTTATAAACATTTTATGCAGGAATTATTAAATAAAAATCAGACACAAAAAAATGTTAACCAATATTTTGGAAAAGTAATTTCAGGAAATGATGGAAATTATGCTTATGTAAATGATTTTGGATATACTCATAGGTATTCTAATGATGCATGGCTTAAAAATGATAAAACTTGTCCTAATACAGTATTACCAATTTCTGCAGATGATTTTAAATTGATGAATCAGGGCCCTGACATGGGAATTGGTCAGGCGTGTAAAATTGCCGGACAAAATATTCAAAATACGGATACTGATGAAATTGCTTGGGTTGACATTAAAGGATTTAAACACATATATCCCGCAAAAATATGGGAAAATAAAATAAAAGATTGTGACATAAGTCCTATTAAAATAAGTGGATTAGCATATAATAATATTTCTAGTGGAACTCCGATGAATGAAACGAGTGTTTGTAGCCAGATGGATGTTAATCCAGTTTTATTAGACAAACTTAATAAATTAAACAATCAATTAATTTCATTGGCGAAATCAATGATAGATGAAATAAATAATATTTCAGTAAATAATACATCATTAAAAGATAAATTAACATATAAAAAAGAGCAATTAACAGAGCATATTAATAATTTCAACCATCAAAAGAATTTAAGTTTTTCTGGAAAAGACTTTATTACAATTCAAGGGGAGGAAGAAAATTCTTTATCATATTTAAATTATAACTATTACAATTATTTATGGTGGTGTATATTTATTATTTTAATTATTTTATTTATTTTATTTAGAGGAACAATCGGCGTTTCAGATAATTTAGAAACATTTATCATTTTGGCAATTGTAATTATAATGGGATATTATTTAATTAATAAGACAATTAGTTGATTTCAATAGAATATATTTATGTATATTATATGGACAATGAAAATAAAAAACATGACATAACAGAGTTGTATATTAAAAATAAAGAACTTTCAATGTTGTTGAAAAGATATGAAAATTTAAATAAACAATATATTGATTTAATTAATAAAAACTCTTCAAAAGAAGAGATAGATAATTTAAATAATGAATTAAATGAAGTCAATGGTAAATTAATTAAATTGTCAAATCAATTACAATCGGTAAGTAATAAATTAAAATCCAGTTCGGTAACCCATGTCAATTCTATAAAAGAGGTTGAAAATAAAATAGAAAATTTAATGCCTATTTTATACAAAGAACAAACCAAATTAGAATCCCAGCGAAAGGAATTAATAGATTCAATCGGACAAGAAGAAAATAGTGAAATTGTAGAAAAATCATCTAATTTTCAATATATATTTTTATTTTTATTTGCACTCATGATGATATTAGGTTTGATTTATTCATTTTTGACACCAAGTGAAACAAAATTAGAAATTTTTATATTTTCAATAATGTCATTTCTAATCACTCATCAAATTGTCCAAGCCATTTTGCATAAATTTAAATAGACTTTTATATATATTTATATTAGAAGCCCATGAGTTTAGGTAACTTATTTTCAGATATGAAATTTTCATTTATGAATGAAGATGAATCCCCAAATAAAAAAAATCTTTCTCATTTTCAATTACAAGGTGAACAATATTTAAAATTTAATGACGTTCGTGTAGATGAAATAGAACCACAATTTAAAGTAATGGAAAATTTTACAGGATTTAATAATAATGCGGTTAACCAAAAAAATGATAAACAACTTCAAGAATTAATTGATTTAGATAAAGAATATCAGAGAAAATTATCAAATTATTCAAAACAAAAAGAGGTGTTAATGAGTGAAACAAATTCTTATTTAAATAAAAAGTCTAGTTCTGACAATAAATTGCTTGGTAAAAATATTAGATTCTCCAACGGAGAGATGGGATATGTGACAGATGAAGGAATTTATAAACAATATTCGTCTATGGAGGTTTACGACAATACTGCTGGCAAAAATAATTGCCCTACTGGAAATGTTCAATTAAATATTAATCGTTCTGGTGAAAAAATAGATACAAATCCTTCATTATCATTAGGTACATCTATGGAGCGTGGTCAAAGTTGTGGTAACGCGGGACAAAATGTATATGTAGTTGGTCCAAGTGATCCCGGTTCTCCTACATATGTAGGTTGCTATAAAATGTCATCTGACAATGGATTAAACTACCAGTCCGATATGGGCAACACCGCGGATGTCACGTCTTGTAAATATAGAGCATACGATGTTGGAAGCAATGTGTTTGCGGTTGCAAATGGAGGAAAAGGAACATCGCGATGTTATATTGGAGAAAATGTAGATAGAGCTAAAAATGGAGGCATCGCAAATGTGTCTAAATCAATATGGAGTACAGGCGGAAATTGGCCAAATGCTTCTATTACTGGATTAAACAATGCCGGACAACTAATAGTAACTAATAAAGATTTTAGTGAAAATTATTTTGTTTCTAATCCACCAAAAGAAGGATGTGATCCTAAGTATGGTGGAGGAATTAATTTAACCAAAACTGTAGCCACATG
>Ga0315288_10003635_pt1 | contig 19691 bp, 19 predicted proteins | sample YL17G11_20_MG_FD_203454 | JGI IMG/M metagenome (GOLD analysis project Ga0315288, IMG submission 203454) | Sediment microbial communities from Yellowstone Lake, YNP, Wyoming, USA - YL17G11_20 | ecosystem: Environmental > Aquatic > Freshwater > Lake > Sediment | place: USA: Wyoming | collected... | reverse complement strand
GATGTCGCGGGCGAGTTCCAGGTGCTGCTTCTGGTCGGCCCCCACCGGGACAAGATCGCTCCGGTAGAGGAGGATGTCGGCGGCCATGAGGATGGGGTAGTTGAGGAGGCCGGCCGTGATGACCTTCCTCCCCTTGGCCTTGTCCTTGTACTGGGTCATCCGGGAGAGCTCCCCGGTGTAGGTGACGCCGTTGAGGAGCCAGCAGAGCTCGGCGTGGGCCGGCACGTGCGACTGGACGAAGAGCACGATCCGCTTCGGGTCCAGACCGGCGGCCAGGATGAGCCCGGCGACCTCCAAGGTCTTGGCCCGGAGGGTGTCCGGTTCCTGGGGGAGGGTCAGGGCGTGCAGGTCGACCACGCAGAAGAAACACTCGTGGTCATGCTGGAGCTCCGTGAACTGCCGCAGAGCGCCAAGGTAGTTGCCGATGGTCAGGTTGCCGGAGGGCTGGACGCCAGAGAACACCCGTTTCATAGGCAAATGATACCTTCCGGCTGGGAAGGGTGTCAACCAAGTTGGTGCCGGCTTGGGCCGCGACCCAGGCAACCCCCATCCCGCCCCCGCATAGACCTGCCCATGTGAGGTGGCGGCTTTGGGCCCGAAGTGGGTATGGCCCCGCACGCGAACGGCCCCTGCCCGAAGGACCCTGCCCTTCGTCCTTGCCGGTCTCTTCGCCCTGTGGCTCGTCGTGCCGGCCGCCCCGGTCTCTCCGCAGCTCAAGGGACCGGGGGTCGGCTCCCGGGGCGGGGTCGTCTTCTCCGTCCCCATGGAGGCCAAGTTCGTGGCCATCACCTACGACGACGGGCCCAGCCCCAGCCTGACGCCGGCCGTCCTGGGAATCTTGCGGCAACACTCGGCCAGGTGCACCTTCTTCCCCATCGGCCGCGAGGTGCAGAAGTACCCGGAGGTCGCCCGGCAGGTCGTGGCCGAGGGGCACGAGATCGGCTGCCACACCTTCTCCCACGTGTACTTCCGTGGCCCGGCCGTGGCCCGGCTGGACAGCGAGTTCGACATCTGCGAGAAGCTGTTCCCCGAGACCCTGGGCGTCCGCCCCACCCTGTTCCGTTTCCCCGGGCTGGACTACGACACGACAATGGTCCAAGCGGCGGGTAAGCGGGGGTACACCGTCATCAGCTGCTCGCTCGACGCCTACGACTGGCGCATCAAAGACGCCAAACAGTTGGCCCAGCGCGTGACCAGCCTCATCCGGCCCGGGGACATCGTCCTCATGCACGATGGGAACTGGCTCAACCTGCCGCGGGCCAAGGAGGCGCTCGGCCTCATCTTCGACTCCCTCGAACAGCAAGGCTACATCTGCGTCACCGTGAGCGAGCTCATCTCCTTCGGCCTAGCCGAGCAGGGCCGGGACCAAGGGCCGGAGTAGGCGGAGGAACCCCGTCGTGAGATGCCGGCCCTCTCAGGCCATCGGGAGCATACATATATCACGCAGGGAAAGGCCCGGCCCGCCGCTAGGTGGTTCTGGAGGGTAACTCGTGCGCGCTACGTTTCTGAGTTTCTCACCGCCGGCCGTCTTCGAGGAGGAAATCGAGGCTGTAGCCGACACCCTGAGGTCCGAATGGATTACGACGGGACCTAAGGTAGAGGAGTTTGAGCGACTGTTCTCTGCCTTCGTCGGGGCGAGTGGCGGAGTGGCGCTCAATTCCTGTACGGCCGGCCTACACCTGGCGCTTCTTACTCTCGGCGTAGGCCCGGGGGACGAGGTTATCACCACGCCCATGACCTTCTGCGCCGGCGTGAATGTCATCGAACACGTCGGGGCCAGGCCGGTGTTGGTGGACGTCGAGCCGGATACCTTGAACATCGACCCGTCGCGTATCGAGAAAGCCATTACGCCACGAACGAAGTGCTTGATGCCGGTGCACTTCTCCGGTCATCCTTGTGACATGGACCCGCTCCTCTTGCTGGCCCGGAAGCATAACCTGAAGGTTGTTGAGGATGCGGCCCATGCGGTGGCCGCGAGCTACCGCGGGCGGATGGTTGGCGCCATCGGGGATCTCACCGCCTTCAGTTTCTACGCGACGAAGAACCTCACGACGGCTGAAGGCGGAATGCTGACCGGAGAGCCGAAGCTTCTTGAACACGCACGGGTCCTGAGTCTTCACGGGATGAGCAAAGACGCGTGGCGAAGGTACGGCCGAGGCGGTTCCTGGTTCTACGAGGTCATAGCTCCAGGCTTCAAGTACAACATGACGGACATTCAGGCGTCCATAGGCCTTCAGCAGTTGCGGAGACTAGATGGCTTCCAGAGACGCCGCGGAGAGATTGCCGCCGCCTACAGCCAGGAGTTCTCGAGACACCCGTACTTCCAGACGCCCACCGAGCGCCCGGACGTGATCTCCTCTTGGCACCTTTACGTCTTGCGGCTCAACCGGGAGGCTCTTCGGATCGGCCGGGATACCTTCATTGAGGAACTTGCGGCCCTCAATATCGGCGCCAGCGTCCATTTCATCCCCATCCATCTGCACCCGTACTACCGGACGAAGTACGCGTACGAGCCTCAGGACTTTCCGATAGCCTTCGCCAACTACCACAGGACCATCAGCCTGCCGCTTCACCCCAAATTGACCGACAGCGATGTCCAGGATGTCATTGATGCCGTCCTACGGGTGGCCGAGAGCAACCGGGCGTAGAGCGCGTCGACCACACGGTCGCTAGGGGTGTCGCCTGTGACTCTGCGAGAAAGCATTGGCTGGTTCCAGAACGGCGAGATGCGGCACGAGGTCCTCAGGGTGCTGGCCGGCTATCAGTACAAACCGTACCGAGGCCTCGGCCTGGGGACGGACGAGATGCTGGCCCATGCCTTTCTTGCGGGCCTGGCGGAAAGCCGGTTGGTCGTGGCCCGGGGCCGGCGCCGAATCAGAGGGCTGGCCTTCTATCAAGACTTGCCCTGGGAGAGCCGGTTGTTTGGCGTCCGCATGGGGAAGATCAGCGCCATCGTGGCCGACAGTCCCGACATTACCTCCCACCTGGTCGTCGCGGTGGTCGGCAACTGCCGGAGCCAGGGTGTCCGTCATCTGAGCGCTGAGACCGAGTTCTCCGATCTTCCCACGGCCCATGCCCTGGAGCGCGCCGGCTTCTACCTGGCCGAAACGCGTCTGATTCTCTATCGCACCGAGAAGCTCAGCCTGGAGGCCGAGGTCGGTGGACTCCAGGACTATAGCCCACGCTACAGACGGGACCTCCTAGAGATTGCCCGCCGCAGTTTCACTGCGAGTCGTTTCTCCACCGATCCCCATCTGGACCAGCGTGCGGCCCGAAGAGTGTACTCAAAGTGGCTTGTGGATGCACTTGACGGCCGGGCCGATTTCGTGAAAGTGGCCGTGAATGGCAACAAGCCCTCAGGCTTCGTTACCTGCCGGAAGTTTGTTGAAGAAATGCCGGGAAGTCAACTCGTCGTCGGCGTGATGGACCTCATGGCCGTCGCCCCGGAGCATCAAGGCCAGGGCCTAGGGCAGCGTCTTGTCCGGGCTGCCTGGCAATGGTTGAGCGCGAACTCCGCTGTCCATGTCGCCCGCATCCGAGGTGACAACTTTGTCTCGATTGGCGTCCACACGTCTGTCGGTTTCAGGTTCTACTCAGGAAAGGTGGGTTTCCACCTCTGGTTGGGGGACTGACCGCCCCCCCATGAAATCGGGCGGATAGCCTTGCCGTCGACGCCTGGGAAGGCGTGGGCATAGAGTGGGGTACGCCGTCAAGGGGCCTCAGGAAGGCGGGAGAGACCCAATCCGGACAATAGGCATCGTACTCGCCGGAGGACAAGGCCACCGCTTCTGGCCCAAGAGCTCGGGGGCAAGGCCCAAGCAGTTCCTGAAGTTGGCCGGAGAGGAGAGTCTGCTTCAGGCCACCGTTAGACGCCTGGGCCGCCTCGTTGCCCGAGACGACATCTACCTGGTGACCGTCGCCGCCCTCGAAGCCCTGACTCGAGAACACCTCCCCGGGCTATCCGAGGCCAACCTGCTCATCGAGCCGATGGGAAGGGACACGGCCGCGGCCGTAGGCTACGCCCTCATGGTCATCGGGAGGCGGGAGGCCGACTCCGTCGTCGTCGTCCTGCCCTCCGACCACTACGTCGCCGACGAGGAGGCGTGGACGCGGGTCCTCAGCGACGCCTGCCTCGCCGCGGACTCGGGTCATCCCACCCTTATCGGCATCCCCCCCACGCGGCCCGAGACAGCCTACGGGTACGTCACCTTCGTGGAGGACTGGCCCCTGCCGCAGGCAACGACCAAGTTCCACCGGGTGGCCCGCTTCGTGGAGAAGCCTCACCTGGCTCTCGCCGAGCGTCTCCTCGCTGAGAACCGCTGCCTGTGGAACAGCGGCATGTTTGTCTGGCAGGTCAAGACGGCCCTGACCCTCCTCCAGCGTCACCTTCCCGACACCTTCGCCATCCTCTCCGAGGTCGCCCGTCTGGGAAGCGGCCGCGGGGCGCCGCCCGTGGGTTCGCCGGCCTGGCGGGCCCGGGCGGCCAGCCTCTTCGCGGGTATCACCCCGGTGTCGGTCGACTACGGCGTCCTGGAGAAGACCGACGGTGTGCTCGTGGCCCTCGGCGACTTCGGCTGGGATGACCTCGGGGGCTGGGAGAGCCTGACGCGCCTGTTCCCCGGCGACGACGCCGGCAATGTCGTCTTGGGCGACTCCCTGCTCCGGGACACCGAGGACTGCATAGTCGACTGGAGCGGGGGACCGGCCCTGGTCATCGGAGTGAAAGACCTCGTCATCGCCGGCGACGGCGCTTCCCTCCTGGTGGCGGCCAGAGACAGACTCGGAGAACTCAAGAGACTGGTCAGCAGCCCGGAGTTCCGGGCGGCCCGGCGGACCCGGATCGGCCCGGGACAGCCGGACGACGGGCCGGGGAAGGACGGAAGGTAATGAGAATCCTCATCACCGGCATCACCGGTTTTGCGGGAAGTCATCTGGCGGAGTTGGCCCTGGGCCGGAACGGGGTCGAGGTCTACGGGACCCTCCGGAACCGGAGCCGCCTGGAGAATATCGAACACCTCCTTCCCAGGCTCCACCTGGTCGAGTGCGACATTCGCGACCCGTTCGCGGTCCAAAACGTCATTCGGGACGTGACGCCTGACCGCGTCTTCCACCTGGCGGCTCAGAGTTTCGTCCCGACCTCGTGGGTGGCCCCGGAGGAGACCATCACGACAAACGTCCTGGGCCAACTCAACTTGCTGGAGGCCATCCGGCAACTGCAGCCTGAGATACGGATACAGATAGCCTGTTCATCGGAGGAATACGGGCTCGTCCACCCGGACGAGGTGCCGATCACCGAGGACAACCCCTTGCGTCCGCTCAGCCCGTACGGCGTGAGCAAGGTGGCGCAGGATCTCCTGGGGTACCAATACCACGCCTCCTACGGCCTCCACATCGTCCGGACCCGGGCCTTCAACCACACCGGCCCCCGGCGCGGCGAGATCTTCGCGACCTCCAGCTTCGCCAAGCAGGTGGCCGAGATAGAGGCCGGGCTAAAGCCCCCTGTCATCCAGTGCGGGAACCTCGACGCCATAAGAGACTTCACCGACGTCCGCGACATGGTCCGGGCCTACTGGCTAGCTCTGGAGCACGGTGAACCGGGCGAGGCCTACGTGGTAGCGAGCGGAAAGGCCTACGCCATCCGCGAGGTCCTGGAGCTTCTGCTGGCGGCGGCCAAGCGCCCCATCAGCGTGGAGGTCCACCCCCAGAGGCTGCGCCCGTCCGACGTGGCCCTCCTCCTGGGCGACGCGTCGAGGTTCCGGGCCCGCACCGGCTGGCGGCCCGAAATAGCCTTCGCCCAGACGATGGCCGACCTCCTGGCTTTCTGGCGTCGGAAGGTGGGCCCGGAGAGAGCCGAAGACTAACCTCCCGTGAGCAGCTTCTCCCACCAGTCGCGACGCGCGAGGTACCAGCCGACCGTGGCCGCCAGTCCCTCCTCGAGCGAGCGCTCCGGGCGCCAGCCCAGCTCGCGATTGATCTTGCCCCAATCGACGGCGTAGCGGCGGTCATGCCCCGGGCGGTCCGGGACGAAGCGGATGAGCGATGGCGGCTTACCCAGATGGGCCAGGATGGCCGTCGTGATCTCAAGGTTCGTCCGCTCGCTCGACCCCCCGATGTTGTAGACCTCGCCGGGGCGGCCCGCGTCCAGGACAAGGTCCAGAACCCGGCAGTGGTCCTCCACGTGCAGCCAGTCGCGGACGGCGAGCCCATCGCCGTAGACGGGCAGCGGCTGCCCCGCGAGGGCCTTGATGATGAACGACGGGATGAACTTCTCCGGGTGCTGGTAGGCCCCGTAGTTGTTCGAGCAGCGGGTCACGACCGCCCCAAGCCCGAAGGTGTGGTGGTAGGCCCGGACCAGGAGGTCGGCCCCGGCCTTGCTCGCCGAGTAGGGGCTGTTCGGCCGGAGAGGACTCTCCTCGGTGAAGGCGCCCCGCGGGCCGAGGGCGCCGTAGACCTCGTCCGTGGAGACCTGGACGAACCGCGGCACGCCCGCCGCCCGAGCCGCCTCAAGGAGCACTTGGGTCCCCAGAACGTTCGTGCGGACGAAGACCTCCGCGCCGGCGATGCTGCGGTCCACGTGGGACTCGGCCGCGAAGTTCACGATGGCGTCCACGCGGGCGGCCAGCCGGCGCACCAATCCCCTATCAGCGATGTCGCCCCGGACGAACTCGTGCCTCTCGTCACCGGCGATTTCGGCCAGGCTACCGAGGTTGCCCGCGTAGGTCAGCTTGTCGAGGTTCACCACCCGGTCAGCCGGATGGCGCCCCAGGAAGTGGCGCACGAAGTTCGAGCCGATGAACCCGGCGCCACCGGTCACCAGGATGGCTCTACCCGCGGCCCCCCGCCCCTCTCCCCTACCCATCGCGCCGCGCCCAGTCGTAGGGGATGCCGGACCCGTGCGGGTCGAGACGGTACTCGTCCGGCTGCTCGGATCGGTAGACCTCGGTGGGGAAGTTGACCAACATCACCTCGCCGGCGCCGATGCCCTTGTAGCCGTGGCAGACCAGCGGCGGCACCTGCACCAGAATGGGGTTTCGGTCGCCCATGAAGAACTCGTTCACCTGTCCTCGGGTCGCGGAATCCTCCCGGTCATCGTAGAGGACGACCTTGGCCATGCCCGAGACGACCACGAAGTTGTCGGTCTGGACGCGGTGGTAGTGCCAGGCTTTCACGACCCCGGGATAGACGGTGGTCACGTAGGCCTGGCCGAACCCGAGGAAGAGGTCGTCGTCGGAGCGGAGCATCTCCATGATCCGGCCCCGCTCGTCGGGGATGACCCGAAGCCGCTTCACCCTGACCCCGTCGATGAGGATCCTTGGGCTGGTCAAGACCCACACCCCCGCTCCCCGCCCAGGTAGTCGGTGAGAGCCTCCTGGTATGGGCGGAGCGACGGCAATCCTTCCAGGCGCCAGCAGAGGTTCTCGAGGGCCGCGAAACGGGGCCTCGGCGCCGGACGACCAGCCTCGGCCGTCGTGATGGCCCTGACGGGATTGTCCAGACCGGCCGCCGCCACGATGGCTTGAGCGAATCCGTGCCAAGTGCAGGTCCCGCTGTTGGTGAGATGGTAGGTGCCGAACCGGGGTTCCTCCACCAGGCGGACCACGGCCGCCGCCACATCGGCGGTGAAGGTCGGGGACCCGACCTGGTCGTCCACGACCCGCAGTTCCTCGCCTTTCCTGGCCTGCCGCAAGATGGTCTCGACGAAGTTGGGGCCGCCCTTGCCCCAAAGCCACTGGGTCCGGACAATGAAGTGGGCCGCGCAGACCTGCCGGACCCAGACCTCCCCGGCCAGCTTAGACCGGCCATAGACACTCAGAGGGTTCGGCCGGTCGAACTCGTCGTACGGCCGGCCCTTTTCGCCATCAAAGATGTAGTCCGAACTGAAGTGGACCACCGCCGCTCCGGCCGCGCCGGCGGCCACGGCCGCGTTGCGCGCCCCGACCGCGTTCACGAGGTAGGCCCGCTCGGCCTCGCGCTCACAGGCGTCCACCCGGGTAAAGGCCGCGGCGTTGATGATCACCTCAGGCCGGACGGCCATGGCGAGCAAGGTCACGTCCGAGAGGTGGGTCACGTCGCACTCGGCCCGTCCGATGGCGAAAACCTCGTGGTTCTCACTGAACACCGTCACGAGGTCGGCGCCGAGCATCCCGCCGGCCCCCAGGATCACGACCCTCATCGCCGGCCGCCCTTCCAGCCGATCTCGGCCCGGCAGTTGTCCCCGAGGACGAGCCGGAAGGCTCTCGGCGACCCGGCCGTCTCGCCGATGACCACATCGCGTCCGATGAGGCTCCGGTCGATGCGCCCCGGGATGCTGGTCAGCGTGGAGCCGGCCATGACCACGCTGTACTCGATCTCCGTGCCGACAATCCTCACACCCGGCCCGATCGAGGTGAAGGGGCCGACGTAGGAGTCCTCGATGACGGCTCCCGAGCCGATGATCACCGGGCCACGGATGACGCTCCCCGTAATGGTGGCGCCGGTCTCGATGACCGCCCGCCCCGTCACCTGGGAGCGCCCGTCGATGGCGCCGGCCACCGACGACTCGAGGGTTTCGAGCACGAGCCGATTGGCCTCGAGAATGTCCTCCGGCTTGCCGGTGTCCTTCCACCAGCCCGTGAGCATGTGCGGCTCGACGTGGCCGCCCCAGTCGACGAGCTTCTGGATGGCGTCGGTTATCTCGAGCTCGTTGCGCCACGAGGGCTCGATGACCGCGATGGCCTCGAAGATCCTGGACCGGAAGAGGTACACCCCTACGAGAGCGAGGTCGCTGGCCGGCACATTCGGCTTCTCGGTAAGCCGGACGACCTTGCCGTCGCGGAGTTCGGCCACGCCGAAGCGCCGCGGCTCATCCACCCGACTGAGTAGGATGAGCGCGTCCGGGGCGCTCTCCTCGAAGCGCGACACGAGGTTCTTCACACCCTCGCTCACGAGGTTGTCGCCGAGATAGACGATGAACGGCTCGCCGGCCAGGAACTCCCGGGCGAGGCCGACAGCGTGGGCGAGGCCGAGGGGGCTGGATTGCGGGATGTAGGTCAGACGGGCGCCCCACCGGGCTCCGTCGCCAGCGGCGGCCTGGATGTCTCGCCGCGTCTCCCCGACCACCATGCCGATGTCGGTGACACCCGCCTCCACCAGGGCCTCGATGGCATAGAAGAGGACGGGCTTGTTCGCCACCGGAATCAGCTGCTTGGCGCTGGTGTGGGTGAGCGGGCGAAGCCTCGATCCTGTCCCGCCGCTCAGGATGAGCCCCTTCATCGCCCAGCCACCCTCCCACTCCCGCCAGCCGTCTCGGTGTCGCCGTCCCCTACTTCATCCGCCTGGCGGCGAACGGCGAGTGCGCGGTCGCTTCGCCCCAGGCGGCTCGCCCCAGGATTTTCTCGTGGATCACCTGGCGGGGGCCGGGAGCGCCCGCGTCGTGGAACGCGACCCAGCCGCCGACGCCGACGAACGGCGACCAGGCCAGGAAGTCCTCCTTGACCGCCTCGTACTCGTGGGCCGCATCGATGAAGAGCAGCCCGATGGGACGCGTCCAGGTCTTCGCCACGTCGACCGTCTTCCCCGAGAGTGGGGTCACGATGTCGAGGTGGCCTTGCCATTCCATGTTGCGCAAGAACTCAGGGAGAGTCGTCGTGCTCGGGTCCGGAAACAGGTATTGGAGCTCCGGGTGCCCCACCCAGTGGTCCACAGCGAAGACAGACGCACGGTGGCCGAACTTGCTGCCGGCCGCCAGGTAGGCCGTGGACTTTCCCTTCCAGCTGCCGAGTTCGACAATCGCCTGTTCCACCGGCACGGTCGAAGCCAAGTAGGCCAGGCGTCGGCCCTCCTCGAGGCTCAGCCAGCCTTCGATGGCGTCGAGTTCATCCTCGTACTTCAGAAAGAGCAGGGGGCCGACGACCTGGTCCACTATCGGACCCGTCTCCTCGTCCGTCTCCTCCTCCGCCCCTCTCTCGTCCGCGTCCTGGGACAACGGCCGTGGCCGCAGGGCGCGAAGCCCTTCGACGAGCCGGGCGATGCGTTCCCTCAAGAGGTCCACAGCCAATCAACCTCCGTCCGACATAAGGCCCCCGGTGCGCGCGAAAGCCTCGGCCCAGGGAACGGTGTCCTTCCACTTCTCGATGAAGCGTCGGCGGTTACGGTCCGCGCTGCCTGGCGGAGGTCCGCCGCTGGCGCCTCCGTAATGGAAGAAGGGGGCGTAGGTGGTTGTCGTCCCGGGCCGCCCGGCCAGCCCCAAACGAAGGTTGTAGTCGGTGTCCTCGAAATGGGCCGGGGTGAAACCCTCGTCGAAGGGACCTATCTCGTCGTAGAGGGACGGGCTGAGCATGAAGCAGGAGTAGTTCGCTTCAAACCGGTCCACACCGTCAGACGGGGGAGGTAGAGAGGCAAGGCCCGCGGGGTCGAGACCTTGCTCCTGGGCCACATCCGTCGGACAGAGGAACCCGTAGTCCTTTAGGACGGCCCGCTCGACCAGATGGTCCATGGTGCAGGGATGGAAGAGGACATCGTCGTTGGAGACGAGGATCCTCCCGGCGCCCCAGGCGACGGCGGCCTCGATGCCCCGATTCCATGCGGCGGCCAGCGACGGGAGCTTGAGGGTCGCGTTGTCGATGACGAATAGCCGCCATTGGTGGGTCGTCTCCAGACTGTTGACGGCCCGAAGGAGAAGGTCCGGGCGGCAGAAGTTCACAAACACGGCACCGACCTTGATGCGCTCCAACTGCCCCGGCCTCCTCACGGACCCTGCGCCGTCAGCTCAATCCCAGGACGTCAAGGTAGCTCCTGGCCACGGTCGACCACGCATTAGCCTTCACGTACCTGCTCGCACTGTCCACTAGCCGTTGACGCAGCCCTTGATCGCGGTACAGGCTCGCCAGCCCCTCTCCGATGCTCTCCGGGCTGGAATCGGCAATCTTCAGCACTTCGTCCCGGAGGTCGGAGAAGTAGACGACCCTCGTCGTCATCACTGGCCGCAGCGAGGCGATGGCCTCGTGGGCCATCATGGAGGTTGAGACCGACTTTCCGTGGTGGGTGTAGGGGAGCACGATGGCGTCCACGGCCCTCTGGTGGGCTCCGAACTCCTCATCGGGGATGGGGTCGTGGCACAGCGTCAGGTTGCGGAACGTACTGCGGCTGGACAAACTCCGGGTCAAGTCGCATTCGCGGTAGATGTCGTCCACGGCTCGAGGGTTGGCGGGGTGGGTCGTGGCGTGGATGTACCCGTTAAGGTAGGGCTTCGCGAGGATGGCCCGGATGAGGTTCGGTATCTGCTTGTGGGTGGAAGCGAAACCGAAGAACCCAACCACGAAACGCTCCGGAGCCAGCCCGAGCCTCCGTCTGACTTCCTCAGCCGAGATCAGACTGCCGTCAAACGTGGGACAGCCCATCGGAATCACGGATAGGCGGTCAGGGCTCGGGCCTTGGCGGTCAAGCGACATGTTCCGAACGGCCGCCTCGGAATGAACCACGAACCGGGCCCGGCCACGAAAGAGGAAGATGTGCTGGGCGGCCATCCACCCGGTGTTGTCGGTGTTGTGCATGGTAATCGCGAGAGGCGCCCGGGCCTTCTCGACTAGGTTTAGAATCTGGACGAGATTGAAGTAGTAGAGCCCGTACTCGTGCTGCATGAGGATGCCGTCGAAAGCTCCCAGGCGCAATCTCTCCTCGAGATCCCTCGCGCGAACGGCCACCTCGGTCTCCAGGCCCAGAGACTCAAGGCCCCGGCGGAGGTTCTTGGTATACCAGGCAATTCCACACTGGCGGCCCCAACTGGGGCAGATGAGAAGAAGACGCACCGACGTCAGTCCTCCCTGACGACAGGGGCCTGTCGCTTTCCACGCTATGTCCCGCCGGCGCTGCCGGTTACGCGACAAGGCCCTGGAACAGGTCTTTTGCCGTCCACATAGGATTGGGACTGAGCGACCGGCGATCGCACCGTTTCCGCGGCGGGTCGCGGGGTCCGAGAGGAGCAAGACACGCGATGCCGGCCCTGTTGTACATCACCAGCCCAGTCATTAACATGGGGGAGGACATCCTGCACGAGGGGCTCGACAGCCTGCTCGGTCCGGAGACGGTCCACTGCTATCCCTTCAAGGACTACGCGGCCTTCCAGTACAACCTCTATCCACCCATGGCCGACCATGTTCCCCACCGTCGGCCAATCGGCATAGCCCGCCTCCTCGAGCACAGGAACGACATCGCCGGCGTGGTCCTTTTCACCCGGAGACCGGCGCCCCAGATCTGGGCGCAGATTCGGGGGTACTTCCCGGGAGTCCCAGTGGCTGTGGTCAACGGAGAGGAGGTGGGTAGCCGACTTGTCTTCCCGCCCGGTTTAGGGTGTACGCACCGTTTCCAGATGGACCTCCACCCAGATGAGGCCCAGGAGGGCCTCTACCCCTTGACCATGGCCGCTCCCGAACGGGTGATGCTCGCGGAGGAGACGGCCCGCGACATCGACGTCTCCTACGTGATTCGGAACACCAGCAGGCTACGGCTCGAGGTCGCCCACGTCCTGGAGCGTGAGGGGTTTCTGGTCCTGGTTGACGCTGACATCCCCCGCGAGCAATTCTGCTGGATCCTCAACCGGAGCAAGATAGCGGTTTCGGTCAGCGGCGCGGGCACCGACACCTTCCGCTATTGGGAAATCCCCTACCACGGAGCCCTCCTCGCGAGCAGCCGTCCCCCGACCCTCATCCCCGACAATTTCGTGGACGGTGAGAGCGCCGTCTTCTTTGACGAGCCTCAGGAACTCGTGGTCAAGGTCCGGGCTCTCCTCGCCGATGAGCCGCGGCTCAGCCGGATTGCCGCCGCGGGCAAGAAGCTCTGCCATGAGAAGCACACGGCTGCGGCGAGGGCCCGATACCTCCTTGAGACGATGGGGCTCGGTTGGCTCATTGAGCCAAGCGGCGACGCCGGGGCTGCGGCGCCAACCCCCGGACCGCGTCCACCAGGGTGATAGGCGAGGAAGTAGCTCTTGGCGGCCTCGGCCTTCAGAGGCGCCTATCGAGTTCGCGGGCCAGGCCGTCTCCGGTCTGGTCGGTGGTCCAACCGGCCAGAACGTCGGCCCTCGCTCGCCGGGCCTTGGCCCCGGCTTCCTCCGGGTGCTCGACGACCCGGCGGAGGAGTTCGCGGAGGTGCGACAGGCTCGGCCTCGCCCAGCGCCGGCCCCGGAAGAAATCGAGACCCGGTTCGGAAGCCACGGGCTCCAGCCCCTCGACCTCGATGAGGTAGGAGTTGTCCTGGGACATGAAGTCCAGGTTCCCGCCCCAGCCCGTCCCAATCACCGGAAGGCCGGCGGCCATGGCCTCGAGGTAGGGGCGGCCCAGACCCTCGCCCCGGGACGGGAGGACGAAGGCATCCGAGGCCGCGTACAGGTCGGCCAGGGTGGCGCTCTCGAGGTGGAGGGCGGCCAGGATGACCCGGGGAAGCGAGCGGCCGAGCCGACGCCGCGTCTCCCCCGCGAAGGCCTGGAAGCTCGCCGTGATTTCCCCCGCCGTGGCGGCAAAGGGCTCGGCCTTCACAATCAGCGCGACGTCCTCGTTCGCCCCGAACTCCTCGAAGTAGGCCTGGAGAAGGATGTCCCAGCCCTTGCGCCTCTGCCAGGAAAGAACGGACAGGAACGTGAAGCCGCGAGGGCCCGGCCTTCGCCCCGCCTCCCCGCGCGGCTGCGGCGCGATGATGGCCGGAAGCCGCGCCCTGGGCTGCGGACGGAACAGGTCCGCATCGACGCCGATGGGGACGACGCGGACCTTGGCCGGAGCGAGCCCGGATTCGATGAAGACCGACCGGTTGAAGGTCGAGGGCACCCAGACCTCGTCCACGCGCCGGCAGGCCCCGACCCAATCCGACGGGAGGCGGTCGACCTCGATGGCCGTCCGGCCGACCCGGAACGGGACCGGCGGGGGCTCGCCCTCCGAGCGAAAGTAGGGCGCCGGAACATGCTGGACCTCGACCGCCGGACGGGAAGACGCGGGCGGGTTGGCGATGAGGCGCTCCAGAAGCTGCCGGGTGACGGGGTCCACGCTCCGAAGGCTGTCGCTGCGCCGGCCCCGGGCCACGACCTCGAGGGGGTACCCCCGGCGGTGGAGTTGCCAGATGGCGAGCTGGGCCTCAACCTCGTACCCGGTCGCGCCGAAGAGGTGGGCGACGTACCTGACGTGTCGTCTCGCTTCACTCATCGAGCCCAGCGTATGCGCCGGTCACGGCTACGACCGCGCGATACGGTCGTAGTCGAGGAAGGCTTGGTCGTGGCGACCCGGGGTGAGGATGTGGTGGTTGCCGAGCGGGAGGTCTAGGAGCAGCCGGGCCTCGACCGGGGAGACGCGAAGGGTCACCTGGGTCCGGCAGAGGTCGTCCCGGCGCGGCCGGGACTCCTCGGGAACGACCTCGCCCGCAAAGGCCCTCACCGAACGCAGGCCGGGCCCGCCGATGCGGGCGACGGTCATCTCCCGCGCGGCGATGGTTCCCTCGACGGCGGCGCCTATCCCCGACTCGAAGTGCGAGCGCAAGCGGAAGACCCGAACCAGGCGGAGCGGGATGGTGCAGTGAGCGAAGGTGATGAGGCCCTCGTCGACGGCAACGTCGGAGGGGTTGGCCATGAAGCAGGGCTGCCCGGAGACCCCGCCGAGGACCATCATCGTCAAGAGAGACGGGAGGTCTCCTTCGCAGGCCGCGGTGAGCCCTTCGTCGTTCAGCCGGGAGACGGCGAGGCAGCCGGTGTTGCGGAGTTCCCCGAGAAGGTCAAAGCAGCGGACGGTGAGCGCGTCGAGGCGGTGCTCGGACACCAGGTCCCTGAGGGCCCGATACAGGGAGGCGGCCCCGAGCAGGGTCGCCCCATCGGGCTCGACGGTCCCCGCGGACGCCCGCTCAATCTCGGCGGCTAGGCGCAGGCCCGCATCGCCCTGACGGGACGCCCGGGCGACCACTTCCGACAGGGGGATGGTCACGACCTCGGGACCCCAGACCTCCGTCACGAGGGAGGGGTCAGGCGAACTCGCGGTCAGCCAGTCGGACGGGCCACCGAACAGCCCGACGCGGGCCCGCCGCAGGAAAGCCCCCAGGGCGACCAGGTCGGCCGCCGCCGCTAAATCGCGCTTCCAGTCACCCCGGTCGGCGACCACGATGCGCCCGCCCCGGCCAAGCTGCGTCAGGCTCGCCAGCGTCTCCAGGCAGGCCGGCAGGGAGTTCGAGTGCGGCAAGGCCAGCAGGATGACCGGGCCGGTGGACGCTTCGGCCCACTTCAGGACCTGGGCCTCGGTCCCCCCGGTCAGGACGGTGGCGATGGGGACGGTCGCCGTTGGAGCGGCGGGCATACCGCCCGCTCCGGCGCCGGCCTCCAGCCAAGGCCCCAGCTCACGGCGGACCCACGCTTCGGAGGCCTCGATGGCCTCCCGATGGGCGATGGCTGAGGCGAAGAAGACAAGTTCCAGTCCCGATCAACTCGCTCTCCAAGGTGTTCCTCTGACCGTCAGTTCTTCCCCGGCCGCGCTTCTCCCGCCGGAGACGTCGGGGCGAGGCGCCCGGCCAGGGGGGAAGCCCGGCCGAAGGTGGAAGATAGTTGTGTCCCCAGGAGCGGCCGCCACCCGCGGCGCGGGCCGCTGATAGGAGTGTTGCCTGATGCTGCGCCTTCACCTTAACGAATGCCCGAGCCCGCCCCCGGAAGACCTGGTAAGGCGGGCTCTCTCGGAGGAAGCGCCAAGCCTCAATCGGTATCCCGACCAGGCCTCGGCTCGCCTGCGTGAGAGGTACGCGGCCTACGCGACCGCGCGGCCCGAACAGGTGGTCCCGACAAGCGGCGGGGACGAGGCCATCGACCTCACGATCCTGGCCTTACGCTCCACGGTCGAGCAGGTCGTGGTGCAACCCCCGACCTTCACCGAGTACGCCCGGGCGGCGAGGGTGGCCGGCCTCCCCGTGGCCGAGGCGCCGCTCAACGAAGCCTGGGCCATGGACCTCGACCGCCTGACCGAGGCGGCCAGGCGCCGCCCGTCGCTCGTCTTCATCTGCAGCCCGAACAACCCGACCGGAGGCGCCCTCCAGGTGGCTGAGGCCCTGGACCGCCTGGCCGCCGCCGCGCCCGGGACTTTCGTCGTCGTGGACGAAGCCTACTGGGAGTTCGCCGGCGCCACGGCCCTGCCGCTCTTAGAGAGCCACCCGAACCTCATCCTCATCCGGACGATGTCCAAGGCCTTCTGCCTGGCCGGGCTGAGGCTCGGCTTCGCCATCGCCCGCCCCGACGTGGCCGCCAGGCTCGACACGGCCAGGATGCTTTTCAACATCGGCGCCCTGACCGCCGCGGTCGGGGCGGCGGCGCTGCGGGACGCCTTGGGCGAAACCCCCTACGTCCGGGAGGTCGTCCGGAGCGTGGCGGCCGGCCGCGAACGGCTGGCGGAAGGTCTGACCTCCCTCCCCGGCGTCCACCCCTACCCGTCGCTGACAAACTTCGTTTTCTGCCGCGCGCCGGTCCCCGGGCCCGGCCTCGCCCGGGCCATGCGCCAACGCGGCGTCCTCGTGCGGGCCTACCCCAAAGACCCCCGCCTCGACCACCATCTCCGCATCACCGTCGGGGCGCCCGCGGCAATCGAGCGCTGCCTTGTGGCCCTGCGCGAGAGCCTGGCCAAGGCGGACAGGGAAGGCCGCACCGCTCAGCCATCCACTACTTACCGGGAGGGTAAGTGAGGCCGTACGATAAGATGACGTAGACTACATAACGCGCTTGAGGCCCGAACGGAGTGCACGCCTTGTCCTCTCGCACCGTCCGTCTCTTCGCGCTGCTTTTCATCGTCGTCATCGCGTTGGTCAGCCCGGCTGTGCCCTTCGCCGCGCCCGCCGCCACAATCCGGAATGTGGCTCTGGCCGCCGCCTTCCGTGACGTCCCCAGCCGACACTGGGCCGCCGAGGCCATCGAAGACCTCGCCCGCTCGGGCGTCCTGCTCGGCACGGGCCGCGGGGACTTCGAGCCCGACCGGACCATGACCCGGGCCGAGTTCGCGACGGCCCTGCTCCGGACGCGCGGTATCCGCCCCGACGTCCAGGCCCCTGTTGACCCTGCCTTCGGGGGAGTCGGTTTCGGCGCCGGCTCGGCCAGCTTCAGCGACGTGCCGGCCAAGGCCTGGTATTTCCCGTTCGCGACGCTGGCCCACCGCTTGGGTTACACCGAGGGGCTCGCCGACGGCAGCTTCGGCCCGGGCGAGGACATCACCCGGGGGGAGGTCGCGGCCATGGCCGCCCGGGCCGCCGGTTGGACATCGGAAGCCATCGCCCTCTCCTGGCGCGAGACCGCCAACGCCCTCAAGCAGCGCTTCTCGGACTGGGAATCCATCGTTGAGGAGGAGCGGCCCTACGTGGCGATGGCCATGGACCACGGCGTGGTAAACGGCTACCCCGACGGCACGTTCGGCCCCGACGGCGCCTCGACCCGAGCCGAGGTCGCCACCATCCTGGTGCGTCTCCGGAACGCGGCCCCTCCGCCCGCCGGGGAGATGGCCGTGGCCGGCCCGGCCAACGGCTCGCCGACCGGGAAACCCGGAGCGCTGAAGGTCCGGGCCACGCGTAAGCTCACGCTCCGGGCGACGGTCTACGGCCCGAACGCCATCGACAACTACCCGTACTCAGGTGAGAACAGCTATCTCGGCTGGCGCCTGCGTGAGGGCATCGTGGCCGTGGACCCGTCGGTCATCCCGCTCGGAACGCACCTCTACGTGGAGGGCTACGGCTACGCGGTGGCCGCCGACACCGGCGGGGCCATCAAGGGTGACCGCATCGACCTTCTCATCGACCAGCCGCGCGACGAAATCCTGGATTTCGGCCTTCGCGACGTGACCGTGCTGGTCATCGACTAGCCGCGGACAAGGCGCCCCTCCTCCGCGCGGCTCTCCATCCCCCAAAGACCGGTTCTCGCCTCGTCTTCCAGTAGACACCATATTGGGCCTGTGTGACAATACACGCGATGCTCGGCGGAGGTACGCGCCGAAGCCCCGAGATCACATTGATTGCCTTGGCCTTGGCCGTCGCCATGGCCTCCGCCCTCGCCTCGGGTGGGTGCGTGAACGGGCCCGAGCCCGTGTGGTCGGCCGTCACGTCGTCGGAGGCAGTCTCGGGCCTTGGGCTCCAGGGCGACGTCATTCCTTTCGCCGCCATACCCTGGTCATCTGAGGGAGAGGCCCGCCTCCTTCATCTTGGCTACTGGGACCTCGAGGCCGGCGTCGTCTCCTTCGACCCGACGCCCCTCTGCCGCGCGACGGGTCGGGACATCCAGGCGACGGGTCGGGACATCCAGTTCGCCTGGGACGGCGGAGCTAGGGTCGGGGTGGTCTCAACCTCGGGCACGACGCTGACCGAGGCCCATCCCAGCCTCTCCTTCGTGGTCGCGTCCCCGCGCACCGGAGCGCCCGCCGTGGCCTGGGGCGGCAAGATCGCCTGCCCGTCGGAAGGCGGGACCTTCATCGCCGTCTCGTCTCCGGCGAACGAGCGTTCCTGGAGCCTTGAGGTCCGGCAGGGCGACAAGAAGACTCGGACCTACCGTCTCACCCCGCCCGACACGAAGACGGAGTTCTGTCGCGCCATCGACATCACCGTCGTCGGCGACCGTGTCGAAATCGTCTTGGAAGCGCTCACGCCCGACACCGCCAACCTGGACGCCGTTCTCTACGTGGCCCGCCTCGAAGGCGGCCGGGTAACGTGGCAGGGTCCGATCTCCGACCTGGGCGTCAGCGAGGTCGGCGAGGGACCCAGATGGGCCGACTGGGCGGCAAGGTCTACATCGGTGTGCCGGGGGGCGAGATTCGCGTCGTCGACCTCCAGACGGGGGAGGTCACCGTGGACGGGGTCCTGACCAGCCTCATCCAGACCTTCGACGCCGACCACAGCCGCCCGGAGGAGGAGATGTGTCTCGCCCGGGCCAGCGTCTTCGGCTACCAGGGCACCCTCATCCTGGAGTACAGTCCCGAACGCGACCGGGCCCCCGCGCCCGCCTACATCCTCGCCGTGCGCGACGGAAAGGTCGTCGGGGAGATCGAATGGGTGGACGGCCGTCTCACAGTCCGCAAAGACGGTCTGATTACGATGGATGTCGAACTCCTGGCCCCCCGGGCCCCGTCCTGGGCGACCTTCTGGGTCTTCCCCCAGGGGTAGAGTGAGGTGAGGCCCCCGGGCCAACCCGGGGCCTCGGTGGTCACGGACGAGACGCCGAAACCCCTACCCGCCTTACAGCGTCTTCCCCACGAACAGCCCAGCCAGCACGAGAGTGATGGTCGAGAGCAGCTTCACCAGGACGTGCAGGGACGGGCCGGCGGTGTCCTTGCAGGGGTCGCCGACGGTGTCGCCGACGACGGCCGCCTTGTGCGGGTCGGAGCCCTTGCCGCCAAGTTCGCCCGTCTCGATGTACTTCTTGGCGTTGTCCCAGGCCCCGCCTCCGGTGTTCAGAAAGAGGGCCAGGATGACGCCGGTGATAGTCGCGACCATGAGGAAGGCCGCCGCCGCCTCGGCCTTGAGGACCAGGCCGACCAGGATGGGCGTCCCGACGGCGATGAGCCCCGGGACGACCATGGCCTTCAGGGCGCCGCGCGTCACGATATCGACGCACCGGCCGTAGAGGGGCTTCTGCGTTCCACTCATGATGCCCGGGAACTCCTTGAACTGCTGCCGGACCTCCTGGATGACGACCTGAGCCGCCTGGCCGACGGCCTTGATGGCCGCCGAAC
>Ga0315288_10003634_pt1 | contig 19714 bp, 15 predicted proteins | sample YL17G11_20_MG_FD_203454 | JGI IMG/M metagenome (GOLD analysis project Ga0315288, IMG submission 203454) | Sediment microbial communities from Yellowstone Lake, YNP, Wyoming, USA - YL17G11_20 | ecosystem: Environmental > Aquatic > Freshwater > Lake > Sediment | place: USA: Wyoming | collected... | reverse complement strand
CGGCGGGGCAGTTGAACACGATCGAGGTAGGCGAGAACGCGAGCCGCACCCACCAGGCGAGCCCGCAGAGCATGGCGCGGCTGATCGGCTCGATGCTGCGGTTCGTGATCGTGGCGGCAGTAGCGCTGATCGTCATCTTGGCGATCCGCCAGGGGCGGCCTAAACGTGCTGAGCAGTAGCTTCATCCACATCGCCGGCGTCGGGGCAAAGACCGAGCAGCGTATCTGGGCCGCGGGCATCAAGACGTGGGGGGATTTCATCTCGAATCCATCGGCCGCAGGGCTGTCGGCGAGAGCGACGGAGCGAATTGCAGGGGCGGCCGAGGAATCGCGGGAGCGACTGGAGGCGGGCGATCACCGCTTCTTCGCCTCCCACCTCATCCGGCGCGAACACTGGCGGGCCTACCCTGAGTTTTCCGACCGCGTCGCCTATCTCGACATCGAGACCACCTCGCTTGAGGGAGACGACGTCACCCTCATCGGGCTCTACGATGGCCGTGACGTGCGGGTGTACCAGAAGGGCAAGGACCTGGAGGAGTTCCGCAGCGACATCGGGCGGTTCGGCCTGATCGTGACGTTCTTCGGATCGTGTTTCGACATCCCGTTCTTGTGCCGCCGGTTCCCCGACCTCTGCTTCGAGCAACTGCACATCGACTTGTGCCACTCGTTCCGGAGATTGGGACTGACAGGCGGACTGAAGCGGATCGAGCACGAGCTTGGCATCGAGCGCAGCCCGGAGACGGAGGGGCTGGACGGGTGGGACGCGGTGCGACTATGGCGGGAGTGGGAGCGGGGAAGCCAGGAGGCGCTGGACCTGCTGATCGCGTACAACAAAGAGGATGTGGTGAACATGGAGTGGTTGGTTAAGTACGCGTATCCGCGGCTGAGGGAGAAGAGTGGGGTGGAGGGGTAGGGTCTCACCGCAAAGACGCAGAGGGGAGGCTCAGGCGTGTGGTGGAGACGGGTCTGGCTTGATCTGGTGATCGCGACGGTCGTGATCGTGTTCGCCGTACCGGTGCTGAGGGAGCAGGCGGTCGATCAGGCCCGCCGGCTGTGGCTACGGCGGAGTCTCCAGCCGTTCGTCCTTGCTGCCGCAGACCCTGGCGAACGTGAGAGCAAGCTGGCAGAGAGCATCGCCAAGCGTTACCCCGATGACGCAGAGGCGCTATTGGGCGCGGGCGTGATGGCGCTGTCCGCAGGTGGTTTCGCGTCGAACCCGCAGTGGCCGGAGCCGAAACGGATGCGCAAGCTGGCCTTACCCCACCTCGAACGGGCGGCCAAGCTCAGCGACTCGCCCGCGGCGTGGGCGGCGTACTGCTACGCCCTGCTGCCGGATCTGAGATATGAGCGAATCGGCACTAGCGGCGCCGACCCGGAGGACAGCAAGGCGGTCGCGGAAGAAACTAGTCGGCTCGCCGCTGAGGAGCCGCGGCAGCGGCTGACGGAGGGTGAGGCCAAGGCCGCGCTGAAGGCGCTCAAGAGCTGGCAGCAGGCCGACCCACAGAACGGCCTGCCGGTAGCGCTCGAAGCGTACGTCCTCTACGGGCTACAGCGCGACGCTGAGGCCCTCTTGCGCTGGATGGATGCAAGTCGGCTTCCCTTGGCGAGCACCCATTCCGAAGCTATGCGGCGGGTGGAGGTGCGCGCGCTCGATCGGATTGGCATATCGCCGTACGAGGCTTTGTTCACCACGACCGACGCGTGCCGGGTTTCGCGCTACCTGCGCGATGCTTCCCGGATGGCCGTCTACGAGGGGAGGCTGGCGCGGCTGCAAGGCCGAGATGATGACGCCCTGCGCCTGTGGCAAGCGACAGTCGAGCTGGGCCGGCGCCTGCAGGCAGGCTCCTCAAGCACTCTCGATCTCATCTCCGCGAAATTCGTCAAGTCGATCGGCGCCAGCCCGGCCTGGGTGTGGGTGGCGGACAAACGCACGGGTACGCATGGCGGCCCATTCCGCGAGGGCCGCTACTGGTACGGCCGACAGCACGGCTTCCACGTCAAGGAAGTTGGCGCGCAGGCCGACGCAGCGCTGCGGGACGAGTTGCTCGCGGATAGCGCCCGCGACAAGCTGGTATTGAGCGCGTCGAGCCAAGTGTTCGATGCGATGGTATGGGCGGCGGGGTATATGGTCCTGGACTACGGTGGAACGTTCGTCGGGCTCATGCTGACTGCGCTGCTGGCGGTCTTTGGCGTCGTGAGCGCGTTCGGAGTGGAGAGCGCTGACGCAGCCGCGCCTGCTCGGCTAGACGTGCGCAGAACGGGCTGGAAGAGACTACTGCTGGCGCTGAGCCCGCTGATCGCGGTTGAGGCCGTCGGGATAGCCTTGAGCCAGTTCGCGCCCGAGAAGGAAAGCACAGGCACACACATCTTGTACGTGGCGGTCGCGGGCGTCTTAGCGACTTCCGTTTCTGTGGCCCTGTTCGTCAAACAGGGCGCTGTCAGCGCCTGGGACGCGTGGCGGGGAATCATACGCGCCGGCGTCCGCGGCATGGCTCCTGTGCTCGCACTCGCGTATCTCGCGGCGGGCATCGGGATGGCCTCGATTGGCCATAGAGTGGACGCCTACATTTCCCAGCCAGAGGTAGCGCGCGCTGCTCAGCATTCCGGCTCGCGGTGGATGCACCCGTCGATCCCTCCTGACGCCTGGCGGGCTGCATTCCCGCCGAAGGTGGCGCGGGACGGCGGTTGACCTGGGAGTCGGGCTGCCTCTATGCGGCCACAAAACAGGGACGCCCAGATGGGCGTCCCTGTGGTTTATGTCGGGTGAGTTGGTCGGAGGGGCGTGCTAGTCGCCGCCTTTGCCTTTGCCATGACCCTTGCCTCGGCCGTGCTTCTTCGCCTGGCCGGGCGGGGTTCTCTCTTGCTTCTGACCCTGCTTGGCTTGCAGGCCTGGGGGCTTGGTGTCGCCCTTTCCGCCGACCTCAAGCTGCTTCTCCAACTCGCCAAGAAGCCCTCGGTTGTGCTTCTTCGGCTGCTGTGTGGGCACTGGCTTGCCGGCCGGCACTATCACCACAGGGGCCTTCTGCTTCTTCGCCAGGCCTGGCGGAAGGAAGGGATTGCCGTGCTTCTCCCAGCCGACCTTGCGACCGCGGTCCCATCCTGGTGGACGATACTTCGGGTCTTCGCCGAATCCGACGAAGAGGGGGGCGCGCTGGAAGTAGGTATAATGACCGGGGTTGCTCTCGGCTTCCTTGGTGCGCAGGACGACGGCGTCGATGACGGCGGTGCAGCCGACGCCCTTGACGCGATGAATCTTGAGCGGGTTGACCGAGTCGCTGGGCACGAGCGCCCGGAGGCGAACGCGGCCGGTATCGAAGAGCTGGTCGTACTGCCAGACCGCCTTGACCTTGTTGACCTTGGCGGCGGGACCGGCGACCTGCATCATGCCGATGTAGGCCTTGGTGCCGACGTCCAGATAGGGCACCACCTTGGTGGCTCCGTCAGGTGAGCTGGCCTCGGTCTTGAAGACGCCGTTGATGAAGCCGTTGATCTGAGGTGAGAACTCCTTGGTGGCGACGGCGATGGCACCGGCCTTCAGCACATCACCCGCGTTCCAGCCAACGGAGGGCGGAACCTCGAAGGAGTTGTGGCTGAGAGCTAGGTCGAGCAGTCCGGTGATGCCCACGCCCTTGACGCGCTTCGCGCCAATCGGGTTGCTGGAGTTGATGGGCATCATGAGCTTGATGCGGTACTGGCGGTCGGCGAAGTCCTTCTCGATCTGGATGACGGCCTTGGTCTTTCCGACCAAGCTTTGGGATCCAGCGACCTGGGCCATGCCGATGTACCCCTTTTCGCCGAGGCTGAGCACGGGAACGACTTTGGTGGAGACGCCGGGAGCGTTGCCCCCGACGAGCTTGTTGATGCCGCTGTTAGCGGGCTTAGCGACCGCGTTGACGATGGCGCCGACAGCAACAGTCTTGATCACCATCTCGCCAATGTTGGCCGCCTGCGCGACAACCCCGACCAATAACACGAGTACTGCTAACCAAATGGACGACCTGCGCAACATACGCGTACCCTCCCTGTCCAGACGTATCACCACACCGCCATTGTACACCCAAAGGGGATATACCACAGGCCTGGATGGAACCCAAACCTCGAAGGGGCGCTGTTTGGCCGGCTATCTGTGCTCGATGCCGAGGAAACGGAGAGTGGCGGTGGCGAGCAGGGAGACGCAGGCAGTGCCAGCGAGGAGGGCGAGGAAGAAGGGGAGGGCGCGACGGTGAGCGCGCAGGCCGCCATAGCGCAGCAATAGGACCTTGAAGGTCCAGGTGATGACGATGGCGGGGAGCATGCTGTCGATGGTCCAGCTAAAGGCAAGGGGGAAAGCGAGGGGATGGAGCGGCCAGAGCGGGGCGCGGAGCTTGATGTACATGAGCAGCGCGGTGATAACGAAGCCGATGCCGATGGACTCGACACCGCTCCAGTTGGGCCCTCCGGGGGTGCGGAGCCATTCGTCGAGCTTGTCGGCGCCCTGACGACAGACGAAGGTCATGTCGGAGTCGGCCTTGGCGCCCAGGCCGAAGTGGTAGCCCACGTGAAGGTTGGCCCAGAAGTAGGTGAGCATGATGAATGGGATAACCGCGGCCAGCACCCAGGCCATATGGTTGGGCCTGGCGTTCACGCGGTCGGCCATGCGAAGCGCCTCGAGCTGATAGGGTGAGGGCTGCGTATCCTGCTCGTACATGAAGGGGCGCATCATGGCGATCAGGCCCAGCCCGCCGGGACCGATGGCGCGGGCGCCGGGGAACTGGGTGAGGATGAACTCGGGCATGGTGCCGTACATCCAGTGACTGGGCGGGCCGATATGGGCTCGCATCCGCACCATGGCCATCACCATTAGGAAGAAGCTGGCGAGGAAGGCGCCGATGATGGCGGGGCTCATGCCGCTGCGAGAGAAGAACCACCAGAGGAACCCGAGGCCGGCGAGGGCCCCGAAAACGGCGGTGCGATAGCTGAAGGCCTCGCCGCGATCGTCGAGGTGCGAGGGCAGCCCGACAGCCTTGCGGAAGACCTGCTTCAGGTACTGTCGGTCGAGGTAGAGGACGGAGAACATGAGAGCGAGGTAGGCGCCGATCACCTGCTGGTCCCCGTAGGGGAAGCCACCCCAAGCGCCAGTCAGCCAACCCTGCATGCGGGAAAAGACATACTCGGCGCGCCAGAGGAGGTTGAACACGATGAGGGAGAAGGTCAGGTCGACGGGCATCAGATAGGTGAGGCCCAGGGCCCAGGGACCCCAGGTGAGAGAGGTGGTGCGGATGGCGTCCCAGGGTCTGTTGTTGTTGAGGAAGGCGCCGATGTCGACGTAGGTGGGGATGGTGGGTACAGAGGGGACGAACGAGTTGAGCAACCCCAGGAGCCCCATGCTGACGGAGACGACGATCCCGATCCACCAGGCGGAGGTGCGAAAGATGCTCTCGCTGGGGTCGGTGAGTTGGAGCGGCAGGGCTGTCATGGGGAAGGGGAGCTTCTCCTCATCGGCCCAGCGGCGGCGCACGATGACGCTGACGCAGAGCGTAACCCAGAGAGTTGTGGTGAGCCAGGCGGTCCACCAGAAGGCGGGCTGGAGCCAGGCGAGGAGAATGTCGCGCTGGTATGGGCTGGAGCTTCCCAGGAAGAAGCCCTGGAGGGCATCGCGGTTGGTCACCACGAGGCCGGGAGGCAGATAGGGCCACATGATTTCGGCCCAGCGATTGGCGGGGCCGGCCAGCCAGATGGGGTAGGCAATGCTGGAGGCGAGATTGCCTCCCCAGTTCCAGACGCCCCCGGAGAGGCCGGCGGACAGAGCCACGGCGACGTAGATGATGATCAACTCGCCGGGGTGGAAGACCCAGTGAGGCCGCTTGCGCCGGAAGAGGGCGTTGAGGGCGACGAGGGCGCAGAGGATGGCAGCGGCGGGACCGTTGATGGCATCCATAGGACCGGTGCCGCCGACGGTCCAGGTGCCCCAGGCCATGAACAGGTTGACTGCGGGAATGAGCAGGAGAATGACGAGGATGGTGCGCAGTCGCACCGGGCTTCGCGATGAGGTCGGGGTTAGGTCTTGGGTGGATCGTACTGCTGTGATTCTTCTTGACACTGTTATCGTAAGCCTGACCGAGTATAGCAGGAAGAGAAGGAGGGGGCAACTGGGGTGGTCCATGTGGCGAAATCAGGCGAATATGCGCTTGACAGCCATGTGTGTCCGCGCCATAGTGCCAGCTAGTGAGAGGGAACCGAACACGGCGCGGTGATCTCCTTGTGATCGTGGTTCCCCTCTGAACGGAGGGGCTATGTCTGCAATGCCGCGTCGTTTGGCCGTCGTCTGCGCTTCCACCGCTCCGCTACCGGCTGCTGTCCTCACGTTCGGCCTCGCCGCCTCGAAGCAATCTCCGCGGCTCGCGGCCGAGGCCCCACCACCAGGCCGGCCATGCGCGTCACTGGCCTCCGGCACGACCCCAACTGCTGCACGACAGCAGCGGCGCGGCAGTCACACTCCCAGCGTCGGAAAGGCCTAAGCTGCACCATCGAAAGGAGGAGGTATGAGAAGCATTCGAAAGGCTGTACAGGTGTTAGCACTCGGGCTCTTCATAGTAGCCGCGGCCATCGGCGCGCCGCCGCGGGCAAGGGCGGATGACGCCTATCTCAAGGAGTTCGTCTGGACGTGTGTCGATGAGTACGTTGCGAATGGGTGTGAGCTGGGGAACGCGCACTGGTACAATTTCGTCTACAACCTGCGATCACATCTCGAGACCGACGGGGGTTGGGAAAACTGCTGCGGACTGCGTGATGGCAGTGTCACGTCCCAGCAGATCGATGTGGGCGGCAGCAACATAATGGATAGCGGCGACCTATCCATCTGGACTGGTCATTCCTACTACGGCGTGAGCGATCCCGACTACGGTAACAGGCTACATATGGCGAGCCAACACGACCTGCACCCTCCGGACTGTGAGGACGGCCGCGACTGCGGCAATATCAAGCATGAGGAGGTGCGGCTTGGCGCTAGCGACAATGAAGTCACCATCTTCGTCACCTGCCAGTGGCTCCGGAACTACAACAACCAGGACCGGAAGGACTGGATCAAGATGATGCATCAGGGTAGCCACCTGATACTTGGCTTCGCCACAGACTCCTGGTTCAACGGCCGCGATGGCCAGGCCGGCACGATCCTTGCGCACAACTTCCTGGGCATAGCCTCGCAGGCAGTAGACCCCTACCCAATCGAGACGGCGTGGCGCGACGCATGTGACTACTGGCAGCCGGCTGGCGTGGTGGCGCGAGTAAGCCTTTGGGCCGGAGACTGCCAGAACGACTACCTCCAAGGCAACTGGAGAGGATGGAGTTACGGAGGACAGCCTCTCCCGTGGCTGGTGGCGGCAACCTGGGGCAGTTCGGGTTCATCGACGAATCATGTGGCAACGGACTCGATCCGCCCAGAATCGTCTACTGAGAAGGCAACAAGAGGCCCGGGCCGCGGCAGTGCTAGGGCCGTTGCAGCTGGGCTTCCATATCCAGGAGAGGAGCGATCCAATGAAACTCAAATCGGTTCTGGTGCTCTCAGCGATCTGCCTGATGGGAATCTGTGCCGGCGGTGCGGTGATCCGACTTCGAGGGTCCGCGGCCACGGCCGCGTCGCCGGAGCGCGTTCCGGCACAGCAGTTGCCGCAGATGGCGGCGGTCCCCGTTGCTCCCTTCGAGGTCACCTGGGCGAAGGGCGTGCTGGAGGGGGCCAGCATGTACTTCCCTGCCGAACTGGAGGTGCTCGAAGTCATACACTCCGAGCCGACAAAGCGATTGGCGATTGGCCTCATGGGCAGGCTGGATTCACCACTCTCCTCCGAGCAACTTGCGCGTCTCCCCGAGCAACCCCTGATCGAAGGAGACTATCAGTGCGGTTCCGGGTCTTTCCGGGCGGATATCTTCAGCGACGGGAATCTGGGCCTGGTGTGGGGAGATCGGGGCACCCCGGCTGAGCGCTCGACGGGGGCAGATGCCGGCTTGGCGCCAAGGACCACAGTGGAGGAGGCGGTGGCGATCGCGGATGGGTTCGTGAAGCAGGCCGGTCTGCTGCCGGAGGGAGCGCGGCTGACGGACGTGACCCCCCGTGACGCGATCAGCCGCCACAATGATGCCACCGGCAAGGAGGAGAGCGCGGCGCTGGACTGTTCGGTGGTGTATCGCCGTTTCCACGACGGCATCCCGGAGGGACGTGTTGGAGTGTGGGTGACTGGAAAAGGAGAGGTCTTCAGCTTCAGCCGCAACATGCGAGATGTCCGGTCGCTCGGGCGCTATCCGATCCTTCGCCCCGATGAGGCGAGGAAGGCGATCTGGTCGCCAGACGCCAGAGTGATGGCAGGATCGAACTCACCCGAGTACATGCCGGTCGAGGCGGCCATCGAGAAGGTGCAGATGGAGTATTACGATGGCGCGACCGCGTGGCGCTACGACACCATCCAGCCCATCTACATTTTCACCGGGACCGGCTGGGATAGCAAAGGCCGGCCTCAGAGCTTCAGCGCGATGGTGCCAGCAGTGAGGCCAGAGTATGTGGAGCCGGCGGAACTGCCTCGTGCCGGCGGCGCCGCGGGACCTGCCGAGGCCGGGGTTCCCTAGGACCCAGGAGCCCAGATTGCGGGCCGGGTCAACTCCCACTCGGGATCGCTGAGCCTCGACAAGACTCCGTGCCAGCGCCTGCTGCTGCACTTTCTCCTGACGAACATCCTTAGCCAGATCGCGCTGGCCAGGGGTGGTCTCTCACCAGGCTACGACGCGGGTGACATCTGACGCTGCTTGCAGTATCATAGGTTGAGTCGACGCGACTCCGGTCGCGCTTGGGGGATGGTCGATGCCGAACGAACCTGTGCCCGTAGTGACTGAGCTGAATCTGCATGTGGATGACCGCGCGCTGGAACTGGTGCCGCGGCGCGAGGCGGCGCGTTTGCAGGTGCTGCCGATGCAGGTGGCCGGGAATGCCCTGGTGGTCGCCATGGTCAACCCGAATGACTTGCTGAAGCTGGATGAACTGCGCCGGCTGACGGGTCGGGAAATCAGGCCGGCGCGAGCCGATTTAAGAGTGATCGACCGAGGCATCCAGCGGTTCTATGGGGAGCGCGACGACCTCGAAACCGGCACCGGGCTGGTCGAGCCCGGGCTGGTGATCGAAGCGGACGCCAGGACCGGGGCGGCGTTCCGCGCTGGCGAGGACGCTCCCGCGGTGGCGCTGGTGAACGAGTTGCTGGAGAGCGCGATCATATCGCGCGCCAGCGACATCCACATCGAAGCGGGGGCCACCAAGCTCCAGATTCGGCTGCGAGTGGACGGGGTGCTGTTCGACCATCAGAGCTATCCCGCGGAGCTTCACTCCGGGGTGCTGTCGCGAGTGAAGATCATGGCGAGCATGGACATCGGAGATCATCGCCTGCCACAGGACGGGAGGTTCGACGCCCGGCTGCGCGGCAAGGTGTACGACATTCGCGTGTCCACCGTTCCGTCGATCTTCGGGGAGACGGCGGTGCTGAGAATGCTGCCGAAGTCCTCGACGGGCCTCCGGCTCGCCGAACTGGGCTTCTCTCACGATCACATGGCGATCATGGAGGATGTCGTTGCCCGGCCACACGGGATGATCTTCGCTACCGGGCCGACGGGATCGGGCAAGACCACCACGCTCTATGCGATTCTGAGCAGGCTGGATCGCGTCGGGCGCAATGTGGTGACGGTGGAGGACCCAGTCGAGTACCAGCTCACGCGCGCCACGCAGATTCAGGTACACCCGAAGATCGGACTGGACTTCGCGGCCGGTCTACGGTCTCTGCTGCGCCAGGACCCGGATGTGGTCATGGTGGGTGAGATCCGCGATCCGGAGACGCTGCGCATGGCCATTCAGGCGGCGCTGACGGGGCACCTGGTGCTAACTACAGTCCACTGCAATGACGCGGCGAGCGGGGCGCACCGGCTGGTGGATATGGGAGCGGAGCCGTTCCTGGTGGCGTCTTCGGCGACGGCGTTCCTGTCGCAGCGGCTGGTCCGACGGATCTGCGAACACTGCAAGGTCGAGGACACGAGCCCCGCGCCGGAAGTGCTCGAGCAGCTTCAGGTTGAGCCGGGGGGAACATTCTGCCGCGGCACGGGCTGCGACGAGTGCAGGGGCACGGGGTACTTCGGGCGCACCAGCGTGTTCGAGATCATGATGGTCGATGAGGCCATTTCGGCGGCCATCGTGCGCAGGGAGTCAGCCGGCGAAATGCGGCGCCTGGCCCGCAGTCTGGGGATCCGCAGCCTGCGCGATGACGCCATCCAGAAGGCGCGGCAGGGACAGACGACGCTGGAAGAGGTCGTGCGAGCGGTCTGGGTGGAGGAGGGGTAGCAGCAGATCTCCGCTAGCCGCTTCCTTGATGGTTGAGGCGGGCGGCGATCTCGGCCGAGATGGGCTCGACGGTGGTCTCCTGGTAATAATGGGCGAGGATCTGCGTCGCGGTATGCCCCGCTTTGGCCATGGCGTTGGCGCCCCACTGGCAGAGACCCACGCCATGACCGCTGCCTCGGCCGGCGAAGACGAATGAGTCACCGTTGGGGGCGGCTGTGAAGTCCGCGCTGGGGAGAGTGGTGGCGCCCAGGGCGCGGTTCACGGTGTCGCGCAGCACCCCCGCTTTGATCTTCACCTCCCCTTGAGAGCCGCGAATCACGTACTCTTGTGGCCGGCCATTTTGGTCGAAGGCTCCGGCCTCAATGGTCGAAATCGGGGCTGTCACCCCAAACCGAACCAGGGCGGAGGCGAGCCTGGCCTGGGAGATCTGGCGCGTCCAGACGGCGCGCGGGGAGAGACTGCAGAAGGCGCCGGCCGGGTCTGAGTCGAGCACCGGCCGCAGATAGGGGAGGGGGTTGCTGCCTTGCCAGGCGGTCTCATTGCCGGCGGTCCGACCGCCGCAGGCGTCATGGTAGACGGCGTCAATGGGCTTGTGCTGATAGGTTACGATCAGGCCAGCGGTGTCGCTGACTGCGGCGCTCGTGCGCTGGTTCTCGCCATCCACTCCCAGATAGACCTGGCAGTGGGGAAGGTCGCAGAGGTCGTAGCCGTCTGCGCGATGGCGGCCTGCGGCGATCATGGCGTAGGTACGAGCGGCGATAGCCTGGGCGCGAAGTGCCTCGGGCGCGAAGCTCGCAGGGATCTCGGAGGGCAGCACTCCCCTAAGGTAGTCCTCGAGGGTCGTCCGATCTACGATCAAGAGGCGTTCGGCCCTCACCGAGAGGGCGAGTTGTCCGCGGTAGGAGCGCGGCTTTCCGGAGTCAGGCCGGACTTGCAGCGGCGAGGCCGATGACAGAGTGTAACTGGGGCTGCGCCCACTGCCCTTCGGGCGATCGCAAGAAGCGGTGACCATCCCGTCGCTGACCTCTACCTCCAGCACGGCCCCGCCCGGAATCTCCGCCACCTGTCTCCCGCTCTCATCTGCGAGCGTGATCGGTGACCGGCTGGTGATGGTACAGGCGCGGAGCGTTCTGTCGGAGAAGACTCCGATAGCAAACGTGGGATTCGGGCTGACGGCAGCCGCGCACGGGGCGGTGATGATGGCGGCCAGCAAGAGCAGGATTGGCAGGTAACGCATGGCTGGATTCCACACGGTTCGCAGGTTGGGGCCTCAGCAATAGGCAATACCATAGGCGGGGGCGCGGCTACCATGAAGCGGTCGCGGCGGGCTCCCAGGGAGATTCGCGATGGGTGAAGAGCATTACTTCAGCGAACATCCGGCGGCGGCTGGCGGGAGGCGCGAGCTAACCGTCGTTATGAGGGGGCAGAGAGTTCGCCTGGTGACCGAGGCGGGGGTGTTCTCCCGCTCTCGCGTTGATCCGGGAACGAAGCTGCTGCTTCAGCACATGCAGGTGGAGAAGGCGGACCGCGTACTGGACCTGGGGTGCGGCTATGGGGTCGTCGGGGTGCTGGCGGGCCTGTTGGCGCCTGAGGGCCGGGTGACGATGGTTGACATAAATGAGCGGGCGGCGGAGCTTGCCGACGAGAACGCGCGCGGGAACGGCATCGAGAATGCGGAGGCTCTGCATGGCGACGGCTTCGCGCCTGTCGCAGGCCGGACCTTCGATGTGATCGCGCTGAACCCGCCGATCCGCGCCGGGAACGCGGTTGTCCATCGTCTGATCGAAGAGGCGAGGGCGCACTTGGCGAGCGGCGGGTGCTTCTACCTGGTGGGCCGCACCCAGCAAGGAGTGGTTCGGCTGGCGGCGAAGATGGCGGAGGTCTTTGCAGAGGTGCGGGAGGTGGCAAAGGGCGGTGGTTACAGGTTGTATGTCGCCACGCTCGACTGAACAACACATGGCAGTTTCGCAGGGCAGGAGCGCGTCTCGTGCCCGAGCTGACTCAGCCAGAAAGGGCGATCATGCGTAAGGAATCCTTGGCTTTCCTTCAGGAATTGGTGAATGCTCCCAGCCCATCGGGGTATGAGCAGCCGGCACAGAAGGTGGTCCGCGAGTACCTCTCGGAGTTCGCGGATGAGGTGAAGACCGATGTCATGGGAAACGTGATCGCGTCGCTGAACCCGAATGGGCATCCCCGGGTGATGCTGGCTGGGCACTGCGACGAGATCGGATTCATGGTCACTCACATCACCGACGACGGCTTCATCAACTTCTCCTCGATCGGGGGCGTAGACTCACACTTGGTGCCGGGACAGAAGGTCTACGTCCACGGAGCGAAGGGGCCGGTGCTGGGTGTGGTCGGGAAGAAGGCGATCCACCTGATGGAGGCCGAGGAACGGAAGAAGGTGCTGCCGCTGCATCAGCAGTGGATAGACATTGGCGCGTCGGATCGGAAAGATGCGGAGAAGCGGGTGGCGGTGGGAGACTGCGCCACGTTCGCGGCCACCTTCGAGCACCTGAGTGGCGGCCTGGCGGTGGCACGAGGATTCGACGACAAGATGGGGAGCTTCGTAGTGGCGGAGGCGTTGCGCCTGGTGCTGGAGGCGAAGGTGAAGCCCAGGGCGGCGCTCTTCGCGGTCTCGACGGTGCAGGAGGAGATCGGGCTGCGAGGAGCGGCCACGAGCGCGTTCTCAGTAGCGCCGGACTGCGCGGTGGCGGTGGATGTGACACACGGCACGGACTACCCGGACGCTGACAAGAAGCGCTACGGCGAGATCAAGCTGGGTAAGGGCCCGGTGCTGCATCGCGGCGCTAACATGAATCCTGAGGTGGCCACCCGACTGGTGGCGGCGGCGAAGAAGGCGCGCATGAGCTACCAGATGGTGGGCGTGCCGGGTGGCAGCGGCACCGATGCGTGGGCGATCCAGCTCGCCCGCGGGGGCGTGGCCACGGGGCTGGTGAGCGTCCCGCTGCGGTACATGCACACCCCGATCGAGGTGCTGAACCTGAACGATCTCGAAGCCGCGGCGAAGCTGATCGCGGGATTTGTGGCAGAGCTGACGCCGAAGGTGAGCTTCATACCGAAGTAGGCGCAGGCGCTGGCCTCGTGTGGACAGCGGGTTGGAGGCAGGGAAGTGAGAGAAATCGCGGAACGGTCGATAGCTCGGGCGATGAAGGCAGGCGCGAGCTACGCCGATGCGCGTGCGATCGCGTATCGGCACCAGGCGATACACACCAAGAACGGCGCCGCGGAAGCGCTGTCCGACATGACCGAACAGGGCGTCGGGGTGCGGGTCATCGCGGATGGCGCGTGGGGCTTCGCCGGCACTGCTTCCGCAACACCGGCCGGTGTGGAGGAGGCAGCCGACCTGGCAGTGCGCATCGCCAAGGCCAGCGCATCGCTCTCCCCCACGAAGGCGGAGCTTGCGCCGGCGAGTCCGGCTCGCGACGAGTGGCACTCCCAGTTCGACGTCGACCCGTTCTCGGTGCCATTGGAGCGGAAGCTGGCGCTGCTGCTGGAGGCCGACAAGATCATGCGGGAAACGCCCGGCGTTCGCGTGGCGACCGGGCAGATGAACTTCGCGCGAGAGGAGAAGTGGTTCGCGAGCAGTGAAGGCGCGTCGATCGCCCAGACCCGCGTCCAGTCAGGCGGGATGATCCAGGCGATGGCGGAGGGGGAGGGGGAGGTGCAGCGGCGCTCGTTCCCGAGTTCGCTGGACGGAGACAACGCGAATCGCGGCTGGGAGTTCGTGGAGTCGCTGGGCCTGGTGGAGAACGCACGACGCACAGCGGAGGAGGCGGGGGCGCTGCTGACCGCCGACCCCTGCCCGTCGAAGGTGACGACACTGATTCTGGAGGGCAGCCAGCTCGCGCTGCAGGTGCACGAGTCCTGCGGCCATCCGACCGAGCTGGATCGGGTTTTCGGCACGGAGCGGAGCTACGCGGGCGCGTCGTTCCTAACCACCGAGAAACTAGGAAGCTTCCGCTACGGGTCGCCTCTGGTCAACCTATATGCAGACGCGACACTGCCGGGCGGCCTGGGCAGTTTCGGCTACGATGATGAAGGAGTGCCGGCCCAGCGCGTGGACCTGGTGCGCGAGGGTATGTTCACGGGATACCTGTCGTCGCGGGAGAGCGCGGCGCGGCTGGGCCTGAAGAGCGGGGGCGCGATGCGGGCGAGCGGATGGAATCGCGTCCCGATCATCCGTATGACGAACATCAACCTGGCGCCCGGAGACTCGTCGCTCGAGAAGCTGATTCGCGAGACCGACGACGGCATCTACGCGGCGACGACGAAGAGCTGGAGCATCGATGACGTGCGGCTGAACTTCCAGTTCGCGACTGAGATTGCATGGGAGATCAAGAACGGACAGCTCGGGCGGATGCTGCGCAACACCACCTATCAGGGCATCACCCCCGAGTTCTGGGGGAGCTGCGACGACATCGCAGGGCCGAGCGAATGGCGGCCGTGGGGTCTGCTCTCGTGCGGGAAGGGCGAGCCGGTGCAGGTGATGTGGGTGGGGCACGCGGTCGCTCCCGCGCGATTCAGGAACGTGCGGGTGGGGGTCGGCGGCTAGCAGCGGAGCCGCTACTTCTTCAGGGGCATGGCGAGGAGGCGGTGGATGTCCAGGTCGAAGAGACTCGTGCTGGACGCCGAGGTGGCGGCGATGACCGTGTCGGAGCCATGTCCGGTGCCGGCGCACGAAATCACTTCCACTCCCTCCGGCAGCAGGCCGGAGTCGCAGGCCATGGCAATGATCTCAACGCAGACCTTCATCCCCTGGGAGAAGAGATAGAGCGTGTTGGCAATGATGGCGCTGGGCGGGAACCCGCCATCGAAGGTGGCCCGCAAGGCGCGGTCCACGCCGCCGGTGAGGGCGTGGGTTCCGGTGACGAGCTTGATGCCGGCCTCCGCCATGGTCTTCCGGTAGTCGTCGTCGAAGATGACGTCGTAGATCTTGTCGACAGCCGGAGCCATCTTCACGGCGATGAAACTCACGCCGGGGTTGGCCCTGGCGAGAGCGGCGAACTGGGCGGCGACATAGCCCGTGTTCGAGGCCAATACGACGTGCTTGACGGGATGGGACTTGAGGAAGTCGCCGACGATGCGGACCACGGCCTGGGTGTTCTCCTCGGCCTTGGTGGTGTCCTCGAAATAGGTGATCTGCTCGGCTTTCGGCATGGGTCAGTCCTCCTTCGGAGCGCGTCGCCCGCCTTTCTTCGGCAGGCGCTCCGTTCGTCCTGCCGAGGCGTGTGGGAACAAGGAGCCACAATATGCTAGGCGAGTCGCGATGCTTGGATCTGGTGAAAGCGGCGCTGGCCGCATGCGAGGCCGACCAGGCGGAGGTGATGCTGCACAGCTCCAACTCGGCGCTGACGCGCTTCGCGGAGTCGCGCATCCACCAGAACGTGTCGGAGGTCAATGCGACGCTGTCGGTGCGGGCAGTGTTGGGGAAGCGGATTGGCTGCGCGCGCACCAACCAGCTCACCGCCGATGAGGCGCGGGCGGCCGCGCGCCGCGCGCTCGACCTGGCGCGGGTGTCGGCCGAGAATGTGGAGTTCGCGTCGCTCCCTGGCCCGCAGCCGATCCCGTCGGTGGATTGCTACGCGGCGGCTACGGCGGCATCCACGCCGGAGGAGCGGGCGGCGGCGGCACGGGTCATCGCGGGGATAGCCGGCAAGTCCGGCTGCACGGCCTCGGGGTCGATCTCGGCGGAGGCTGCAGAGCTGGCGATCGGTAACTCCCTGGGGGTTCTGGCCTATACGCCGCTGACGCAGGCGTCCCTGGTGCTCGTGGTGAGCGATGAGGGGTCGAGCGGCTACGCGGAGTGGCGGGGAGTGGATCTGGCTCAGATGGACGCACAGGCGGCAGCCCACACGGCGACACGGAAGTGCGTCGACGGGCGCGGCGCGGAGGCGGGCGTACCGGGGGAGTACACGGTAATCCTGGAGCCGGCCGCGGTGGGCGAGCTGGTGTTCTTCCTGGGCTACCTGGGGATGGGCGCGTTGGCGCTTCAGGAAGGGCGCAGCTTCCTGACTGGCAGGCTGGGCGAGAAGGTGGCGGGTGACAACGTCACCATCTGGGACGACGGCACCGATGGTCGCGGCCTGGCGATGCCATTCGACTGGGAAGGGCAGCCGAAGCGGAAGGTGATGCTGGTCGAGAACGGGATCGGGCGCGGGGTAGTGTATGATTCTTACACCGCGGCGCGCGAGAAGCGGGAGACGACGGGGCACGCGCTGCTCGCTCCGAACACCGCCGGCCCGCTCCCGCTCAATATGTTCCTGGCGCCGGGGGAGGCGTCGCTGGACGAGATGGTGGCGTCGACCGAGCGCGGGATTCTGGTCACGCGCTTCCACTACGTGAACGTGGTGCACGAGAGGGAGACGATACTCACGGGGATGACCAGGGACGGGACGTTTCTGATCGAGAAAGGTAAGCGGACGAAGCCGCTGAAGAACCTGCGCTTCACGCAGAGCGTTCTCGGGGCGCTGAGCAAAGTTGAGATGATCGGGAAGGAGTGCGCGCTGGCGGAATATGCGTACGTGCCGGCGCTGAAGGTGGGGCAGTTCAGCTTCACGAGCTAGTGGGGACGGGGAATCTCCGAAACAGTGACGCCACGCGAGCGATACATCGAGACGCTGACCTTCGGGAAGCCGGACCGCATCCCGCTCGATCCAGGTGGCCCGCGCGAGTCGACGCTGGCGACCTGGCGTCAGCAGGGACTGCCGGAGGGGAAGCACTACTACGCGGCGCTGCTCGATGAACTCGGCATCGAACCCGAACGGACCAGGCCGGAGGTGGGGGTGGGCGTCTCCTTCCAGATGATTCCGCAATTCGAGGAGAAGGTGCTCGAACACCGGGATGGGCACTACGTGGTGCAGGACTGGATGGGGGCGATCGTCGAGATCTCGGATCGGTATGACTACACCTATCTGCGGCAGGCAAAGGATTTCGTGACGCGCAAGTGGCACAAGTTCCCGGTCGAGACGCGGGGCGACTGGGCGCGGATGAAGGAACGGTACGATCCACGCTCGCCGGGGCGACTTGCGTCTGATTTCGAGAAGCGATGCCAGGCGCTCACGGACCGCGATTATGTGGCCGCGATCAGCTTCAACGGATCGTTCTGGCAGTTGCGCGAGTGGTGCGGATTCGAAGGGCTGTGCCTGCTGATGGCGACCGATCCGGGGTTCGTGCAGGAGATGTGCGAGTTCTGGACCGAGTTCGTGTCGGAGACGATGGCGCGGGTGCTGGGGCGGGTGCAGCTCGACTACGTGCTGATCTCGGAGGACATGGCGTTCAAGGCGCACAGCATGATCTCGCCGGAGATGACGCGGCGGTTCCTGCTTCCCTCGTATCAGCGGTGGGCGTCGGAGATCAAGGCGAGCGGATGCCCGATCGTGGACATGGACTCGGATGGATACATCGCCGACCTGGTCCCGATCTGGGTGGAGGCTGGGATCAACTGCTGTTGTCCGATGGAGGTGGCGGCGGGGAACGATATCGTCGCGTATCGACAGCAGTTCGGAAAGCAGATGGCATTCCACGGCGGCATCGACAAGCGGGCGATGGCGAAAGGTGGCGAGACGATGCGGGCGGAGGTGATGCGGGTGGTTCCGCCGCTGCTGAAGGAGGGCGGGTTCATCCCGAGCTGCGATCACGGTGTGCCACCGGACATCTCGTGGCCGCATTTTGTGGAATACGGGCGGCTATTGGCGGAGTTGACCGGGTGGTTGTAGGGATCTGTGTGTGCCAGGGAGCCGGAGACGGTTCTGCGGTGAAGCTATGGGCCAGGGAGAGGAAGAGATGAAGTACGGGCTGATGAGCGGGTGCATTCCGGGTACGTACCCGGAGGTGATCGAGGCGTGTGGGAAGATCGGTTTCGAGGGCGTGGAGCTGGATATTGGGGCGGACTACGCGGAGAACATGCTTTGGAGCGCAGAGGGCCGGAAGGAAATCGCGCGGCTGCTGAAGGCGTCCAAACTCGAACTGGCCTCAGTGTGCCTGGGCACGTTCTGGACCTACAGCTTCGCCAACCCCGACGCGGCGGTGCGGGCGCGGGCGAGGGGATTCACGAAGGACGCCATCAACTGGTGCGCGGAGTTGGGGGCGAAGCTGATCCTCGTTCCCATCACGCCCGGCAAGCCCGAGGAGGGCGCGGAGGCGCCGCAGTATTGGATCGACGAACTGAAGCAAGTGGCGCCGGCCGCGGAGAAGGCGAAGGTTACACTGGCGATCGAGAACGTGGGGCGCGGGTGCGGGAAGACGGCCGATGCCCTCATGAAGATCGCCGACGCAGTGGCGTCGCCGTATGTACAGGTCTACTACGACTTCGGCAATGGGCTGTCTCTGGGCAACGACCCGGTGGAGGAGATCCCAAAGCTGGGGAAGCGCATTGCGCAGGTGCACGCGAAGGACCCTGGTGGGCAATATCTGGGTGAGGGGCGACTCGACATGGCGGCAGTGTCGGCCGCGCTGAAGCAGATCGGGTATGGCAAGTGGCTGGTGCTGGAGACGCCGTCGACCGATGACCCGCCGGCCGCGGCGGCGAGGAACCTTGCGTTCCTGAAGGAACGGTTCTGAGGAAGTCGGCGGACCGCAGATGTCCGGCGAAAAGAGAGTGGGCATGCCATGGGGCATGCCCACTCTGTGTTGTTCGGCCGCTCAAGATGCCTCGGACCCCTCAGTCGAACAGGACTTTGACCTCGGCGGTCTGCAGATTTCCTGTCACGCGCACGGTCTGGCTCTCAGGTTCGTACTCAAACTCCCGCTCTCTGCCGTTGACGAGGACCTTCGTTGGCTTCCGGTCGGCATGGAGGCGGACGTAGCGGCAATCGTAGATGCTGAGTTGAGCGTCGATGCTCTTCTCGCCGAAGGTGATGACCGCGTCGCTGCCACTATCGGTCTCGAAGAGGATGGCGCCGTCGGCGGAGACACTCTCGCCGTCGTGCAGCGTCATGCCCGCAACCTTGCCGTTGGCGCGCCGCACGAAGCAGGTGCGGCCGACGGAGGTGATCCCGGCGCCGTTGATTTGGGGCTGGTCGAGAGCGAAGAGAGCAACATCCTCGATGTCGCCGCGAACAGCCTTGGCGCCGAGTGTGTTGTCGCCGCGAACGGCTGAAACAGCGAGGTTGTCATCGGGTGCGACGGAGGTATCGCGGGGCGCGATCACGGACAGGAAGTAGCTGCGCTGGGCCGGCTCCGCCGGTCGGAGCTTGATGAAACGGAGGGAGGTCGCGCCCTCGAATGGGCTTTCGGACCCGCTGTCCTCGAGCGGCCGCTCGAGGGTCTCATAGGTGAACTTCTGCGGCGCAACCATGGTAACGTCAGCGGCCACTTCATCCTGGGTGATGGTGACGCGGTCGCCATC
>Ga0315288_10003633_pt1 | contig 19714 bp, 9 predicted proteins | sample YL17G11_20_MG_FD_203454 | JGI IMG/M metagenome (GOLD analysis project Ga0315288, IMG submission 203454) | Sediment microbial communities from Yellowstone Lake, YNP, Wyoming, USA - YL17G11_20 | ecosystem: Environmental > Aquatic > Freshwater > Lake > Sediment | place: USA: Wyoming | collected... | reverse complement strand
CGTTGCCACTGCTGCTGGGGGTGGGGCGGTCGCCTTCATCCCCGCCATCCTGCCCTCCCGCGCGGGGCCGTCCTTCCCCTACAACTCCGTCGCCAACCAGGCGGAACAGGTCATCATGGCCTTGGACGCCGCCCTGGCGGCCCGCGGGGCGGTGCAGGGCGACCTGGTGCAGGCGTCCTTCACGCTGCGCCCCGCCCCCGGCGCGGCCGACGCGCTGCGCTGTGTCTGGCGGGGGTGGGCGGGGGCCGGCGCGCCCGACCCCCTGGTGGGCTTCAAAGAACCGGAAGCCCCGCACGTGCAGGTGTTGCTGGACTATGCGATCGTGGGTGGCGGTGGCGGTGGGGCGTGAGAAGCAAGTTATGTTATCGGTGTAAAGGTGTAAAAGTGATGTATGTTTTTTGTTCATCACGTTTTTTGTTCATGTCTGATGATATCCGGCTGTGTGTTCGTGGACGTGCGCCGCGCCCCTCTTGAGTGGGTTTTTTCTCTTTCATCTACACGCCGCGCCGCCTCTTCTCGCGCTCTCCCCTCGACCCTCATCCCGCCTGCGGCAGCGCGCCCGCGCTCTCGGCCCCCCGCGGCATGGCTTCCCCCTTGGCCACCAGCCCCCCGACCGCGGCCTCCACACCAGCCGCGTCCAGGCCGCCCAGGGCCACGGACGCCTCCGCGCCCTTGTCGTACCGGGCGTACGCGATGGGAGGGGTGCCGTCAGCCTCCCGCACCAGCAGGGGGAAGCCCGGGTTGGACTGCTTCATGCCGGCAAACTGGGCGGCGAGGAAGTCGCTGAGAGAAGGAGAGGGGGAGGGAGAGGATGAGGACAGAGAGGTTAGGTCAAGGGGTGAGAAGGGGGGGGGCACGTCCCTTTTGGGCCTCTTATTTTTTCCCCATGCACGCGCGCTCATGCACGCGTGGCCTGGGACGAGGCAATGGGCGACCCAGCTGCATGCGAGGCGCCAGGGAGCGGGCAGTGAGGCGTGCGCATGCAAAAAAAGGGCGTGACTGCTGCAGTGGGGTCGACGTCGCCCACTCTTTTCTCCCTTGCCCCTGTGTCACACGACAGCTCCATCAAAGCATTCCGCACGCACCGGGTCCCTTTGCTGGCGGGCGAGGTCTGGCACAGGTGGATGCTGTTGTTTGTGTTGGTGGCGGGGGGAGAAAGAGAGAGGCGTGGTATGAGAAGACGCGAGTGCAGTGCAGCGTGTCGATCGGCGACGCAGGGGCACTCCTCTTCTCTTTCCTCCACACTCATACCGCAGCTCCTGCAGGTTCTTGGAAAGGCGGCCGCGCCAGGCCATGGTTTTGGGAGAGAGGCGGTGGTGCGCGTACGTGGACGTGCCGAGAAGGAATGAGCAATTAAACAATATGGCCGCATCCCGGCGTCGACCCCCTCTCCCTCTCATCACCACCCCTTTTCAATCTTGGAGCACACGGCCGCCACCGTCATCGTCGACTCGCGCGGAACGGGTGCCGTGTTCACCCAGATGGCGATGCAGTTTCCTTTTTCGGGAACGATGAGAGACGTCCCGATCGTCCAGTCCGCGCCAGGGCCAAACCCCACGGTCGGGTTCTGGGTGGCGGAGCAGGAGACGATGGAGGAGCCCGGCGGACAGGCCGGCGCGTACCCGGGCGAGCAGCCGCACCCGCCGGCGGGCAGGGAGGAGTTGGTGCAGTTGCCAAAGGCCGTCCCCCCGCCAAACTGGCCGTTTTGTACTGCCTTGCACGTGATGGTCGCCTCGGCGGCCTTGAAGGTCGTCAGCTTGGGGGCCCACTGGCCCTTTCTGGTGTCAAGGTCCAGGAGGGAGGAGGAGGTGGCGGCTTCCTCTGTGGCGACGGCTGTGTAGTTGTGGCGTTGTGGTGGTGGAGGTGGTGGCAGAGAGAGAGGAGGCCAAGGCAAGGGAAGAAACAGGTTGAGGGGTTGAGTGCACACGCGCGCGCCTCTGAAAAAAAAACGAGGCGCTTTCACACGGCAGCACGCACACGGCCGCACTCATCCTCACTCCCTGCTTATCCTGGCAACAAGGCCTGGCCTGGCTTGGCGGGGCGGGGCGAGGCAGGGCTAGCCTGAGCGGCGTGCGGCAACGAGTAGAAAGGAAGGGTGCCGAAGGACGCGAGCGGGTCGAGCACGCCATGCGTTCTTCAGCCTCCTTCTCGCTCACGCTCACGAGGGCCCAGCACCAGTACCACACGCACCTGCTGGCTCAGACATATCCGCTGTCCGGGCCAGGCCAAGGGCGGCGAGGAACAGGGCAAAGGCGAGGAGGCGCATGGTGTGCTGTTGTTGTCTTGGAGAGTGAGGAAATAAAATGACGCACTTTTCATTGCTCGCCTTTGCTTCCCTTCGCTCGCCCGCGCGCCTCTGCTCCAACGCAATTGAAGTGGCCACACGTCACCTTAACAATGCCCCCCTCGTCAGCCCCAGCCATAGCCACGGCCATCCTGGCCCTCACCCTGGCCCGCCTGGGTGATTGGGGCGGCGTCTCCATGCGCACGGCCGTCTGCCTGCCCCTCGGCGACCCGCCGCCCGCCTCGCTCCCCGCCTACACGCCGCTCGACCGCGCCGCCCTGGCCGCCTCGTCCCTGCGGGCCGCCACCACGCAGTGGGCGGACGCCATCGCGGGCCCCGAATCCTTTGCGTTCGGGCCGGACGGGACGCTCTACACGGGGTCGGCCAACGGGACCGTGTGGGCGGTGGCCGGCGCACCGCCAGGCGGCAGGCTCACCCCCCCCACGCCCCGCCCGCTCGCCCACACGGGCGGCCGCCCCTTGGGGCTGGCGTGGGACCCCACGCACGCCCGCCTGCTGGTCGCCTGCTCCGTCAAGGGCCTACTGGCGGTGGACCCACAGACGGGGCGGGTGTCATTGTTGGCCTCGTTTGCCTCCCAGGCGGGGCACGGGGGGCATTCGCCTGGGCCGGGCCTGGTATGCCTCGCCAACAGCGTCACGCCGCTCGCCCCCGGCGTCGGCGGGGCGGGCCGGGCGGGCGGCGCCCTGTTTACGACCTCCATGGATACGCCGCCCCCCCCCCCAAGGGTGCCGGGCGGGTGGTGGCAGCCAGTGGAGGCCGCTCAGGCGGCCCTCTTTTCAGGGGTGCCCACCGGCCGCCTACTGCGGTATGATGAGGCGAGCGGGGTGACAAGCGCCATCGCGGGCGGGCTCTGGTTTGCAAATGGAGTCGTGACAGTGGATGGCGGGGACGCCGCCCTGGTAGCTGAAACCTTTGGCGGGCGCCTGGTGCGTGTGGGCCTGGTCGGCGAGGGGGAAGGGGTGGTCACCCCCTTCTCCAACTTGCCCGGCTGCCCGGACGGCGTGGCCCTCGACCCGTCGCCCGCCCGCCCGCCCTCCGCCTGGGTGGCCATCGTGGAGGCCCCGCCCGCCGGGTTCGCCCGTGCCCTGGCAGGCAGTAAAGCCGCGCGCTGGCTGGTGTCCCGCCTACCGGCGGCCGTGTTGGCCGGCGGGACGCCCCCCGTCGGCCTGGCGGTGCGCGTGTCGACGGCCGACGGGTCTATTTTGGAGACGCGGGCGGATGCCGGGGGGCGGGTGGTCAGGGGTGTGACTTCCGCGGTGGTGGGGCCGGACGGGAGGCTGTACTTGGGGTCTCTGGGCGGGGCGGGCGTGCAGAGCGTGGCGGTGTGAAATAGCTGGGCGGGGCATGCAGAGAGAGAGGGTGACGTGCAGTGACGTGAAATAGTGGGGAGATAAAATGATGAGGTTGAGAGAGTGAGTGGACGCGAAAAGCGAGAGGCGAGCGAAGAATTGCACACTCTCTTTGTGCGTGCGGCCTGCGTCCTCTCCTCGACTGTGGCTGCGACAGGGCTAGGGGGTGCACTTTGCGTCCTCTTCCGCGCACACAGCACGCACTGCCAATGGAGGCCCCCGCCGCCAACGGGCACGCGCCGGCCGTTGCGGTTGCCAACGCCGGCGTGGCCGCCGACGCAGCGGCTCGTCTGGGTGGGGTGGGGATGGTGAGTTCAGCGGAGAACGGAATGTTGTCGGACTGGGTAGAGCAGCAGCGTGGCTCCACGGGTGTGCCTGGGTCGATGCGGCCCCGAGTGGGCGACCGCCCCGGTGGAGAGGCAAAACCCACCCCCATCAATATTTTCGCCCTAACCCAATTCCGCTCTCTCCCTCCTGCACAGGCCGGCGCCCCGCCACCACCCTCTGACCCGCCCGGCGATTACCTGGACGATGACTCGGACGACCCAGCCTCCTCCCTGGACAGGCCGGTCTCGCCCGTATTCTTTTCAGATGTAAGTAGGAGAGGCTCGTCCTTCCTCCTTGCACGCGACCTCCTCTCCCCGACCACGCCCTTTTTCTCATCTCATCTCTCTCTCAACCTCTCCAGGCCCGCCACGACGCCGGCCCGGCCTCCACCTCCACGCCGACCACGACTGACGTTGCGGGCGACCCAGCCTCCACGCCCTCTTCCACCACCGCCCTCACCCCGGCCGCCGTGCCCCGGTGGCGCCAGCGGGAGCGCACGAAAACGACGGCGGCCGCGCTCGTCCTGTGCCTCAACATCGGCGTCGACCCGCCGGACGCGGTGCGGGTGCCGCCCTGCGCCCGCCTGGAGTGCTGGGTGGACCCGGGCTCCATGGCTCCCCCCAAAGCCCTGGAGACGGTCGGCCAGGCCCTGCAGGCCCAGTACGAGCGGTGGCAGCCGCGCGCGCGGTACCGCCTGCACCTGGACCCGACGACCGATGACGTCCGCAAGCTGGCCTCCTCCGCCCGGCGGGCCGCCAGGGGCGAGCGCGTCCTCTTCCACTACAACGGCCACGGCGTGCCCCGCCCCACCCCCAACGGCGAGGTCTGGGTGTTCAACCGGGCGTACACCCAATACATCCCGCTCTCCGTGTACGACCTGCAGGCCTGGGTGGGGTCGCCCGCCGTGTACGTGCTCGACTGTTCGGGGGCGGGCCTGGTCGCCGCGTCCGCCCGGGCATTTGCGGAACAGCGGGCGGCGGAAGCGGCGTCCGCGGCGGCGGCGGCGGTGGGCGGGCCCGGGGCGGCCGACGCGGCGACCGCCTCGGCCGTCGCGGCCGGGCTGCGCGATGACGTGATCCTCCTGGCCGCCTGCGGCGCGCACGAGACGCTGCCCTCCTCGCCCGACCTGCCCGCCGACGTCTTTACGGCCTGCCTGACGACGCCCATCAAGGTGGCGTTGCGGTGGGCGGCCTCCCGGTCGCCCCTGGGGCCGGAGGGCTTGACGGCCGACCTGGCCGACCGGGTGCCGGGCAAGCAGACCGACCGCAAGACCCCCCTGGGCGAGCTGAACTGGGTCTTCACCGCGGTCACCGACACCATCGCCTGGAACTGCCTGCCGCGCGCCCTGTTCCAGCGCCTCTTCAGGCAGGACCTGCTGGTCGCCTCGCTGTGCCGCAACTTCTTGCTGGCCGAACGGGTGATGCGGCGGGAGGGGTGCACCCCCCGCGCGTGGCCGCCCCTGCCGCCCACCCACGCCCACCCGTTGTGGGCGGCCTGGGATGCGGCGGCGGAGGCGGTGCTGCTCCAACTGCCCGGCCTGCTGGCCGGGGCCACCGGGGGGGCGGCCTCGGAGGCGGCTGCCGTGGCGGCCGTCGGCGCGGTCGCCGCGCACGCCGCGTCGGCCGTCGCGGCCGCGGCCTCCCCCTCGCCCGCCCCGCCCCTTGGCCCCGCCGGCATCGCCGCCACCGCGCCCCCCGGCCCCACCGCCACCTTCCGGCCTTCCCCTTTCTTTGCGGACCAGCTGACCGCCTTCGAGCTGTGGCTGGCGACGGGCGCGGCCCGGACGGCGGCGGCGGCGGCGGCAAATGCAGGCGGCGCGAAGGGCGCGCTGTCAACCACCTCGACCACCCCCCGCCCGCCCGAACAGCTGCCCATCGTCTTGCAGGTCCTCCTCTCTCAGGTGCACCGCGTGCGTGCCCTCGCCCTCTTGGCCCGCTTCCTGGACGCGGGCGCCGGCGCGGTGGACCTGGCCCTGAGCGTCGGCATCTTCCCCTACGTCCTCAAACTCCTCCAAACGACCGCGCCCGACCTGCGGCCCGCGCTCTCCTTCATCTGGGCGCGCGTCCTGGCCCTGGACCCGGCGTGCCAGGCCGACCTCGCGAAAGATGGGGGGCATATATATTTTGTGCGGCACCTGGACGCGCCGGGTGGGCCGGCGGTGAACGGGGGTGTACCGCCGCCGCCCCAGGCGCGGCAGCAGTGGCTGCCGCCCGCGAGCGGGCCGCTGCCGGGCGCGTCCCCGCCTCGGGGCCCGCCCCAACCCCTCCCGCAGCAGCCCGCCTGGGCGGCCGGGTCGCCCTTCTACGGCGCCCCTCCACCGCCGGCCGTGTTTGCGGGCACCCCGCTGCCCCCACCCCCCGTCGCGCCGCCGCCTCTGGACGCCGGCCTGGGCGGGTGGTGGGGCGCGGGCGGCGCTGTGTCTTCTGGCCCCTTCCACCCCTCCCTCCACCACCCGTCCCCGCCACCCCCGGGCCCACCCACCCCGGCCTCCCGCGCCCACGCCGCCTTTGTCCTGGCGGCCGTGTGCGACAAGCACCCGCGCGGTCAGGCCGCGTGCGCGGGCGCGGGGCTGCTGGACATTCTGTGCCGGCGCCTGGTGGCAGCCGCCGCGGCGGGGCCGCCGCCGTGCCCGCCTCCGCCAGGCGCGACCCCGCCCTGTGGGGCGGTCTGCGGGCGGCCCGACCCGCCGCCCGGGGCAGACCCGGGCGGGGAGGCGGCGGGCGGCGCCCTGCTGACCCAGTGGCTGGCCCTGGGCCTGGGAGCCCTGGTGGACGGCGCGCCGGAGTTGGGAGCGGCGGCCGCCGCGCGCGGCGCGCCCGACGCGCTCGCCCGCCTGCTCGGGTCGGGCGACCCCGAGGTCCGGGCGGCCGCCCTGTTTGCCCTGGGCCGCCTCATCTGCGTACCTCAGCCACAGCAGCAGCTGGGCGGTGGTGGAGGGGCGTCCTCGGCGGGTGGCACGCCCGCACCTGGCGCGAGTGCTGGCGACCCTCACCCCCCCCCGCCGCCGCCGCACGAGGAGCAGCAGGGCGTGCCGGCGTCTGCGGCCTCCGCCGACGTCCCGTCCGCGCCGCCCCCCCCCCTCCTCCACCACCTGCCCTCCCCCCCCCCTCTTCAACCCCCGCCTCCTCTCGTCGTCGACCCGGCGGCCGCGGCGGCGGTGGAGCGGGCGGCGGGCGCGGCGGCGCTGCGGGCGGCGCGGGACGCGTCCCCTCTTGTCCGGGCCGAGCTGGCGGCTGTCCTGGCCCGCCTGGCCCTGGCGCATGGGCGCGAATTTGGGGATGCGGTCATGGATGCCGCGGCTGGGCGGGGCCTGGCGGGCGCCATTGTCGGGACGGTGCCGCTGCTGCCGGGGCCCGCCGGGCAAGCGAGCATGCAGCCCGCCTCGGCGGCGGTCAGTGCCCTCCCCTCCCCGGCCGCCCCTGCCGGCTCCTCCCCGCCCGGCCCGGGCGGGTGGACGGGGACCGTGTCGCCGGATGGCGCGGACCTGCCCGGCCCGGGAGACGATGAGGGCGCCGACTTGTTGCTGGGCCGGGGCGGCGGCGCGCACCCCACCCACCCCGCCCCCGGCGTGCGCCTCCTCTCGGCCGCGGCGGCCGACCCGGCCGCCCTCTACGCCCGCGTCCTGGCCGCCCTGCTCTCCTTGGCCGCCGACCCGGCGCCGGGGGTCGCGACGGCGGGGGCAGCTGCCTTGGCGGCGGCGGGCGTGGAGGTGGAGCCCGTCCCCGGCGCGATGGGTGTGCCGGGCGCGGGCGGCGGCGGCCCGCTCGGCGCGCGCGGGTCGGCTGGCAGCCTGGTCGGAAGTGCGACCGGCCCGTCCTCCTCCCGCCCGCCGCCCTCGCCCGGCGGGTTTGGCGGGCCCGCCTCATCTGGTGGTGGAGCTGGAATAGCTGCGGGCACGTCCGGCGCCTCCCCCGCCCCGCCCACGTCGCGCTGGAACCCGCGGGCGTGGCGGGCGGCAATCAGCGGGCAGGCAGCAGCGGGCGGTGGTGCGGGCGGCGGCGGTGGCGGTGGCCTGCCCGCCAACCCGGGCGCCCCGCACTCGGACGGTTCCGGCTCGGGGCGGGGCCGGTCGTCCACCATCGCGCTTTCCATGCCGGCCACGCCAGTCGGGTCGCCGCCGGCGGGTGTGCGGCGTGCAACGCCCGCCACCGCCTGGCCACCTTTCATTTTGAGAGGCGGCGCCGGCGGCGGCGAGAGCGGGGGCGAGGAGGAGGAGGAGGAGGACGAGGGCCGCCCCGCCCGCACCCGCCGCGCTCGCCCCACCACCCACGGCGACCCGTCCCTGGCCCCACCTTCCGCGGCCTGGGCGGCCGCCAGGGCCCGCTTCTGCGCGCCCATGCTACCGCCCGCCCCGCCCGTGGCGCCCGCAGCCGCGGCGGCGGCCACCGCCTGGGCGGTCGCCCCGCCCCGCCCGGGCGCGCCCCGCGACGCCGCCCTGACCGCCGCCCGCCGCCGGGACCGGGGCGCCGCGGCGATCGGCCTGGCCGCTCGCTTCGCCGCCGGAGGCCGCATCACGGACGCGCTGGCGTCCATCGAGACGGGCGCGACCGCGACGGCCGCCCTGGCCCTGCACCCCTTCCGTCCCTCCATCGCGGCCGCTGACACGGCTGGCATCGTCCGCGTTTATGCTCTCTCCTCCTTCTCCTCGCACCGCGGGGAGGAGGTCGGTGCTGCGGCGCCGCCGCCACAGGCGGGGCGATGCACAAACGCGTTTGATCTGGCGGGGCCGGCCGTGGCCGTGGCGGGCGGCCGCCAACCCACGCCCCGCCTGCCGCCGCCCGGCCCGCCCTGCCTCTTCATCCTCAACGAGACGCACGCCTCCCTGCTCGCGGCCTGCGGGTCGGATGGCGGGGTCCGGGTCTGGCGGGACTGGTCCTTCCGGGGCGCACACCGCCTGGCCACCGCCTGGCAGGCCGTGCCGTTGGAAGGGCCGGCCGGGCGGCGGTGGGGTGGTGGTGGTTGTGGTGGTGGAGGCGGCAGCGCCGCCGCCGCCGCCCCGCTGCCCACCACCGCCCTCTCCTGCTACTGCCTCGCGCCCGGCCCGGGCGCCCTGGCCGCCGCCGGCGGGGCCGACCCCGGCCTGGTCCACGTCTGGTCCCTGGAGACGGAGCGCCGGGCGGCCGTGCTCGTGGCGTCGCCGGCGGGCGGGCCGGGGGTGAGCCGCCTGGCCTGTGCCCCGCCCTCATCCTCATCCTCCCGCCTCCTCCTCGCCGCCGCCCGCACCGACGGCGTCGTCACCCTGCTGGACGGGCGGGTGCCGGGGTCAACCGGGCCGGTCGCCTCGCTCCGCCCCCACGAGGCTGGGTGCGTGCTGGTCGGCCTGGTGCCCGGGCCGGGCGGCGGGGGTGGGGGAGGAGGGAGCGGCGGCCACCGCCTGGTGACCGCGGCCGCGAGCGGGGAGCTCGCCTTTTCGGACTGGCGCGGGGCTTCTGGTGGTGCCCTGACCTCTTCCACGGCGGCGGGCGTGGTCAAGGTCGTCACCGCGCACGCGTCGGGCGGGCTGACGGCCCTGGCCTCCCACCCGCGGGCGCCGCTGCTGGCCACTGGGACGGCCGCGGCGGTCGTCAAGCTGTGGTCGGGCGAGGGCGAGGCGGCGGGCCCCGCCGTCCGCGCGCACGGCCCGTTGTTGGGCGCTCGGGTGGGCCCAGTAGACACCCTGGCGTTCCACCCGTACAGGGGGTTGCTGGCGTCGGCGGGGCGGGACCCGTTTGTGGCGGTGTTTAGTTTGAGTGGGCGGTGAATAAGAAAGCGCGGGCGTGTGCGGGGCTAGAGAAGAAAGAGAAGTTGTTTTTTTTTTTCTATTTCCTTTGCGCTCACCCCGCCCGCCATGCCGAAAGGCGGCCGACGAGAGGACCGGCTGCCCCCTGAGGATGCGCCGCCCCCTCCTGCCAGGTGCAGCGGCGGCGCAGGAGCAGCAGCAGAGGCGACAGCAGCCAAACCAGCGGCTCGAATTGAGACAGCCGTCGCTGTGGAAATCCCGCTCGCCCCGGCCGGCCAGGCGCCTCCGCTCCTCATCCGGGGCCCGGCCACGGTGGAAGCCTTGCACGGTTCGGCTTGGTGCCATGGGTGAGCGTGTGGAATAGAGGGAGAGACTTGCGCGCTCCTCTCTTGCATGCCTCGGCCCTCCTCTCAAACCTTTTCTTTTTCCCCCTCCCATCAGTTGGACCCTCCGCCCCGGCGCCCCGGCCATCACCGTCCCGGCCGCCGCCCTCGCCGCCTTCGAAGCCGCACCCTGTCCAAGCATAGCTGTGCCCCGCGTGGCAGATGGCGCCGCGTCCCCCGTCCTGCGCGTCACGCCGATCGGCCCGGGCGGCTGCCTTGCCCCACCAGGCACGCCCGGTGCGCCGCCCCGCCTGCCCTCGCCCTGGCGGTCCGCGGCGGCCGCGCTGGCGGACGCGACGCGGGCGGCGGCTGATGTGGGCGCCTCGCCTCCCGTCATCATGGTGGTTGGCCCGCGTGGGTCCGGCAAGTCCACGCTCGCCCGCCTGGTCGCAAATGAGGTTGGAAGCAGCGGGGGTGGTGCGCCTTCCTCTCCTTCCACACCCGCCCTCCTGCCGTGCCCCGTCCTCTGGGTGGATGGGGATGCGGGGCAGCCTGAGTTCACGCCGCCCGGCCTGATCAGCGCCCACCTGCTGAGGAGCGGGGGAGGAGGTGCAGGGAGCGGCGGCGGCGGCCTCCCCATCCTTGGCCCGCCCCACACCCACCCCCGCCCGGGCCCGCCCGCCGCCGCGGCCTTCCTGGGCTCGCCCAACCCGGGCGCGGACCCGGGGCGGTACGCGTCCGGGGCGGACCTGGTGGGTCGGTGGGGCCGGTCGCCCGAGGCGGCGGTGGCGGCCGGCAGCGGCGGCGGGTTGGGCAGCCACACCACCCCAGCCCTCCCCGCCATCATCAACACGCACGGCTGGGCCCGCGGGGTCGGGGCGGACCTGACGGCGACCCTGGCCTGCGCAGCCGCGCCCACGCACGTCCTCGTCCTGGCGTCCTCATCCCACCCGGCCCGCAACACGCCGCCCGTGCCGTGGTGGCCGGTGAGCGAGGGTGGGGGTGGAGGCGGAGGCAGGGGCGACCACCCACCCCCTCCCCTGGTCGCGACCCTTGAAGCCGCGGGCGAGGGCGTCGCGGGCAGCCTGGCCCTATCGCCCTCGGACGCCCGCGCCCTGGCCTGGCTGGCCTGGGCGCGCGCGTGCTGCGCGGAGAGTGCGGCCGTGGTGGCAGCCTTCTCACCCGTCGCGGCCGCCCTGGCGGCCACCACCCCATTCCTCCTCCGCCTGGGAGGAGGGGGTGCCTCTCCCTCTCCTCGCCCACGCCTGGTGTGGGTGGGCGGGGGTGGCACTCCACCCCCCGCCCGAGAATTACAGGCCCTGAATGCGGGCGTGGTCGGGGTCGGCGTGGAGGAGTGCGGCGAAGAGGAGGGCGGCAGTGACAGCAGCAGCGAGGGCGAGGGCGAGGACGGAGGGGGAGGAGGCGTGCCGGCCCTCCCATCTTTCCTCGGCCTGGCGCTCGTCCGGGCGGCCGACGCGGGCAGCGCGTCCACCCCGCCCGCCCTGTACCTACTGATGCCACCGGCTGTGGCTGGCGCGCTGCGGGCGGCCCTGGCCGGCCCGGACCGCCGCCGCCGCCGCCTGGTGCTCCAGGCGGGTGGCTGCGAGGTGCCTCCCGCCCTCCTCCACTGGAGCGAGGCAAAGGGCGGCGACGGCGGCCCGTCGGCAGGCGCGTCGCCCTACCTGGCCCCCTGGTGCCTGGCGGGCGTGGGGACTGGGGCCCGGGTGCAGGCGTCCCGCAACGACCTGGCGCGGGCGGGGCAGCAGAAATAGAAGAACAAAGAAGTGGGTTGTGGTGGGCGTCCATAAACCGTCCCGTGCGTGATCATATGTACGGCCTCATCATTTTTGGCGTGGTGTGAGTGTAGAAAAAAACAAGGCGACAAAGCGATCGTTACAACAAAAGCGCGGGTGGCCCACTTACACGGCTTCCGCCCCGCGCGGCGTCTGGACGGCCGCGCCTCGTGCCGGCGACCGGCCGGGCGACCGCCCGCTGGCCGCCCCATCCAATACGACCTCGCCCGCCAGGGGCGGCACAGCGCCTCCCGCGGCTTTCCCCTCCACTCCTCCACTGCCACCCCCACCCGCAGCTCCTGCTGCCGCCCCGCGCACGCCGAGCGCCGCCGCTGCCGCCGCACGCCGGATGGCGGCGCCCAACGGGATGTCCCGCAGCTCCTGTTGGAGGCACAGCCATTCCGCCCCGCCCGCGGCCGCCGCGGCGCCCAGGACATTCGTCAACCACCACGTCAGGGACGCGCCCGGCCACCCGCCCGCCGCCCAGCATGCAGCGCCATGGACGGCGTAAGCGGACGCCGCAAAGTCCAGGCATTTTTTGGAGCGCTTCACGACGGCCGCGACCGCGACGGCGGTGAGGGCGATGGTCAGGGCGTTGGCGGCCAGGACGGCCAGGCCGGGGGCGGACCGAATGGTCAGGGCTCTGGCGGAGAACATGAGGGCGGTCAGGGGGACGGTCCCGCCAGAGACAGGGACTAGATGGGAGATGATGGATATAGGGGTTGAGTTTTCTCTTCGCGCTGCGCGCCCATCGCATGCGACTCTCTCTTTCCTTCATTTCTCACCTGCCAACAGGAATAAAGCCACCCCCATGGACCCATAGAACGCGGCCTGCACCGCCGCCATCTGGGCCAGGACGACCCAGGGGCTGAAGACGTAGCCGCCGCGCCACATCGAAAACAAAAGTCGAGTTTGTTCAATCGGCAAGGTCGGGATGTGTCTTTCGTTGCCTCGCACTCCCGCGTGCGTGCTTCTTGCTGATGAGAGTACACTGCGATGCTTGCGTGTTTGTCCGGCCTGGGACCTTGCCACTGAGCAAAACGGAGCTCGGCAAGGGCACGCGTGAATGATGAGAATGAAAAAAAAGAAAACGATGCGAGGAAAAGGCAACCTTCACACGCCCCACTCCGCCTGACAGTGCGGGCACGCCGCCGCCTTCGCGCTCGACCGGAACCACTTGTACAGGCAGCCCCCGTGGAAGCGCTTGCCGCACGTGCGACACGCCTTGCGCGGCAGCCCCCCCCCACCCCCGCCCTCCGCGCCCGCCGCGACGATGGCATAACAGATGAGGCATTCCTCCAGGCCCGCAAACTCTTTCGCCACGTTGGCCCGCCACAGGCGGACACCGCCCGCCAGGCCCCCGTTCTGGGCGCGCAGGAAGGCGGCGATGGCCAGCATCCACCGGCGCAGGCGGGCGTCCGGCACGCCGACGGCCCGGCGGACGGACACGGCCGCGGGGCGGAGGGGCCAGGAGGGCGGGAGGGTGAGGGCCAGCTCCAGGGCCGCCCCGTCCTCGACCGTCAGGGAGGCGACCGCCTCCCGGGCGCCGGGCGCGGTGCGCACCGCCCACCCAGGCACTGCGTCGGCCCCGGACCCCGGGCCGACCGAGGCCGCGCCCGCCAGCTCGCCCGCGATGATGGTGGCCGACTCCAGGGACGCGGTGTAGCGTTCGACCGCGGCCGCCAGCCCGCGGTGGCGCAGGGAGGCAAACCACAGGCGGGCGGAGGCCGGGGTGGCGCGCAGGGCGGCCCGGAAGAGCGGGGCGGCCAAGGGTGCGGCTTCGGCCTGCGGGGAGGCGTGGGGTGGGAGGGGGGGCAGGGCCGCCAGGGCGGAGGGCAGCGTCCAGGCTGCGTCAGCGTTGCGCCCGGCCGCGCGCGCAGCGGCCGCGGCGGCCGCGGCGGCCGCAGGCGCGGCTGGCAGGGCCGCCACCCGGCGCCCCCCCCGGCCCTCCCCCCTGCCACCGCCACCATGACCGTCCAACTGCAGCAGCCCCGCCACACAGTCCAGCAGGCGCCCCACCCCGCCCTCCACGCACTCGTGGAGGGCCTGGCCAAGCGCCGACCGGGCGGGCGACCCGGGCGGTAGGCCCTCCAGGCGCGCCAGCACCACCGCCCACGCCGCCAGGAGGGGGAGCACGGGCGCCGTTTGCGGCAGGGGCGGGCTGATCAGCGCCGCCGCCAGGTCGGCCCGGACGCCGGCGGCTTCCAGGGCCGCCCGGGAGGAAGCAACGCCACCGCCCGCCGTCCCGCGTGCTTCCTCCTCAGAGGAGGAGCCGCCGTCGCCGCCGCCCCACGCACCGCCCTCATCATCCTCGCCCGGAATCACGGGTTCCACCAGCTTGCGCGCTAGGCCACCCCCCCCATCCGGGCGGGTGAGGAGGGTGAGGGCCGCCCGGCGGGCCGGCGGGCCGCCGCACCCTCGCAGCGCGGTCGCCAGGGCCGCGCCCGCCGCGTCCACGCCCGTCTCGCCCTCACCCCACCCGTCCGCCTCCTCCGCGGCGGCGGTGGCCAGGGCCGGGTCCGGGTCGGTGGCAGCCGCGGCCAGGCCGGCGGCACCCAGGGCCGCCAGGCCCGGGCGGGCGGCAGCCCAGGCGGCGGCCGCGGCGGGCGCGCCCCCACCCGCCGCGGCCGCGGCTGCGTCCACCACCCCCAGGGCCAGGCCCGCCCGGGCGGCGTCGGCCAGGGCGTCCGCCCGGGCAGCACGCCAGGACGACGGCGGCGGAGGAAAGGTGGACGAGGAGAAGCGTGCGTCCAGGCTGGCGAAGCAGGCGGCCCACGCTTCCGCGGCCGCCGCGCTGCCCTGTCCGCCCCCCCCACCACCAGGCGTCAGCTCAGTCAGCGCGCCCGCGACCGGCCCCGCCGCCCGGGCGGCCGCCATGGTCGCGGCCGGCCCTCCCCCTGCTGAAAGGCGCCGCAGCATCTCCAGGGCGTCCGTCGGCGCGGCGTCCGCGCCGGCAGGGCCGGCCAGGGTGCGGGCCGCGCCGACCGCCGCGCACGTGGCCGCCTCGGCCGCGGCTTCCACGCCTGCCGTCGCGCCGCCCACGCCCGCCCGGACGCGGCGGATGACGTCCGGCCAGGAGGGGGCGGGGATGGAGGAGGACGCGTACTGGAGGGTGGCGGCGGCGAGGGAGGCGAGGGCTGCGTCGGCATCGCCGTCAGCGGAGGGAGCGGCGGCAGGGGAGGCCCCGGGCGCGCCGCTACCGCCCGCCGCCGCAGCAGCATCGGGTTGAACCCGCTCGGCCACCTCCGCCCCGCCCAACCGCGCCGCCACCGCCGCCGCCGCGGCCGCCGCCCGCTCGCCCGCCAGCTGGCGCTCCAGCGCGGTTGCCAGCGCAGCCTGCTCCACAGGCGTGGCGACTCCGGGCGGCGTGCTGCCGGGTGGGTAGCAGGCGGCCGCGGTGGAGAGGAGGCAGGCGACAGCAGACAGCTTGTCTTCTGCTTGCCCTTTTGCCTGGGCCAGGGTGGGCAGGGCCGCGGCCGCGCTCAGGGCGGCGCCTGCGAGGGCGGGGAGGGCGGATGCTTCGACCGCGCCATCTCCAGCCCCGGTCCCGCGGAAGGCTACCGCTGCGGCGGGCAGCGCCGCCGCCAGGCGGGGCGGAAGGGTGGTGAGAGGGGAGGTGAGTGCCGCCCGGACGGCGCCCGCCCAGGCCGCCCGCACGGCTGCGTCCGCCCCGCCCCCACGCGCCACGCCACCTTTGATGAGGTGAGCGGCAGCAGCAGCAGCAAAAGGCGTCGTCGCCTCCACACCACCACCACCCTGGAGGAGGGACGCCAGGATGGCGCCGCCGGCGGCGGGCGGAGTGGAGGGCGCGCGCGCCCACCGGAGCACCGCGCGGGCGGCCGCCCGCCCGCTGCTGCTGCCGTCCACCAGCAGTGCCGCCGCTTCAGCGGACCGGATGGCGCCGCTTGCACGCGTCAAGGCGAGCTCCGGGCCGAGCTCCGCCACCAAGGCAGCCACCAAGGGCACGGGACCGTCCGAGACGGCTAGGGCGGCATCCAGCGTGTCACCCGCACCAGCGGCGCTCAGGTCACCACCACCCGCTCCCACACGGGCCGCGTCCGCGACCGCAGCTGCCGTGGCGGCTGGGGTGGCAGCCCCGCTGTCTGCGTCCATTAGGGCGCGGTCTAGCAAGGCGCTGGCTAGGGCAGACCGGACGTCGGGTGCCAAAGCGGGCGTGCAGACCAGGCGGCCGCGGGCCCAGGCAGCAGCAGCAGCGGCAGCAGTGGAGGTGGTGGTGGTGGTTGCCTCTCCCGCCCCGTCCGACGAGGAGGACGAGCCACCTCCTTCTGCATCTTCCTCACTCGTATCTGAAAGAGAGTCAGCAGCAGCAACCGAGGAGGTGGCGGACCAGGAGGACGCGGAATCGATTTCGCCCCCATCACCAGGCGCGGGAGGGGGGGAGGAAGGCCAAGGCCGCCCGGCGGCCACCACGCGCGCACGGGGGGTGGCGGGCGGCTTGCACCCTTCCGCCGCCGCCGCCGCCATCAACGCGGCCGCGGCGCTGCCCGCGCCAGGGCGCATGCCACCAGTGCCTGCCACAGTCAGGATGGCTAGGAGGGACGACTCGAGGACGGGCACGACGGTGGAGGGGCCGCGCCGGGCGTCCAGGGATGCAGCGAGCGCAGCCAGCACTGCCCCCAGCGCGTGCTCGCCCACAAGTGGCGCCCCACCCGCACCGTCCAACAGGGCTGACAAGGGCGCGACGGCGGTGGCGGCGCCTCCGATGACAGCGGCCGTCAGCGTGCCCGCCGCCTCATCCACCTCCTTACCACGCCAGCCCGGCGAGCCCGCGTCGGTCGCGGCCGAGGACAGGCTGGCGAGCAGGGCGGCAAGCGCTGGGAAGGCGGACGGCTTGGCCGCCCACCCCCGCACCGTCGCCCTCCATTCTGACGCACCGGCCTCTCCGCCAGCCCGGGCACAGGCCAGAACCACGTCTGCCCACCCGTCGGCGCCCACCCCCGGCGGGGCGGACGCTAGGGCGTCTGCGGCCGCGCTCAGGCTGAGGCCAGCCGGAGGGGGTTCGGGAGCGGAGGTAGCGGCAACTGAGGCTGGGCCGCCCCCCTCACTCACGCCCGCCACGGCGGCTGGGTGGCGTTCAATGAGGGCGGCCAGGAGCGTGGCGGCGGCGGGCGGGGCGTCCGACGCGGCAGCGGCAGAGAGCGAGGAGACCAAAGGAGCCGCGAGCGCTGACGCCAGCGCGTCCGCGCCTTGCCCGGGCAAGGCGCGGGACGCCGCGCCGGACGCCGACGCCTCATCCACGGCGGCCATCAACGCGCCCACCGCCTGAAATGTGGCTGGCGACCGCCGACCAGCTAAGGCGTCGGCCAGGGCGGCGACGCCGGCACCGGCGAGGGATGCCAGCAGGGCGGGCCAGGCTTGGGGGCAGGCGCCCGGCCGGACAGCGTCGCTCACGGCCGCGCTGGCGGCGTCCAGGGCGGCGGACGCCCCTTCCCCACCGCCCAGGGCGGCGGGAAGGACACGAGTGCCGAGTGGGCTGGTGGGGCCGACCAGCGCGTCGGCGACACTGCCGCCGTCCGCGGCCAGCACCCCGACGTGGGCGGCCAGGCCCCAGCGGGCTGCCTCCCGAAATGCGGCCGCGGCCGCGGGCGCGCCCGCCCCGCCATTCACGACCCCACTCCACGCCGCGTCCAGGAGAACGCACAGCGACTTGATGCCGTCGGGCAGCAGGACCGCGGTCGGCGCGGTGGCCAGCAAGGGAAGCAGCCCCCTCGCCGCGGGCGAGGCGGGCAAGGGGTGGCTTAGGGTCCAGGCCAGGGCGGGCAGGACGCCCGCCCGGGCGTCGCCGAGCGCGGCCCAAGCGGCGGCCCCGCCTCCGCCCGGCAATGCCGTCAGCCGTAGAGCCGCATCCCAGGCGGAGCCCTGGGCGGAGGCGTCGCGCTCACCCAGGGACCGCAGGATGGGCGGGCCCAGGGAAGGGGCGGCCTTGACAACCACGGAGGGCGCAGCCGCGGCCAGGGCGGCGACGCACCGCGAGGCAGCCGCGCGGACGGTGGGCGAGGCCGAGGCCAGCGCCGTCACCAGCAGGGGCTTGCGCCGCTGCTGCTTCCCACCCGCGTGGTCAATGGCAGTTTCGGCTGCGGCCGCCGCGGCCGCCCGGGCCGCGCTCTTCTTTGCAGCGCGGGAGGTGGTTGAAGGCGCGGCGGACGGGGTGGTCGAGGTGGCGGGCGTGCAGCCCTCTCCCCATGCCCCCTCACCACTCCCACCGCCACCCACCAGCAGGTCGACCAGGGACCCAGCCACGTCTTCCAATGCCCCCGGTGGGGCCTGGCTGCCCGCCTCCGCCAGGCGGGCAACCAGGGCAGCCCCCGCCCGCAGCGCGCCCGTCCTGGCCCGGTCAGCCCGCTCGGCCAGGTCGCCCGGGTCGCCGCCCGCCTCGGCCGCCGCGTCCCAGCCCAGGTCGGCGGGGCGGGCCCGGGCGGCCGCACCCAGGGCCGCCAGGATGTCCGACCGGGCAAAGGATAGGGCGGCGTCTGTTTTGGCGGGCGTGGGAAAGGAGGCGGCCCACCCGGCAGCCGCCGCGCGCGACACGTCGGCTGCGCCGTCGTGCGCCGCCAGCCACCAGGGGCCTGCCACGGACTTGAAGTGGGGCGCAAAGGCGCGGCCCAAACCAGCAGCCAGCGCGCCCAGGGCCCGCACCACCTCCAAGCGCACGGGCCGGGAGGCGTCCAGGACCAGGCGCGGCAAGAGTTCCGCCAGGGGCGGCAGGACGGCCGCCAGGTCGGCTGGCAGGCGTTGTGCGCACGGGGCGCTGCCGCCGCCGCCGCCGCCGCCGCCGCCGCCGCCGCCGCCGCCGCCGCCGCCACCTCCCGCCGCGTCCGCCAGGGCCCGGGCTGCCTTGGCCCGCGTCGTCGAGTCCTTCTTAGTCAGGCGCCGCAGGTGGAGGTGGAGGTCGGGTGGCGGCGGGGCGGCAGAGAGGGCGGTGGTTGAGGGGAGGTCGGGTGGAGGGGGGGCGTCGAGGCGCTGGGCGCCCGAGAACCTGTGTGTGTGTTTTGGGCGTGAGTGTCAGGGTTTGCGTCCATGGCTGTGGCTGCCTAAACCAGGCTTCCCTCTCTGCACGCTGGGCTAGAATGTGGTGGCGGTGGCAGGGTCCGTGAACCAAACGCACCCTCCAAAGCCGATCGACGGCGCACCGGCCGGCGCGGCGCCCATGGACGCAAAGTCGGCCGCCCGGACGGCGCCGGAGGGGCCACCGGTGCCACCTGTACCCCGGGATTTGGAAGGGGGCATGGTCTGGAGAGGCTCGTGCGTGCGTGAGTTGCCCGCTTCCCTCACGGACACTGGGGCGCGCCCAGACGCGGGGGGGGGGATGGGCCGAGTGGCTAGCCTCCTGCACTTTCTCACTCACCATGCTCGTGTCATTTTGTTGTTTGCCCTCCCCGTGTTTTTGCTCCTCCCACGCCGCTCCACCTCATTCCTGTCGCACTCAGCCGCGTGCCCCGCCAGACGCAGCTGGGACACACTCACCCACCCACGCAATCCAAGCAAATGTCCGCCGCCCTCCACCGCCCGCCCCCAGGCGGCTGCGTGGCGCCCCGTCGGCGGCCGACGCCGAGCGGACGCGCCGCCTGCCTTGTTGCTGTCGTCGCCCGCGCCGCGCCCACGCCCGGTAGGGACGGGGCAGCCCAAGTGCGTGTGGCTACATATAAGAGGGGCTGTACTTGCCAGCCGCGTTATCAGATGGCGGCATGCACCCACAGCGTGGCGCGCCGGGCGCACGCACGCCAAGTGCATAGGGCTCGAATTCTCCCTTCTTCTGCGGGCGCCCTCACGTTTTTCTCGGGGGGGGGGGGGGGGGGGGGGGGGGGGGGGGGGGGGGGGGGGGGGGGCCGCGCGGCCCGCCGCCGCCCGCCCCCCCCCCCGCCCGCGGCGCCCCCCCG
>Ga0315288_10003631_pt1 | contig 19718 bp, 12 predicted proteins | sample YL17G11_20_MG_FD_203454 | JGI IMG/M metagenome (GOLD analysis project Ga0315288, IMG submission 203454) | Sediment microbial communities from Yellowstone Lake, YNP, Wyoming, USA - YL17G11_20 | ecosystem: Environmental > Aquatic > Freshwater > Lake > Sediment | place: USA: Wyoming | collected... | reverse complement strand
AGAACGACCGATCGTTTCAACTTGTCTTCGCCGAACTTCTCGACCAACCGTTCGACCATCCGGTAGGAGTGGTAGTAGGCGATCCGCGAGTCTTTTTTGTCCTCTTCGCCCTGGAGAACCTGCTCGATTCTTTCCGGCGACATCGACAGGTTATCGTTGGCAAACTCGTACATTTGGTCGAGAAGCAGCTCTCCCTCGTTCGACAAGTGCGATGCGATCCCTTCCTCGAACCAGCGGGGAGCCCCGTACCGGGTCATTTTCCGGACCGCCCATTGATAGTACTCGTGCGGTACCGCCACGGGCGATATCCCTCTCTTGTAAAGGGTGTATACGGGAACGAAGACGGCCGTGTCACCCTTGATCTCCGAGTAGTACCACCACTCCCGTCCGGTAACCCGTTTGTAAACGTCGATCTCGGGCGTGTTGCGGATGACTAACAGATCCTCGGGCGCCTCGCCAAAGAATTCCTCGAACTTCTTCCGCGCGGGCATTAATTCCTCGAAGATGTACATCGCGTGCGTGACTGTTGTCTCTCCCTCCGGGTACCATACTTCGAAATACTTGTTACCGAGGACTCCTCCTTCGCCCTCCCAGTACTCGTCGTGCGTGATATCAAACCGCTTTTTCTTGAGGCGGAGCGAATCGAGGGCGGCGCCTTGGAGCTTGAACGAAGGGTTCGACGACGGATAGTGGAACTCGGTTTTGTTCATATCGGCGCGACCCGTGGTCCGGGCGACCTCGGGTTCTTTCTTGTCTCCGCCGCAACTCGCAGCGGCGGCGATGGCAAAGGCTACGGTCAAGAAGACCATCAGTCGGTTCATCGATTCTCCTCCTTGCGACGCTGCATGACCGCCCGGGCGGCCGCTCCGGCTTGTTCGATGGGATGTTCGGATTCCCTCACAATAAATTCGTGGAGGCGCGGTGAGCCGGAAGAGGCTTCGTTCTGCCATCTCTCGGCGAAAACGCCGGACTCAATGTCGTCGAGGATTGATTTCATCGCTGATCTCACTGCGTCCGGCACAACACGTTGCTCGGCGAGAAAACTCCCCCACGCGGCCGTTCGGCTGATCCGCTCCCGCATGTGGGACACGCCTCCCTCAAACATCAGATCCGTAATGATTTTGAGCTCATGCAGGCACTCGATATACGCGACCTCGGATGGATAACCTCTTTCGACAAGGGTTTCGAAGGCCGCTTTGACGAGAGCGGGCACCCCACCACAAAGTACTGCCTGCTCGCCGAAGAGGTCCGTCACCGCTTCGTCGCGAAAGGTCGTGTTGATCGCTCCCGCGCGCAGACACCCGAGGAGATCCGCATACGAGAGGGCCTTCTCGAGCGCGGTACCCGACGCGTTTCTCTCGACGGCGATGAGACAAGGGATCCCTTTTCCGTCCACAAACGTTTTCCGCAGATAGTGGCCTTGAGCCTTCGGCGCGACGAGGAGGACATCGTTGAGCTCCGGCGCTCTCACGAAACCAAACGCCACGGAGAATCCGTGGGCGAAAACGAGAGCCGCCCCGGGGGCCAGATGAGGCGCGATCTCTGCGGCAAACGTCTCCCGGTGGTTTTCGTCGGGGAGCAAAACCGCAACGTAAGCGGCCCCCTCCACCGCTTCCGCAACCGAAACGGGCTGGAACCCGTCGGCCTCTGCATTTCGCCATCCGGCACCACCCGGGCGGGCACCGACGACGACGCGCGCGCCGGCGTCCCGAAGATTGAGCGCGTGCGCGTGTCCCTGTGTGCCATAGCCGACGACCGCCACGATGGCACCACGGACGAGATTCGTCGCTAGGTCCTTTTCGGTGAACACTTTCATCGCTTATTCCAGCCAGCCAGCCGCCGGGGTATCCGGCGGTCGGCGAGACGCGGATGGCGGCGGTGCGACCCGGTGAGACAGCTCCTGACGGATTCTACACTAAATTGGGCGGTGGTTCCCGTCAAATCTGGAGACCTAATCTGGAGACCGCGTTCACTTCCACCCCCGTCCGGCGATCGATTTCCGTCGCCCGTTCCCGCGGTCGTTTCCCGCAGCCGGTTCCTGCGGCCCGCTCCCGCGAGCCCCCGCGGCGCGGATTGACAACCGCCGGTGTCTTGCGGTACATTCGGCGTGTTAAACAGACACGGTTCGGCGGTGTAGCTCAGCTGGTTAGAGCAGCGGAATCATAATCCGCGTGTCCGGGGTTCGAATCCCTGCACCGCCACCATTTTCTTCGTGTCGAGTCTCCGCCGTCCCGCCTTCCGCTCGGGTCGCTTGCAGGGTGAACGTGATGCCCCCCGGAAACATGGATACGCCCACTCGATTGGTTCACGCGGTCCGGCGATTCGCGTTGTCGCAATACCTTATCCGCGCCGAAACCCTCGTTCTCACCGCCGTGTCGGGTGGGGCCGACTCGATGACGCTCATGTCGGTCCTTCACCGGCTTTCCAAGACGATGGGATTCTCTCTTGCCGCCGCTCATTTCAACCATCAAATCCGCCCCTCGGCGGGGGACGAGCTCGAGCACGTCCGGCGAGCCGCCGTGTCGTTCGGGATCCCCTTTCACTGGGGCATCGAGGATGTACCCGCCGCCGCAAAGCAAACGGGCGATTCGTTGGAAGAGGCCGCTCGCAAGGCGCGGTACCGTTTCTTGCACGCAAAAGCCAAAGAAATCGGCGCTGTGTGCATCGCCACCGGGCACACCCGGACGGACCACATCGAAACCGTGCTCATGCGGATCATCCGCGGGACCGGGCTACGCGGGCTTGCGGGTATCCCGGTTCGGCGGGGAATCATCGTGCGGCCATTGCTCGATCTCACGCGCGAGGACACCGTTTCGTACTGCCGGATGACCGGTCTCTCCTACGTCGAAGACCCCTCAAACCAGGATACGCGCTTCTTCCGGAATCGTGTGAGAATCGAGCTTCTCCCGCTTCTCGAATCCCAATATCACCCGGGCGTGAGAGAGAATCTCGCTCGTCTCGCCGAGATCGCCCGATCCACCATGGAGAAAATCCGCGTCGAGACGCGGCCCTTCATCGAGGGGAATTTCTTCCGCGCGCGTGAGGACCGATGGGAGCTCGTCACCCACGGGCTTACCCGTCTCGACGAGCTCGAGATCGCCGTGCTTTTCGGCGACATCTTCGCCGAGGAGATCGCGTGCGACATGGATTTCACCCGGGTCCACTACGAGGAGCTCGCGCATCTGGTTCTCGACCCGCGAGGTCCGGGCAAGATGCTTTCCCTCCCCGGCTTCACCGTAGTAAGGGAGCACGGGAGGGTCGTCATCACCCGCACGAACGCGAGCTTCCCCGAGTCCGAGCGCGCGGAGCTGCGCGTTATGCTCAACCTGCCCGGCGTGACCCGGACCCCCGGGGTGATCGTCTCCGCGTCCGTCGTGGACCCCGGACAGGTGAGCCCCGCGAGCCTCGCCTCGACGGCCAACGAGACGTGCCTCGACCGCGAGGCTCTTTCGTCTCCTATTGCGCGGATGGCCCGCGAGGCGTACTTCGACCGTGACGCTCTTGCGCCCCCGCTTGTCGTCCGATTCCCCGAGCCGGGAGACCGGATCCAGCCGTTCGGGATGTCCGGGACCAAGAAACTCAGCGATATCTTCATCGACAAGAAGATTCCGGCCGGCGCGCGCCCGACTTCGCTTGTCATCACCGACGCCCATGACATAATCTGGCTCGTGGGGGTCGCCACCAGCGAGAAGTGCCGCGTTCGGAACGAGACCCGAGAGATCGTAAGAATCCGCGTGGAAAGAACGGGGGAGGAGTCGTGGCCGGGATGACGCCATCCGCACACCTCTACGAGCCCGGCGAAGTGCTCATGACCCAGGCGGAAATCGCCGAGGTCGTCGCGCGGCTTGGACGCGAGATCACCGCGGGCTACGAGGGGAAGAATCCGGTACTCGTCAACCTGTTGAAGGGAGGCGTGGTTTTTCTCGCCGACCTCATCCGCCAGCTGCCGATTCCCCACCAGATCGATTTCATGCGCGTCTCGAGCTACGAAAACGGGACGAGCTCGAGCGGCGTGGTGCGAATCGCCGAGGACCTCTCGGCCAACATCTCGGGACGGCACGTTCTGGTCGTCGAGGATGTATTAGACACCGGCCGGACTCTTGCTTATATTCTCGATATGTTGGAGCTGCGTTCTCCAAAGAGCTTGGAGGTATGCTCGCTGCTCCGGAAAACATTGCCTCAGAACACCCCGACCCGGGTCAAGTACCTGGGCAAGGAAATCCCCAACGTGTTCGTTGTCGGGTACGGTCTCGACTACAACGAGAAATACCGGAATCTGCCCTATATCGCCAGGTTGGTCACGCCGGCCGGCGCGTAGGAGATCGAGAAGTTCTTGAATAATTCGCCGCCCGCTTCTGTTATAATGGGTGATTGACCGGGCGACACGACCGAGGACCCCAGCATGGCCGACAGAAAAGAGAATCCCAGATTCAGACCGGGAGTGCCCCAGAAACCGGGGCTTGGCAAATCGGGCAAGCCTTTGCGGGCCATGATTTTTTGGGTGATCCTGGTGCTCGTCCTGCTCATCGCTTTCCAGATGTTCGAGATGGGCAAGACCCCCGAGTATCGCATTTCCTATTCGGAATTCCTCAAACAGGTCGACAACGGCAACATCAAGAAAATCGTTGTCAAAGGGCTCGAGGCCCGCGGGACCCTGCTCGTGCCCACGCCGATCCCCGTCGGAGGGTCGTCCGGCGACCCCAACCGGCAACGGGAGGTCAAGGTCGAGTACTTCGCTCTCATCCTTCCGATGGAGGACGACAGGCTCCCCGAGAGGATTCTCTCGAAGAACGAGAACACAATCGTCGAGGGCGAAATCCCCGGCGGGAACATGTGGGTCAAACTCCTCACATCGGGTCTTCCCCTCCTCCTTATAGTGGGGTTGTGGCTGCTCATCATGCGCCAGATGCAATCCGGCGGAAACAAGGCGTTCTCCTTTGGCAAGAGCCGCGCGCGGATGTTCGGCGGGGACCGTCCGCGGGTGACGTTCGACGACGTCGCCGGGGCGGACGAGGCGAAGGAAGAGCTCGAGGAGATCATCGAGTTCCTCCGGGAGCCGAAGAAATTTCAACGGCTTGGCGGACGGATTCCGAAGGGGGCGCTTCTACTCGGTCCTCCGGGGACCGGCAAGACCCTTCTCGCCAAGGCGGTGGCCGGTGAGGCCAACGTGCCGTTCTTCTCGATGAGCGGGTCGGATTTCGTGGAGATGTTCGTGGGCGTGGGGGCGTCGCGGGTGAGAGACCTCTTCGACCAGGGGAAAAAGCACGCGCCATGCATCCTTTTCATCGACGAGATCGACGCCGTCGGGCGCCACCGGGGCGCCGGTCTTGGGGGCGGCCACGATGAGCGCGAACAGACGTTGAACCAGCTCCTCGTCGAGATGGACGGGTTCGAGAGCAACGAGGGTGTGATCCTCCTCGCGGCGACCAACCGGCCCGATGTCCTCGATCCGGCGCTTTTGCGTCCGGGACGGTTCGACCGCCGGATCGTAGTGGACATGCCCGACGTCAGGGGTCGCGAGGGGATCTTGAAAGTCCACACGCGCAAGATTCCTCTCGACGCGGACGTCGATCTCAGCGTGATCGCGCGGGCCACTCCGGGTATGAGCGGCGCGGATCTGGCGAACATGGTCAACGAGGCGGCCCTTCTCGCCGCGCGGTACAATAAAGAAAAGGTGACGATGGAGGAGGTGGAGGAGGCCAAGGACAAGGTGATCCTCGGCCCCGAGAAGAAGAGCAAGCTCGTCAAGGAAGAGGCGAGGAAGCTCACCGCCTACCACGAAGCCGGTCACGCCGTCGTCGGGGCGAACCTCAAGTATTCGGACCCCGTCCACAAGGTCACGATCATCCCCAGGGGCCGCACCGGCGGGGCCACGTACTTCCTCCCCGAAGACGACCGGACGGAAGTCTCCAAGGACTGGTGTCTCGACACGATTACACAATCGCTCGGCGGGAGGGTCGCGGAACAGCTCGTCCTCAATCGGATGGGGAGCGGCGCCCAGGCGGATATCGACATGGTGTCCAAGCTTGTCCGGCGGATGGTCACTCAGTGGGGAATGAGCGAGGCGCTCGGTCCGATCTCCTTCGGCGAACGCGACGAACATATCTTTCTCGGCCGCGAGATCCAACAACACGAGGATTACAGTGAGAAGACCGCCGTACAGATCGACGAGGAAGTCAAACGGATCGTCACCGAGTGCTACGACCGGGCGAAGAAGATCCTTGAGGACAAAATCGATGTTCTTCACAGGATGGCCCACGAGCTGCTCGAGAGGGAGACGCTCGACCGCGAGGACATCGAGCTCCTGTTCAAGGGAGAGGAGCTCCCCCCGGTGAAAAAAAGACACGCCGCCGCATCGCCCGTGAAACCGGCGGCCGCCGAAAAAGAAAAGACGAGCGAAGCGCGGACCCAGTTCCCGGGGAAACCCCAACCTCTCCCCAGGCCCAACACGCCTTGAGCCCCGCCGACGACGAATGAACGATCTCACACGACCCCAGGCGAAACGGCCCATTCGCGGCCGCGGCTTCACTCTTACGCCCGCCCGGCGTCCCCTCATCATGGGGATCCTCAACGTCACCCCCGACTCTTTCTCCGACGGAGGCGCGTTCTACACAAGAGAATCGGCGTACCGGCGGGCGATGGGAATGGTCGAGGACGGCGCGGACATCATCGACATCGGCGGCGAATCCACGCGTCCCGGCGCCAAGAGCGTCGGCGCCGACGAGGAGATGTCACGGATCCTCCCGGTGATCGAATCGCTCGTGGACAAGATTTCCGTCCCGATGTCCGTCGACACCCGGCGCTCCTCGGTCGCGCGTGCGGCGCTCGAGGCCGGGTGCCGGATGGTCAACGACGTCACCGCGTGCGGTGACCCGGAGATGCCGGCCGTCGTCGGGCAGTTCGGCGCTCCGATCGTTCTCATGCACATGAAGGGCGAACCCGAGTCGATGCAGGCGAACCCGCGCTACGACGACGTGGTTTCGGAAGTCCGCTCGTTTCTCGCCGAGCGCGCGAGAATCGTCAGGCGCTCCGGGCTGGAAGATGATATGATCGTCCTTGACCCGGGGATCGGATTCGGCAAACGATTCCGTGACAATCTCGACTTGCTCCGGTCGATCGAGGCGCTGGGCACGCTCGGGCACCCGGTGATGGTCGGCGCGTCGAGAAAACGCTTTCTCGGGGAACTTCTCGACGCGGAGCCGCAAGACCGACTGAGCGGTAGTTTGGCCGTTGCGGCGTGGTGTTTCAAAAACCGCGTGGACCTGGTCCGCGTCCACGACGTGAAAGAGACAGCCGGGCTCTTCCGCGTGCTGGACGCGATCGATCACCCGGAGGATTACCCGGTTTCCTGGTAGAACCGTTATCGATTGATCCTATTTCGCGTATGCCGGACATCTCGAACGCAATCCTGATCGATATCGTAGACGTTCTGATCGTCTCTTTTCTCCTCTATAAACTTTTTACGCTCATGAGGGGGACAAGGGCGGTCCACATGTTCTTCGGGCTCGTCATCCTTTTCATCCTCTCGGTCGTCGCGCAATGGGCGCATCTGATGGCGCTCAACTGGATCATCTCCAGCTTGAAAACGGTGTGGGTGATCGCGTTCGTCATCATCTTCCAACCCGAGCTGCGAAGGGCGCTTGCCTCTCTAGGCCAGCACCGTTTCCTCAGCCGGTTCTTTACGGTCGAAGAATCCGGGGTGCTTCCGGAGATCATCAAGAGCGTTTCGAGGCTGGCCGAAAAAGGAATCGGGGCGATCATCGTTCTCGAAAAGGACATGGGGCTCAAGAATTATATCGAGACGGGGACGAAGATCGACGCGCGGCTCACCGCCGAGCTTGTGGAGACGATCTTCTCGCCGACGAGCCCGCTCCACGACGGCGCCGTCATCGTCCAGAACGACCGCGTGGCCGCGGCCGGTTGTATACTCCCCCTGACACAGGACCAGAGGCTCTCCGTGTCGCTCGGGACGCGCCACCGGGCGGCGATCGGGCTCACTGAGGAAACGGATGCCGTCGTGATCGTGGTATCCGAGGAGACGCAGGCGATCTCCTACGCGCAATCCGGAAAACTCACCCGGAAGATCGACATCAACACGCTTCGCGCGGAACTTCTAAGAAACTTCGGTTTGGCGGGAGAAGAAAAAGCAACGAAAACGGCAACGGCGACTTAGCCCTTGGTGGGTGGTCTGAAGGGCCATGGCGGGTCCTTTCGCGAGAACGAGCGAGGATCGCCCGCCATGGCCCTTCGCACCATCCCACCCAGTCATCCCTGCGGGAGCAGTTTGACGCACACGGCTTTCTCCTTGTCGAACACCGCGGCAGCGGCGCTCCGGATGTCCTCCTTGGTCACGCCCTGGATCATCTCGGAGATTCGATCGACCGTCTCGTAGCCGTACCCCAACGTTTCGTAGTACCCGTACTCGATCGCCTGCGCGAGGTTCCTCTGGAGCGTCATCACCTGGGTCCCGAGGAGCCATTCCTTCGATCGCGTGAGCTCTTTGTCGGTCACATGCTCGCGGGTGACGCGATCGAGCTCGGTGAGGATCACGTTCACCGCCTCGTCCAGCCCCTCGGGCTTCGGATTTGCGTAACCGTAGAAAATTGAACGTTCCTTCAGCGGTATGAACTCCGAACCCGTCATGTAACCGAGAGATCTCTTGTCCCTGAGCTCGACAAAGAGCCGCCCGCCGAGACCCGTCATGAGACCGTCGAGAACGCGAAGACTGGTCGCTTCTTTCGTGAGCATCGGCGGCGCGAGGAACCCGATAAGCCCCACCGCCTGGTTGAGTTTTTCCCTCTTCAGCTCGTGGACGCCCGGATAAACCGGCTCCTCGCACGGCTCGACTTCCAAGAAAGGAAGCCGCCCCGGGGCGAGATCGCCAAACATCTCCTCCGCCGCTTCCCGCGCCTCAGCCTCGCCGATATCGCCCACGAACACCACCACGGTGTTCTCGGGTTCGAAGCTCCGCCGGTGTTGCGCCTCGCAATCCGCCGCGGTGAGCCCCGCGAGCTGCGATTCGTCCCCGATGAATGGGTGCGCGTAAGGGTGGGCACCGAACATCCGCGCAAAGAGATGATCGACCGTAAAATGCACCGGGTGGTCGTGCCGCTTGGCGAGCTCCTCGAGGAGCCGCTTTTTCTCCTGCTCGACTTTGTCCGCGGCGAACCGCGGCTGCCTGAGGACGTCGCGGTAGACGCCGAGAGCGTCGCCGAGGTGTTCGCGAAGAATGTTGAGGTAGACGCCCGTGACATCGAATCCCGAAAAACCCTCGATCGTCCCTCCCAATCGCTCCACCGTACCGACGATCTCGTCCGCGGTGTACGACGCCGTGCCCTTGAGAAGCGCCCGCGTGGAGAGAAGCGACAACCCGGACTTGCCCTTGGGTTCGAGCCGCGTTCCGCCCTGGCAGATGGCGAGAACGGAAACCATGGGCACGGTGGTTTTGGGCCGGCACAAAACGCGCAGACCGTTCGGCAGCACGTGGCGGTGCGTCGTGTTTTTTCTCCCGGCCGATCGGCTCGCCCTTTCCCGCGTCTCCGTCTTTTGTCGGGAGGGGGCGCTCCGCGACCGCCGAGCGGGCTCCTCGCGCCGGACGCGCGCGGTCCGCGTCTCAATCGCCCGGAGCGCGGATTCGACCGCTTCGTGCGACGGCTCCGCGACCGATGCCGTCTCCGGTAGATACGACATGAGAGAGCAATTGCACAGGTTGAGATACTTACGTGCCGCGGTCACGATTTGATCGGCGGACACCCGTTGGACCGCCTTCCGGTGCTCGTCCGCAAGCCGGTAGTCCCCCATCACCTCGTAATACCCGAGGTTCGACGCCTGCCCTTCCATCGTCTCGAGCTCCGTGTACATCGATTTTTCCACCTGCCGCCGCGCCTTCAGGAGCTCTTCCTCGCTCACCGGCTCGTGGGTGAAACGCACGATTTCCTCGAAGAGGGCGTCCCGCGCCGCTTCCCATTTCTCCGCCGGGGTCGCTGCGAAGACCATGAAGTAACCCGGCCACTTCTCGGCGAGGAGATCGGCGGAGGCCGATGTCACCAGCCTCTTTTCCTCCCGAACCCGTTGATAGAGCCGGGAGCTTTTCCCCGAACCGAGGAGGTTCGCGAGGACTTCGAGCGCCGGATAATCGGGATCGAGGATGCTCGACGCGTGAAACCCGAACCCCAGATAGGCGTGATCGATCGCCCCGCGGTGCGCTTTGAAGCGAAACGCGTCCTGTCTCGGCTCGGCGGGGGAGTCCGGCGATACGGCGCGCGCGCCGGTCCACGTCCCGTACACGCGTTCGATCTCGCGCATGGCAGCGTCCTTTTCGACGTCGCCCACGACCACGAGGATCGCGCTGCCGGGCCGGTAGTGTTCGCGATAGAAATCGACGAGCTCGTCGCGCGTGAAGCGGGAAACCACGTTCTCGTATCCGGCGATCGGGCGGCGGTAGTTGTGCGCGGCAAAGCCGAGCTCCATGGTGCGGTAGTACGCGTAGGCGTCGGGGGTGTCGTCGTACATCCGGGCTTCGTCGATGACGACGAGCCTCTCCTTGCGAAACTCCTCGGGGTCGAAGGTCGAGTTCATCGTCGCGTCCGCCTGGACAGCGAGCCCCAGCGCGAAAGAACGGGAGGGCAGGACGACGTGGTACATCGTATAGGAGTAGCTCGTCGCGGCGTTGAGGTTTCCCCCGGCGGACTTTATGATGTCGGCGATCTCTCCGACGCCGTGTTTCTCCGTCCCTTTGAAGACCATGTGTTCCTGAAAATGAGAAAGACCCGAGGCGGAATCGGTCTCGAACGCGGAACCGATCCCGAACCACACGTTGATCGCGACGACGGGGTTCGAATGATCCTCTTTGAGAATCACGGTGAGGCCGTTCGGCAAGATCGATTTCAGGACGTTGTTCGACGGGGACTCTGGCTGCATGATTTCACCACCGCGGGGACTTCCCGACTTGCTTCCGTTTTTCGAAATCGATCCGCGCGCGAACGCGAAGGATCCCAAGGGGCGCTGTTTTAGCCGGGATATTCTACGGGCGGGTATTGGAACGGACAAGGAGAAAAAGAGGGAGCGGAAGCGGCGCGGCGGTTGCCAATGAACGCGTCGCCGTGCAGCGCGCCGCTTCGTCCCGTCAGGATCTGGGTCCTCCCCCGCCCATACCCCGCGAACTCCCTCCAAGAGCGCAAGAGATGAGAAGCATCCAAGATGCTTGTCACGCCACCCGTCAACCCAACACGACCCGCACCCGTCCGCCTCCCATCTCTTCGCAAAACCATGAGGCCGTGCCGGTGTCTAAGGGCAAAACGGATGCCAGAGCGGCGCCAACACCGCCCTTTGGAGAACGCGGCGCATCTTCTTGCGCAACAGCCCGTTCAGCCGAAAGCGACGCGCTCCGTCGAAGACGGTCCCACGCGGGCGATGTCGACGTTGTTGACAACGGCGTCCTCTCCACCGCGTGCCGGAGAGGCTAACGACAAAGCGTAGAAAAGGATTGATGCGCGGAGAGCGTGGAAATCTCGTTGACAGCCCGTGGCGCGGCGCCGGCCGCTTGCGCCTCCTGCGCTGTCTGGCAAACAACAAGAAAGAGGGAGCGGCGCGCCGGCCCTGTCTAGAGGAGCTCGCGTTTCGACGAACCGCCGTTTTGCCGGGGTTGGAATCCGTCCTTTTCGACGAGATCGATAAAATGCTCGACGGCGCCGGCGTCGAACTGGGTCCCGGCCTTGCTGATCATCGTGTTGAGAGCGACTTCCCTGGAGAGCGCTTCTCGATACGGCCGATCGGTCGTCATCGCGTCGTAGCTGTCGGCGACGGTGATGATTCTGGCGCCCAAGGGGATGCCTTCCCCTTTGAGCCCGTCGGGGTAGCCCTCCCCGTCGAAACGTTCGTGGTGGTGTCTGACGAGCGGCACCGCCCCGCAGAGAAACTCCATGTTCTCGATGATCGATGCGCCGATGACGGGGTGGCTTTTCAGTATCCTCCACTCTTCATCGTTGAGCGTCCCCGGTTTCTTGAGAACGTTTTCGTATACGACGAGCTTCCCGATGTCGTGGAGCACCGCCGCGAAGGCGAGGTCGCGGAGTTCGTTGCGACCAAGCTTCATCTTCTTCCCCAGCGCCACCGCGTAGTCGGCCACCCTCTCGGTGTGACCTTTCGTGTACGCGTCCTTGGCTTCTACGATGGACATCAGCGCCTTGACCGTCGAAAGGTAGGTGTTCTCGAGTTGCTGGAAGAGTCTTGCGTGTTCCATTGCCGTCCCCGCGGAGTTGCACAGGGACGCCAGAAGATCGAGCTCGAACGGTTTATAGTCCTTTCCGTTGAGCTTCGGTCCCGTGAATACGAGCCCTCTCAGCTCTTGTCTGACGATGATTGGAGTGACGTATTCGAACACGGCGAGACGGATGTCGGGGAGGCGTCTTGCCCAATGCGCCTCGCCGTTTCTCGCGATCTTGCGCGGCTGCGGTGTTTCCCTCGCCCAGCGGATAAACTCGCTCTCGACGGGAATTTCGAGCCCCGCGATCCGGCTCTTGTCGAATCCCTTGAGATCGTGCACGCTGAGATGGCCGTCTCCTTCCTTCTCGGGCTGGAAAAACGCCATGCTCGCGATCTGGAGTTCCCCCATCAGCGAGAGTGAGAGCCCGTTGATCAGATCCTCGACATCGAGCCGGCTGTTGAGGTCCTGACCCACGGCGAAGAGCGTTTTCATCGACAGGATCTGTTTCTTGAGCTCCCGGTTGATGACAACAACGTTTTTTTCCTGGACGTCGATGCGGCTCTCGAGCTGGGTTTTCTCCGCCTGCCACGATTTCGTCGTGCCGTAGCGGTCGAGCACCCGGTCGATCTTCGCGTTGAGTTCCTTCAAAGAAAACGGCTTGACGAGAAAATCCTCGGCCCCCTCGTCGATCGCGTTCACCCGGGTGTCGAGATCCGAGTTCGCGGAGAGGAAGAGCACGGGGATGAACTCGCCCCCGGGCTTTGCGCGTATTGCCTTGAGCACATCCCTGCCGTCCATGTCGGGGAGCATGAGATCGAGCAGGACGACGTCCGGGACTCTCGTGTCGTACGAGCTCAACGCCTCCCGCCCGCCGGCGGCCGTGCGGATCTCGTGGCCCTTGTGCGCGAGACTTTTCCCGACGATCTCGAGGACCTTGGCGTCGTCGTCCACGATGAGGATGTTGCCGGTCATAGTCCCTTTCCCCTGCTCTTGATGAGGTCTATCCCGCGAAGTCTCGCCCGGGATCCGTTTTGGATCTCTTCATCGACGGCCTGTATGAACACCTTGACCACCTCGGGATCGTAGCGGAGCCCCCAGTTTTCCTCGAGGGTCGCGAGCGCCTCCTCACGGGTGAGAGCGGGCCGGTTGGGCCGGTCGTGGAGCATCGCGGCGAAACTCTCGACAACGGAGAGTATCCGCGCCCCCAGCGGGATTTGCGGACCCGACATGCCCTTTGGGTATCCTTCTCCGTTGTAGCGCTCGTGGTGATCGAGAACGATGTCGCACGTGTGTCTCGAGAACCCCATCTTCTCGAGCATTTGAGCCCCTTCGAGTGGGTGTTGCTTGATGATCTCCCATTCTTCCTGGAGGAGTTCGCGCGGGCTCTTGACGATGAGGCTCCCCGTGTTGAGCATCCCGATGTCCCGGAGCACGGTGCCGTAGAGGAGGTCGCGGAGATGCTCCTCCGGGTAGTGCATCCCCATCGCGACGGCGTACGTGAGGTCCATCACCATCTCCGTCGTCCCCCGCGAGGCTGTGTTGTGCTCGATCATCGAGATCAGCGACTGGACCAGCCCGAGGGTTCGCTCGACCTGTTGTTCGAGACGGCAACTGTTGTCGTACGCGATGGCGACTTGATCGAACATCATGCTCAAGAATTCCCACGAATCGGCGTCGAGCGCATGGCGGATCGGTTTGCCGAGGAGCACGATCCCGCGAAAAGTTCCGTGGACAAGGAAAGGCGCCGCGTAGGGAAGGTCCCACTTTTCGAGCCGGCCCCTCGCACCCGCGGAGATCGGAGCGCGCTCAAGCGGGAATATCTCCGCCGACCGAAGCCACGCCCCCATGTCCACCTCTTCGCCCAGAACGTTTAGCGACTCGGGGTCCGCCGTTTCGAAACCCTTCCAGCACGCCGCCACGAACTCGTCCCCGGCGAGCTCGAGAAACGCGGCGCTTTCCACGCCCACCTGCGCGATGGTCGTGAGGAGGAACGCGTCGAGAAGCCTCGATTTGTCCTCGATGCGGCCGAATTCCTTGTTGAGCGAGAAGAGCGCGCGGTACCGGACGAGCTTCCGTTTGATCTCCCTCATCTCGTCGGATACCGCGGCGGGTTTACCCGGGGTCTTGGGTTCGGCTACGGCGCACGCCGTTTCCGGACCGGACGGCGCCGCGGGAGACTCGGCGCCGCGGGGAGCGGTCCGCGCCCCCCAGTCATCGGGTCTCGGCGAAGACGAAGACGGTTCGGGCCGCCCAAGGAGATCGTCGACCTCGGTGAGAACATCCGCGGCGTACAGCTGATCCACGGGCGCTGGTTCGGACACGGCGCCCCGCGCCGCGGCCGCCGGAGGTGTCGGACCGGGAGCGGTCCGGGCGCTCTTCCCCTGCGTGGCCGCCGGAGCGGGTTGTTTTTCCGCGCGGCGGCTCTCCGGCGACGCGTCCTGCGGGCGCGCCCCGAAGTTCGTTCGTAGGACGGTCAGCGCTTGCTCGACATCCGGGGCGAAGTGGATGGCCCCGCAGTCCCCACCCTGCAGAAAACCGAGGACGGTCCGCGACGCCCCCGCGACGACGATCCGCACGGACTCGGAGCGGGCCGCGTCGCGAATGATCTTGGCGCACCCTCCACCGAGCGACCCCAGTTCGGAGAAATCGATGACGAGCTTATGTATGTTGCGGGAAGAGCACTCGCCAAAGAATTTCACGAGAACCGTGTTCTCGTGAAATCCCAGAGTGCCGCTGATCTTGAATATGGTGACGTCGGGATCCGGAGAGTCGACCTTCTGTACGACCGTCTTGGCCATCGATGCTCCCGACGAAAGCGAGGCGAACAAAAAAGAAACGGGCGAGAAAAGAGGTCAATGAACGCCGATGGACCGCGGATCCCCTACTCGACAACTTCCTGGGTGAGCCACCGGTCGAGCACGCTCTTGAGAAACCTCCACTCGCTACCGACCTTCTTCGCCGGGATCTTTCTTTCTTTGGCGAGACGACACACCGTTTTGACGTGCATCTTGAGGTACTCCGCCGCTTCGACGGAGGTCATAACGACATCGGTGTCCTCACTGGCCCCGATGACGATGTTCGAGTACTCGGAGTTTTTCCATTTGTTCATTATCGTCCCGTCCTTTTCTGTTCGCCAAAACAGTGGAAGAGTTGCATCTGATTCCGGGGTAAGCACGAAGCATACCAACCGGGGCGCCTCGAACCGGCCGGGGCGATCGGCGCAAGGCCCATTTATAACATAAGTTATGAATTCGTTGTCACGGACGGCCGCGCCGCCGCGGCCCCGTCCGATCGCCGGGCTCGGGCGAGTCTCAAATTGCGAGCCCCGAGGAACGCCGCGATGTCCGCCCCGCGCGTCCTCCGGCGTGTTCCACGACCCGGGAAAGAACATCGTCTCCGCTTACCGGTTTGGCGATGTAACCCGACACGCCGAGGCGTTTCACCAGCACCTCGGCGTTACTGCCGGTGTGGGTGGTCGTCACGTAAACGGGGATCTTCTTTCCGTCGCGCCGAAACCGATCGGCAATCGCTTTGGCCGCCATCGTGGGCACCCGAAAGTCGCTGATGACGACGGAGGGGAGTCCCTTGTCGAGGAACGCCATGGCGGCCTCCAGTCCCCCGACGGTCTTTGTGGTAAGACCGTTCTCCACTAGTATGGAGCCGAGCGTTCGCCTCAACGCCTCGTTCTCCTCGACGACCAGCACGTCCACCTCGCCTTTTTTCGAAGAAATTTCTGGAGGAGTCTTCGCATCTTTTTCCCTTGTCGCCTGAGTATGGGAAGGATCAGATACTACTTGGTCCACTCCTCCAGAAACACATTCCTCGGGGACCGCGTCGACGATGGCCATGTATTTTTGCAAAACCCCGTTCGCCTCGACCAACGCCATCCGTGCCTCTCCGATTCGTACAGTGCCGCCGTCCATACCCCTCCCCACCGCGCCGCCGTCTTTTTTCCAAACGCCTTTTTCCAGAACCCCTTCTCCCTCGACGAAGAACGCAACACGCTTCTCGAGCGAACCGATCACGGCGATCCGGTCGCCGTCGGTCGGTCCTTCCGGGCACACCTGTCCCAACCGGAGCACCGGGATCCAACGACCGTCCGCCAAGACGCGCTCGCCGTGCGGATCGGAAGTCAACTCGACCTCGCCGACCCGGAACAGCCCGGAGATCTGGCTCGAAAGAACGGCAATACCCGCGTTCTTCCACACCATGAAGGACCTGTCCTGAAGGGATGGAGGTATGGTAAAGGCAAAACGCGTCCCCGCCCTTCCGTCGGGCTCGACCCAAAGGAGGCTGTGGAGGTCGCCAAGTATCTTGCGGGCCTCGCGCAAACCGGGATAGAACGCGAGGTACTCGTCCCGATCGACGTGCGAGTCGGATACGAAATTCTCCCCGTTGTCCTTGAGCGTCCAATGTAGCGCGCCGTTCTTTTCTTCGACCCCGATTTCCACACGGAGGTTATCCTGACCGCAACGCAGCAATACGTCGCTCACCAGATGTTGGAGGACGACGTGAACGGGCTGAAGAAGTCTTGCGTCGATCGCGCGATCCTCACCGGAGAACGCGAGCTCGATTGCGCGGCCTCTCGTCGCGGACGCCGCGACTGCGTGGTCCTCGATCGCGGCGCGGAGCGGAGCCAGCGTGTTGACGAGCGGGGCGGGATGCGGTCCCGCACCCGTGGCTAAGGTCCGCTCCATCGAAAACCCGTGGAAACCGATGACGAGGAGCTGGGTCCTGATGTCGTCGAGCGCGGGCGAAGTATGGAGAGCGGCGGCGGATGACGCCCACGCCTCGCAGAGCGCATCCGCGTGGCGCCGCAGTTCCGCCATTCCTTTTTCTAGAACCCGGACGCCGTCCGAGGACCCGCGACCGTCTTGTCCCGTATCTCCCTCTCCACGACCGGCTCCGGGATCACCCGCCCCGGTGGTACCACCGGCACCCGGGACCGTTGCGTCATCGCTCTCCGGAGTCACCGGCGTTTCCGCGGTGCATTCGATGAGTTCGCTCACCTCGCGGGAGAGCGCCCGCAGTTCCTCGGTGGAAACCGCCCCTTCGAGGTCCGATGGACCTCCTGCGCCCGCGCCGGTCACGAGCAAATCCTCTTTCTCGATGATCCCCGAGGTAACGTCCGCGATCCTCTCGTCCCACGGGAGATTCTTTTCCCGGTAAATCTCGAGGAGCGACTGAAAGACATCGAGCACGGTCTGCCATTCCGAGAGCTCCATGAGGGACACGCTCTTGGAAAGCATCCGTGTGCTCACGATGCAACGCTTGCTCAGCTCGCGGTCGATCGGATCCTGCGCGGCACCGGACAGCAGGCCCCCAAGCGCCTCGGCGTGCTGGTTTATCTGAGCGAGAAAGAGACTCCTACTATCCAGTCTGTTCAGCATGTCTGCGGCTCCCTCGTCGCTCTACCCGTGAAGAGCGGGATCGTAGTCGACGGCTCCCAAGTCGTAGAGATCGACGACATCTAGATCCGCCTCCGCCGTCCCCGCGCTTCGGGTCGATGAGATTTCCCGTTTGGTGTCTTGTTGCATCGCCACCGGCCGGAGGAGTTCGATTATCGTTTCCTCTTTCTCTTCGGGCGTTTTTTTCGCCGGCTCTTTGCCGAGCGGATCATTTTCCGACGCGTCGTCGCCGGCGGATCCAAGCGGACGAGCCGTCATCTCTTCGAAGACCCCTTCACGCCGCTGTTCGACCTCGCGCTCGTCCCCGCGCTCGCCCTCGTGTTCCTCGTCGCCGTCGCTTACGCGCTCGTCCTGGATTCTCTCGTCGGGCGCGTTTTCCGGCTCGTCCGTCATCTGTTTTCCGGTGAAGAACGACCTGCTTCTGTCCAGAGTCTCGAAACCGAATTCCTCGGATTCCTCGGAACCGGGGAGCGCCGGTTCCTCCTCCTCTTTAGACTCTGGGACTGCATCGGGCTCGGCAACGCCGGCCACACTCGCCATCTCCGGCTCGGCGCCGTGCGCGACTCTCGCCGCTTTGAGGGGAGCCACCGGCAACGTGCTCACCGCCACCCCGTAGGACTCGCTGAGGTTCGCAACCCTGTCGCAGAGAACGACGATCCTTTCGACCCAGAGCGACACGCGAGAAAGAACGGTCGCCACGTTTCGCTCGACGCCGGACGGGCCGGCCGACGGTCGTTTGGGGCTGTTCGCAAAAACCTCGAGAGCGCCGGCCGACGAACGCAAGACGGCGGATATTTGAAAGAAGCGCTTTGTCGCGTCCTTGAAGCGGCTGGCGACTTCCTTGACGTCTTCGGCCAGGCGGATGAGATCGTCTTGTGTGCCTTCTCCCGAACCGGCGCGGAGCGCCGTGTTGATGGCAACCCCCCTGGCTTCCTCGGCCGTGAGTTCGATCGCCGCGGAGAGCTCCTCAAGACCCTTGAGCGATCCAAGGATCTCTCGGGCTTCCTTCGCCGCCGGTTCCAGACGATTCCCATCCGGACCCGAAGAGTCGGCTTGAGCAAGCCCTCTCAGCTGTTGTTCAATCTCTTGTGCGCTTGCGCGGCTCGTACGGAGCTCCTCGGCGATCTCACGGAGCTTCGACTGAAACACCTCGGTGGTTTTTTTCAAGTCGCCGTAGGACACGGCGAGGTCCGATGCCGCCGGAGCGGCGTTCGCCTGGAGAGCTTGCTGGACAACCTTGCTAAGCCGGGCGAGGTCCGGGTTGGCAAACTCAATGGCCGACGGCTCGAGGGAGCGCGCTTCAACGGCTTTCGAAAGACGGTCGCACTGCCGGGCGAAATCCTCGCCCATCTCCTTCTCTTTCGACGCGAGGACGTCATTGAGACGCGTCTCCAGCGCGCCCTCGCGCTCGCTCAGAAGACGCTCCCTCTCCTCGAGGGCCTCCGCCACACCGAGGAGCAGGCGTTTGAGTTCGGGATGGTTCTTGATGCGCTCGATCTTTTTCTTGTTTTCGAGGTCTTCGATTTCCTTCAAAGAGGATAGGAGGTTTTTGTAGTCGTGACCCGAGTCGAGGTACTTCTTGTATTTTCGGACCGTCGCCGTGATCACCATATAAGAGATCATAGCGGTGGCGATGACCAACCCGATGAGCGGAAGCACTTCGAAGAGGAACCCTTCTCCGCGGATCACACCCAACCACTCATTGCGATCGAGCCAGTCGCGCTCCAGAATGTTCAGCGGGACACCGTACTGATGAACGAAATAGTAAGAGACGCCGATACTCACGAAGACGAGCATCAACGAGACGAAGAACCCGATCTTCCATGGTGACGCCAGCACCGGCGACTTTGTCATTTTCACGACATAACTCCTTGTCGACGTGAATCTTGGAAATGAAACCGTTTCGCGAGATGAGTAGTACGGGCCCAACTCGCAAGGACTATGCCAGCCTCCGGTGACCGTCCGCGCCCGAAGAAAGACGCTAATCTGTTGATTTGGATGGTGAATCCCGCTCGAGCGCGATGGGGCCCTGGCGCGCGGCCGTTCGCAGTTTGCAAGGGAGCGTACGGCACCCCCCTTATCCCGGGCGGGTTCCGGGCAGGAAG
>Ga0315288_10003630_pt1 | contig 19720 bp, 40 predicted proteins | sample YL17G11_20_MG_FD_203454 | JGI IMG/M metagenome (GOLD analysis project Ga0315288, IMG submission 203454) | Sediment microbial communities from Yellowstone Lake, YNP, Wyoming, USA - YL17G11_20 | ecosystem: Environmental > Aquatic > Freshwater > Lake > Sediment | place: USA: Wyoming | collected... | reverse complement strand
AGAGTTTATCTCTCCGCTATTTGAGATTGTACCAGCTTCGATCAAACTCCGCGCCGTTCTGCCGTAACTACCTTGCAGTGACCATACTTGCCCTGTTTTTATCAAGTAGGAAAATAGATCAAGGAATCCCTGTATGGTAGGATTACCGCCTTCGTATTCCATGATGTAGTCCACCAGATTTCCCGCATTTACAGGATTTTTTCGGTTAGACATAGTATTATTTCCTTTATACTGTGATTGTTAATTGATTATCATACAACGACTAACCCATCGTTGCATTATTCAGTTTTTACTAGCTTGAGGTAGCCACAGTAATCATCGATATGCTGATCCGAAGTAATTTCAACCTCAAATGGTGAAATGTAAGTACAGTCATATCCCTGTTTTTTCCGTCTTTCGACGACTTCATGCAAATCTGATGATGTGGCGTTCATACGCACTGTCCAATTCATTCCATTAAAGCATATCATTTTTAACGTCATACGACCACCAATTCATTGCTCTGCAAAGCGCGATCTACACGACCCCACGTTGTTGGAATCCAAGCGCCGTTGATCTTCACGCAGGGTGATCCTTCACGCACTCCGAGCGGCACAGCGGGATAGTAAACTCCGACGTGCTGAGCCATGATCTTTTTAGGGTATTTACACAGCCCCAGCTTTGCGCGTTTGAGTAGCTGATTGTCGGCTCCGAGAGCGGTAACGCCTAACGCACAGTGACCGTTCCCAGTAGCGGGAGCGCTCCAATGTTTTCGGGTTTTCATGAGTTTAGTTCCTATCGGTTATATGATTCGATGAGCTTAATTAATGAATTAGCGTATTCCATTGCAACTGATTCAACTGAGGATATTCTCATTACATACCGATTTTTGTCTTGAGTGGTTGCTATAACGAAGTAACCGACTGAGCGGTGTTCTATTGAAATTTCAGACACCTCACTTGCTCGGAATGCAAATTTCCCTTCGTTATCCCATATGAAGTAGGTTTTCATTTTCCCACTCCTCTCAGCACGTTGAATATCGTTCGAGCGGCACGGGAATGGTTAAAAACTCTTACCTTATTGCCAACGGTAATTGATCCGAGATTGAGTTTTCCCCTGTAAACTATGGTAAACTTTTTACCGCCATTGAGCGTACCTGTGAATGTGATGCGCTTTCCATCCTCATTTTGGCTAATAACCTCAGAAGATGCAAGCCCCACCTTCTCAGCCATGCCGAGAGATTCGTAAAACAGCGCACTGCATTCTTTCGTTTCCTCAAAGCGCGGCAATTTTGGTCGATCTGCCTCACCTTTAAGGTACGCGCCGGTATGCGCTTGCGCGTTCTGTGCCATGATAATTCCTAAGCTGTTCATGGTAAACTCCTTGTTTTGAATATTTTACATCAGTTAATTAAGGTTGCACGTAGTCCCTCAGCACAGGAGTAACCCGCGCTGAGGGAAATATATCAGATCGACATGAGGAACGCGAATAAGTAACCGAATTGTAATGCGATCAAGAAGAGGATTGAATAAAGTATCAGCCATATCCCAAAGGGGAATACTCTACTGATTATCCAATTAGTGCGATTTTCGTAGTTTGCCATTATCGCACCATTGCCTTCAATTCCGCTTTGATCCGCTTTGCAACCTCTCCGCGCCACTGAGCCGCATTCGAGAGAAAGTACAGCACGATTGACTTTCCGCTATCCGCTCCATAGTCATCGGTTACGGAGTCCAACGTACTCATTGCTTCGAGGTACGGTTTTGCCGCATAGTTCACAGTTTTCCAGTCGCGGGCAATTTCAACTGCTATTTCATGCAGTGTTCTCATTGTTTTACCCCTTATATTTAATAGATTCAGTGAATTTGACACGTTTTATTACCTGTTCTCTGATTTTCGCCGGCAATGTAGATCGCTTTGCTATAATGCGCTCATATTCCGCTTGAATGTCGGGCACTAAGCGATCCAGCTTCGACTTGAGTGTTTCCTCAAGCTGTTTTATCAGGTTTTCGTCCATGATCTCTCCTGTACTCCGCGTAATACCTCAATGCAAGGCACGCCAGCGGGATCAATGTTAATGTGAAAATCCAGTCGTATAAGTCCATGATTTTATCCTTCTAGGTTCGGTGTGCAACAATCGTAAATGTGAGTTAAGCTAGCTCCGCACTCTTCACAGGTATATGAATATATCTCAAGCGGTTCGCGTCTAGGATCAGTTTTCAACGTGATTGATCCGATTTTTTCATACAGCCCGATTGCTATGTAATTTGAAGTACGTGTCCGCGTACAGATCACCGCTGTGCTCCCGCACTCTTTGCATTTAGGGAATGTTAAGCTACCCATGATCGTTTCTCCATAAAGTTATACAGGTTAATTAGTTATAGTGATACGGCAATCCTCTCGGATCACCGTATCAAGTCGTTCTGAAGAGCACGATCTACACGACCCTTCAACGACTTACTTCGCCAGCGACAGGATTATTGCTTCAAGGCGCTCAAAACGTGCTTCAGTAGGATCGACCACAGGAGCAACCTTTGGCGTTTTGGCTTTCACGGGAATTGAAGCAACCGACTTTCGTGCTTTGGAATCGTCGGATGATGCAATTTTCTTGATTGCATCGGCGTTTTCGATCACAGCAAGCGCTTTTTTCAAGCTTATCATAAGCTTGTATTTTGTGCCTGTTTTCGCGACAGCATCGATTTCGACCATGCGTTGTCCTTTGAACATTGCTGAATATACCATTGTATTACCTCATAAGATGTTGTGAATGAATAGTTTATTAAGTTTACACGTAGCGATCTAGTGTAACATTAATCACACTAGATCAAAACTCTTATAATTCCATTGAATTCCTAGCAGAAACGACGATTGCAATGGTCTTATTTAATCGCGCATATATATTGCTTTTATGAGTTATATGCTTCATATACAATCAGCTTGCATGAGATACATTCCATGCGGCAATTTTCACCAGAAACATTCAAGCGCATTGCTGGACTTGAAGCTTATTCCATGTATGTTTCACGCATTTATTCGTTGTATATACTCAATTACCCGTTGTCTTGATTATCATTTTTTTCATGATCTCCGAGTACGGCTAGACGCTAGCTTTTGATCGGATTACGGGGGCGCCGAAAAGAATAAACAGGTTATTCATTTCAGTACTGTGCATATGTACATTGTATCACCTTGCACTAGTGACCATCGAATCTCGATTGATCCGATGCGGTTGTTTTTTTTGTACTGCCTTCCAGCCAAAAGATATGCAACCAATATGCCAAAGATTTTTTATCAAACTTGAGAAAGCATTTACTATATATTACCGCGTTTTGATCGAAATTTTATCATTTTTGATCGGCAATATGTACAAAGATGCAGAAAATATTACCGTATGTTCTTGTAACAGATTACACAGCAACGACTTACAGCATTCGCCAAAAATCTGCGAATATCGAATTTGAGCCGCATTCGCCATTTATCAATATTGAGAATCGGTAAATTTTACCTGTTCGGTGCTACTCTATATTACAGTTGGATCGTGTGATCCCCGTCACATTTGATAAATGCTTTGTGATAATCATCACGTAATGATCGTCACATTCCCGCTGTGAGATCGATCACGAATAAAAGTACGCTGTTTTGGGCACTTTCTGAATATGAATATGGCGAAAATGACGTACTTTCTCGGCAAAACACTTTTCAGTATATATGCTGAAGTAGCTGTATGCTGTATCTTTATCAATATTGAGAAATATGCATAGTAACATTTTTATCAAGAATGAGAATTTACAGATTAAATGCTGATTGCTGATTATATTCGCGCCTTATTTCATATTTTCTCATAATTGATAATTTATCAATAGTGAGAAATGTGAGGATCGGGAGTGAATTTTTATATGATCAGGCGCACAGGCAGATTGTGATTGCGATCACGCTGTTAATCATGCTATTTTCGGCAGTTTGGGAATGTGATTTAGATCACAACGCTTAGTATGAATCGCGCTTCGTGCAGGCAGGCATGCTCATGCGCACGCGATGGGGGGTGGGTGTTCAGGCGGATCGCACAGGCACGCTCGTGCTAGTACTTACCTTCTTCCTCCAAGTTTTCTAACCAATTAGTCTGCAGGCGAGGTAGGTAATACAAGGGGGATCTCTTTTATCACATTGTAATTCTGCACATAAAAAAAAGCAGATATGTCATTTCTGGGTAAAAGAGCGGAGAAATGTAAAAAAAATCCGAGTCTTACTTGGGTGACGGCTGCGGCGGTTTGAACCAAGGAAAGTAACTCCCCCCGCTTGACATCGTGTGGAATAATTGTTATACTGTTATGTGAGGAGAAAAAGTTTACATCCCCCTGTTTGTATGTCCTCGTGCCCACTCCCTGGCACCAGCCCTCACCGTATGAGCAGGGGGGTATTTTTGAGGAGATATGTCAAAACGATACTCTGATACGGAAATCTGGAACGAAGACTGGTTTATCGCGCTTTCGCCAGCACATATGCTGTTTTGGAAATATGTGACCGATAAATGCGACCACGCTGGCGTGTTTAAAGTCAATACGACTATGTTTAAAAAACTGACTGGGATGGATGTCGATACCACCGCCTTCCTACAAGCAGTGAATTCTATACCAAAAACCTCCGGAGAACCTCGGATACAAGAACTCAAAAATGGATACTGGTACCTAACAGGATTCGTTTCTTTTCATTACGGGCTTAAACCTAATATTAACAACCGAGTACATCGATCTGTGATTGATATTCTCTTACAATATGGGATTGAGGACTCTATTTGGACTCAAGTTGACCCCAATTTGAACTCAAGTAGGGGTCAATTAGACCCCATAGAAGGTCTTAAAGATAAGGACAAGGACAAGGATATATCTTTTAATATAAATAAAGAGAGTTGGATTTTAAAACTCATTGCCGAACGGCTGCCGAGAGTTGGGAAGTTATCCACACAACCTACGGCGGAGGATTGTAAAAAACTTGAAGCGATGTTTTCGGTGAAAGATATTACAGATATCCTCTGGGCTATGGAAAATTATAAACCCCTGCTCAAAAATTACCAGTCGGTCTACTTGACTATGCTGAAATGGCTGCAAAGAGAAGGTGTACAAAAAAAGGTTGTCGTTTGGAGATCGTGCGACTTCTGCTATGACCGCTTCCCTGAAACGTCGAAACACTTTACCGAATGTAATAAGAACCCTTTGAATATGCCGCCGCCCGACGGCGATGTGGATCAAAAAGTAAAGGATGCTGTGGTTCAATTATCGGCTAGTATGAGTATGAAGAAATTGGAAGCCGAGAGAGAACGGGTGAGATTAGAACATATAAAAAAAGTGAACGATGAGATGGAGAGGATGAAATGAAAAAGCCGATAAAAGAATATCGTGAAGAGATACAGCGTGCATTTGATAGTCAAGGGACGTGGGGAGACCGTTGGAAGCAATGGGAGACCATTCTCCGCCAACTCGCAGAGGATATGCGGGAGGAATGTGCGGGGGTGTGTGATATTTACTTTCACGATATAGCAGTTAAAAACATTCATAATGACGATGTTGCCTCAAAAATTGCATTCGCAGTTACTGAGTTAAGAACGGCAATCGAATCAATCAAAATCGAGTGAAGGTATGAGATGGAAAAGAATGAATTAAATATTCATGACAATCCCGATGCAAAAGCATGGGCGGAGGAGTTTGCCAAGCATTTTGATTCACCAGATGTGGATACTATGATCGGATGGTTTGCGAATGCAATAATGGCGATGCACGACCATATAATGCGCAAAGTCGATGTAAGAGATAAGGGGGGACGGATATTAACTTGTGTTTACTGTGGGCTTGAATATCCACAAAATACACCAGCGTGGGGTAGTAATATCCTTACTGAACATATTAAGGTATGTGAAAAACATCCATTACGAAAAGCCGAAGCCGAAATTCAAAAACTTAAATATTTGGTTGACGATTTGACAGAAAAGTTGAAAGTTAAAAGAGTCGGGGAGGGGGAGGATGAGTTTAGGAAATTTCTTGACAATATCACAACAGATAATATATGTAATGAGTATGTTCATGGTTTTAATGATGCAATTCAAGTGATTAAAGATAGGTTTGAAACCTACGAACTTCATCGGAAGGAAGGGAAATGATATGAAAGAAGTTATAAGTGTTTGTATTAAAATTCTGGTGGTAGTGACATTTTTAGGGATTGTTGCTTATGTTATAGCATTTATTTTGAGCAACGCAAAATTTTAATCAGAAGTGGAGATGGGAATGACCAATATAGAGTTATTAGAATATGCTAAAAGAGTTGAAAAGACTTTTGGGATAGACCAAACTCAAATATTGTTAATCTTACAAGAGATTCACGATATGTGGGCGAATGAAATCTCAAAACAATATCTCGGTAGTTTTTTTGAGGATAAAACGGAGAAAGGTTTGTTCCAGATAGTGGATGTTGTCAAGGAAGAAGGTTATGCTTTTGCTCACAATGGGAAAATTAACATTAAGCGGAAATTATCTGAGATTCAACTTAAACCAGATTTGTATTAGATAGGAAGGAGAAATGAGTATGAAACCATTAGGTGTTCAATGGTTTACCAGCCGAATGACAGTTATTGGTTTGGTGAAGGCGAAAGATGAAGTGACTGACGAGATAAAATTCTATTTGGGATCCGCTATCGGTGCCGATGAAGATGAGGATATAAAAATCATCATGGAACAAGGCGCGAAAGTGATAGCCGAAGATTTGATAAAATTCCTGGAAGGAGATTCGCAATGACCGATTTAAAAGTATGCCTCGAAGAATACCTTGGGCAACAGGAGAAGATAAACGTATCGCCAGAAATTCTTGAAAGAAACCGTTCTATAATTTCGGATTTTATTTACTTTACAGGACAGGAAGATTATTTACTTACCGCAGAAAAAATCAGAGAAAGAAGAAAGACCTATATGGAACCAAAGAAACAACTCGATCCCATCAACCATCCCCCACATTACGAACGCTTCCCCGATATCGATTGTATCGATGTCTGTGAGAAGTTTAACCTTTGCCTCGGCAGCGTGATTCAGTATATCTGGCGGGCGGGCGTGAAAGACAAAACGACCGAGATCGAGGATCTGAAAAAAGCCGCATGGTATCTAAACCGTGAGATCGAGCGGCTGGAGAAAGAAAAGGATTCGTTTAAGGCGCAGATAGGTGTACAACTAACCCATGAATAACGAAGTTCTAACTCTCGATCAATACTTGGCGTATATGGTGGCTCTCCATCGTAAAGGCGGTGCTCGTGCATTCATATACCGTGGTGTGTATTGGAGATTTAAGAATGGTAAGGTGAAAGCCAGTGTCGATGGCGAGAAGTGGAGAGATCCCACTCCAAAAGAACAATTAATAATCGATCCGTTCCTTAAACGGTTAAAGAAACCCCTTTATAATGAACGAGATGAAACTCACAGAGACAGAAATACAAAACAGGGTTTGGTATCAGTACATCAATTCTAACAATCTTATAGTTATCCCAAATACCAATATTCTCGGCTGGGAATCGGATATGATAGTCGTTACCCGTGCGTTGTACGTGCATGAGTTTGAAATAAAATTAACACATGCCGATTTTTTGAACGACCGTAAAAAAGACAAATTCAAACAATTTGAAATGTGGAATGAGGGGAAAAGAGAATATAAATTTTGGACGGGTTATAACCAGACCGTCCCCGTGTTACGCCCACCGAATTATTTTTGGTATGTTTGCCCGCCCGACGTAATCAAACCAGACGAAATACCCGTGTATGCTGGATTGTATTATGTCAGAGGTGATTGGGGATTGCCGATACAAATGCCAGCGCGAAAAATGCACAAAGAAAAACTTGAGTACGATCAGATAATCCGACTATGCAGAAATATGACCGTTCGTTACTGGGATAAAAGATTGCCACACAGAGAGGAGATGCTGTGAATAAATTAATTCTCACCGATCAGAAACTTGTCTCCCTAAGACATCTTATGAGTTTAGTGCAGAGTGAGAATCTATTCCAGATTGAAAAGTGGGGGGTACAGTCGCGGTCTCCGTTTGAATGGAATGCCTATCTTAATGAAGAAGTCGGTGAACTTGCCCGCTCCATATGCGAACATTACTACCGCGGCGGGGATAAAAAGCATGTAATCCGCGAAGCCATACAGGTAGTGACTTTGGCATTGAAAATAGCGGAGATGTATGAAGGTTTGATAGATGAACAGCATCCCACAGTTTGATTACTTGAAAGCACCATTGAATCGGTATACATTCTCGATAAAACCCATACGAGATTGGGTTGAGTATGTAGCGGAAAATCGGACTTTAAATCTATTTGCGGGGCAGACGCATCTCGCAATTGATGAAACGAGAAACGATTTAGATAAAGATGCAGATGCAGATTATCACCAAGATGCTTTGCAATTTGTTCAAGAGTGGGTAGGTCATAAGTTTGACACAATAATACTTGACCCACCGTATAGTTATCGAAAGTCGATGGAGATGTATGGTGGTAGAATATCCAGTCCTTTTCGCCAATTAAAAGATGCAATTGTTGGAATACTGAATCCAGGGGGGATGGTGATTACTTTTGGTTATCATTCATGTGTGATGGGCACGGCGCGTGGATTCGTAATTGAGCGAATTCTTTTAATAAGCCATGGCGGTGCAATTCACGATACAATCGCAACTGTAGAGAGATATCGTGAATATTAAATTTTTAAATTGTGTGATTGTTGTCACATGAAATCGAAAAACCTATTGACAAAGGCTGGGCAGTTCGTTATATTACTCCCCTTGACAGATGCGGCGCGGTTCGGTGTATGGAGCCAATAAGTCAGAGATGGAAAATGAAAAGTCACTTGGATGGAAGTTCCCGCTCGTCACCGAATCTCAGTCTTCCTGTCGTTCATTACAACCTCCGATGCGTGTGGCTCGTACTTTTGACTCCTTGTTGGTTTCGGGTCGCACGCATTATAAAAACATTTTTATAAGGAGCTACCAATGGGTACATTGAAAGACGATCTAATGTCAAACCTCTGCAACTGCCCCTCAAAAATCTGGCGTTCGATGAATTTTTTCCAGAAGCGTTCCTACAATCTCTATATGATGAAAACCCATGATGCAATGGTGCTGTGTCCGACAAGTATGAGGAAGAGACTTCCATCCCCAGTGGAATGGGAAACTATTCGTCATAATCTTTTTGTCATGGGCGCACTCGGCGCCGTACCAGCAGACACAGACTGAGGCAGTATGCATCCTCGTGGAGCAAGTGTCGGCTCATCGCTCATTAGAAAATTTATTGCCGAGTACAGACCGATATATGAGATGTTCGAGTGCCACTGTTGCAAATATGAGCACCGCCGACCTAAGAAAAAATCAAAACAGAGAGAGGTTTATGTCGCAGGAGACAGACATGAAGTTCAACACGGTACTGTATAAGTACGGTCGGGATTTAACCGTTGATCAGCAAAAAGAATTATACGATATTCTTCACGCCGCCAATGTAAGCGATAGATACTGGCTACTTAAAAAATATATCCGAGATCACGTCGGCATAATCTTAGCCGACAAATTAGAAAAGGAGATACAAAATGCAGAATAATATTAATAAACTCAAAAATATAACGATCAGTAAGATCGGAGAAGAAGTGGAGGCTCAACAAATTAAGACTGAGCGTATAATTGCCTTAACCGAATTACTTAGGGTGATTTTACCATATACATATAAAGGAAAAAAATAAATGACGAACATGCCGTTATATATAAATCTTATCATCCGTGTTGGTGATGAGTTGACCTATGTTATAGATAGGAAAAATAAAATCAAAGTCGTCACCGCAATAGTGGAAGACATTATTTCATCGAATGAGATGGGAACAACAATCATGCTATCCAAGGATGGCAAACGCTGGGGAATGCATTACAGCGATCTTGTGAAGATAGTCTTTTCCCAGCAGCGAGAACAGATAGCGATGTGTGATAAAGAATTTAGACCAAAAGAAACAAATCTCTAAGAAAGGAGATCTATATGCCGCGGGGTTATGAAAAAATGAGAGAAAAGTTTATGAATGAGGGAATGACGAAAAAGAATGCTCAGGGCAAAGCTGCACGTATATGGAACGCCCAACACCCTAACAATCCAGTCGGTCGCCACGAGAAGAAGGTGAAGAAATAGTGGATATTCGCATACCGAAGCAATTCAAGATTTTCGGACAAACATACAAAATAAAATTAGACAAAAAACTTACAGCTAAGGATGACCATATAGGTCAGACTCAATCAAGATTCAATCTGATAATTATACAACCCAACTGCGAGGGCGTACCCAGAAAACAGTCACAAATTGAGCAGGTATATTTACATGAAGTAGTCCATGTTGTTTTTGGACAACTTAGTGAGTACGCATTAAGAGATAACGAGGCACTCGTAGATCGTGTTGCATCCGCCTTCCACCAGATATTAACAACATCGAAGTATTGATATGGATGTTTTTGAAAAGATGGCTGAAGCTGTCCACAAAGAAATAATCAGGCATTTTGTGGAAAACAGTATAGCGACATCACTGCTGAATGTAGGCAACATTGCCGAGATATTAAGGAGAGAGATTAATTACCCCTGCCATGAACCAAAACCTTATGGGATACCCACGGTGATGTCATTCAGTGAGTTCATTGATCTTTGCTGGCGGATGAATAGTCGGGATACCATTAATGCAAAAAAGTGCGATTGTTCAATATGGAGGTTGTATGAATAAGATTCAAAAATTACTTTACCCAATCTTTAGATGGTTATCCCTCAAACTCGGATACTCACGGGAAAGTTTTGATTACATAACCCAGTATGTTATTAAAAAACATGTAAGACTGATTCCTGTCCAGTCGGAATTATGGTATTCAGACAATCCACCGTCTCAAGATTTTATTAAAATAATGTTGAGTCATAAAATTGCCGACGTTCTACCGATTATGATTGGCAAGATGGAGTCGCCACCGAATGAACCTACTATAGCAGGGTTTATGAAAAAAGGTGTTCGCTATAGGGCACAGATTGTTATTGCTGTTATTGAACATGACAACCCAACGATGTCATTCTTTAGTCACGATGGCGTACAAAATATTGATCAAAAAGAGACGGAGAAGTTATGTCAGATACTCGATTCAAAGAAACCATAAAAATAATATTCACTAATCAAACTGGTAGGCATTCGTGGATAAGAGTGCTTGCGGTGTTCATTGCAATCGTGGCATTCATCCTGGGTGCGTTATGGATAGATCATATTGCCCTTCTTGGCTTCGTGATAGCATTCACATATTTCGACTTAGTTGGCTATGAAGGTTTGCCCGCCGAAGAAAAAGCAAAATACCCAAACCCATCTTTCGTAGTTCAAAGTTATAGAGTTGACCAAGGAATGTTTCAGGCATCACTCATCCCGATTATGATGATGGGATTTGACGTATTCATGGTTATAAGATTTTTACTGTTGCATTTTACTGGTGTGAACGATCTACTCTATAGGATCATCGGCAGTTATCCGATGCCAATGGATGAAGTTATAACGTGGAAGAGGTGGACGATCCTCGGCTGGTTTAAACACCCGCTAAAGAGGTGGCAATGCGTGATACAGGCGATTGTCGGTATTGCGATTGTTGTGGCGACCTTAATAATATGACATTCGTTAATCATGGAATAGCGGGTGGTCTTATACATTGGTTTTTAGGTTGGTGGTTATGGCGGAAAATCATGTTTGTACTTATCGGTGGTGCATCTCTGGGGATGTCGATGGATACAATGTTCCAAGTTGCGTTATTTATAAGTGGATTTGTGATTGGATTGCTGCCAGACATACTATCACTTAATCCAGTGTGGCATGATCCCGTTCACTTTGGTGAGGTGAATAAATATCTCAGATGGATTCCAGCGTGGGGATATCATACATGGCTGGATTCGTTTTGCCGACCTTACTCTGAACGCAAAGTACTGAAAAAAACTCTCGAAATTGTCCATTGGATTATATACGTTCTCTTTGGACTCACTTGGTATATTTTATGGAGATTAAAATGAAACACATATTATTTGCACTGTTATTCGTGATCTCGACCGTTCTGGCTGGCGATCCAAAACCAGAACAGAAATTCAAGGTGACATACACGATCACCTATAACGATATGACTCTTGCCGATGCGAGCAAGAAGGAAATATTCTTGAAAGAGTTACTGAAAGATGCCTGTGGGATAGAAGTCACCGTTGAAAAAGCCGAGAGAATGGTGAATAATGGTGGAATACATTGGGGCATAACTGATTCGATTACATATCGTAGCATTCCTCTTATACGAGTTGACACGATAAAAGGGGGGAACATATCAAAATGACACCAGAAGAAATCAAAGGCGCAAGGTCGGCGCAGATCCAGGAATTCAAGGATAGTATTTACGCTGCATCGAACGAATCTCAACTTCACAAGTTGATAGAAAAACTATGGGAAGATGCGTTTACCCTCGGAACAGCGTTCGGCAAATATGCCATGAAGGTGGATATTGAGAGTGAAAAAAAGATCGAGAGATCACAAACAGTGGTGGAGAATGAAAAAGAAGAAAGTTAATAAAAAAATGATATATGATGCCATTCAGATCGAAGTTCGTGTTTGTAAATATAACGCCAAGGGAGAATTAACAGCACCACATAGAAGGATGGCAGAATTATCGATGCAGGGTGGTATAAGTAATATCGATGGATATGAGACCGAACTACACGGATTATTAAACAAGTTGCTATCGGCTCTGTATTACAATATTTTTGAATATCGTTCAAGTGGCGTGCCGATTACAGAATTTCTAAAAGGACAGAGGAGAACCTGAAGTATGTTGATGTTTTTTAAAAAGTATCGGTATTACCTGAACTCTCTTATAAACCATCGTAGGTTTTTGAATAAGAAGATTCTCTGGAAAACTCTCAAGGGCACTTTCTACGCACGTATACTCAGAGTCCCCCGTGTGCGCAACTGCCAGATGGCATTGACTTTCTATTGTAATCATAAGTGTACATACTGTAGTTCGTCGTTGCTATTGAAAAAGCGTGAATACGAGATGAGTGAAACTGATTGGTATAATACTGTGGATCAACTGAAGAATCTTGGTTGTACACATTTTGACATTACCGGAGGAGAACCTTCCTTGGTTGGTCAGAAAAAACTTTGTGATCTGATAAAATATATAAATCACAAAAGAGATTCTGTTGTCAGCCTTGCTACGAACGGCAAGGTTCTTGATATAAACTGGTTGCTCAGATTAAAAGAATCTGGTCTCACCGCATTGGAACTTAATCTTCAATCGGTAGATGAGGCATATCACGACGAAGTTTGTCAAGCACCTGGGAATTATAAAAAGATAATGAGTCTTATTGAGATGGCAAGGTCTGTTGATTTGAACGTGTGTATTAATACCTGTCTTGGTGTGGGTAACTGGCATCATATCGAAAAGTTGATGGACTGGTGTGAGGAAAAGAAGATGCACTGTCTATTGAATCTTGCCGCCCCGACGGGAGAATTGGTCGGTGAGTTTGTCAGGATTGAAGAGTTGAAAGAAAAATATTATAATCTGCTTTTCAGCCATTACTATTCGCGTTCGGATACGTCGTACAACTACCGCGGGTTCGATATGTGCCCAGGTGGAATCGAGAAGTTGTATATCACATGTTACGGCGATGTAATGCAATGTACGTTCTGTCAGATATCTTTCGGCAATATTCTTAAAGAACCGTTGTCAGTCATCCATCGCAGGTTTATATCGAATCCCCTGATAAGGAAAAGGGAAATCTGCAAACAAACGTTCAATAAAATCTTTCAGGAGGATTGGGTGCAACCAGCAATTAACAACCAGCATCCACCGATGTCGCTTTTTAAACATCCATTGTATGAGGGTGTGATTGAAACTAATATATCAGATCATAACTATCGCAAGTCTCTCGGCTTTTTATATCAATATCTCGTGAAACGGAAAGGTGATATTATTATAAAATTGCTAAAGAAACGGCTGAATCCCCAGCAGGGGCTTTGTGGACTTGATGTTGGATGTGGCTATGGTCAGTATACACGCTATCTGAGAGATAAAACGGAACACTCGATATATGCAGTAGAGCCGAATAGGGAACTTCGGAAAATAGCGAATGAAGAGAATAGGGTTTTGGCTGGCGAAAATATTAACAAAAACCAAGACTTTGATTTCTCCTACGTGATAAACGTATTGCACCACGCCCGCGATCCAGTGCAACTCTTAAAAGACATGAATGAGGTAACAACTGGTATAATTATTATCAGCGAGTTGAATCGTAAGAATCCGTTCGTGCGATGGTATATTCAACTACGGATGGCGTGGGAAAATTATAGGACTCATTTTGATGATGGCGAAGTTGAAGATCTTATCAGTTATGCTGGGCTGATGATAGTCGATCAATTCCAATCCAACCTCCTTGGAATCCCCGCGGTTTATAATTGGTTCGTGGCTATAAATAGAAATGCGAGAGTTCCAATTGATAACTAACAGTCCGATGTTTGACTTTTTTATATGGGGGACTATGATTTGTTTTATTATTCCCCAGTTATTATTTTTCAAGAAAAGTCGCCGTGAAAAGTGGTACTATATAAAGTATTCTCTTTTGGCGATGCTTATCGTCTTAATTATGCATTCTATATTAACGTTAGAAGAATATAAGTGGAGCAAACATTACGGCAGTACTAATACATATTTTGACATATGGCTTCTAAAATAAGAATTATCGTTACACTTTTAGTTATCGCGCTTTGTATCGGTGTTTATTTTTACTATCCATACTATCTCGAAAAGAATGGAAGAGACACAAGATATTTTGGCGGCGACTTTCAGATATATTGGATCGGTGTGGGTGGGGAATGGAATCAGAATTTTTTACCAGATTCGCTCCTGACAATCGGTGCACCGCCTGGTGAAGCATATATCTACCCAAATTGGACAAAGATATTTTTTCACCCACTCCTATACTTTAATTATAAAACTGCATGGCACATCTGGTATGTGATTATCAGTCTTTCTCTTGTGATATTGTCATACAAATTAATGAAAGAATTTAATTATGGTTGGATCGTTATTCTACCGCTTTTGCGGATATATACGTGGAGCTTGTTGTCTCTTAACGTCAATCCGCTCTTTTTTCTGCTACTTGCGTCAGTTGAAGGTACTCTACTGGTCTGTTGTTTTAAGTTGTGGGGCTTTGGTTTTCTGGGCATCCATGCCCTTAAACAGTTGGGTGCGGGAAAACTGGTTAAGCATAATTGGTTATCAGGCAAACTGGGTAATAATCATACCGATCATGCTCTTATTCCCAGATTTCTTCAAAAGAAAAAAGGTTAAAATATTGATGATAATATTCTCGTTAGGCATGACAATCTATACTTGGTTCATCCTCACTAATCCATTTAATGTCTTGACCATAATAGCCCCAGCTAGGGCTTGGATATCTTTATTAGTTGGCATACTCTGCATGTTCATTGGTCTTTGTTTATTGTATTTAGCCCTTTCAATTAAATTCCATAAGGATATAGATGATGACTGCAACCTTCACTCCCGATAAAGAAGTCTGCATAATAATAGTGACTCACAATCGTCCATTTATTCTCGGCGAACTGCTTCGTCAAATATATAACGTGATGGATAATAAATATCATGTAATTGTTGTGAATACTGGGGATGAAAATCTTGTGGAATCACTTAAAACATTCCCCGAAGGCAGTTATATGGGCGTGAGATTTGAAAATGTATCAAACATTTATTGGTCGGCAGCAGTACTTTGGGGTATGACTATTTGTGAAGATTTTTATCCAAAATGTAAATATGTCGTATTACTCAATGATGATCTCTCATTCGATTCGGATTTCATCCAAGAAATGCTTGTGTTTGCTGAGCCTAATAGAGTTTTGAGTCCAAAGATATATGATATGGACGGTAATCTTTGGTATAACGGTGGTAGAATAAATTGGTTGACTGGGAATGTTTACCATTATACTGGGATAGAATATTATCCGCATCCCGCATGGTTGACTGGAATGGGATTGATAATTCCCGTTGATATTATACATAAGTATTGGGGTCTGGATTATAGTAACTTCCCGATGTATCTTGCCGATACAGATTACACGATGCGCCTGAAATTTCGTGGAGTGGAACTGTATCAGACACCCGTTGCCATTAGAGAAAAAACATTAATGAGTATCCAGAGGCAGATACGAATATCGGGTAGTTATAATACGTGGGAAATTCTAACAGATGTACGTTCATCCGATAATTTCAAAATCAGGTATCGGTTCTATCGGCGGTGGTGGAATGTTTGGTTCTTTGTACCGATGATGGTTTTCTACATGAAGTTCTTTGCAAAACGTATATACAGAATATTAAAGATGGACTGTCGTGATATTCTGAGATTGGACTGAAATGGATAAAAATAAAAGATTGGCAGAGGGAATGGGGTATTACCAGTGGCGTGGTACGAGAGTAACTGGTCATCTACAACGCGTGTATAGTCTCGTTACAATGGTTGGTGTTTTTGTTGCTGCGCATTGGGATTTAATGTGGCTCGTCTGGCTCCTGCCGCTATCGTTTATATTTATGTGGTGGCTTGATAAGAAATATCTTTATTACGGAGAATCTCAGGCGGCTTACAAAGAGAATCCCCAGTGGGTTAAATTGATGGAAAAACTGGAGGGGATAGAAAAGAATATTAAGGAGTCTAAAAAAGGTAATGACTGAAATATTTAATAAACCTTGAATATGTCCCCGAATAAAAAAAACCAACATCGAGTAATTCTTAAAAGTGAGGATGAAATTTTCATCTTTGAAGGTGATAATGCCGAGAAACTGGAAATTGTTATCATGCAGATGGTGGACGATCACACAGTAGAGGGCAGGCATATAAATCAAGAAAAGGCAATGCTCAGGAAAATATTCAACGAGTTATTAACGATAAACAAAATGGTATACAAAAACTATGAGGAACCCAAAAATGCTAGACGGCTCATCCAATAAACTACCGCTTGGAGCATCCGACTTGGTTATGCTTTTGTACAAACGGATGAGAGATTTTGCGTTGGGTTATGAAGAGAAAAGATGTGGTGTGTTTCTTAATTATGTTCGTGGTCTTGATTGTCTTTTTCATGAAAAACAACGTGGTGAACCACACCATATATTCGGTTCGGTTGGTGGGATGAAGTCCGCCGATATATTCGTTGTACCACTATGCAGGGAGTGCCATGAATACCACGAGTCGAATCCCGCAGCAAATTATAATTTAATGGAACACTGGATGATTATGGTTGCTAAATTATTAATGGAAAAACTATGCATGGAGAAAATCATTGAAGATTCTCAAGTGGATCGTTCAACTTTTTGAGCGGTTATTCAAACGTCGCAGTAAACCAGCGACAGAAGTTCTGGATGCAAAGTCTGTTGGTGAAGCAGCACAACAGGCTACTAAAAAAGTAACAAAGAAATTCCGACTACCGCGTATTCGTAAGGATCCGCACCAGAGGAAATATAAAAAGCCAAAACGTGGTGCGAAACACCCGTTGCATAAAGATCACTTCGGAAATTTTAGAAATGTGAAGCCGTTATGACAGTATACAACGATGAGATCACCGAACTGATTAATAAAATATATCAGGATTCATGGTCTTGGAAGGGTAACGAAGAATTGATGGAGAAAGGGTTGATGATTCCATCAGAATCAAGACTTGATATAGAACGAGAACGTGATGAAGCATTGAAGAATCTTAGAGATCCGCAGTCCAGAGAATTTAAAGAACAACTTGCGGTTGCACTTATCCATGCTACAAGAATAAAAATATGGGACATTGCGAATGGAAATCAGAGTAACGGAAGACCAGTACCTATTCCTGAAAAACCTGATAATCGAAATAACTCCGTTGTACCTATGGGAAAGAAAAGAAGACGCAGAGAAAGTCCGAAAGAGGTTGATTTCAGCGCTTGATAGATATCGCGGCACGATGATATCGGATGAAAGATATTCGGTTAAAGGTATGCTCGATTACGGGATTAGATTCAAGAAGATACCAGATAGATATTTGGTTAAGCATCAACAGAGTGGTCAATATGTTGTGTTGCAGGGCAGGAAGATCGTTTTGTTAATGACAGATAATCTAAATCAGGCAATATTATTTTTTTTATCAGGTATTAATGATGACAAGGTGTCGCCTATGCCAGAAAGAAATCACAAATCATCAAAGAGTTCTAAATCTCGTAAAAACATTATTTAGTTTTGATGATAAACAGATAATTAAATCGGAAATACATAGAAATTGTATTAGTAAATCAAAATGCAGAAAAAGAACTGGTGATATAACTTTTGATAATGCTGGTAGGAAACCGAGGAAGGGGAAATCTTTATTGCCTTGCGGACACAGAGCTATCTATTCGATACATGGAAAATGTAAGAAATGTTATCAAGCCTACAAGAGAAAAATGAACCAACGCAGGCGTTTGCCGTATTATGTTTCACCATAGGATGAAAAATTAATGGAAATCCGAAGAGTTGATGCCAACCAATTAGAAATTGTCCACAAGTTACTACGCCACTGGGTCATAAGTGTGGCAGATACTCACTTAGTTGGTGGTGGTTTCCCAGATATAGTAGTTGGCTATGCGGGTGTGGATTATTTAGTTGAATTAAAATCCAGCAAAAAAGCCAAGTTGAGGAAGAGCCAGATAAAATTTCGCGATACATGGAAAGGTGCACCTATCCACAGGGTAGATACATACGAAGATGTTTGTGCCATAATAGGTGTTAGACCTATTGTATAAAAATTATTAATAACGTATATTGCTATATGAAAAGGAAATTGATTTGGACACCATAGTATACAAACCGATTATAACTAAAATTGGCATTGGTAAGATGGTACAAGTTGGAACCACGCAGGAAGTTCTGGTCACTGGTATTATCGAAGAGATAACTGATGAGACGTTCACTGTGATGTACCGCAAGATTGTCAGTATGCGTTCATCCCCAGCGGGCGAGATTGAGGATGTTATACAGACCTGCCGATGCCATATAAAATTCGAGGATGTTACTGGATTCATGGAGATATCTTAGTGCCGAATACAGAAGAATCCATAACTATAGCCGTCACCAGAATAAAAGAGAGTCGTAAAAGAGTTGCGCGGAAAATACGCAAAGAAATACAGGGTGATGTCTATGAGAAAGAGATACCGCCTGGGACGTTCAAAACAATAGATCCGCTGGTCAATCTATCGGATTCCAATATAATTCCTTTCATGCCTACCAACAAGCAGCGCGACCTTGCCAAAGCGCTGATGACTATGGCGACAGGAAGAATCATATCATATAAAAAGTTGGCGGAAATGATAGGTATGCAACAAGATGCTCTTTATCATTGGTTTGAAGATCCACGATTTGTTATTTGGATAGAGGAAATCAGGCAGAGAAATTTCTCTACTTGGAAACCGATTGTTGATAGGATGTTATTGAAGCAGTTGCAGAAGGGCAAGTCGTGGGCTTTCAAATTATTCTACCAGTTGACTGGCGATATTGGTGAAACCGCAGAGGGATTGGCGATGGCTAAGGATTTGCAACCTGAAGCGATGACTGTTAATCAGCAGTTCCTTATGATTAAAACCATATTGGGTTCGATACAGTCCGATGTTTTATCCCGACCGATAGAAGAAA